>Ga0255052_10001074_pt1 | contig 20994 bp, 14 predicted proteins | sample JV7_2_21_MG_FD_188632 | JGI IMG/M metagenome (GOLD analysis project Ga0255052, IMG submission 188632) | Seawater microbial communities from Jervis Inlet, British Columbia, Canada - JV7_2_21 | ecosystem: Environmental > Aquatic > Marine > Inlet | place: Canada: British Columbia | collected... | reverse complement strand
TGGCTGCAGAAAGCGCACGAGAAAGGTCATCTCACCCCACATGACGTCACCACAGGTGCCCAAATTGCCATGATCGTTACCGGCGGAGACATAGACGCGGGCGCCGAGTTGTCCGAAAATGACCTCTTTGCGCTCGAGCGCAAAGCGTTTGTGGCCCTCGGAAAAACCGTACAGACGAGGGACAGAATTCAGTTCATGCTTGAGCACGGTAGCCCGCTCAGAAATTAAGAGAACGACATGATCTACAGTGCACCAATTCAGGACATGCTCTTCCTTATCCGTGAATGGATAGGTATCGATCGCCTTGCCTCGCTTCCCGGTTACGAAGAGGTCGACGCTGACCTGGTCGAAGCCATCCTTGAGGAGGCAGGAAAATTTGCGAGCACTGAGTTGCTTGCAATTAATCGCGAAGGTGACGAGCACGGCGCGAAGTTTGACAATGGCGACGTCACTACGCCGCCCGGCTTCAAGGAAGCCTACACCCAGTTTATCGAGGCCGGCTGGACGAGTATCGATGCTAATCCGGATCATGGCGGCCAGGGGCTGCCAAAACTGCTGCAGGGCCTGATCGACGAAATGCTCGGCGCAACAAATGTGTCGTTCAAATTGTATACCGAGCTCAGTCGCGGCGCGTATCACTGCCTGGACCACTCCGCTTCCGACGAAATCCGCAACCTGTACCTCCCAAAAATGGTTGAGGGTACCTGGTCCGGTACGATGTGCCTGACCGAACCGAACTGCGGCACCGATCTCGGGCTGCTTAAAACGAAGGCTGTACCGACCGACGATGGCACGTTCAAAATCAGCGGTGAGAAAATCTTTGTCACGTCAGGCGACCACGATCTGACAGAAAATATTCTGCACCTGGTCATTGCACGCCTGGAAGGTGCCCCGGCCGGCACGCGCGGCATCAGCCTGTTCCTGGTTCCGAAATTCCTCGTCAATGAGGATGGGTCGATTGGAGCACGCAATGGCGTTCAAACCGCCTCGATCGAGCACAAGATGGGCATCAAGGCATCGGCAACCTGCTCACTGGTCTTCGATGGAGCAACGGGCTACCTGATCGGCGAGGAAAATCGCGGTCTGTCATCAATGTTCAAAATGATGAACCTGGAGCGAATAACTGTTGGCCTGCAAGGCCTGGGAATGTCTGATATCGCCCTGCAGAACGCGCTCGACTATGCGCACGAACGAATACAGAGCAAAGCACCTGCACCGCGCCCAGATGACAATGCGCCGGCAGATTCGATCATTTACCAACCCGAGATGAAGCGACAACTGCTGACTATTCGTTCGCAGGTCGAAGGTGCGCGGGCACTTTCCGTACTCGCCGGCCTTAACATCGACATCATGGAAAAGTCTCCAGATGCCGAGGCCGTGGGACTTGCGCAAAGCACGGTCGCGTTACTGACGCCCGTCATCAAAGCTCACTTCAGCGACCTCGGCATGAGCAGCACCTTGTCAGCGCAGCAAATTTTTGGCGGACATGGCTACATCCGCGAACACGGCATGGAGCAACTGGTTCGCGATTGCCGCATCGCCCCAATCTACGAGGGGACGAACGAAGTTCAGGCCCTGGATCTCGTATCGCGTAAAGTCACCGGCCGCATGACGGATTTCACGAATCAGTTCCTGGATGGCTGGCTTACGTTCCTGGACGAACGAACCGATGGCGACCAGGGCGACATCTTTGCAGCAGCACGCTCGGCGCTGCATCGGCTCATCGAGGCCACGCAATGGGTACAGGCGAAGGCGCAGGCCGGTGAAGATGCCACGATGCGAGGTTGCGCATCACAGTACTTGCGACTCTTCGCGCTCACGATCATCGGCTGTCTATGGGCGCAAATAATCGACTCGATCAAGGACAAGCACGGCGACTTTTACGATGTGAAACGCAAGCTCGCGCGTTTCTATGTGCAGCAGGTATTGCCTGAGACAGCATCGCTGCTTGACGTAGTTGTAAACGGTTCAGAGTCACTCGCCGATTTCGATGTCGCCGAATTCAAGGTCTGACGACTAGCTCAGGCTATCAATTCGTCCGGAATCCTGATCTGTGGCTTGAACCAGGGCGCCTCGCAGACGACCGCCTTGCGATCGCCAGAAGGCGAATCCACGACCAATTCTGTACTGATCTCGGCATATTCGACAGGCACGTTCGCCCAGCCGATATTGCGCTCCAGTCGCGGTGAGTGCGCGCAGCGCGTCACGTGGCCAATTTTCTTCCCGTCCACCGAAATGTCCCAGAATTCCTCATTGGGCACGCCGAGCGCATCGCCATCTATCTCGATACCGACAAGCCGCCGGCCTGCCCCTTCGGTGGCGATCTTCTGCAACGCCGCTTTGCCGACGAAGTCCCCGGGCTGATCGAAGTCAACGAATCGCCCCATACCCATAACATAAGGATTGTCGTCGATCGTGATATCGGACGCATAGGAAAGCAGCCCGCCTTCGATACTGCGAACAGTCGATGGCGAGGTCGGCCTGATGTTGTACGGCTTGCCTGCTTCCATGACGCGTTCCCACAACGCTTCGCCATATTGGCTATCGCACAGGTATATTTCATAGCCGAGCTCACCGCTCCAGCCCGTGCGCGAAACAACAAGCGGGATGCCGTCGAGTTCGGTTTCACGCAACCGGAAGTACTTCATTTCTACAGCCCAATCGCCGAACAGGTCGCGCGCGACCAGTGGTGACTTGGGCCCCTGTAACTGCAAAGGAGAGACATCCGGCTCGCAGACTGTGACGTCAAGGCCACTGTTGACCGCAACACCCATCGCCCACCACAGCACGTCGCCGTCACCGGGCGACAACCAGAAACGTTGTTCCTCGATCCGCAGCAGGATCGCGTCGTTCACAATTCCGCCATCCTGGTTTGTGAGCGCCATGTACTGACACTGTCCAACTTCGCATCTGGACATGTCTCGAGGCGTAAGAAACTGGATGAACTCGAAAGCATCCGGACCAGTGATCTCGACCTGGCGTTGGCACGCAACGTCCCAAAGCGTTACGTCGTTAACAAGACTCCAGTAGTCCGCAACATCGTCGCCGTAAGACGCCGGCAGGAACGTATGGTTGTAGATCGTGAACGCGCACGCGCCCCAACGCAGCGTCGCGTCAAAAAACGGTGACTTGTGGACGCGCGGCCCGATTGATAGCAAAGGTGGGTGTTTCGTCTCGCTCATGACTCGCACTTTTACCCGGTTTTCCTCGTCGTCGCAATCTATCGGGCAGCATATTGTTTGTGCGAAAATACTGCGCAGAATTACAATGAGAACAGGCCGTGACTGAAAAATTGACGAGTAAGGAACGCGAGGCTTTGATCCAAGCGGTTCATGAATCGTATATGGAGATCTTCCCGACGAAAACGATTGAGTCAAAGCTCGGCGTGCTCGAACCCGGTTCCTATGTTGCCGTTACCTGCTCGCCGACGAAGGGCGTGGACGAGACGCTGGATATGTCCGAGCGTCTGGCCGAGCGCGGCTTCAAGGTTGTGCCGCATATTGCGGCACGCATGGTGCGTAACAAATCGCATTTGCGCGAGATTTTCGCCCGCATCGATCAGACACCGATCATCAGTCTGTTCGTGCCAGGTGGCGACGCAGACCCACCTGTTGGTGAATACTCAAAGGCGATTGACCTGTTGCGAGACATGGCAGACATCGATCACAAGTTCACCGAAATCGGTATCGCCGCGCATCCCGAAGGACATCCAGCCGCGAGTGACGACGAACTGATCGAGCAACTGCTTGCGAAACAGGAGTACGCCAACTACCTGGTCACCCAAATGTGCTTCGACGCTGCACAAGTTGATTCGTGGTTGCGCGAAATACGCGAACGCGGCGTTCATTTGCCAGCCTGGCTCGGCATGCCCGGGGCAGCTGACCGAAACTCGCTAATAACAACGTCACTGCGTATTGGTGTCGGCGATTCAGTCCGCTTCCTGAAAAAGCAGGGCAAGAAGGCCGTGCACTTAATGGCAAACAGCAAATTTGTCCCCGACAAGTTGCAGCTTGCGCTAGCACCAACAATCGCAAATCCGGACCTCAAGGTTGATGGTCAGCACGTGTTCTGCTTCAACCAGGTCGAGCGTTCCGAGAAGTGGCGCCACGACTTCATCGAATCAATCGGAAATGATTAGGAACGAGCTCGTCGCCTCGATCAGGCCGGACACAACAATCATGTAGGCGAACAATATCGCCAACGATCTCGCAGCAGCGCCGATCCACGTTGTGGAGTAGACGCGACGCAACGAGATAACCAGGTAGGCCATGAAGTAGACCAGCAAGCTGATTTGCAGGACCATCGCCGGCACATTTTTGCTCGCAATTCCTTCGAAGGGCAGCATGACGCCGAGAATCACGTACGCTGCGCTGTGGAGGTGCACGGAAAATATCAGGTGATCGAAGTACAGGCGCTTTCTGAAAAAAGCCTTGAGTATCAGCGCATACACCGGCATCAATAAGAACATCAGGCGTGGCAATTCATCAGACATGAAGCTCGCCTGCCGCGCCGCGTCGGCCTCCAGCGTCTGCGCCGGATCCAGCAACAGACCGCGGCTCGCCACCCACGCCATGACGATAAAAAACGATACGCTGATAAAAATGTACAAGCGCAGCGGCGGCGTATAGGTTTTTCTCTTGCCCGCCAGGAACTCGCTCGTCAAGCGCCCAGGCTGCGCAAACAGTGTCTTGAGCGTGCGCCATGCGCGCCCATCGATATCAAAAGTCTCTTTGAGTATCTCGGTTGCGAGTTCGAGGAACGGTCGCTCGAGATCGACGTCCCGTTGCCCACATGCGGGGCAATACGGGCCATCAAGCGTGGCGTCGCAGTTCTTGCAAAGATCCATAGGCACAGAGTATATCGGCTTGCCGTAACTCTGTTCGGGTAGCTAGAAGCCTGTCATGCCGCCTGGCCGTGAACGCAGTAATTTGAACTGGCGAAAACCCATTTCGATGTAGGGGTCGAGTGGGAAATCGACCATCCCATACAGTTCACGGTCTTTGAGCGGCTGCGAACACTGAAATTCACCCCCGTCGCCCTTGTTGATCTCGGATATCGACAGGTAGCAAAGTTTCGCCGGGCAGGTCAGCGCACAACCGGCGTTGGCAAACAGGATGATGCGATCTTTCTGTTCTACTTTTTCAAGGAACTCAAGGTCCTCGTTCAGTCGCATTGGCAGCACTACTGAATCGTAAGTCTCGAGGGCCTCGTCGATCTTGCGATGCGTCTTGATGTTCTTGATAACGCTCGCATCCAGTCGGTACATCGGATAGTCCTGCCGAATCCAGCGCGCGAGATCGTCGTTCGTCGTGATGATCGAATTAATCTTGCGATGATAACGCGTGAACAGGCCAATGTTCTTGTCAAACTCTTCGCGCGTCGCATGATGGTTGGACATCGGCAGACGAACACCGATTCCCGCGTTGTTAAGCATCAGGACGTCACGATGAGATAGTTCGCGGCGCGTGAACCCACGCCCGCCGTACAAAGTGCTGCGCTCAACGAATCCGAACACGCTGTCGATCTCACGCAGCGGGATGTTGCCGTAGTTCTTACGGATGTACGCCATGACCGACGTGTCGGGCTGCTTGTTACGTGCCGAAATGGTGTAGGTGATATCGGGATCGCCGAGGTCCTCCGTCGGCGTAAACACTCGGCCGCCCGGTACCTCGACACGCTCTCGATTAGTTGCAGCACCCATGCTCACGCCTCCGTTAGTCTTTTCTGATTATCCAGCCGGGCCGGCGCAGCGTCAATTTCGGCATTCGCGTACTGTCTCGCTCCGCGAGCATTAAGGCACGTGCTGTTATAAGGTCTGGGTAGGAGGAATACCACTATGACAAACACGCGCATTTTCGGTGCGATTGCACTGGTCCTTTTCACTGCCGCAAGCGGCATCGCAGTCGCCGGGCTGGCCGATGGCTACGAAGACGCCATGAATTCCGCCGATCGAAGCGCCGAGGACAAGGCCAGGGATGCGGCGAGGCGACCGGGTGAGGTGTTGGAGTTCGTCGGCATCGGCGCAGGAATGACGGTGCTGGACGTTGCCGCGTCGACAGGTTGGTATACAGAGGTCTTATCCGCAGCCGTCGGCCCCGACGGCCGTGTCATTGCCCACAACACGGAAGGTCGCAGGGACCGGTCGGAACCCGGTATTGCGCCTAAGGCCGAGCGCCTCGGCAATGTCACCCTCTTGTTCGCGGATTTCGGCAGCATGGGTCTGGACGGCGAAGTCGACGCCGCATTGACGGCGCTGAATTTTCACGATCTCCACAATCGCGGTGCCGAGGCCGTCGCATTATTTCTCGGCGACGTTCACAAGGCGCTCAAGCCTGGCGGTGTCTTCGCTGTCATTGATCACGAAGGCAGTGCGGGCCAGGACAACAAATCATTGCATCGCATCGAAACTGCGGTGGCCGCCGCTGCGCTTGAACAGGCAGGATTTGTCGTTGAGGCCGTATCAGACATCCTCGACAACCCGGCGGACGACCATTCGCTGCACATGCGCGACGAATCCCTGCAACGAAACACCGATCGCTTCCTGATTCGGGCCCGAAAACCGGAGTGACGCAAGGCGCAAAGGCAAATTGACTGAATCTATTCAGTCGGCTTGAGGTCTGTATTATTGACAGCCTTACAGCGGAATTTGCCAATGCCCGAAATCGTCCGAAAAATCCGGATCCCAGCCGTCGTCGTCCTGCTGATCGCGGCGACGGTCGCCATGGGGCAGTCGGATGACCAATTCGGCACGACCTCGCGCAGTGCCGCGCGCGAGTCCGAAGGCGAGTTTCATTTCGTGCGCCTCGCCTACTCGGTAAACCGCATCGCATCCCAGAGCGGCCGACGTGAAGCCTGGCAGACCGACTGGCCGGACGCCGAGCATCATTTCCTCAAGGGCGTAAACCGCCTGACGACGGTCGAGGCCGCCCAGAACGGACGTATCCTCATTCCACTGGACGCGGATATTTTCGACTACCCCTGGATCTACGCCGTCGAGGTCGGGCACTGGTACCTGAACCACCAGGAGGCTACGCGTCTGCGCGATTATCTCCTGCGCGGTGGCTTCCTGATGGTCGACGACTTTCACGGCACCTGGGAGTGGATGTCGTTCAAGGCATCAATGGACAGAATCTTCCCGGATCGCGCCATTGTCGACATACCGCAGGACGATGAAGCGTTCCACGTGGTGTACGACCTCGATCACCGCATACAAATCCCGTCACGCATGTTCATTTATTCCGGCCAGACCTGGGAACGCGATGGCGTCACACCACACTGGCGCGGAATCTACGATGACGATGGTCGCCTGATGGTTGCCATCAACTTCAACATGGACATCGGCGATGCCTGGGAGCACGCCGACTGGCCGGACTACCCTGAAAACATGACGGCGCTGGCTTATCGGTTCGGTATTAACTACCTCATCTATGCGATGACACACTGACAGGAGCACGCGCAACCGTTGTTTGAATTCTTATTCAAGTTCTCGCTTCAGGACTACGCACGCAGCGACCTGGTCTTCACGGCGAAGTGGCCGGCGTGGCTCCTGCTGCTGATCGCGATTGCTGCTGTCGCAGGATTATCGGCGATGTTGTGGCGCCGCCGCGGCGATGCAAGTGCACGGCAGTTGCTAGCCGTATGGGTGTTGCAGCTTGCGATGCTGTCCCTGGTTGGTTTGCTGTTACTACAACCGGCCTTGAAGACAGAACAGCTGAAACCCGGCGAGAACGCCGTGGCTCTGGTTGTCGACAATTCCGGCAGCATGGCTTACGGAGAAGGCGCACGACGTTTCGATATCGCACTCGAGAGCCTGGCCGTTGCCATCCCGGCGGATTCCACGGGCCTGACGGCACAGCACTATGCATTGTCGGATTCTGCGGAGTCCGTCGCATCCTTCGACACCGTTGAGCCGGTTGGAACGTCGACCTCAATTGCCAACTCCGTGATCGACATCATCGACAGTGCACGCTCGCAGTCACTCGCTGCCGTGATCCTGGTTTCTGACGGAATTGACACCGAGGGTGGGCTCTCTGTCAGCCAACTGACCGACATAGCCGCGCTCGGTGTACCTGTCCACACGATCGGCGTCGGTCGCGACCGCATTCCCGAGGACCTCGAACTTTCACAGGTGGTGGCACCCACAATAGCGCTGCCCGGAAGTACAGTGACCACCCGCGTAGCGATCCGCCACGACCGGCACGGTGAGGCACGCGTGCGTGTTTACGATGGTGACGAATTGCTCGCAACCGAGGCTGTTCAACTGCCCGCCAACACCACGACAACAACGGCAAAGGTCGATGTCGATCTGCGCGACGCAGGCTACCATCGCCTGCGATTCAGCATTGCTGGCATCGATTCCGAGCCAGAGTTGCGGAACAACGTCCGCTCAACGCTCATCAAGGTTGAGGAGCAACAGTTTCGAGTGCTCTATTTCGAAGGCGAGCCACGCTGGGAGTACAAGTTCATGCGACGCGCCATGGATCCGGACGGTGATATCCGCCTCGTTTCCTTGCTGCGCGTCAGCCCGAACAAGTTCTATCGCCAGGGACTGGAATCGGCGGAGCAGCTCGAAGCAGGATTTCCAACCACTCGCGACGAGTTGTTTGCCTATGACGCGCTGATTATCGGCAGTGTCGAGGCAGCGTCCCTGGATGACGAACAGCAACAGATTATCGGCGACTTCGTCAGCGAACGCGGAGGCAGCCTCCTGATGCTGGCAGGGCCGAATGGTTTGGGCAACGGTGGTTGGGGCCAGTCTGCCATCGCAGACCTGTTGCCAACGCAGTTGCCACCCTTGTCCGTGAACTCTTTCGTTCGGGCAAAGGCGGCTGTCCAACTGACGCCACAAGGCGCTGATACCGAGATGCTGCGCCTTGCCGGGACGGCCGAGGAAAACCGTGCCGTCTGGGCAAATCTTCCGCAGGTCGCGGACCACCAGGCCACGGGAAACATGAAGCCGGCGGCGATGGCACTACTCAACGTCGCGACGGAGACAGGCAGTCAACCGTTGCTGATCACCCAGCCCTACGGCCGCGGTCATGTCTATATCCTCGCATCGGGCGGTACCTGGCGATGGCAAATGAGTTCTCCGCTTGAGGACCAGAGTCACGAGACTTTCTGGCGGCAGTTCATGCGAGGATTGGTCGCCAGTGCGCCGCCGGGCATCTCCCTGTCAGCAAGTGGCAGCCACGGCGCGGCCGGCGTTCAGTTGCGCGCTGAGTTTCGCGATGACGCATTTAATCCGCTTGAGGGCGTACGCGTCTCGGCCGTCGTGTCTCATGAGGATGGTGATACCTACACGCTGGACCTTTTGCCCAGTCAGGATGAACCCGCTGTTCACGTCGCCGACGCAGCGCTGAGCGAAACCGGAACCTGGTACGTCGAAGCAATCGCCGAGCGCGATGGCGAGGCGATTCACGTCGCAAGGACGAGTGTTTATTCGGAGTCCGGGCAGGCTGAGTATTTCAACATTCGGCGCAATTCGGCGCAGCTTGTGCGCCTCTCCGATGCAACCGGTGGCCAGTATTTTGAGCCGGGCAACCTGGACGCCCTGCCCGACCTCTTGCGCTACTCGAATGCAGGCGTCACCGAACAGATCCTGCGTCCCGTTTGGGACGCACCGGCGCTCTTTATGTTGCTGTTCATTGTGAAGTTCGGGGAGTGGCTGCTGCGGCGCCGCTGGAGGACGATTTGACGAAACAACTCACAAGCCTGGCCGGATTGATACTGCTCCCTACGCTGACCTTCGCGGAGCTGCACGTTGTCGTTGTCGAAGGCCTTCCGGGCGATCCGGTTTATGCGGAACAGTTCGAGCGCCAGGTGACAGCGGTGAGTATGGCCTTGCGATCGGTAACAGACAGGGAACGCGTGCGTGTGTTTCGCACCGATGAGGCCTCGCGCGACGCGATTCTCGGGCACCTCGAGTCCCTGCAGTCCGCCGTGAAGACAAATGACCAGGTTGCGTTGTTCCTTGTCGGGCACGGTAGCTACGACGACGTTGAGTACAAGTTCAACATCGCTGGCCCGGACCTGACCGGCGAGGAGATAGCGTCTGCACTCGACGACATTCCCACTGCGAACCAGGTGTTCGTCAATACGAGCAGTTCCAGCGGAGCGATGCTTGACCTGGTTGCCAGCGAAGACCGCATTGTCGTGCTCGCGACACGCAGCGGTGCGGAGCGTCATGCGACTCGCTTCGGCGATTACTTCGCTATTGCGCTCGGCGATCCCGGCGCGGACATCGACAAGAACGACAGGATTTCGGTCGAGGAGGCGTTTCTCTTCGCCGAAAGGCAGGTTGCCGACTACTTTGAACGCAATGATCAGCTGGCCACCGAACACGCACGTCTCGAAGGTGAACGTGCCGAGCGCATGGCACTGGCGAAACTTGGTGGAGTTCAGTCAAACGTCGTAGATACGATGCTAGGCGAACTGATAGCCGATCGTGATGCACTCAACGCTGACATTGATACCTTGCAGCTTGCTCGAGAGGAAATGCCACAAGCGGACTACCAGTCGGCATTGCTCGAGAAGATGCTCGAACTCGCACGTGTGGAAGACGCCATCGAGGCGCGACGGGAGGAACTCGGTGCGAGTGAGTAGGCAAATAGTCGGCATCCTCGTCGCCAGTTGCCTGGTGCTGCCGGCTGGTGTGGCTGCGAGGAACATCCATTACGGAGCCGTGACGGACCCGGCAATTCTCAATTGCGACCAGATGCAGTGGCGCGGTGAAACAGACCAGTCTCGCACTTGCTACGCGGATCTGTTGCGCAACACGACACCAGCGGCAACAAAAGCAGAAGCTGCCTGGGCGCTGAATAATCTCAAGCAGGCCAATGAGTGGTTTCAGGTTGCAATGGCTGAAACTCCGGACGACTACGCCACCAAGGTTCGCTGGGGTGACCTGTTCGCTGACTCACACCAGAATGGCGAGGCCATGAACATCTATCGGGAAGTTCTCGCCGAGGACCCTGGCAATGCGTTTGCAATGCTCGGTGCTGCGCGCGTGCTCGTCGGCAGCTTTGAGGACGCAGCCAATTCCTATCTCGAGCCACTGATGACGGGCACGATGTTTAACGAGGGCGCCCTGATCGGCACGTGGCTGCTGGTCGCCCGCGTATCCCTGGAAAATGGTAATTTCGATGAGGCCACTGCGGCTCTGCTTGAAGCCGATGAACTCATCGCAGTGACCGACTGGCCACCACTGGAGGTCTTTGCGCTGCGGGCCTCGCTGGATCTCCTCAACAACAGCGATAGTGAACACTGGACTGCAATGTCGCTGGAGTACAACCCGCACTTCGGCGGTATCTACGCAATGCCGGCGCATTTCTACATGATCACGCGCCGCTATCGTGCGGCCATCGACATGTACCAGAAGGCCGTGGACATTGAACCTGGCCTCGCAGCCGCGCACGAAGAGCTCGGCATCAACCTGCTGCGCGATAACCAGATGACGCGTGCACGAAAGCATCTCGAAACTGCCCACGGGCTGGACCCGTTCAGCCCGCGCGCTGTCAACACGCTACGACTCATGGATTCGTACGTCGATTTTCGCCTTGTAGACGACACGCCCGTTGTGGAGGGTGAGGTTCCAATTGTACTGCGTCTCCACGAGGATGAATCGGCGGCGATTGCTCCCTACATGATCGAACTCACGAGAGAAAGTATTGCCGTGTTCGCCGAGCGCTATGGATTCGCGCTGCGCGAGCCGGTTGTGATCGAGATGTACCCTGATCATGAAGACTTCGCGGTTCGCACCGCCGGTATGCCGGGCCTCGGCATTCTCGGTGCGACGTTTGGCTATGTCATAGCGATGGACTCGCCGTCAGGAAGGCCTTCACATCAGTTTCAGTGGGGCACGACGCTGTGGCATGAGATGGCACACGTGTTCACGCTCGAAGCAACCAATCACCTGGTGCCTCGCTGGTACAGCGAAGGAGTCTCTGTATTCGAGGAGTGGCGTTCCGGACCGAATCCGGGCGTTCGCATACCGATGTCGGTCTACAACGCAATGAAAGATGATCGATTCCTGCCAATCGCGGACCTCGATGAGGGATTTCTGCGACCGACTTATGAAGAGCAGGTCATCGTCTCGTACATGCAAGCCGGCCTGGTGTGTGACTTTATCGACCGGCACCTTGGCGCGGACAAGCTTCGCGAACTCCTTGTCGCGTACCGCGAAGGACTCAATACAGAGGACGCGATCACGTCAGTGCTGAATCTCGCCCCATCTGAATTCGACAAGCTCTTCGCAGATTTCGTGGCAACGGAACACGGTGCTGTTCTCGACAAGCTCGAGTATTGGCATCATACACAGACCGAAGTCAGTAACGAACTGGCTGAGGAAAACTGGAGCGACGCCATCGAACTAGCCGACGGGCTGGTCGACATCATTCCGCAGTACATCGAGCCCGACAGTCCTTACCTGGCGCTTGCCAGGGCGCATAATGAACTCGAAAATCGCGACGCCGCGGTGCGAGCACTCGAGACATTCTGGAAAAATGGCGGCTACGATCCGTCGGCATTGAAACGACTTGGCCGCTGGCTCGCCGAAGCCGGCCGAAACGAAGAGGCTATCGACGTAATGATGAGCGTCAACCTCGTCGACCCGCTGGATCGCGACTTGCACGGCGAACTGGGCGACATGTTGCTCGCCGTCGATCGTGCCGCTGAGGCACTGCAGGAATACGAAATCGCGCTGGCGCTCAAGCCACACGATATGGCGACAGCCTGGTACCGCATGGCACAGGCACAATACAAACTCGGCAACATCGAGCAGACGCAGGAAAACTTGTTGCAGGCACTCGATGTCGCGCCAAATTTCAGACCCGCCCAACGGCTCTTGTTACAGCTGGCGAGCGGCGAAGCAAACTAACAACACATCAATACGGAAAAAACGGCATGGCGATTAAGAAAACGGAAGAGGTATTCGAGTCTGACGAAGTACGTGAACTCATCGTCACGTTCAGGAAAGCCACCGACGGTCTTCGCGAAGAAGTTGGCAAGGTCATCATCGGCCAAAAGGACGTCGTCGAACACCTGCTCGTTACACTGTTGGTCGGCGGGCACTGCCTGATTACGGGCATGCCAGGAACGGCCAAGACATTGCTGGTGAGTACACTGGCCGACGCCCTGGGACTGACGTTCAAGCGTATCCAGTTCACACCGGACCTGATGCCGACCGACGTGACCGGTACCGACATCATCGAAGAAGATGCCGCAACCGGCCGCCGCTCATGGACCTTCGTCAAGGGCCCAATCTTCACCAACGTCTTGCTGGCCGACGAAATCAATCGCACACCACCCAAGACCCAGGCTGCGCTGCTCGAGGCCATGCAGGAGCGCAGCGTCACGGTGCGTGGTGAAAACCACCAACTGGAACCGCCGTTTTTCGTCCTGGCAACGCAGAACCCGATCGAACTCGAGGGCACCTATCCCCTGCCCGAGGCGCAGCTCGATCGTTTCCTGTTCAACGTGTTGCTTGATTACCTCAGCGATGATGACGAGCTTGCTGTGGTCGATCGCTTCACGACGCGCGTCGATATCCCGCCGGTCACCGCCGTCACTAACGCGGAAGATATTGTGAAATTCCAGTGGCTGGTCAGGCAGGTTCCGGTCTCAGAGGCGGTGAATCGCTATGCCGTGAACCTGGTGCGTGCTACGCGGCCTGCCGAGGCCGATGCGCCCGATGTCATCAAGCGCTACGTGAATTTCGGCGCGAGTGTTCGTGCGACGATGTTCCTCAACCTGGCCGCCAAGGCAAGTGCCCTGCTTGAGGGTCGCTATCACGTGACACAGGAGGACGTTCGAAAGATGGCGTTGCCCGTCTTGAGACATCGTGTCCTGGTCAACTACTTTGCCGAGTCGGATGGCATGACGGTCGACGACATCCTGACCCAAATGCTCGAATCGGTGGAAGGCTGAAGCCATGGCCGCGCTGGGTGTCAGCCAGTCCACGGCACGGGAATTGCTGCGTCCCGAGGTCCTGTCGCGCCTGAAAAACCTCGACCTGGTGGCGCGCTCCGTCGTCGAGGGCTTCCTTATTGGTCTGCATCGCTCGCCGAAGTTTGGCTTCAGCCAGGAGTTTGCCGAGTACCGCAGCTACAACGAAGGCGATGATCCGCGTTTCATCGACTGGAATGTGTATGCCCGCTCCGAAAAGATGGTCATCAAGCGTTTTCTCGGAGAAACGAATTCACATCTCATGCTTTTGCTCGATGCGAGCGCATCGATGGGCTTTGGCGGACCACCCGTTACGAAACTACGCTACGCCCAGTTTCTCGCCGCAAGCCTCGCGTTCCTGGCGTCAAAGCAGCACGACGCGGTTGGCTGCATGATCTTCGACGAGGAGGTACGCGACTACCGTGCCCCGTCATCACGCTCGGGGAAACTACAAAGTGTTCTGCACTGCATTGATTCGGCCGAGGCGCGCACAGGCACAAAGTTCGACAAGCCATTCGACAAATTCAGAGAACAGATCAGTCGCCGCGGCCTGGTCGCCGTGATTTCCGATTTCTACTGCGATATCGACAAACTGCTGGACGGCGTCCGTCCGCTTGCCTGGCAAGGCCAGGATGTCGTGTTGTTCCAGATACTCGACGAGCAGGAGCTCAACCCGGATTTTCAGTCAAACGTGCTCCTCGAGGACCTCGAAACCGGAGAAGCCGTCGAAGTCGCACCGGATTTCATGCGCGATGCCTACCCGCAGCGCATTCGTGCGCACGTTGACGCACTCTCCAGGGCAGCCCGCGGCATCGGTGCAGATCATGTACTTGTGAAGACGGGCGATTCGCTCGACCAGGCTCTGCGCAACTACCTGTTGTTCCGGCAGAGGCGACAATAACGATGAGCTTCGTCGCGCCACTGTTCCTTCTCGGTGCACTCGCGATCGCAGTGCCCTTCTGGCTGCACCGACTGCAGACACAAAGTTCGGACCGCAAACCGTTCAGTTCCGCAATGTTGCTTGAAACGACCGAACAACAGGTTCACGTGCAGAAGAAGCTCAAGTACCTGGCGCTCCTGGCACTGCGTGTCGCGCTCCTTGTATTTATCGCACTGGCCTTCGCGAAACCCTTGTGGACCAATCCTGAGACGCTGCCGGGTCCCGGCCCGGATGGTACTCACCTGGTACTCGTCGACACGTCAGCATCCATGCGGCGGGACGGCGTGTTCGAACAGTCTGTCTCGCTCGCGAGACGGGCTATCGATGCGGCTCCCGGCGGCGCCATGTTGCAGGTGCTTGCCGCAGGCGCGGACGTGCGGGAGGAGACCGAGCTCTCAACTGATCGCGGCATTAGTCGTGCCGCGCTGCAAAGCCTTGAGCCCGACGCGTCACGACTCGATTACGGTCAGGTAATGACGGCTATCGACCGGCTCACCGAGACGCTGCCGCCTCCGGTTACGCTGCATTTCATCAGCGATTTCCAGGACAGCGGTCTGCCGGCGCGGTTTGCGGACGTGGTTTCGACGCGGATATCGGCATTGCAGGTTCACGCGCCAAGCACTCGACCGGTATTCAACTGGTCAATTCAAGCCATCCGCCAGACCGCTAACGGAATCGACGCCGTGGTATTTGGTGACGGCCAGGACGATATGGCCACCGGTGTGGAACTGTCGCTGAATGGCACGGCCGTCGAAACGCGGGAAGTGACGGGATCCGGATCCACGACGCTGAGGTTCACAGGGCTGGTTCTCGAACCCGGTGACAACCAGGTGCAGGTCGAGGTCCTGGCGGGTGATGATCTCGGCATTGATAATCGCCGTTATCATGTGATTCGCAACACGCCACCTGCTCCTATCCCGTTGCTGACGCTTAATCGCGATGGTTTGCCGGTTACGTACCTGTCGGCCGCCCTGCACTCGGATCCCGACAATGCGTTTCGCATCGACACTGCAGTGATTGGCGAGTTCGACACACGCACCCTGTCGCGCTACAGCTGGCTGATTGTTGACGACATCGGTGCTGTCGGCGCAGAGCTCGAAGCCTCGTTGCTGGAGTTTGTGCAAAACGGCGGTGGCGTGCTTGCCTTCGCTGGCCAGCGCAGCGCAGCGGCGAGGCGCATTCCGCTGAGCGGCCATTCCGTTCGACCGACGAGCGCCGGGCCTGGCGATGATCATTTCCTGTCGATTGGCCAGGTCGACTCAGGCCACCCGCTGTTGTCCGAAACGGATGGCTGGTACGCCGTCAACCTGTCGCAGACCATTCCCGTCGAAACGCAGCCTGATGACCAGGTGCTGGTGCGACTGGAAAACGACGAGGCCTTTGTGATTGAGCGTCGGCTCGGCCAGGGGCGTGTCTTGCTGGTTACCGGTGGCCTCGAGAATCAGTGGAATGACTTGCCAATTCGACCGGTCTTTGTCAGCTTCATGATCGAGGCCGCACGCTATCTCTCGGGGGCCGAACAAGTCACGACGGCGTTCTCGGCGGGCGCCACGTTGCCGCTCTCACTGATCGGCGGAGTATCCGGCCAGGTTGTCGATCCGGACGGCCGGACCGTGCTGTCCCTCGCCGACACAACGCGGGCGCAGCTAATTGAATTGCACAAAACCGGCTTTTACGAGGTCTATACCTCGCAAGGCGACTATGTTGTGGCCGTAAACACGGATCCTCGTGAATCCGAGCTCGTCCCTATCGCACAGGAAACGATGCAGCGTTGGGTAAGCGCGATGAGCGGTACGGTCGAATCCGGTGAGGCATTGGCCTTCGAACAGGAATCTGAGCCGTTTGAGCTATGGCATGGATTGCTACTTATACTGGCACTGGTGCTGATCGGGGAATCTGTTCTCGCGAACGCGCACCTGACGCTTCGAACCAGCGGTGGACCGAACTGATGACCTACTCGAAACAGTTTGAAGACTACCTGGACTCGTTTAGACGACGGCTCAGGCAACTTGCGGTCGCGCGTGGCGTCGCCGCGATGTCTGTCACGGCACTCGCGGTTTCGCTGATTGCCGTGATGGCGGCGATCCGCGCCGGGTTTCCTGACGACTTCATGATTACGGCGCGCATCGTCCTTGCGGCCTGTATTGGCGGTCTCGCGTACTACTTCTTCGTCTTGCTGCGCCGACGTATCGACGCCGAGTCGGCACGTAACATCGAAGAGAGGGCACCCGCATTCGGCGGCAGGGTCGAAGCCTATGTAGATACGCAGGATGCGGCGAATCCAATGCGCGAACTGCTCGCGGAAGAAACACTGAGTATTGCGGCGCAGCACACACCTGAGAAGCAGGTTGCGCCGCGCGAATTTCACCTCGCCTGGTCATCCGCCGGCGTGGCGCTGGCTATCCTGCTGCTGGTGGCTATCGCCGGCCCCGGCAACTACAGCTACGGCATACGTGATCTCTGGGTCGGCTGGGCGTTCCCGGGGCTGTTGCCACCGCAAAGCATTGAAGTTTTGCCGGGCGACGATGGCATCCGCCTCGGCGGCACTGTGCGGGTGCAGGCCAGTATGCAGGGTTTCGACCCGGCAGATGCGTTGGTGCACGCCAGCTTCGGTGATGGTGAGTGGCAACAGGTCCCCATGTCACAAGGTGAGGATGGCTTTGAATTTTCGTTCTTCTCTGTGCGCCAGTCACTCGAGTATTTTGTTTCGGCGAACAACGTACGCAGCCCGACTTTCCAGGTGCACGTCGTCGACTTGCCCAATGTCGAGAATCTTTCGTTGACCTACCGTTATCCCGACTGGACCGGACACGAACCGGAAGTACACGACCCGGGCGGCGATATTCGTACGATCGCGGATACCGAAATCGAACTCCGCATCACAACCGACAGGCCGATGACGCCCGGATCGGTCATCCTGGACAACGATGAGGTATCGCTCGATGTTGACGGTACGACGGCTACCACGACCTTTGCGGTCAATGAGGACGGGCAGTATTTCGTCGCGGCTACGGTAGGTGGTGAGCGAATCCGGCTGACAGATGACTATTTCATCACGATTCTCGACGATCGCGCGCCGGAAATTGCATTTGTCCGCCCAGGGCGCGACTGGAGTGCCAGCCGCATCGAAGAAGTCACTACGAAGATAACCGCCGAGGATGACTTCCGTATCAATGAGCTTGAGTTGCGCTACTCGGTCAATGGCGGTGACTGGGAATCAGTTGAACTCGACGCCAACCTCGAGACCATCGAGGTCGACCATGTGTTCTTCCTTGAGTCCCTTGCCGAGAATGGCGAAGAGGCGCTCGTTCCCGGTGACCTTATTTCCTACTACGCGGTTGCCGAAGATCGTGTGAACTCTGCGCGCACAGATATGTTCTTTATTGACGTGCAGCCGTTCAATCGGCGCTATTCACAATCCCAACAGGCCGGTGGTGGGCAACAAGGCGGGCCACAGAACGAGGTCTCGGAACGGCAGCGCGAAATCATCATCTCGACCTGGAACCTGATTCGCGAACAGAATGACCAACGTCGCGGCGATGACGCTTATGTCACGGACAATGCGGCCCTGCTATCGCGATTGCAGCAGACGCTCAAGGAGCAGGTGGAAACACTGGCAGAACGTGCCGAGGCACGCCAGTTGACGGCGACGGACGACGAGATCGCAGAGTTCGTCGAACATCTGTACAGAGCTGCGGAAGCCATGACGCCCGCCGCCGAACGACTCGCCGAAACGGACCTCGAAAAGGCCCTGCTCCCCGAGCAGGAGGCACTGCAACACTTGCTGGCGGCCGAAGCCGTATTCACCGATATCAACGTGTCGATGCAGGCTAACAATGGTGGTGGTGGCCAGGCGGGGCGCGATCTCAGCGAAATGTTCGAACTCGAAATGGATCTCGAGAAAAACCAGTATGAGACCGGCAACAACGCAACACCGAACCCTCCAGAGCAACAAATGGAAGAGGCAGCCAATGAACTCGAGGAGCTCGCCCGGCGCCAGGAACAACTAGCGCGCAACCAGAATCGCTCACAAATCCCAACACCCGAGCAACGCTGGCAACAGGAGATATTGCGTCGTGAAGTCGAAGAGCTGCAACGGCAACTCGAAGAACAATCTCGGCAGCAACAACAGGCGCAGTCTCAATCCGGCCAGGGCGCGTCGGAAAATGAGTCGTCCGGATCGCAATCATCCAGTCAACAGCAGTCTGAACGCGAGCAATCTGAGCGTGAGCAATCCGAACGCGAAATGAGTGAGCTGCAGCGCCGGCTGTCGAGCGCGTTGCGCGCCATGAACGAAGCGGATGAGGCTATGCGAAACAGTGGCGACCCGGAGTCGCTACAACGCGCGATGGATGAGGCACAACGCCAGCTCGAGGGTGCGAGCGAAAGTGCGAATGAAGCGCAGCAACGTGCGATGCAGGCCGCCGTCAACGAGTTGGCCAATCGTGCCGAAGAGCTGCACAGCACCCAGACGGACCTCGAAGAGCGTCTGCAGGATGCGGTGCGCGAGGTACTTGGCGAAAACGGCGACGGTGACAGTGATCCTCTCAACAGCGGCCTGAGCTACGACGAGGAAGCCGAGATGGCCGCCGAGAAGCGAGAACTGCTTGCGGAAATTCGGCGCCTGCAGAGAGATGCCCAGAACACAGCACAAACCATCGAGGAGGATCAGCCGCGCGTTGCCGATGAAATTCGCGATGGCGTCACCAATCTCCAGGACATGGAAATCGAAGCCCGTATCGCGGTTGCAGCCGCCTACATTGAACAGGGTGAGGCCGTGTATGTTGCCGCGAGCGAAAGCGCCGTTACCGAGGCCTTGCGGCAATTTAGGGAGGACCTGCAACGCGCCGAAAGGATGATCTCATCAGCTGCTGATGGCGAACCGGGTCAGGGCGAACGCATGCAGGCGTCACTGGACGGAGTCCGCGCACTGCGTCGGGCATTGCAACAGGCTGCAGCCGAAAATAGCGGTGGCCTGGCGGGCATCAGGGCCGGCGGGCCGGACGACCGCATTGAATCCACAGGTGAGCGCGTAGAAGATCTTGAGGCAGCGCCCACATTGGAGCAACAGGCGCAGGAAGTTTCGCAGGAGGCCACTGCCCTGCTACGTACGCTGTCAAACACAGGCGTGGAAGCCCGCGATGTAGACCAGATACGGCAGCTTGCCGCCGACATTCGCGCCGCAGATTTCAGTGGCAATCCCGATGTACTGGCCCGAGAAGCTCTCGAGGCACTGTCATTGGTCGAACAACTTGAGCTGCAACTTGCCAGGGCCGTCGACGGCGATGATCGTGGCATACGCAGTGCAGTCAATGAAGAGATTCCGGAACAACACCGCGAGATCGTCGCCGACTACTACCGCAAGCTCGGCCAGACCGGCGAGGAAGAATAGCAGGTCACAGATCAGGCGAATGCACGCAGGCTCATGCGTACCGCGACGATGAACAGAAATACCCCGAACAAAATACTCAATCGCCGTCGCGGCAGAGCATGCGCGATTTTGGCGCCGAGCGGTGCGAACAGTACTGTGGCCGGCGAGATCACGGCGAAGCCGAGCATATTGACGTAACCCAGGCTCGCGGCCGGCAGCAACGCATTGTCCCAGCCGCTGATGATGTAGCCGAGCGTCGCCGGTAACGCGATCACCAGCCCGAACAAAGACGCTGTACCTACGGCGAGATGAATGGGTTTGTTGGATAAGGTCATCGCTGTGACGCTCAGGGTACCGCCACCGATTCCCATCAGTGTCGACACGGTGCCAATACTTACCGGTATTGCCGGCCCGAAGATGCCACGTGGAATATCGTTCGAAAGATTCTTGTCATCAAGCGGCAACGCCATCTTGATCGCAACAGCCAGGGCAACGACGGCAAATACTGCCGCGAGGAATTCGGCGCCTACATTCGCGGCGATACCGATTCCGGCAGCGGCACCAACAACAATCCACGGCGACCAATAGCGAATGACGTTGAAGTCGATCGAATCTCGACTGTAGTGCGCGCGTGCCGATGAAATTGACGTCGGAATTATCGTCGCCAGCGAAGTCGCCACCGCAATGTGCATGCGTACAGATGGATCGACGCCGACAAATGCCAGCGCTGCTTCGAGCACGG
>Ga0255052_10001071_pt1 | contig 21036 bp, 26 predicted proteins | sample JV7_2_21_MG_FD_188632 | JGI IMG/M metagenome (GOLD analysis project Ga0255052, IMG submission 188632) | Seawater microbial communities from Jervis Inlet, British Columbia, Canada - JV7_2_21 | ecosystem: Environmental > Aquatic > Marine > Inlet | place: Canada: British Columbia | collected... | reverse complement strand
GATGTTGCCGTCGATCCGGCCGCGCTGTACAGCTTTCGTCGGGATTCATTCAAGCACCGGGGAGGTTGAGCAGACATGACTGACTAGAGCAAAACTTATCCGCATACCGAGGAACATAAGGCGAAAGGTGACTGGAACCCGCTGTGGGAGCAATTCCGGGAACTTGATCCGGATTTTCTCGAAGCCTATCTCGCATTTCGCAGCGTGCCGCGCCACATACAAAATGCGCTCAAGGCCGGCGCCAGCATGGAAGAGATACTGGAGACCATTCAACTGACCACGGTAATGGGCATCCATTCCTGCAACCTGGCGATACCGATTCTGATGGAAGAAGTATCGAAATTTGAAGAATAGGATTAACATCGGCGGTAACGCCCAGCCGGTGAAACCGAGTAACTCGAACAAGCAAGGTAAGTAATATGAAATTTCATTTAGCAATCAATTTAGAGCGCATGACCGACAGCATCGATATGAGCGACGTGGCGCGACATACCCTGGAAATGGTGCAGATGGCGGACCAGTCTGGTTTTAGTGTCGCCTGGGCTGCTGAACATCACGCACTGGAAATGACCATCGCACCCAATCCATTCCAGATTTTAACCTGGTGGGCTAATCACACCGATAACATACGTCTCGGTACCGCGGTAGCGGTTGCGGCTTATTGGCACCCGATCAACCTGGCCGGCGAAGCGGCGTTCCTCGATCTGATCAGCGGTGGGCGTCTCGAGTTTGGTATTGGATCAGGTGCCTACCAACGAGAGTTCGACCGCATGCACCCTGGCCTCAAGCAATCCGATGCCTATCAATATATGAATGAAATGTTGCCAGTGCTGAAAGCGCTGTGGGCAGGGGATTACGAGCATAATGGTGAATTCTGGTCTTTTCCGACTGCAACTTCGGTGCCAAAGCCGGTGCAAAAACCCCATCCGCCGATCTGGATCGCGGCGCGTTCGCCGATCACATTTGATTATGCGGTCAAAAACAATTGCAACGTAATGTCATGGCCCCTGACACGCCCGTTTGCCGAGGCGGAGCTTTACAAGTCACAACTCGATGAGTCGATTGCTGCGAACCCGGGCGCAGATCGACCGACCTTCGCGTTGATGCGTCATACCGCGCTCTATGATGATGCCTCGGGTCGCGAGGCTGCGATCAAGGCAATACAAACGGTGCTGGGCCAGTTCGAAAACCTGTTCCGCAATCTCGGCGACGTTAACAATGGTTTCCCGAAACAGATCCCGCTCGAAGAATTGACCGATCGTGAACAGTACAACGCGGAAATGCTGGAACAGAACCTGATGTTCGGTTCCCCCGAAGAGGTCATCGCCAAGCTCAAGCGCTACGAAGCGCTTGGCGTCGACGAGTTCATTTACTATGCGAGCATGGGATTGGGGCAAAAAGAACAAAAGCGTTCGCTCGAACTATTTTGCTCCGAGGTGATGCCGGCTTTTGCATAACAGCAGGCCGGGTTTGGCCGGTCTCTATTGAGGTGCCATACCGGCAAATTGCGGTATAACGACTGCAGCGACGATTCCGAGAATCATGAGCGCTGGAAACATCCAACCCAGAATCAGTACGCCGATCGAATTAGCAGTTGGCGCCGCTCCGAAATTGTTGTCGCCACCGGTGCCCGGGAAAAAGATCAGGTATATCGCGAGTACCAGGTTAACAATCGGGATGATAAACAGCAGGAACCACCAGCCGCTGCGGTTCAAATCGTTAAGTCTGCGCTTCGCGAACATGACCGATATAACGATGGTCACAATATAAAAGATCCCGATGCCTAGCATCCCTATCATCGATGTGGTCGGATCGCCGCCCATGAATGCGCTTGCTCCGGCCAGCGGAACCATCACCAGCATTAACAGGAAATTGACACCGATGCTGTACGCCAGGTAGCGCATACGGCCGATTCGACCATTGAAGGAAAATATTTTCGGCTGATACAGTTCTTCCTGCCCGGTATCCAGAGACGCATCGGGTGCGTCATACGGATTTACATCACTTATACTGGCTTCGCTCATGCGAATTCCCCTATTTTATTTAACCCCAGTTAATTAATATAGGCGAACATATTGACTTCGCAATGAGTAAATCCTGACTGGCAGGTTTTGGTTTATGGCATCGATCCCGACAAATCCGCAGCTTTCATCGTTCCTGAAAACGCTGCGTGCACTAAAGGGCAAACCCTACAAGCGTGGATTTTCGCTTCCCGGTGCTTTTTATACCGATCCATTGTGGACGCAAACCGAATGCAGCGAGTTGTTTGCGAAGGACTGGTTCTGCGTTGGCCGGGTCGAAGAAGTAGCGCAACCGGGCGACTTCTTTGCTTTCGACCAGATTGGCGAGCCCCTCCTCGTGGTGCATGGCCGGGATGGCGTGATTCGTGTGCTGTCTAATGTCTGTCGGCACCGCGGTACCGTGATTGCCCAGGGCAGCGGTAATACCAAGAAATTTCTCTGCCCATATCATCAATGGGCCTATGACACTGCCGGACAACTATTGAACGCACCGCATCTGGATTCCCACGAGGCATTCAATATGCAGGAATGCCGACTCCCCGAATTAAAATGCGAGTTCTGGCAGGGATTCATATTTGCTAATTTAAATCCACGAGCGGCCAGTATCAGTAAGCAACTGGTGGCGCTTGATAAGGTGATTAAAAACTATCATCTGGAGCAGATGTCGCTACGCTACCTGGCCGACGAAACCTGGGACACAAACTGGAAGTGCCTGCTGGAAAATTTCATGGAGGGCTATCACCTGACGCCGTTGCATCGAGATACTCTGCACAAGGTGAATCCGAGTCGCCTGTGTAGCCACCTGACTCCGGGTGGACGGCATTTTGGCTATAGCGTCGGTTTTACCTCGCGCGTACCGAAAGGCCGTATCGGCCACCCGGATCTGGGCGATGACGAAGGCAATACCTGCATTATGTTCGCAGTCCCACCGGGACTTCTGGTTGGCGTGGGCAGTGATTACAGCTCATTTCTGTGTATCCGCCCGGAATCCGCCGACCGGGTCAGGGTCAAGCTGGGGCTGATATTTTATGGCGATCGCTGGTCCCGGCAGGAGGTCGATAATGCGATCGAATTGTTTCAACATACCATGGACGAGGACAAGCAGATTCTGGTTCGGGTGCAGCAGGGACTGGGATCTCGCTTTCATGAGCCCGGTCCATTGGCAACGCGCGACCTGGAGGGTACTATCTGGGATTTCTACCAATACCTTAGCCGCAGCCTGACCATGGCGAAGAAATCAGCAAGGAACTAAAACCGGGCCCCCGGAGAGCTTATGAATAATCCAACCCCGCACCTCGTTTCCCCGAACTGTAGCGAAGCAGAATGGGAGCTGCGCGTGCAACTCGCGGCCTGCTATCGCGCCTTTGTGCACTATGGCTGGACCGATTCGATCTTTACCCATTTAAGCGCCAGGGTGCCGGATCATCCGCAGCACTACCTGATCAATCCTTATGGGCTGCTGTTTCACGAAATCTGCGCCAGCAACCTGATCAAGGTTGATTTCGACGGTAACGTCGTTGATGGAGACCACCCCTACAACGAGGCGGGGCACGCGATCCACACCGCGATGCTGAAGGCGCGACCCGATATCAATGTCGCCTTGCACAGTCACACCCGCGCGGGGATGGCGGTTTCATGCATGGAATGTGGACTGTTGCCGTTGACCCAGCAGGCAAACGAGATTCGCGATATGGTTTGCTACCACGACTATGGTATTGCGCGCACCGATAGCGACGAGTGTGAACGACTCGGCGCCGATATCGCTGACAGCTGGATCATGATCATGCGTAATCATGGCCTGCTGACGGTTGGCCGCAGTGTCGCCGAGGCGTTTTACTACCTGTATACCGTTGAAAGCGCCTGCAAAGTGCAGGTCGATGTACTGGCTTCCGGTCGCGACATCGTGACGCCCACGCCCGAGGTTGTGGATGAACTGGCAAATGACGGCAAGGCGCGCGCAACGGAAACACGGGAGCATGTCGATCTCGCCTGGAATGCGGTAATTCGCCTGCTCGACCAGAAAGATCCTTCCTATAGAAAATAGTCGCGAGCAAAAACGGTTATTGTTTAGTGCCGGGAGAATCTCCCAACAGGTATCTTGGACCGGATCCCAGGTCTGCCGCCTCGTCCCCGGCGTTATAAAGTGAACAGTGCGTCAATGACAGGCAGCCACAACCAATACAGCCGCTTAGCCTGCCGCGAAGGTTTTGTAAATCGGCGATGCGACGATCGAGCTGTTTGCCCCAGGTTGTCGATAATCTTGCCCAGTCCTTTTTGGTCGGATTGCGGTTGTCGGGCAAAGTGGCGAATGCGCCTGCGATTTCACGCAGGCTAAGTCCCAGGGTCTGGGCGACTCGGATTATCGCAATTCGTCGCAGCATGGCTCGATGATAGCGGCGATGATTGCCGGCGACCCTAACCGAGCTAATCAAACCCCGGGATTCGTAAAAGCGCAGGGCGGAAGTTGCAACGCCACTACGTCGTGCCACATCACCGATAGTCAGGAAATCTCGTGATTGTTTCATGGTTTTGAAATAGCTTTTTATTTGTACTTGACTTAAAGTTAACTTTAACTTCTATACTGCTGTCAAATTTTTGTATCTTGCAAGGTGGTTGTCATGACACAAGCGTTGAAACAAGACGATATTGATGAACGGAACTGGCAGCGGTTGATATCTCTGGCCGAACTGGAGTCGCAGTCAGCGAAACTGGTGCGGGTTGCTGGTAAACAAATTGCCGTATTCAATACACCGGATGGAATCAGGGCCTGTGACAATCGTTGTCCCCATGAAGGCTATCCCCTGTCTGAGGGCAGTCTTTCACCAGACTGTATTCTGACCTGCAACTGGCATAACTGGAAATTTAACCTCGACACCGGCGACAACCTCTTTGGTGGCGATCGATTGCGGACCTATCCGCTCGAGGTTCGCGGTGACGAGGTCTGGATTGATATTACCGACTTGCCCTATCAGCAAAGATATACAGCGATTATCGACAGCCTGCATGATGCCTTCGATGACTACAACTACGACCGTATCGCACGTGAAATTGCGCGCCTGGTGCGCCTGGGTGCCGATCCGTTTGACGTGCTGCGCCTGGCCATCGACTGGTCATGGCAGAAAATGGAGTTTGGCTGGACCCACGCCTACGCCGGCATGGCAGACTGGATAACCCTTTATGACGAAAACCGGCAAAACGAGGAGTTGAAGTTGGTGTGCCTGGTCGAAAGCGTCACGCACGTCGCCTACGATGTTCTGCGTGAACGCGAATATCCTTTTACCGAAAAGACTTCTGCGTTTGATGCATCACGTTTTGTCGATGATATCGAGGCGGAAAATGAAGCAGCCGCGGTGGCGGCGATACGCGGTGGTATCCGCGACGGATTATCTTTTACTGACTTTGAACCAGCGCTCTCGCGAGCGGCGTTACTGCATTACAACGATTTCGGGCATGCACTGATCTACGTCACCAAGGCCGGCAAACTTATCGAAGCGCTCGGAAACAGCGTGATGGAACCCCTGTTGCTATCGCTGGTACGTGAATTTATCTACGCCTCGCGCGAGGACAAGATTCCGGAATTTCGCGCTTACAGTACCCAGTTGGAAAAATGGGGTCAGCACCAGCAGCAAATACCCGATGCCAGTCTGTGGCGACATAAGGGGATTAACAAGTCGATGAAAGCCGCGGTCGCCTGCAGTGGCAAACCACCTGAAGATATTTACCAGGCGTTGCTGGTTGCAAATGCAATTAACCTGCTGAGTTTTGATATTGAGCAACAGGAAAAGATTCGCGTCCCGGTTTCCGGCAACGTGGGATGGCTTGATTTTACGCATGGCCTGACCTTTGCCAATGCCGTCAGGCAACAGTGCTCGCGCTACCCGGCATTGTGGCCGCAGGCCCTGCTGCAGATGGCATGCTTCAATGGTCGCAATGCCGGATTTACCACCCGCGAACTCGATCTTGCAAGCTGGAAAGCGGTCGATCTCGAGGGCCGGTTAAATCAACTGCTGGAGCGGGTGCTGGATCATGGCCAGGCCGAACACATCGTGTCGGTACATTTACTGAAAACGGCCCTGGCAGTGCGAGATGAAATCAGGAATCTGGAGCAGGCGGATGCGGAAATCCTGGTTGCAGGTCTGACCCGTTTCTTTGAGTCTCCGATCAAGCGTCGGCAGGCCAGGCGGACCGCTTACCAGTCGTTAAAATTCGTCGCAAAAGAGTAAATTGAATGTGCCGAAAATCGGTATGTTTCTGCTCAGCTCGCGACTTTTACTGGCACAATAGTTCCTGAGAGTGCGGCAGGAATGAAATTCACGCGATTAGAAACCCGGGCAAAACACTGGTAGCATTGGGCCGGTACTCATAGCGTCTCGAGGAGTGAATAACATGAAATCCTTAAAGCTAGTGCTACAAATGACCACGGCCCTGGTTTTGTGTTTTCCCGTCATCTGCTCAGCTGATCAGACCGACCAACGCCTGGACGGACTTTTTCAGACCCTGCAAACCAGTCAGGACGCCGAGGTATTGTTGGAGGCCGAGGCCGCAATATGGGAAATATGGTATGAAAGTGGTAAGGAAGCAGTCGATAGCCTGATGCTGGAGGCAGCGCAGCTGGTTCGTGCAGGTGATCTTGGCGCGGCCGAAGTGGCTTATTCAAGGGTCATCGAGGAAGTGCCTGGTTTTTCCGAGGGCTGGAATCGGCGCGCGACCGTGCGTTTCTATCAGCGTGATTATGATGGTTCGCTCGAAGATATCGAGCAGACACTGAAACTCGAACCTCGGCATTTTGGTGCTTTCTGGGGATTGGGCATGATCCTGGGTTCCCAGCAAGATTTTGAACGTGCGATTATCGCCTTCGAACGGCTTCTGGAAATCAAGCCTAATGCGAATGATGCGCGTCCTCGCATCGAACTGCTGAAACAGGAACTGGCTAAACAAGCTGTTTGACCACCGCTAAATCCGATACTCGGTTTCACTTCCTCAAGCCAATCACGCAATATGGTTAAAACACGGTATCTGGCTGTCAATGGTGAAGTCCCTTTTAAACTGTCGTCAGGTTGCTGACGGCATGAAAGGAAACCTGGTGAACTTGATGAGTAAGTCACTGAAAGCAGTATTGTTTTCAGCTTTTGTTTTTCCTGGAAGCGGGCACCTTTATTTAAGGAAACCCGTTCAAGGTAGCCTGTTGGTTGTTGTTTCAATTGCCTGTATCACGATATTGCTGTCCGTCGCCCTGGAAAAGGCGCAACAAATCAGCGATAAAATCCTGAGTGGTGAAATTCCGCTTGATGTAACTCGCATCACCGAAGAAATAACAAACCACGCCGCGACGGGCGGAACCCAATGGGCCGACATTTCAACCTACCTGTTGTTGGTCTGTTGGCTGGTCAGCATTGTTGATTCTTACCGGTTAGGGCGCTTACAGGATAATGCTGAGCGCGCTATTGAAAAGAAACCTGATGATTAATCGGGGCCCGTTGGTTCAGGATCGCCGCCGGTTCGGGTGATAGATGGCGGTCAAAATATTCAAATCCATGGGCCTGGTACTGGTAACGATTGGGGCCCTGATAATTGGTTTTCCCGGTCCATTAACCTGCATCGTAATATGGATAGTTTTGTTCGGACTATTCCTGGTTTCCCGGTTCTATAAGCCGGTCTATTTATTTACAGACTGGTCGTGGCCCCGGTTTCTGGTGACGATTGCCGGTGCCCTCGGAATACCCTATTTGTTTTTAATACTCAGCCCTGGATTTTAAGGAAGGCATGGAGTCATCCATTTTGGCTCTTGCCGGCGGGGCAGGCCGTAAATTAAACAGCAGACAAATCAAAGCTGCGTTTTGTTTAACAGGCTCGCACCCTGTTCATCGATAATTTGCCGTGCCTTGGCGATAGAATGATCGACGGCAGCCTGTAACTCCACATTTTGATCGGCACGGATAAAATGGATTCGCTTGATTTCACCGTTTACTTCGCCGCTGATATATCCGGCGCTACGGTACTTGCCATCTTCATTGATGGGTGCCGCTTCGATCGAAAACCCCTGGTAGTCAACCGGCTTTGAAGGTTCTGGTTGCCCTGAGCCGGTCGCGCCACTGAAAACTGATTTGAAAAAGTTACCGAGCGCCATAGTGCTGTCTCTGTAGTACCTACGGGAATCACATCATAACAAAGCTGAAAATTACTGCATGTTGCGGTCGTGCCAGACCTTGTATACCTCGTCTGGCCACTTCGACTGAAAGTAAGCAATCACCGCGAGGACATCCTGGTCCGTGAGCTTGTCGCCGAATGGTGGCATAACACCGCCCAGTTTAATGCCGCCCTCTTTGACGGATCGGGCAAGCTGAGGTATCGAATGGTGCCAGGCATGGGCGCTGCCATTCAGGGGCGGGGGCGGGTAGTTGCCGTTCACATCCGTTTTTTTCCACTCTTTGGTGCCCTCGGCATTGACGCCATGGCAAATAGTACAGTTTTGTTGAAACAGCCCGGCGCCGTAGTCAACTACGTCCTGGTTGAACCAACGCTCGGCTGCAGCGATATTGAAACTGGCGAGACATAGCAGTGAAACAATTCCATACTTGAGCAAGGGCATAATCTGGTCCCGAATGAATTTGGTGACAATTTAACTCCTGTATCAACTACAGGGTCAACAGGATTCAAGCTGCGTTCTCTGAAAATACTTGGCCCTGTATTAAATACAGGGTTTAGAGTATATTACAGCTTTATCCTGGAGTTTTAATCGATGCTTACACGCGGAAAGCTCGCTACCAAGACGGGTTGCAATATTGAAACCATTCGATACTACGAAACCACTGGACTCATTCCGGCACCGGCGCGCACCGCTTCGGGTTACCGTGCTTACAGCCATGAACACCTGCGTCGCTTGAATTTCATTCAACGTGCCAGATCGCTTGGATTCTCGAGTGAGCAAACCCGCGGACTGCTCGATTTAACCGAAGCCGAGGGCAATAAAACACGCGCCGATGTAAAGTCTCTGACCGAGGCGCATATCGATGAAATAAGCCAAAAAATCAAGGGCTTACAAAAGATAAAGAAACGCCTGAAGCAGATTTCCTCGTTCTGCGATGGTTCAGGAAAAAGTGCCAGTACCTGCCCGATTCTGGAATCGCTTTTCGACGATAATTAGTCATTTAAAAACTATCAACTCGATGAACCCGGGTCTTGATCCTTCCATCGGCGTAGAGATTGAGATGACGGTACCCGGGAGCTTCAGTACCAATCGCGAATTCCCTGCTGTCCGGCTTGAACTGAACACAGCTCGAAGGCGTCGACATCCATTCGACGCCACCAATTGTCTGGTGTGTTTCCTGGTGCACGTGTCCCCATAAGACGCCCCGGATATTGTCATACCGAGCAATATTTTCTCTCAACTGGTCACTGTCGAGTAGTCCCTTCTGATCAATCCATAAACTGCCAGTATCTAGCGCCTGGTGATGAAGACAGACCAGTGCATGCTTTGCCGAATGGGCTTGCAGGCAGTGGTCCAGGAAGTCAAGCTGGGTCTCAGGGACACGTCCGTGCACTTCGCCCCTGATCGTGGAATCGAGCAATACAATTTGCCAGTCATCGATCAGCACGTGCTTCGCTGCATGAATCTGTTGACCGATGAATTGCTCTTTTAACACATCGACTTCATCATGATTGCCCGGCAACCAGAAAGTCGCAGTACCCATGACGTCGATTTTTTGCGCCAGGTAGGTATAGGATTCGGCGCTGCCGTCCTGTGAAAGGTCACCGGTGGCAAGCAATAAATCCAGATGTCCGCTATTGTCGATGACGGCCTTGCTTACCGCCTCGAAACTGTGCCGGGTATTCACGCCCCGCAGGCAGTCCTCTGCCGTAGCGAAAACATGACAATCCGTGATTTGCACCAGGCTGACCACGCCTGGTTCGGCTGGCATGATTTGCTGGGATTTCTCGTCGGCAGGTTTGCTCATAGTGACAGTATTTAAGCTCCGTTTCTAAACACGTGTCAGTCCGCTTTTTTTCTCGGCTTCAGGAATTTACTGACATTCGGCCGTTAATGAACTGTGCAGCGACGATACCAACAATCGGTGTTAACGACAAACGAAGTATCGCGATGCAAAAGCGTTCCTCATGATTCCAGTTACTGGCATTATTGGCGAATAATGCAAGACAACGAAAAATTCAGATTCATACCCTATCGACGCCAGGATGTTGTCGATATGTGCCTGATGGATCGAAAGCTGGAGAACGACGATGAAGCATTTCGGCAGCTCAGTTACATGCTGGACCAGGTATTCCATTTCGAATTTCACCAGGTTATCGAGGCGCTAAAGAATGCCTATGCGGATATTGACCCGGATGCCGATACCCGACGACCGGGATTCGACATGTCCGAAAATACCCAGTCTTTTGTCTCGTTATTAGATGGACTGCTTGAAAAGGCCAACTACGAACGCGTGACAGAGTCGGATTTGAACCGGGCGCTTTCCGAGTCGTCGTTGTTCAAGATTCGTTTGCATGTTGATTTTGAAATCGACGATGCGCTGCATAAGTTGCTTGCCCTGGGCCTGGTCGAGAAATCTGGGGGCAGCCTTATTGCCGTGTCGATTGAAGCGGGTATACGGATCCTGGATCAGCGCTGGGACAATTATTTCGTACCGGGATACTGATTTAAGTTAACATTGCCGCGACTGAATTCTGGATAAAGTTTTGTGTACCTCTTAATCGCTGCTAACGGCCAACTCTCGCTGGAAGACAGCGACAACATGCGTGCTTTTTCTATTGTCGAGGAAGAGAGCGGTTTAGCTGCGACGCAGCTTTCTGCCATCGCGACGCCCGCCGAGGAACAACACTACTGGCTCGATGCGGATGCCGTGGTAGATCTTTCGGGGCGCGAGGATGATCAGCAATGGGTTAAGGGATTCTGGGATATGCTTGCTAAAGTCGAAGCCTACGGTTATTCAGACATGGAAAGGAAGCGAGTCAAGGCTCACGTGGGCCTGGCCTGATGTTAAGACCGGTCTGTTTTTTACTGCTTGCCTTTTATCTGACGGGTTGCGCCAGTCTCGTCAGTTCTGCCACTTCGAGGATGGCTGACAACATCACGCTCGCGATTCAGAACCAGGACGATCCCGCGACCGTGCGCGATGGCGCGCCTGCTTACCTGTTGATGATCGATGGCCTGATCGAGGGTGATCCGGAAAGCACGGACCTGCTGCTGACCGGGTCCAAACTCTACGGATCCTATAGCACTGCTTTTGTCGATGACGAACCGCGCGCGCAACGCCTTGCCGACAAGTCGCTGTCGTATGCTCGTCGGGCACTGTGTCTCGAAGCCCGCGAAATATGCAATGCCACTGCAAGTAAGCTGGATCAGTTTCAGGACAGTCTGGCTGGGACGGGGAAAGGGGAACTCAAAGCCCTTTACGGTTTTGCCGTCGCCTGGGCAAACTGGATTCAAACCAATTCCGCGGACTGGAATGCCGTTGCCGACCTGGCAAAGGTTACCGCACTGTTTGAACACTGCCTGACCATCGATGAGCGCTACGATGGTGGGGGAGCGCATCTCTACCTGGGGGTAATCAAGTCACTGCGACCAGCGGCACTTGGCGGTGAACCCGAAATCGCCCGTGGGCATTTCGAAAGTGCCATCGAATTTTCCGCGGGACAGAACTTGATGGTCAAGGTATTGATGGCAAAGCATTACGCCAGAAACGTTTTTGACCAGAAATTGCATGATTCACTCTTGACTTCAGTACTGGCCGAAAATGCCGATTATCGAGGCTATGTACTGGCCAATTCCCTGGCAAAAATAGAGGCCGAACAACTCCTTGCGGAATCCGGGGATTTTTTCTAAACGAAACTATTCGGACGAATCCGGTTCAAATTGTCGATATGGAACCTGATAAATGAACACACTAGTTAAAATTGCGAGCCTGGCGCTGTTGCTGATTTTTTTCAGTGCTAGTGCCGATGCAAACAGGCTCAAAATTGCAACCCTGGCGCCCGCCGGAACAACCTGGATGGAGGAATTGAAAGCCGGTGCCAACCTTATTGCAGAGCGCACCGGGGGCCGGGTAATATTGAAGTTTTATCCGGGGGGCGTGATGGGAAACGACCAGAGCGTCCATCGCAAGATCAAGATCGGGCAGCTTCATGGCGGCGCCTTTACACCGGGTGGGTTGGCGCAGGTTGACAGTAGCATTCAGTCACTGGGTTTACCGATGATGTTCAAGTCGTTCGACGAAGTCGACTACGTGCGCGCAAAAATGGACCCGGTAATAAAACAGCAAATGGAGGCAAAAGGTTTCGTATTGCTCGGAATCTCCGAGGGCGGTTTCGTCAGAATCCTGTCCAAAAAGCCAATGCAGAGCCTCGAATCGATTCGTAACAGCAAGGTTTGGGTGCCGGCAGGGGACCGGATCGGACAGATAGCGATGAGCGCGCTTGGGATTACGCCGATATCCCTGCCGATTTCGGATGTTTTTACCGGTCTGCAGACCGGTTTAATCGAAACGGTTACGGTAAATCCGACCGCGGCGATTGCGTTTCAATGGCACACCAGTACCTCCTTTATGACCGAGGTACCGATTTCATACCTGATCGGCGTGATGGCGATTCAGAAAAAAGCCTTCGATAAACTTTCCCCGGACGATCAGCAGATTGTGCGCGAAGAGATCGGCAAGGTATTCAAACGCCTCGACACGATTAATCGCAGCGATAACCAGGCGGCAAAGGCCGCACTACAAAACCAGGGTATTACCTTCGTGACCCCAGACCCTGGCGAAATTGAGCGTTGGAAGAGCATCTCGGATCAATCGATCGAAGAGATGGTCGAAACCGGCGTCATTTCGAGTGAAATTGTCGACCAGGTCAGGGGACACTTGCAAAGTTTTCATAACAATCAGTAATCGATGCGAACCTGGATAAAGCGGTTTCATCTCGTCGAAGATGCCTTGCTGGTCACTTTGTTGACCATGATGATTGTATTGGCCAGTACCCAGATTCTGCTGCGTAATTTTTTCGATTCAGGCATTGTCTGGATCGATCCATTACTCCGGGTTTTGGTGCTCTGGCTGGGACTACTCGGTGCGACGGTCGCCACCCGAAACAATAAGCATATCAGTATTGACCTGTTGTCCCGGTTTTTAAAACGTAAATCCTACTGCCTGGTTCAATCGGGAGTAGCGCAAATCAGCGCCTGGACTTGCCTGGTAATCGCCTGGTATGGCTTAAGCTGGATTAGACTCGACTATGAGGATGCTCTGGCCTCATTCGTAGGAATCCCTGCGTGGATGGTGGAAGTTGTTATCCCGGCGGCATTTACGTTAATCGGTTTACGCTATCTTGTGAAATCGGTTTTCTGGGTTAAGCAATGTATTCGGCACCAGAAGGTCGAGGAGAGTACGGCCGAATGAGTTTTGCGGCACCCATTTTACTGTTGCTGGCAATTCTGCGTGCACCGTTGTTTGTCGTCATCGCGCTGAGCGCGATGATCGGGTTTTACAGCCAGGAAGTAAATCTATCGGTTATCAGCATTGAAGTTTATCGGCTTGCTGAAATGCCGATATTGATCGCGATCCCATTGTTTACTTTTGCTGGATACCTGCTGGGCGAGAGCAAGGCATCGACGCGACTCGTGAATCTAACCAACAGTCTGTTGGGCTGGATGCCGGGCGGGCTTGCTATAGTCACCATTTTTGCCTGTGCGCTGTTTACGGCCTTCACCGGAGCATCTGGAATTACGATAGTTGCATTGGGTGGCCTGCTTTACCCGGCGTTGAAGCAAGCCGGGTATCTTGAAAACTTCAACCTGGGGCTGCTGACCAGTTCAGGTAGCCTCGGGCTACTGTTTGCTCCGTCGTTACCATTGATTCTATATGGAGTCGTCGCCCAGCAAATGGATCTGGATCAGCCAGTCAGTATCAGCGACCTGTTCCTGGCCGGGATTTTCCCGGGCCTGTTAATGCTGGTGATGCTGGTACTTTACTCGATGATGCAACCCAGGGATCGAAGTCCGCGCGAGCCTTTTAACCTGCGGGCTGCAATCGATGCGATACTCGCGGCAAAATGGGAAATTCCATTACCGTTTCTGGTGCTAGGTGGCATTTATGGTGGCTATATTGCCGTCTCGGAAGCCGCAGCGGTTACCGCGGTCTACGTCCTGATCGTTGAAGTGTTAATAATCAGGGATATAAAAGCCTCGGAATTGCCGGAGATTATGCGCGATGCAATGATGCTGGTCGGCGGCATCATGATTATCATCGGCGTTTCCCTGGCCTCGACCAATTACCTCATCGACGCCGAAGTCCCAACCCGGATGTTCGCATTCATCCAGTCGCACATCGATGAAAAGCTGACCTTTTTGATATTGTTGAATTTATTTTTACTCGTGCTGGGCATGATGCTCGATATTTTCTCGGCTATCGTGATTATCGTGCCAATCATTCTGCCGATCGCAGTGGGTTACGGTGTTCACCCGGTTCACCTGGGAATAATCTTCCTCGCCAACATGCAATTGGGATACTTCACTCCACCCGTAGGGATGAACCTGTTTATCGCCAGTTATCGATTCGATAAACCGGTGATAACTTTGTACCTTGCCACCATTCCATTTTTCGTGGTGCTCCTGGTTGCGGTGCTGATCATTACCTACTGGCCGATGCTGAGCCTGGTACTGTTACCCGACTAGGTTCGCGTATCTACCTTCGAGACAGCCATCGCGTAGTATTAAGTTTTATGGGCGGAAATATCTGAAGCAGTTCGGTTTGATGATTTCCCATCCCCGATCCAGGATGTCGAGAATCGACTGGTCCAATGGTGCATGCTTGCAGGCCGTCATGTTTTGCACCAGATGCTCGACCTTGCTGGCGCCGAGTATTATGCCGTCACCTGGTTCGTCGTCGAGCAGGGAATGATTCACCAGCCAGCTCAAAGCAACCTCGACGGGTTTTAAATTAAATTCCTGGCAGGCCGTTTGCAGCTCCTGCAATACGTCGAAATAATCCCGCTTCCAGTAGCGGTCGAGATAACCGCGTTCGACATTGAACCTGCCGCTATCGGGAATGTCATCCATGGATAGGTGCTTGCCGGTCAGCATACCACCTGCCAGTGGGTTATAAGCATTGAAGCAGATGCCATAGTTGCGCAGGCACGGAAACAGTTCGCGCTCCACGTCCCGTGTCAGGGCGTTGTACATCCCCTGGTAAACGGTAGGTTCCATCCATCCGTTGCGACGACAGGTTTCGACCACTTCGGCTACCTGCCAGGACGCGTAGTTGCTCAAGCCGAAGTGGTTGAATTTGCGCTGTTGAAACAGTTCGAAGCAGGATTCCAGCGTCTGCGCGACCGGTGTCTCAAGATCGGGTGAATGCAGGTAGAGCAGGTCGACTCGGTCGGTTTCGAGGCGCTGCAGGATTTCGGTCATCTGCTTTTTGACCGAGGCAGGCTTTAGTCCGTCGTCATTCCACGGGTTTACCTTGGATGCAATGTAGAGCTTGTCGCGCGCTGCAGGCGGTAGCAGCTGGCCGAGCATTTCCTCGGTGCGGCCCTCACAGTAAATGTGGGCAGTATCGATTTCGTAGTTGCCTGATCCGGTAAACTGCGCCAGCATTTCCTGGGCGGTGTCCTGGTCGACCTGGTCGCCGAAGGTCATGGTGCCTAGAATTTGTTTCATAATAATTTCCCTGTCACGAAAGAACCGGGCGGTGGCTAGTTCGACGCATAACCACCATCGACCATGTAAACCCCACCGGTACAGTAAGCCGAAGCAGCGGAAGCCAGGTAAACTGCGAGCCCCGCTATGTCATCAGGCTCGCCAATCCGGCCGAGTGGGATACGTTTAACGAACCGATCGAGCGAATGCTTGTCGTTCCATAACGCTTCGCTGAATTTGGTTTTGATCAAGCCGGGGCAAATTGCATTGACGCGGATGTTGTCGGCGCCCCAATCTTGCGCCATCGCCTGGGTCAGGTTGATGATTGCCGCCTTGCTAACACTGTAGATGCCGATACCGACTTCGGGGGTCAGCCCGCCGATCGAACTGATATGGATGATCGAACCACCGCCCCTCTGTTTCATAATCGGATAGGCTTTTTTGCACAGTTCAAATGGCCCTTTCAAATTGACGTCGATAATCTTGTCAAAAGCGCGTTCGTCGGTATCTTGCACCGGGCCGAACACCGGGTTGGCAGCAGCGTTGTTGATAATGATGTCCAGACCGCCGTAAACCTTGACGGTCTTGTTGACAAGTGACTGGATGTCCTCGATATTACCCATATTGGCAGCGATACCGGTGGCTTCCAGGCCGTCTGTCTTGAAGGAATCGGCAACCTCGTCAACAGCATCCTGCTTGCGGCTGCTAACGACAACGCTGGCACCAAAACCGGCCAGCGCATATGCCATGGCCTCGCCGATGCCCTTGCTTGCGCCAGTTACCAGCGCTACTTTGTTATCGAGTTGAAACATCGATCCGAATTGTTGCTTGTTTGACATTCTAGATCCCGGATTGAATTTCAGGAGAACAGCGAGTTTATCATGCGAACTGTGTCGCGTGCTCCTGTCGAATGGGAATTGACAGGTTTCCGATCGGATAATTTTTGCAAGGATTATCACTGAGTCGGAAGCGGCCCAGAGACCAGACACGACCGGGCGTAACTATATCGCTGCGGGTGCTAGTGGTGGTTGGTCCTGTTGAAACGAATCGTAGAAGCGGTTAAGTGCAACGACTGTGCCACACACATAGATGTCATCGTCTGCTGCGAGGACGAAGGTGGAGGGTAGATCCATGATGATTTCACCGTTACGCTCGACCGCCACAATGCGACATTGGTTGGTTTCATCGATACCGGATTCGAGAGGATGATGACCGGCCAGTTGTGCTGCCGGGTGTTTGACCAGCTTGATATGCGCCTGCTGCGATACCATTTTACCGAGAATGTGATGTGCCAACAGCTGTCCGGCGACCTGGCTGACCGACAGTGCGAAGTCCGCGCCCCCCTGTTGCAGGCGATTGACGTTTTCTTCCAGCATGGCGCAGGCAATGATCGGAACCTCGGGCGCAAAATCGCGCACCACGGTTGCCGCGAGTAACGTGGCGCTGTCGTTTTCACCAGCCAGGATAACGACGCGAGCGTCGGCGAGGCCGGCGCGTTCCAGCACGCTTGAATCCAGCACATCACCAACCACATCGACATTGGGTATTTCGCGGGTATCGATGACGCAGACATCTTCGCCTGCGTCGGTCAGCATTTCGACGAGCTTGCTGCCGACATCGCCGTAACCTGCTACCACGATCCTGCCTTCCTTCTTAATCGGTCGTGCTATTTCGCTGAGGCGATTGATGCTGTCCGGACTGCCAGCCCCGATCAAAATTGTACCCGGGTGCAGCGGTACATCTGGCGGCGGGGCCGAAGTCAGCATACCTTCCGCCCATTGTCCGACGATGTGAACCCCGGTCTGGGTGTGGATCCCCGATTCTGCCAATGTCCTGTGCGCCAGGCTGCTCTCATCGTGGATGCGAACCTCGACCACTTCGAGCAGATTTCCGAGTGGTTGGACCCCGGTGATTCTGGGCCCGATCTGGGCGCTGGCGCGCACCGCAACAGCGGCCGCAAGCACGTGGGTGGGCGTAAAAGCAGCGGTCGCACCAGCAAGTTGCAAGGGTGCACGCCGGTTAGGGTTGTCGATCAGCGCGACGATAGGGCCATCGAAGCCAAATCCGCGCGCATTTAATGCCAGTGAGGCGTTGTACTCGTCATCGCCATTAGCGACCAGGGCCCTCGCATTAACCAGGGGTCGCAGGTCGAGGTCACCCTCTGCGATCGAGCTGTGCACGACCCGAACCCCGCGCGCGTGCAGGCGTCGCGCCACGGTTTCGTCTTCATCGATGACCAGAGTTGATAATCCCCGACCCTCGAGTTCTTCCATCAACGAGGAAACCTCGGGGCCATAACCGTAAATGACCACGGTATCTTCCAGGTCGGGCAATTCGTGCATTAACTTTCCGTCGTAACGTTCATCTACTAACGGGGCGCCGAAGGTATCGATCTGGACGATTCCGCGGGTCGCGTCTTCCTGTGGAATTGCCTTTCCTTCCAGCAGTATGGCGCATCCCTTCAATGCCATAGGGGTGAACAAATTGAGTATGAAAGCGGTGAAAATCAGCGCCGAAAAAACCGGTTTGTCGATCGCGCCCTGGGTTAGCGCCAGCGCAGCGAGGATGAATGCGATCTCGGCGCGGCCACACATGCCGACCCCAACCGTGAGCGCCTCGCGTTTTGGCAGTCCCATGCGTAAGGCCATACCGCCGGCGCTCAGAATCTGACCAATGATGACTGCGACGGTTAACACCAGGATAAGACCAACGGTTGACAGGCTGATGTCAAACGTGATCGAAAAACCAAGCGAGATGAAAAATATCGGTCCGAGAAACGAATAGGCGATGCCGTAGGCGCGGTCCTTGACGATTCGGACCAGATTCGGGTGGGCGACTTTTTCTTCGAAGAACAGGCCCGCGAGATAGGCACCGAGGATGATATGCAGGCCGATCGCTTCAGCGAACAAACCCATCGCCAGCGCCATGACCAGCACGAAGGTAAAGCCTTTGCCGCCCTCGGATCGAAACGGCAGGGACATACGCGGGTAAACGTACTTGCCCATCAGTACTGCAACGGCGACAAAACCCAGCACCTTGCCGATGGTGACGAGGAGAATCATCGGTTCGAATTCGCCCCCGGACAGTACCCCGATCACGAGACCGAAAAATATCAAGGTCAGTAAATCGTCGATCACGCAGCTGGCGATGATTACCCGCGCTACCTGGGTATTCGCAAGGCCTAGATCCTTGAGACTTTTAAGCGTTATCACGACAGCGGTCGCGGTCATCGTCAGGCCGACAAAGGTGGCCCCGACCTTGTCCAGGCCAAATAACAGGGCGATACTGAAACTCACGGTGAATGGGACAATGGCGCCGACCACGGCAACGCCCATCGAGCGCTTCAGGGCCTGGAAAAACTCCAGTGGCTGAGTTTCGACGCCAGCGTGAAACATGAGAAAGAAAATGCCGATTTCGGCCAGCAACTGGATCAGTTCACCAGGTTGTATCCAGCCAAACACGGCGGGGCCTAATAAAACCCCGACGATGAGTTCGCCCATGATCGTCGGTAATCCCAGCGGCCGCAGCGTCACCGCAACCAGCCAGACGCCACCGAGCAGTATCAGCAGGTCTAGCGCTATCTCATGCATGGTAAATGCAAATCATAAGGTCCGGGGGCGTGGAATTCTCGTCAAGAATAGTGGCGCGGTTTACTAATGTCCAATATCGAAGCTCGCTTCTCTCGTGATTGACACTTCTTTCAAGTCTGCCCCGGTGCTATTCCCGCTAAGCGAAATTTGGTTTATCTTCAACGGGATAAGATTATTCATGAGACCCTCAACGACTATGGAATTTGTTTCGAGCGCTAAAGTGGTACCCGCGCAGGTCGATGATCTCGGGCATCTCAATCACGTGTTTGCGTTGCAGATTCTCGAGTATGCGCGTGACGACTGGTATGCCGAGGCCGGGCTTTGGGAGGGTCGTCCGTGGAGCGGGGCCGAGAACCTCGCGACCCTGGTATTAAACATAAATTTCAATTACCGCCAGGAATGTTTCCTCGACGAAGCGCTGCAAATTATCACCCGGCCGGTCGAACTCGGCAGCAAGAGTTTCACTCTCTCACAACAGGTTATCAAGCCTGATGGCGGAGTGGCCATCGACGGCACCGCAACCAGCCTGGTGATGGACATGGAGCAGCACCAAAGTGTACAGGTGCCGGAATGCCTTGCCCGGTATCTGCCCGCGCGCAAGTAGCCCGATTATTTAGTCAACCAGGTTGTCGGCACGCACCCGGTTCTCGGTGTGTGCCTCGGTGACCTTGCCGTACAGGTCTTGGACCCGCGCCATGCTGCCGATCATGCCCGGTTTTTCACTGAACGACATGATCAGTAACAGGCGGTCAGCATTGCCGCTGTTTGCGGTTACCTGGTGCAGCGAAAAACGGCCGAGGAAAAACTGCAGGTCGCCGGCATTCAGCTCGAGCCGCTTGACCTGGCTGCGATCACCGTCAAGCACCTGTTTAACCTCGTCATAGCACTCATCCTGCACGCTGCGCAAGTCCGGAACATACTCGAAATGCCCACCGCTCTCGGCCGGCTGGAGTAGCATCGTGATAGTGAATTCATTGGTGTCGAAGTGCCAGTTGAATTGCTGTCCGGGCTTGCCAACATTAACAATCATGTTTGATACCGGGTCTTCGTAAATGAATAATTCTTTTTTGCCCAGGCACTCGGCGAGAAACTGTTTTAACGGTTCCCAGTAATAGAGTCGATGCGCGTCAGTGTCATCGCCAAACAGGTCGGCAGTAATGAAGCCGTTGGTGCGTGGAATAAAAATATTAAGCGGGTGGTTCTCGGGAAACTCGGGATTGCCATCGTTAAGATAAACATTGCACTGTTTGCGCTCCGAGTAATAGGCCTGCGATTTACGTTTATCGGCTTCGGCAAGTAAAGTATTGAGACCAGCAGCACTGAAAAAATCGCGGATAACCGCGCAACCATCGTCATCGAGACCGGCCCTGACCTGTTCTATTATCTCGCGACGTCTGGGATGTTGAGGTTCATCGATGGGATAGCGCTCATGATTGATGATTTCGGTACAGGCGAGATTATTTGACATAGCTGATTTCTCCACAGCTAAAGTTTAGCGTAACTGACTATCCTTGCCTGCCCGGCGATTGACGCCGGCCTGGGTTGCCTGCAGCTGGTCGAGTTCTTGTTGACAGGTGATGCACAGGCGCACCCCCACGATAGCCTTGCGGCGCGCCTCAGGAATATCGGCACCGCATTCCTCGCAATGGGTCAGACTCTCACCTTTCGGTAAACGGCTGCGCGCCAGTTCGACCGCGTCTTCGACGCTGGCATCGATCTGATCCTGCACCGCACCGTCGCGTGCCCAGCCTGTTGCCATGGCTTACTCCTGCTTCAATAACAGGTA
>Ga0255052_10001070_pt1 | contig 21042 bp, 21 predicted proteins | sample JV7_2_21_MG_FD_188632 | JGI IMG/M metagenome (GOLD analysis project Ga0255052, IMG submission 188632) | Seawater microbial communities from Jervis Inlet, British Columbia, Canada - JV7_2_21 | ecosystem: Environmental > Aquatic > Marine > Inlet | place: Canada: British Columbia | collected... | reverse complement strand
ACGCCAACCGGCGGAGTTCACCATGCGCAGCGGTGTCAACAAGGACGGCACACTGACCTTTCGCAGCGTCGATTGCCTGATGAACAACGGTGCTTACACATCCTGGGGGCCGACCACGCCGGTCGTTCAGATGCGGACGTTTACCGGTCATTTCCGTGTGCCGACCGTTGAGTACCGGGGTCAGGCAGTTTATACCAATAGCGTGTACGCGGGCTCATTCCGTGGTTACGGCAACGTGCAGGCCACCTACGTCACCGCGTCAGTGATGGATATGCTGGCCGAGGAAGTGGGCATGGACCCGATTGCATTCCGTCTCAAGAATGCACAAAAGTCCGGCGAAGTGACACCGCAGGGCTCGATCCTGGATGACTGCAGGTTGGGTGAGTGTATCGAGATCGCTGCCGAAAAGACCGACTTCCTGCGCAAACACAAAGAATACGCACAGGCCCGCTGCAAACCCGCCCGTATCAAACGCGGGATCGGCATCGCCACGTCGATCCATAATGCCGGGGGCGCAAAAATTCACAAGAGCGACGGTTGCGGTTCGATACTGAAGCTGGACGACTACGCCCGGGCCACGTTGATTACCGGCGCTTCCGAGATCGGCCAGGGTATCGACGCGGTGTTGAGCCAGATCGTCGCGGAGGAACTCGGTATCCCGGTTTCCGATATCACCATCGTAAACAACGATACGGCGCTGGGTCCGTGGGATGTCGGCGTGCACGCAAGCCGCACGACCTTCGTGGCCGGTAATTCCGCTTTGCGCGCAGCCAGGGCCGCGCGTAAACAGGTGCTGGATGCAGCGGCGAAACAATCCAATGTGACCGCAGAAGAACTCGATCTGCGGCAAGCGCACGTGGTGCAGGCCGACAACGGCGTGGCGGTCATCAAGCTCGACAAGCTGTTGCGGCAGATGCATTTTGCCGAAGACCCGGAACTCGTCATGGTGACCGAATTCTATGAGCCGAACAGCGAACTGGAAGACAAAAACCACTTCGGCAACCTGTCCGCCGCCTGGGCACACGGGGCCTATGTCGCCGAGGTCGAGGTCGATACCGAGACCGGTGAGGTCAGGGTACTGAAAATGACCGCGGTGCAGGACGTGGGCCGGGTCATCAATCAACTGGGTATTGAAGGACAGATGGAGGGTGGTATATCGGTGTCGCTGGGTTATGCGCTCAGTGAACAGCTCAAGATCGAGGACGGCAAGGTACTGAACCCCAACTTCCGTGATTACAAGGTATTTACTGCACCCGAAACACCCGAGATCGAATTGCACTTCATCGAAAGCGATTGCAAAGAGGGTCCGCTGGGCGCAAAAGGTATCGCAGAATTGCCCGCCATCATCCCGGCACCGGCGGTGGCCAACGCCGTGTATAACGCGATCGGTATCCGCTTCTTTGCACCGCCGTTGACGCCCGAAAAAGTGGCCAGGGCCCTGCACAACGCGCCGCCTCAATGAAACGGCGCACCGTTCTGAGCCTGGAACAGGCACTTTCGCTGCCCTGTGCGACCCTGAGGTTCGCACAACTGGGCTGGCGTGTCATCCGGATCGAGGCCACGCCCGTTGGAAACCGCCTGCCCGGGGACCCGAACCGCTACATCGGCACACAGGTTGTCGACGATGACCGCAACACCTACTTCATCGCACCCAACGTCGGCAAGGAAGCGATCGCGCTGGACCTGAAAGATGAGCGTGGCCGTGAACTGCTGCTGCGCATCATCAGGGAACTGGACGTCGATATTTTTTGCTGCAACACGCTGCCCGGTCGTTATCAAGGCCTCGGTATCGATTTTGAAACGCTGAAAACGGCCAATCCGAAACTTATCTGGGCCGGGATCTCAGCCATGGGTCCGGACTATCCCAACGTGCCCGGCTATGACCCGGCCATGCAGGCGATGTCCGGCTTTATGGAACTGACCGGTAAGGAAGACGGTTCTCCGACGCTGTCCGGCATCCCTGTCATCGACCTGAAGGCGGGCGATGAGGTCTATGCAGGCGTCTGCCTGGCGCTGGCTGAACTGGCTGAAACCGGGCAGGGTTCCGAAATCCACGTATCCATGTTGCAGGCTGCCGCCTCCTGGTTGATTACCACCCTGCCGCTGCTGGATTTTGGCTGTGACGATTCAGAGATAACCCGTTGCGGCAACGAGCATCGCAAGTTTATCCCGACCAATGCCTACCCGACCCGGGACGGTTTTATCTACATGGCCATCGGCAACGACCTGCAATGGCAGCGCTTCACCGATATCGACAAATTCGCCGCGGTCGCCAACGAGACCCGGCAGACCAACAAGGGCCGGCAGGCCGAACGCCAGGCTTGTTACCGGGATATCAGTGCGATTTCGGCCAGCTATCCGACCTCCGAACTGGCAGCCGATTTTACCGCCGCCACGATTCCGCACGCCGTGATCAACGACATCCGCCAGGTGCGCGTGCTGGAAGCCCTGAACGGCAAACTGACCACGACCCACACCCCCGATGGCAAGCGGGTCCACATGCAGCCGATGGCTGTCGATATGGACACGGCCAGGACCGACCTGCCGTTCCCGGCAAAATACGCACAGCACACACGGCAGATACTTGCCGAGACGGGTCTGGGTGATGATGAAATAACGCTGCTGGCCGAGGCAGGTGTGGTGGCCGTGATGCCAGGGTGATAATGGCGTGACACTAGTGTACGGTCAATCCTATAAAGCAGGATCTTACTTTATAGGATTGACAGTACACCAGGAGTAACGGAATGAAAACCAACAAGCTGGACCACCTTTGTATCGCGGTCAAAAACCTGGACGAGGCGAGGAAAATCTGGGAACCGATCCTCGGTAAAACCGAACCCGACGATGCCTATATCGATGAACCGGAAAAGATCCGTGTAGCGCGCTACTGGCTCGGGGGGGTCGGTTTTGAGTTGATGGAGTCAACAACACCGGATGGGGATGTTGCAAAGTTCATCGAAAAACGCGGTGAAGGCGTGATGCTGATCAGCTTCAACGTGGACAATACGCGCGCGGCGATGGAGGAACTCCGGGAAAAGGATTACCCGTTTATCGGCGGCGCACGTCAGTTCCGCGATTGCGAGTTCGCCTTCATCCACCCGGGCAAAATGAATGGCGTATTACTCGAATTAATCGACGACAAGGACAAAATGGACCTGTAGGAAGGGCGTCCCCGCCGCGCTCATGCACAGCTGCAATTTTTGTTTTGTGACTCATATTACTGCTTCAGTTTGAGGTGCAGGATGCACCGTAAATTGTATGTTACTCAATTCGGTGAGATTATAGTGCGTGCACAGTGTGCGACGGTGCAGCCGTTTGCCCAATAGAGGAATATCAATATGGCGGATTTAAAGTGGCATATCGAAGGTAAGTATGTTGAGTATTGCAGTTGTGATCACGGGTGTCCTTGTGAAGCCATGGCGCCTCCAACTCATGGACATTGTGAGGGAATAATCGGAATGCAGATCGATAAAGGGTATTGGGGTGATGTCAATTTGGATGGCGTACTGATCACTTCCACCTTTTTCTTTCCCAGGGCGATGCACCATGGCCAGGGCCGCATGCAGCCAATCCTGCAGGATCATACGACGGAAGAGCAACGTGAAGCGATTTTCGCGATCATGTCCGGTGAAGGCCAACCTGTTGGAACCATGTTTAATATTTTCAGCGTGGTCATCGACGACATCTGTGAGCCCCAATTCACCAAAATTGATTTTGAGTGGGACGTCAAAAAACGGACCGCACGCATTCATGCTCCCGACCTGGTAACAGCAATCACTGAGCCAATCCGAAATCCCGTAACCAATGAGGAAGTTTCCATTCGAACCGTGTTACCAGAAGGATGGGTTTTCTATGAAGCCGAACTGGGATCGGGCACGGTCAAGAGCATTGGCGATATTCGGGTTGACCATAGCCAGAGACACAGCTCGCTTGGCTTCTTTGCCTTCAACAATAATGGCATGGCTTACTCATATGAAGAGACAATGAAGAACAATTCTCTCGACAGTGTCGTTTGATGTTATTTAGCAGCAGGAAAGCAGGGTGGGCGATATTACTGGTCGGCTCGTGATCTCAATGTGACCCAGGCCAATCCAACTTCTGCCGCGTCCAATCTGGACGCCGGCAAGATTGAATGGGTTTTGTTGCAAGACAGACGGCTCGTGGTATTGGCTTTGTTATCTCTCAGTGCATTGGCGTGGACCTACCTTGTTGTCATGGCGAGGCAAATGGCCACTGGCGATATGACCTTAATGGGGATGGGCGCGTCATCTGCCATGCCCGGCTCAGATATGATGGGCGCCATGACTGCGTCGCAAATGCCATGGTCGCCTTTGACCTTCCTTCTAATGTTCATCATGTGGTCGGTCATGATGATCGGTATGATGATTCCAAGCGCGGCACCAATGATCCTGCTTTTTGCGCGGGTTCAACGGCGCAAACTTGCCGATCAGGCGCCAACGATCCGCATCGCAGCTTTTACCGCCGGTTATCTTCTCGTCTGGACTTCGTTCAGCCTCATTGCAACCGGTCTGCAATGGGCTTTGACAGAACTTCGCCTGCTTTCCCCGATGATGGAGAGCACGAGTCAATTCCTGGCGGTTGGCGTGCTGCTCGCAGCCGGCATCTACCAACTCACGCCCCTCAAGTCGGCCTGTCTGAAACAGTGTCAATCGCCAATCGGTTTTCTGACCAGCCATTGGAAAGACGGGGCCTTGGGGTCCCTGAACATGGGGATCGAACACGGCATGTTCTGCCTGGGCTGCTGCTGGCTTTTGATGACACTGCTATTCGTTGGCGGGGTAATGAATCTGCTTTGGGTTGCCGTAATTGCGATTTTCGTTTTACTTGAAAAGGTTGTGCCCAAAGGGGAGGTTATCGGCAGGGTGGGCGGCGTCTTGTTAATCACATTTGCCGGATATGTGGTTTTACATCCCTGAGGGCTACGTGTATCAAAGGACCGTTTTGAGTCAAACCCGGCCTACGATAAATTTATTATTTTACGGTCCGCCTTGGTGAGAAATGTCCGGGTTAGACCTTGCTCTGTCATGTCAGATCGTGTGCGTCTCAAACCCCGGTTGGCAAACGCGGAGCATTCCCTACTGTCTGCCCGTGTCGCTCGACATAAACGATGGCCTCTTCCAGCCGGGACAGGCCTTCCATCAAAACTTCATCGTCCATGTTTAGTGCCGGATACATGCGGATATTCTCCTCGTGGTCGCTGATCGCCCAGACACCGCGTTTTAGCAACTGGCTACGTATCTCGCGTGCGTACCAGAGGTTTTTTTCATCCTCGTTGGGGCTTTGAAAGCTCACGCCCATTAACAGTCCATTGAGGCGTACCTGGCGCACGATCTGGTATTTTTCTTCCCAGTTGCCCATCACTTCGCGGGCCATCTCACCCAGGCGGGCGGCATTTTCAACCAGGTTCAGGCGGTCATAGAGTTCCAGTGTTTTCAGCCCGGCAGCACAGCCGGCAGGGGTGCCGGCAAAGGTTGAGCCGGATCGGAAGTGTTCATTGTCACCCAGGATTTCGTCCCTGGCTGCCATCCCGGCGCAAGGAGCAATACCGCCTGACAGGTTTTTTCCCACGACCAGGATGTCCGGTTCCACTGCATAGTGGTCTATCCCCCACATCGCCCCGGTACGCCCCATGCCGGTCAGCACTTCGTCCGAGATCATTAACCAGTCGTTCTTGTCGCAGATTTCACGAATACCCTGTATGAAGCCCTTGGTTGGGATCCAGTTGCCACCTTCGGCCAGGCCCGGCTCAACCATAATGGCAGCAATATTGTCACGAGCTGCGATGGTATTCGGGATGTGGTTGTCCAAATACCACAGGCAGAATTCCACATATTGTTCCTGGCTCATTTCGGCTGGAATATTGTCACTGTAGGGGTAAGGCGCCTTGATGACACCACCTGTCCAGGCTTCCATGAATCGACTGGTATTACCATCCAAACCGCTTAACAGCTTTGTGGCCAGGCTATTGCCGTGATACGAAGAACCGAAAGTGATGATATAGCGACGCTGTGTGTAACACAGCGCTGCGTGCACCGCCGCTTCTGCTGCTTCGGTACCGGAAACCTCGAAACTGAAACGTGGTAACGATTTGCCGGGCATGATTTCTGCCAGCACCTCGGCAAGTTCGTAACGTAGCGGGTGATCATAGTGAAAACCATAAACCCTGTGTGCCTGATCGACGGCATCTATTACCTCGGGGTGACAGTTTCCAACCGGATTGGTGGCCCAGCCATTTTGGAAATCGATATATCGTTTGCCATCCAGATCCCAGATGAAGTCACCCTCGGCCTTGCTGATGACAACCTGGTTAGGTCCACGGTAACCACGTTGCGCCGCGCGTTCGCGTTCTGCCTCAAAGCGCAAACCATTACGCCACAGGGGAATACCACGCTCCAGCATGGCCTGCGTTTTGGGACCTCCGATCTTGAAACTCATCAAAACTCCTCGACTTCAGGGTTTGTGCTCAGCTTTTAGTATAAGGTACGTTTGACTCTCAAGATAACCTGTCGGCAGAGCATACTAACCTGAACATTTCGCCAAAGCGGACCCGAAACCCGGCCGGGCTCAATTCAGAGTACTTCAAACAACCCCGCGGCGCCCATTCCACCACCTACACACATCGTGATAACCACGTACTTCACGCCACGACGCTTACCTTCACGCAGTGCGTGGCCAACCATCCGCGCCCCGCTCATACCGTAGGGGTGTCCGAACGAAATTGCACCGCCATTGACATTGAGTTGATCGTCCGGGATGCCAAGACGGTCACGGCAGTAAATCACCTGCACCGCAAAGGCTTCGTTCAACTCCCACAGACCGATGTCATCCATGCCGAGGCCATGCTGCCTGAGCAGTTTGGGTACCGCGAACACCGGGCCGATACCCATTTCATCCGGTTCGCAACCTGCAACCGCGATACCGCGATAAACACCCATCGGCTCCAAACCGCGTTGTTCGGCCAGCTTGCTGTCAACCAGCACACACGCCGATGCGCCGTCAGAAAGCTGGCTGGCATTCCCAGCGGTAATACTTCCGTCTTCGATGACAGGTTTCAGACCCGCCAGACCCTCGGCGGTCGTGCCGGGGCGGTTACCCTCATCGAGCGCCAGCGTCACGTCTTTGAAACTCACCTCGCCGGTCTCTTTATCCATCACACCCACGTTGGCGGTAACGGACAGGATTTCATCGCCAAACGTGCCGGATTGTTGCGCCGCCGCGGTGCGCTGTTGGCTCTGCAAAGCGTATTCATCCTGGGCTTCACGCGAAATGGCATAGCGTTCAGCAACCACTTCGGCGGTTTGCAGCATCGGCATATAAATATGCCGATGCGCAGCCAGCAGTTGCGGATCAATGACGCGGTGCATATTCTGGTGCTTATTCTGTACCAGGCTGATCTGTTCCAGCCCCCCGCCAACAACGATCTGCATTCCATCGTGCATGATTTGCTTTGCGGCTGTTGCAATCGACATCAATCCGGAGGAGCACTGGCGGTCGATGGTCATGCCGCTGACAGTGACCGGAAGACCGGCAGCCAATGCAGCAAGACGACCGGGGTTCAGGCTACAGGTTCCCTGGGGCATGGCACACCCCATGATTACGTCGTCAATTTCCGCCGGGTCGAGCGCCGCACGCTCGACTGCCGCGCGTATCGCGATACCGCCCATCGTCGGTGCCTCTGTATTATTGAAAAGTCCACGATAGGCCTTGCCGATCGGTGTACGTGCCGCTGATACGATTACTGCCTCTGTCATTGCTTTTGCTCCTCCTTGATAATTCATGTCGTGATAGCCATGGTGAGCCACTTGGCGATCAATGCCGGTTTGGCCTCGCCTTCAATTTCAATAATTACTTCCTGATTGATCAAAAACTGACCTGGTCTCTTTGCCTGTACGTCGAGCAGACGGGCACGTGCCCGAACCCGGCTATTCACCCTGACCGGCGACAGAAAACGAACCTTTTCGAAACCGTAGTTGATTCCCATCGTCATGTTTTCGAAGCGACAGCCCACGCTCGCGGCAAAATAGGAAAGCAGGCTAAGTGTCAAAAAACCATGCGCAATCGTGCCGCCAAATGGCGTTTTTACCGCGTTTTCGGGGTCAACGTGAATAAACTGGCGATCAATCGTGCAATCCGCAAAAGCATTGATACGTTCCTGATCGATCAACAACCATTCCGAAGTGCCCATATCCGCACCGATACTGTCCCTCATGTTGTTACGATTTAATAAAAGACCCATTTTGATTCTTTTCCCTGTCTGATTTGCGTGTTGCTTGAGATCCTGGTTCAGATAGGATACGTCAAGCCGCGCAGCCATACGTTGTTATTTCAATCATGATGTGAATACAGGTACGCCAACGGACATTACCGGCAGCATTGGCCTGACCAAAACATCCTTAGTACTATAGCGCCGATGGGATGTTTATCGGTTACCGTTGCCCGCCGTTACCGGGTATTGTTAGCCAATGATTTGCTGTCACCGAGCGACAGACAATTGCAAGGACTGAGTTCAATGAACCATATCGCTGCCACCGTAAGCAATGAAACCACGAGCCGCATGCAACGGGTTTTTGCCAAACAACGTGCCGCTTCCCGCCAGCAAACCCCTCCCGGTTTGGGAACGCGATTGCACAACCTGGATACGCTGGAAAAGATCCTGCTTGAAAACCAGACGGAAATCGCCGGGGCCATCAATGCGGACTTTGGCAATCGTTCTTCTCAGGAAACCCGCATGCTGGAGGTGTTCGGTTTATTGGGTGGCATCAAGCACAACCGCAAACACGTGAAGCAGTGGATGAAGCCCCGTAAGCGTCATGTTGGCCTGGCGTATCTCGGCGCCAGGAATACGGTTTTCCCGCAACCCAAGGGTGTTGTCGGTGTGATCGCCCCGTGGAATTATCCGCTGTTCCTGGCGCTGGGTCCTTGTATCAGCGCGCTCGCTGCGGGCAACCGTTGTATCGTGAAAATGGCCACAAATTCGCAAGTACTTTGCCAACTTTTGGACAAACTGGTCTCCGCGGTATTCGACGAGGACACCCTGGCGATCATACCCGGTGTTTCCGCCAGCGAATTTACTGAACGGCCATGGGATCATCTCGTGTTCACAGGGTCTCCGGCGGTGGGCAAAATAGTCATGGCGACCGCGGCCAGGTACCTGACCCCGGTCACGCTGGAGTTGGGCGGCAAGTCACCAACGATAATTGCACACGATTGTGACTTGAAGACGGCGGCAGAACGTTTGCTATTCGGTAAATTTCTCAACGCCGGCCAAACCTGTGTCGCGCCGGATTATCTGTTTGTCCCGCGTGACAAGGTGGCCGAATTTGTCAACCTGGCCAGGGAGATTGTCCGCAGTCGTTACCCTGATACCGCGAGCCAGGATTTTACCTCGATCATTGATGACAAGGCGTTTGCCCGTTTAACCGCCGTCTTGCAGGACGCCAGTGATAACGGTGCCGAACCTATAAACCTGTCAGTTGAAGATAAGCCCAACGCCGATTCCCGCAAGATGCCGCCGTACCTGGTGGTGGACCCCGGCGATGACCTGCTGATCATGCAGGAGGAAATCTTTGGACCGATACTGCCAATCAAACCCTACGATGATCTGGACGAGGTGATCGAGTACATAAATCGCCATGAGCGCCCCTTGGCGTTATACCTGTACAGCGATGACAGGGCGACCCAGGATAAAGTGATTCACAACACCCTCTCAGGCGGTGTGTGTCTCAATGATGGCATGCTACATGTTGCCCAGCATGATATGCCCTTTGGCGGTATCGGCAATAGCGGTATGGGCCACTATCACGGCGAGGAAGGTTTTAACGAGTTTTCCAAGTTGCGTCCAGTTTTCAGACAGGCCAAAAAATCCGGCATTCTGGCCATGGCGCCGCCCTATGGTGCGACCTTCGAGAAGATGGCCAGCTTGATCTTGAAATGGAAGTTGTATTAATCCCTGCAATGGCTTCTTTTAACAGTTAACCCGAGGCAGCGATAACACCGCCATCCAGTACGATCGTGTGGCCAACGACCCAGGCCGAAGCCCTGGATGACAGGTAGATGGCCGTACCTGCCATATCCTCCGGGTTTCCGAGCCGGCCGCGTGGCGTTTTTTCCAGCAGTTCCTCCTCAAACTGTTCAAACAGACCGGCCGTCATTTTGCTGTGGAAGAAACCGGGTGCGATACCGTTGACATTGATGTTTTCCCTGGCCAGGTCAGCCGCCAGGTGGCGGGTCATATGAATCACCGCCGCCTTACTGGCAGCGTAGGCGTAAACGGGCATCAATGGGTTGGCGAGACCATTAATTGAAGCAATATTAATCACCCGGGCCGGGTCCTCCCGATTCCCTGCTGCCCGCAAGACCGGCAATAACTGCTGGGTTAGAAAGAAGACTGATTTAACGTTCAGATCCATCACCTTGTCCCAGCCGGTTTCAGGGTATTCATCGATGGCGGCCGCCCAACTGGCACCTGCATTGTTGACCAAAATGTTGATCCGCGACTCTTTGGCCCTGATCGTGTCGGCAAACGCCTTCAACCCTATCATCGTCGAGAGGTCAGACTGAATGGCGATACATTCACCAATCTCAGACAGTACACCGGCGGTTGCCTGCAGTTCATCGGGCTTGCGCGAGGTGATGTACGTCTTGACGCCACTTTCCAAAAACCCGCGTGCGATCATGGCGCCGATACCACGCGAACCACCGGTGACGACCGCAACCTTGCCGGTCAGTGAGAATAAATTTTTCAACATTTTCTTCGAGGTTCCATATTTGACACAGCTGGCCGGTTAAAACATCCCCAGTTCAAGCCGTGCGGCTTCGGTCATGTACTCCGGCTTCCAGAAGGGCTCCCAGGTAAGGTCAATCTCTACGTCTTTCATACCCTCTACCCGCATGATCGCAGTCTTGATCCACTCGGGAATCTCTTCCGCGACCGGGCAGGCGGGGGCGGTCAGCGTCATGATGACCAAAACCGAATCATCGGCGGAGAAACGCAAATCATAGATCAGGCCGAGGTCGAATATACTCACCGGGATTTCAGGATCAAACACGCTGCGTAGGGCCTCGACGACCTGTGGTTCGAAGGGTGACTCAGCGGTCCCTTCAAGATACGGTACGAGCAGGTCATCGTAGTTGATATCGGCCTTCATAAAAGTGGGAAATCCATAAATCAATAAAATGGTACTATAATATGCAATTCGTCTAAAAACCAATTGTGGTAAAGGTTTTCTACCAAAATCCATGAACAATTCCCAGATGCCAGAAGAACAGCCAAAGGTACACATCCGCACTGCTGCGGAGTCCGACCTGGCAGCGATTACGACGTTTGATGAGCGCAGCAACAAGGACGCCAATCCGCGTTACTGGCAGGAGATGTTTGCCCGTTACGGTGATGACAAAAGCAAACAACTGTTCCTGGTTTGTGAGGCAGGTACTGAGATCGTTGGTTTTATCATCGGCGAGGTAAGAGACTGGGAATTCGGTTCCCAGCCCTGCGGTTGGGTTTTTGCCCTGGGTGTGAGGCCGGACATCCGGTTAAGTGGTATAGCGACACAGATGTATTCCGCCATGTGTGATTTTTTCAAACAGGCAGGTGCGACCACGGTGCGCACGATGCTCGCCCGCCAGGACATCGAATCCCATTCCTTCTTCCGCAGCCAGGGCATGATGGCCGGGCCCTATGTGCAACTGGAGAAAGAACTTTGAAACTCCAGCAGGCAACGTTGTTGGGTCTGTATGCGGTCCTGGAGCTGGCCAAAGCAGAAGGAGGGCAACGGTCTGCGGGTGATATTGCGGACAAGTTCGATGTCTCGATCAACCACCTCGCGAAGGTGCTGCGCATCCTGGTCAAGGCCGGTCTGCTGCAGGCCGTGCGCGGCGCTGGTGGTGGTTATCGCTTCACCGGCAACGCCAAGCGCACCACCCTGATGGACGTGATCGAACTGTTCGAACCGGTTTCGATCGAAGGCTTTGAACACCGTGATTCCCCCCACCATTCCGATGTGGAGGCCGGTCTCGCAGTGGCCTTGACCGAAATCAGCGAGATGATGCAGGCGACCCTGCGTTCAATAACGATCAGGACCATGCTCAAACTCATGGAAAAAGACACCGGGCCCTGAGAATCCCGGGTGCACGTGTGCCGCGTGGACTCTCTATGCGCCCGTCCTTTTTCCCGTTCCGGCTTCCGGTTTCCAGTTGCCGTATTTTGAGTAGGCGCCTTCTTCATCCCGGTACTCGGGATACTCATCAAGCCGTTCCGCCACCCATTGGAACCACTCGTGCACAGAAGGACGGCGGAGTTTGTTCCGTAGCCACTCGGTATGCGGCCTGAGCACCTGCCAGCTGGCCTGCATGGTACCGCCCATCAACTGCTGTACAAGCCGGAATGGAACGATCCTTTTGTAAACCATCAGCCCGACGGCCTCGTTTGTTGTACTGACCAACATGGCCGCGTCCTGCAATTCCTGCGGTATGGTCTCTTCTCCGCATTGCCGGCATTCCTGCTCATAATCCATGACCATTCGCAACGCCTTGGTGAAGTCAACACTCTGGAAAGCCCGCATGATTTCCATCGATGCTGTCTCCTGCCGTTGTTGGCGGTAGTGCCGGACTTCCATCAGGCCGAAGAAAACGCCGGTAAGCACCAGTACCGCACCAAATATTTCAGCTATGTTTGCCAGTGTTTGCAGATTCAATGTTCGATCCCGTCATCTTTCGATTAATAAACCACCAAACATAATAGACGCATTTGGTCCCGAATTGCAGTTTGCCGCGTAGGGTGGACATTGATGTCCACCATCACAGCCCAAAAAAGACAGACCCGACCGTCGCACCACCATTGATTGGTGGACATCAATGTCCACCCTACGCCATCCACCTTAGCCCGGGCCAGGGTTCGCGATCAGGTGTAAAAAGCTTTTACAGGCGAGTTGTTTCATGGGTTCAAGGGCGGCTTCCTGTTTTTTGCCGGCGCCTAAGAACATGGTCATGCCTTCGATGGAACACGAGACATAGAGTGAGAGGCACCTCGATTGCCGTTCATCGAGGTCCGGGTTGATCGCAATGATCAGGTCGTAAAGCGCCTGCCGCTCCTGCGCATATATGTGCTCCATCAGTTCTGCGGCGTAGTCATCATGGTTTGCCAGTGCCCACAGTTCGGGGAAAAACCGGGATGTGCGCCGGGTATTGAGATCATCGATCAGATACGCTACTACGGCTACAAAACGGTCCCGGGGTGAATCACCGCTGGCTTCGACGATCCGGTCAATTTCCTCAAGGTAGGTGGACAGGATCTTTTCCAGCAGATCCGCCAACAGCGCCTCCTTGGTACGGTAATAGTAGGTCAGGTTCCCCACCGTTATACCTGCCTGCAACGCGATTTGCCGCAGGGTCAGCTTGTTGTAGCCTTGCGAAATTAACACCTCCGCGGCGGCATCCAGGATGGCTTCGATACGTACCTGGCCTTTTTCGTAGGTGGCGGGCCGGGCCCGCCGGATGTGGTGTTTTCCTTGCATGGGTAATTCCACCAGTTGTCAGTACCAAATATAGTCAACAGTTCTTGTGTTTGACAAGTATAGGACGTCTGTCCTATATTGTACATCTGTCCTAAAGTCACTGCTTTAAGTTTGGAGATTTATTGCTCTTCCTGAAGAAGCCTATCATTTACTCAGGAAAAAAAGATGAAAAAAACACTGCTTATTCCGATCATTTCAGCCCTGTTACTGCTTTCCGACGCTGGTACGGCCAACACGTTTGACAGGGATTCACTGGTGTTCAAAAAATGCAGCCGTTGTCATGCGGTTGAAAACGGCAAAATGGCCCGCGTTGAGGAGATACGCACCACGCCCGAAGAATGGACGGTGATCGTTGACCGGATGCGCCGTTTGCATGGCATGCGCATCACGGTCGATGAAATGGCCACCTTGTTAAAGGAGCTTTGCGCCAGCCAGATGCTCACTCCGGATGAGGCCGCACAGGTTGCGTACATCAATCTTTTCAATAACCCGCAGACGATCGAAATGCCCGATGGCGCCGGTGGGGAGCAGTTATTTGCCACCTGTGTCCGCTGTCACAGCGCCGCCAAGATCTATTCCTATCGCATGACCGAATCGGCCTGGGGAAAGCTGCGTGATTTCCATATCTATATGGATCCGGCCATCATCTATCAAATGAGGGAAATGCACTGGCGCAGTGAAGCGGACACGGTGTTAAAAGGGCTCGGTCAGAGATTTTCCTACCAGCGTTCATGGAGCGGTCCGCAAGCAAAGCCCGAAGGTGAATGGCTGGTGCTGGGCACCGAGCCAGGTAAGGGCAACTTCCGCGGCAAGGCCATCCTGGATTCAACCGGTGACGATGAATATGCCCTGGTGGGTAGTCTGAGTTTTTCCGACGGAACGTTTGAGACCTTTGCGGGCGAAGCCACGCTGTACGGGGGTTACGCGCTACGCACACGCACAAGCCACAATGGCAACGCGACCATGGGGGCCTTCAGTTTTGTGGACGGCACCCTACGCGGTGAACACCACCAGCACGGACCGGATTTCCGCACCGCGAGTTCCACGTGGTTTCCTGTCGAGGGGCATAGCCGGGCTTTACGGCTTACACCCGGTTACCTGTTGAGTGGTGAAGAGACAAAAATTCTTGTTGAAGGCATCGGCTTGCCACGGGTCACGGCAAAGGACATAAGGGTGACCAGCGCAGACGTTGAGGTATTGCAGGCGATGACCACCGGTCCTGAAACGATCGAGGTTTCGCTCGTTTACCGAGGCAGGGACCCCGGCAATACCAGCGTCAGTATAAATGGGCTTGACGCCGGATCACCGAATCTGGTGGTTAAACTGGCACCGCGTATAGACTACCTGCAAGTGAGCCCCGCTACTGGCCGGGCAAGGGTCAATGGTGGCGTGAGCTATCCGGCAGAGGGTGTTCAGTTCCAGGCTTTCGCCTGGTCCAGCGGTGCGGATGCTGATAACACTTCGGATGATGTCTTACTGGGTCCGGTCGATGCAGTGTTCAGCCTTGCTGAAGAGGAAACCCGGCCGGGTGATGACGACCTGGTTTACGTGGGTGCGATCGAGACCGATGGAACCTATCTTCCAAGCGGTGATTACAACCCGATCCCGGCCCGGGAATACGGCGGCGAAGGCACTGGCATGGTCAAAGTCGTCGCCCAATATACGCGTGCTGATATCGCGTACACCGCCGAGGGCCGACTGGTGGTCACCGTGCCTGACTATATACAAAGGTTGAAGTGAGGGCTGTGCAGTGCATGGCGGAGTAGCAGTAATGGACGGGGTTTGGTCCTGGGCAGACCATCGGGTCATCAGAAACTCGGGTGATCCGCTGATCTTTGCGGTGGATGACGCGAGCCTTTTTTCACTGAGCCGGGAGGCCCATGCAACGCTGTGCAGATGGCGTAGTTCAACGGATATTGAGCTGGACAAAATACCCTTACCCGACCAGGAGGTACTGCGGGGTTTGTGTGACGCGCACATACTCTTACCCCGGTCACAGGAAAAACGGGCACTTCCCAGAATCCAGGCAGGGGAGGTTCCACTCTCCACGCTGGTGCTGGAAGTGGCCCAGGATTGCAACCTTCGCTGCAGCTATTGCTATGCCGAGGCGGGTACCTATGGCGCCGCACCCTGTCTCCTGGACCCCGCGACAGCACGCCGGGCGGTGCGTTATCTACTGGACAACTCGGGTGAGGAAGAGCATCTGACTTTGATATTTTTCGGCGGCGAACCACTGCTGAATATGCCGGCAATTACCACCGCTACCCGTGAAGCCATTTCCTACGGAGAAAAGATCGGGAAAAAAGTCCACTTTTCATTGACCACAAACGGCACCCTGTTGGACCCGGAAATTATAAAATTCCTGCATGCTAACCATGTTTCGGTCGCGGTCAGCATGGACGGGCCACCCCACATCCATGACCGCAACCGCCCCGATCAAAAAGGCATGGGGACCTACGGGGAAATCGTTCCCCGCCTGGCCATGCTGCTTGAAGAATCACCTGTTCCGGTCGCGGCCAGGGTCACCCTCGAACCGGATCAGTGGCCCAGTTTGGTCGAGGTGTTTGATCACCTGACCGGTCTTGGTTTTCATGAGGTGGGCATAGCCCCCGTGAGTCCTGTGAGCAAGGACTTGCTTCCCACCGCCCCGCAGGAAACGGCGCTGCTGCAGGGTTTTGGGCAACTCGCGGAGCGCTGCATTGCGCATGCCAGGCAAGGCCGGGTCATGCCGTTTTCAAATATCCTCGACTTGCTGGGACGAATCCACCTCGGACAAACCAAACCGGTCTCTTGTGGTGCAGGCCTGGGCTACATGGCCGTGGATGCAAAAGGGGACTTTTTCCCCTGTCACCGTCTTGCCGGGGAAGCGGACTTTAGCGCCGGGAGCCTTGCAACCGGCATCGATGCGGGAAAGATAAACACCTGTCTGGATTCATTAAACAATGGCCGCCCGGACAGTTGTTCCAAATGCTGGGCAAGGACGTTGTGTGCCGGCGGTTGTCACTATGAAAACCACCTGCGCGAAAACCAGCTGGGACTGCCGCGCGGAACCAGCTGTAAATTTATCCGGGGCTGGCTGGAACTGGGTATCAGGACCTACGCCGAACTGCGTACCGACGGTGCGATAGAAGCGATGGGCTGCCGGCTGGAAGGGCGGGCACAATGTTAGCTTTGATTGAGGGAATCTGAGATGAGGAAAAAAAGACCGATTCAGGCGTTGAATGAAAAAGCCCGGGCGATACAGTCTTTGGCCGAGGGTGAGGAAAAGTCGGTAGTGGCGCTCCAGCAAGGCCCCCCGGCCATGCCGGTAGGTTGTACCACCATTTTCGACACCGGCTGGGAAACCAACCCGCGCCCCACCTACCCGGTTGGCAACTGCCTGTCTTCGGCCAAGGACTTTCACGGTTGCGCCGGGGATTGCTGGTGGCCCGCCCAGGTGCCCGACGGCCTGACCAATCACCAGGACTTTGACAAGCAGTGCCCGAACGTGGCCAGGGATTGGCGGGTACTGAAATACGACTAAGCCGCAACGTGCAAGATGCAAGCCGGCTACAAGCCGGGTTTGCCCTTACTGCGAGGAACTGGACATGAACAGAAAAATGACAGTCTTGTTGGTAATCTCCAGTATTATTTTGGGGACGACTACCGAAAGCACATACGCAAGGGATACCTTTTATTACATTGGCTATGGGATGATCCAGGTTGTCGATGGTGACGATGATGCCATCGTGGGGGAAATCGCCGTGGACGGCTGGCTGAGGGAGACGGATTTTAGCGCCGATGAGAAATTTCTATACGCGGTTGCGAAACGCCACCTGATCCACAAGATCGATCTCGCCGAAAAGAAGGTCGTTTCTACCATTGATGTCGGTGATGACGATTGGGAGCGGTTCATCTATGGTTTCGATCTGGCGCCGGATGGCCACACGGCATACGTCAACCTGGTGTCCCGAAAAACCCACAAAGGTGAAGTCGTGGTGGCCGCCCCTCAACTGGCGCAGATAGACCTTGAAGACGGCCGTATCCTGCGCAGTATCGAAGTGCCGTGGAGTTCGGTGTCACTGGTTTCGGTAAAGAACGCCAGCAACATATACGTCATCGGTAAAGACATCGTGAAGGTGGATGTGTCGGCTGAGGAGATGAAACTCGTCGGCACCTATCCCATGTTTGAAAAACAGTGGAATATCCTGCCGCTGTGGGATAACACCAGGGGCAACGGCGGTGTCTTCATGGTCAACTACTACACCCCCGAACTGATGGGGCTGGTTTCAATCGATACAAACAGCGGTGAAATCACTGACATACCGCTCGATGGCGTACCGGTTTTTGCATACAGTGTGATGCGCTCACCGGATAAAAAGAAAGTTTATGCGGTCATGGACGAACTCACGGTCATCGATCTGGAGACCCGTACCTATGAGGCCGTCATCCCGGTACCGGAGGGCACCAACTACGCCATCAATGTTTCCAGCGATGGCAAGAAAATTTACGTCGCCGGTGGCGGGTCCACGACCACCGTTTTCGATGCCAATAGCCTGAAGCCGATCAAGGTTTTGCAGATGAAGACCGACGGCATGGATTTCAGGCGTCTGACGTTTTAGAACCCGCCAAAACAAAAACCACGAGTCAATATGGAATACGGTCTGCGCATAGCCACACTGGAGAGTGCATTCAAGAACCCCGGGGATTTTGTTGATTCTGAATTCACTGATTTTGAGTCCTCAGAGCTATATCCGGATGCGCCGGTCACGGCCCTTTATTTTGGCTCTGAATTTTGCCAGGACCTGTTACCCGGCAAACGCGACGCCGAGGCATTCTGCGCCCTTTGTGCAGAACGCAAGCTGGAGGCGGTGCTGCTCACACCCATCGTTACACACCGGGGTTTGACCCGCATTAACGGTCTGCTCGAAAGCCTGGTCCGCAAGGGAAGGTCACCTTCCGTGGTCTTTAATGACTGGGGTGTTCTCGAGTTGTTGCGAACGTCGTACGCGTCCCTGCCGCTGCGTATGGGCCGTCTGATGAACCGGGGCCTGAGAGACCCGCGGCTTGCGATGCGTGCTGCTGCCCCGGCAGGCGAAAACACGGAGAGGGGCTCTGGAATCAGGAAACTGGCCGCTGCCCTCGGTGTCACCGCGCTGGAGTCGGATGCCGACCTGGAACCCGGCTACCTGGGTGACGGCGCCAACGGCCTGCAACGCACCCTGCACCTGCCGTTTACCTTTGTGACTTCAGGCAGAAACTGCCTCGAGAAAGCCGCCGCTACGCCTAAAAGTAATGAGATATTTACCCGGGGTCTGAAATCCGGTTGCAAAGCCCCGTGCAGGGGACGCTGCAGAAGGGAGTTCCGCGCGGATACGCAGAAACAGATGTGGCGCGCGGGAAACACCCTGTTTTATCAAGCGCCGCCACAGTGGGTTTCACGCCATATGGCGCTTGCCGACCGGGTGGTGCTCCATGAGCGACCGATGTCATGAATAAGCGATTAAAGAACAGGTGGGCATGAATAGTCAGCCATGAAAATTCTGGCGCCACTCAGATGTGCCAGTGAAGTCGGTCCACTACTGGCAGCCGGCGCAGATGAATTTTACTGCGGGCTGGCGCCACCGGGTTGGAAAGCGGCGTTCGGCGCAGCCTGGAGTAACCGCAGACATCCCGACTCAGCAGCTGTCCTGAATGACGATGCGCTACGGGAGATCGTTGCAGTTGCCGGCTCTGCACCTGTGCATGTCGCCCTGAATTCACCCCATTACCCAGCGGGCGCAGTGCAGATGCTGGCGGAATTTGGTACACGGCTTTTGCGGGATATGGGTATCAGCGCCCTGATCGTGGCCGATATGGATCTGTTACTGGCCCTGGCTGAAGCCGGCCACGCAGATAGATTGCATCTTTCCAGCCTGGCCACCTCGACCAATGCCGGCAGTTCAAGCTTTTTCAAGGGGTTGGGAATCTCCAGGATCATATTGCCGAGACACCTGACGCTGGCTGAAATAGATCAATGCGTCATCGACGGCATCGATTTTGAGGCCTTCCTGATCAACGACGGCTGTGTGTTTGAAGAGGGGCTGTGCGCCACGACCCATGACGCAGGTACCTTTTGCCTGGCCGATGGTGATGGTCTGAAATGCATGTCTCCCGCGGTACTTGACCGCTATGATTTCTGGAAGTGGATCCAGAACAACTGTGGTTGCAGCACCAGTCGGGGTTTTCCGCTCGGTCCCTGTGGCTTGTGTGCGATACCGGCATTGCACGTTGCCGGTGTCACGAGTTTAAAAGTGGTCGGTCGCGAGGCGTCTACCGAGCGGAAATACGCCTCGGTCAAACTGGCTGCGACGGCCAGGGATATCGCCCGTGGCGGCGGCGGTGCGGAATCGATAAGAGAGGCCACCATCGCGATGCGTGGCGGGGGCTCACTATGCCATCAACAACATGCCTGTTATTACCCTGACCTGTGGAATGGTTTAACGGAGCGATCGGCATGAGTGCACTAAGGCTTTTTACCGGTCACCTCAAACAGCGGAAAAAGATGCTGACGACGCTATTTTTTCTGGGCCTGGCAGGCGCCGCAACGTCGCTTTCCACGCCGTTGATCGGCAAGGCCTTTATCGATGCGGTGGTCGAACGCAACGATTACGGCGTGATTCCCATCATCGCGGCGGTGCTTGTCGTATTGGCAATGGCCGATGTCATTTTTGGATTCTTATCCCGGTTTGTACACACAAAACTGTCCGCCGGGGTGCTGGTAGAAATCCGCCAACGGCTTTTTCGCCATTGCCTGTATGCGCGCATGGAGGGCGTGGAACACTTTCGTCACGGTGACCTTTTGAGCCGCTTTGGGTCGGACATACCAAGGATCCAGGCGCTGCTGGTCGACGGTGTGATCGGGGTCCTGCACAACCTGCTTTTCCTGCTGCTGTGCGCCGCGATCCTGGTATATCTGTCCCCGCTATTGGCGCTATGGAGTTACCTGGGCCTGGCCCTCGCCCTTGCCATTACAACAGCTTTTCGTGGCCCGATTGAAAGTGGTACGCGCACGATCCGGGAGAAAATGGCCGATTTGTCCCATTTTCTGTCCGAACGGCTTGGGGCCATTCGGGGGATCCGGTTTCATCGGGCGGAAACACAGGAATTGGATGCCTTCGGAGATCTTAACGAACAACTGGTAAAACGGGTGCTCAGGTTCCAGCTGACGGAGTCGGCGGCAAGCCAATTGCCGGGACTGGCATTGTCGATCAGCCTGGCCTGGATTTACCTGCTCGGTGGAGGACAGTTACAAAGCGGTGCTATTGGCCTGGGCACATTTGTTGCCTTCGTGCTGTACCAGGGGCGCCTTTATGGACCCGCCTCGGGTCTTCTGGGATTGGTCAGAACGCTGCAGGAGGTGAGTGTCAGCCTTGACCGGGTAGCAGAAGTATTGGGTGATGAGGAGTCAACCGCGAGAATTGAATTCAGGGAAACCGGTGACCGGGCCGCCATTTGCCTTGAAAATGTAAGCTTTGCTTATGCCGACGCC
>Ga0255052_10001069_pt1 | contig 21057 bp, 16 predicted proteins | sample JV7_2_21_MG_FD_188632 | JGI IMG/M metagenome (GOLD analysis project Ga0255052, IMG submission 188632) | Seawater microbial communities from Jervis Inlet, British Columbia, Canada - JV7_2_21 | ecosystem: Environmental > Aquatic > Marine > Inlet | place: Canada: British Columbia | collected... | reverse complement strand
AAGCATGCCTTCGTGTGCACCGGATAAAGTTGTCGCCTGACCAATACCTCCGTGACAGATAGTACAGCCGAATCGCTCGAAGGGATGATCTGGAATTTCAGGGTGCGATCGCAATGGCTGTGGCACCTCTGCGAACCTTGTATCCTCTATTGCAATGTGGCAGGTCGTGCACCGGTCTGTACGAGATCTGTCACTGACAACAACCTGAAGGACCTCAGGCCTGATATCCCTGATCCTTGTCTTCTCCTCGGGAGTTGCGGCATAAGTCTCGAGAAGTGAAACATACTCGGCCTGGTAGATTTTCCACTCCCTGTCATTTTCACGGTTAATTGTGAACAAAAGCAGTACAACCGAAAAGAGACTTATTAAAGCGAATAAAATATGGGATTTATTATCCATATACATTAGCCCTATCTGATTGTGCAGACGTAATATCTCTCAAAACGGCCACACCAGTATCCAATTGGGCCCGCGGAAGAATACTCCTATCACCGTGTAAGTTAACGCTCCACCAAAAAAGGCCGAAAAAACAACGTACGCTGCCAATCTGGTGGATCGCGTTATGCGCATGACGAAAAGAGATATGACGACAATCAGGAACACAAATACAGACGCCGGATTGACAAGATCTGTCCACAACTGATGGGCATCAGGGTACAGGACCCGGATTCCGTAGCTGGTTTGAAGCCAGGTCAGCAGAGGGGCAACGACCACTCCTCCGGCAAAACTCAGGAACGCGGCTCCAGCACCGCCGACCTGTGAAAACCACTGTCCCCTCCCCCTGATATCTGAATCCACGTAAGGGATCAGTATCAGGCCAATAAGGATAAGCCCGGGGACAAGAACGCCACCGGTCAGGGCAGAGTAGCTCACGAGCTCCTGCAAGCCGAGGAAGTACCAGGGCGCTTTGGCCGGATTTTCAGGGTGTTCAAGATTCGCAATCTCAAGCAGCGGAGCATCGAACCAGTAACCTGAAAGCATGAGCAGAAAAAAGACAGCAAGACATACAAGAGTGATCCGCCACGTAAGATGGGGCCAACTGGGCATTGAAACATCCGGGTCCTGGGCGTCCACCATAAGGGAGGGACCGGGAACAGCGGCCACCAGAACCTGTTTATTATTCTTTGTATCACCGTTTCTATCCCCGCTCACTTCGGACAATTCATAGTCATCGGGTCTGGATAGACCTCCGTCCTTCCTGACCCTCCAGATGTGGACAGCAATAAGGATACAAGCTAAGGCAGGGAGTAAAGCCACGTGCAGCACGTAGAATCTCAGCAGGGCCCCCTGGCCCACTGTGTTACCTCCCAGCAGCATAAACCGTATTTTATCTCCTATAATGGGCGTATATTTAGCGATGTTCGTTCCCACTACTATTGCCCAATAAGCCAGTTGATCCCACGGGAGCAGGTATCCGGTGAAGCTCAGGAATAACGTGACAAGCAAAAGTACCAATCCCAGCGTCCAGTTGAATTCTCGAGGTGGCTTGTAGGAAGCCGTGTAAAAAACCCTTGCCATGTGCAAAAAAACCACGGCAACCATGGCGTGGGCGGCCCAACGGTGGACATTCCTGAGAAGCTGACCGTATGAAATTACGTATTTCAGGTCCAGGATATCCAGATATGCAAGTCTGGTAGAGGGAACGTAGTGAAACATTAATATGATGCCGGTTACCGACAGAAAAACAAAAAGGAAGGCGCTGATCACACCCAGGCCAAGTGTGTATGAAGCTCTCAATGAGTTAGGGTGAACTTTGGCCGGCACTATATGCAGGAAGAAATTGGAGACAACTGTAGTCATCCGATCCAGATCTGTATCCGGCAGCCCGTGACGGAAAACAGATCTCCAGATACGCTTTATCAGCGATCTCAATCTACCCTCTGTATTTTCCACAACACTCATGACTGCAATCCTCCGTCATCCCTTCAGGATGAAATCCGGGCCGATCTTCCGGTTGGTATCCACAACGATCCTGCCGGTCAGGGTGAGTGAGACGTGGAAAAAATCAAGGGATTGAGGCGCGGGCGATCTCAAAACCCGGCCGTCCTTTTTAGCGAATACACTGCCGTGACAGGGGCAGTGGGAATGGGGTTCTGAAAATTCGGCATCGGGAGGATCAAAGGGATTAATTGTGCAGCCGAGGTGGGAACAGATAGCCGAGACACAGGTAAAACCATCCTTTTCTCTGAAGAGAAAAAACCTCTGTTCCGGCACGAAAGTTGCCGTTCCAGGAGCGTATTCCTCCGGCCGACCCAGCTTTACTTTTGTGGGGGGTTCATAGAGAACGTTGGGCATAAGTGAACGGATATATGTGAAGAGTACACCCGCCAGGGTGACCAGAAATGCCATCCACCCGAAGGTCAGTATCGATCGTCTTGTAAATTTAGGCTTTTCCATGGTCGATCCTCCTTAACTCGACTGCCCATAGCTTAAAGTTTCGGTGAAGTCGAAGCGCTCCATGGTTATGGCATCTGTGGGACATCTAACGGAGCAGAGACCGCAACGTATACATTCGCCAGTGTCGATAAGCATTAGCACCTGGTTGCTCGAGTTCTTGATCGCGCGGACTTTCTCAGGTACCAGGGATGGATCTGTCTGTTCCAAGCGTTCTCTCGACCTAATCCGGAAACAACGCGACGGACAGACGTCCACACAGCCGCCGCACAGCATACAGAGAGAAGGTGAGAATATGGGGTGCACGCTACAGCGGAGGCATCGCTCCCCCTGCTCGGTGGCAGTCCCCGGCGAGTAACATACCTCCACCTCGGCAATGCCGACCCTGCGATGTGTTGGAATTGTTGGAGGTTCCTGCCTGCCAAACTGTCTCACCCACGCAGAGGGCAGTTGACCTGGTTCATCACCCCGACCCCCAAGAAAGGCAACATACGGGTCAAGCCTTGACCAGACACCGTCGCCTTCCGTCCGTAACTTCTGTCCCGACAGGTACCGGTGAATAGATAAGGCAGCGCGATGACCGTTCTCTACAGCTTCAATGAATATACGCGGACCGAAGGCTACATCGCCGCCGGCGAACACGTCGGGCAATGAGGTTATCAGGGTCTCCGGGTCAACCTGTATGGTTCCCTGAGGAGTTGTCTTGAGCCCGTCCTCGGGAGAAAAACAGCTCAGGTCCGCAGTCTGGCCAACGGCCATGATAATGGAGTCACACGGATATATTGTTTCAGTTCCATCCTGAAAAGAGGGGTTGAACCGGCCGTCAGTGTCGAAAACAGAGATCACACTCCGTGTCTCTACACCGACCACGCTCCCGTCCCTTCCGATGATACGGTTCGGACCTCTCCGGGGAATTATCCTTATCCCCTCTTCAAGGGCCTCATCGATCTCGAACTTCTGTGCGGGCATTTCATCCCAGCTTTCGAGACAGAGGACTGTAACTTCCTTTGCGCCCCTTCTCAACGCTTCGCGGGCCGCATCCAGGGTTTCGTACATCTCACTCGAAGCATGTTCAGGAATATCAGGCTGGGGCAGGCCTTTCTGTCGCAGAGCAGTTCGAGCAGCATCCATGGCAACATCACCACCCCCTATCACGACAACCCTTTCGCCCAACTCAGCCTGGAATCCCAGATGGACATTAATGAGATACTCCACAGCTTTGAGCACACCGTCCAGATCCGCCCCCTCAATTGCCAGGTCCCGCCCCTGGGTGGCGCCAATTCCCAAAAAAACCGCTTCATTTTCCTGCCGAAGCTCAGAGAGTGAAAAATCACTTCCCAGAGCCTTGCCGAGCTTAAGATCCACTCCGAGGGAGAGCACGGATTCGATCTCTGCGCGAACAAGGTCTCTCGGCAGCCTGTATTCAGGGACGCCGAGATGAAGCATCCCCCCGGCTACATCATGTTTTTCGTAGACTGTAACATGGTATCCAAGCAGGGCGAGATCGTGTGCGCAGGTAAGCCCTGCAACGCCCGATCCAACTACCGCTATCTTTCGGTTCCTGGTACCACTCACATGGAGTTTTCGCAGAACGCTCCTGTTCCATTTTGTTGTGTTTATCGAGGGTATCTGCTCTTCGGGAATTCTGGAGGCCAGACTGTGTTCGGGACCGGCCTCTGCACCGAACTGCTCCGTAACGAAGCGCTTGAGGGCTCTGATCGTAACTGGATCGTCGAGGCTTCCCCTTCGGCAGGCTGCCTCGCACGGTGCAGCACATACCCGGCCGCAGATAGAGGCAAAGGGGTTAGGTTCCCTGGCAATCAGGTAGGCCCGTTCAGGTTCACCTGCAGATATTGCGGTGACATAACCTCGGGCATCCGTGTTTACGGGACATGCTCCCTGACATGGGATCAAATCCCGCCTGCTTTGAAAATCCGGGTAAAGGGAACCCTGTCTTTTGCTCATACTCAATATGCTCTTCTGATTATAAGAGTTTTAAGTCCGGGAGATGTAACCGTAAACTGATTCGCCGGCCTGGAAATGGGATCATCTTGTTCGTATCCATTAGTTTATTAAAAAACAATGATTCGTCAGTCATGAGAACAAAAAAATGGGCGCTATTACAAGCACCCATCTCCTAAGTGTCTAGTATCCCCTCCAGTAAGACATTCGGCACTTCGCATCATACTAACATCCAGGTTTATGTTTGTAAATGTTTCTACGACACCCCGATTTCCGTCAGTTTTCAGTCCCAGGCACGTGGAACCAGAATATTTTCATGCAAAAAAATGGGGGCCCAATAGAGGACCCCCATAATACGGCTGACAAAGATCTATTTACCGGTATCTAATCATGGATCGCTTTGGATTTTGCCGCTGCCCATTTCTGATCCCGGGACTTGTGGCAATCCAGGCATGCGAATTTAAGGGAAATGGCGTCTTTTGCGAACTTGCCGTCATCGGTGAACATACTGTAGTCAGCGTCGTCGTTGATGCGCCAGATGTGCGTGCGCACATCTCCAATTGCAGGATCGAACTTCACTGCTGATTTGGTAGCTCTCGGCATGTGGCATTCGACACAGTCGATCTTGGTTTCAGCGTGAATATTCCTGGCATATTTTTCCGCTGCATCGTCATGACAATCTGCGCAGGCTACCTTGATCGCTGCCTTGCTCGTCTTGTGGGGATCGTGGCAGTCAGCACACTCGGTCTGGTCCTTGTGGGGAGAGGCCAGCCATTCGTTGTACTGCTCGTGGTGCCTTATAAAACCGCCTTTTGCAGGGATCGTGTCCTTATCTCCACGAATGTGGCACTGTCCGCATAAGGAACTCTTGGTATCCACTGCGAGCTTGGCCTTTTTTGGCTTCTTGACATGGTCTGATGCCGGTCCGTGGCAGGCTTCACACTGCACACCGGGCAGAGCCCAGGTGCCCTTCAGGCCTTCAAGACCGTCCTGATTGCCCTCCTTCTTGAATCCGGTAGTGTGACATGAACCGCAGGTATAGGGTTTCTTCTCGCCGGGATGGTAATTGACCCAGAAACCGGTCTCCAGGTTGTACTGGGTCGGTGCCGGAGAACCGTCCTTCGCCGTGGTAACGATGTATCCCTTCTTGTCAATATAACGTGATTTCTTCATTGCCCCGCCGATAACATAGGATATATCATCCCAGTCCCACCCTTTGGGCAGAGGCAGTTTCCAGCTTCTGGCATTTTCAACAGGCTGAAGCTTGTATGGATGGCCCGAAGCCCTGAAATCGTTGTAGTTATCAGCGTGACATTTCTTGCAGGTCTCCGAACCGACATAATCCGCCGCCATAACCGGTAAAGCCAGCATCAGTAATACAGCACACATCGTTCCTAATATTGCTACCTTCCTCATAGCCACTCCTTATAGCCACTCCTTTCTCCCTGGTTAAGTTCCAGATACCTGTCAGCTTAACAACCACAAAAACAGGAACCTCCGCTTAGTCCATCCCCAGGCGAATCAATCCGCCTGTTTTAGAATCTCGAACTCATGTCTGGAAAGATGCGTTTGAAATCTTTATTTGCCGGTTCAGTATTGATGACTTCGTAAAAAGTTATCAACGCGCCCATTGAGGGGCGCCCAAATCAATGACTTGCATCGCAAGTTGTTGATTTGTAAGGAAAGTGAAAATGACACTTTTCGCTTTCCGCAGAGTAAAAAGCCACGAATGGACTTTTTACGACCCTATTAGTATAAAAGTAGCAAGCAGGACAAAACCAGATAATATAAGTTTACAGGATAATACTTATTTGTGAAGCAAACTTCACATATTCATATTATTTCATGCTCAAACAGTCAGGCTTTTAACGATGAAATCCAGACATTCCGTTACCTTCCTGCCGTGGTTTGTCAAACGATAGTATTTTTCATCGTACTGTTCAACGAAATCAGCTTCCTTCAGTACCTTCAGATGAAAATTCATCCTGGTGTGATCTTCGATCTCCAGTTTCCTGGCTATATCCATAAATCGATTTTTTCCTCCTTTGCTCAGGAGTGAGAGGATTTTTCGGCGAGTGACATTGGACAGGCTGCTGAAAGTGTCGTCCATGTCCAGAAAAGTCTTGCAAGAAACAAATCTGGCTTCTTCCAGGTTTCTTCGTACGGCAGTCAGCAGCTCATCTATTTTGAATGGCTTGGTAAGGTAATCAGCAGCACCCTTTTTCATGGACTCCACAGCGCTATCCACGGTGGAGAACGCCGTGATCACAACGATCCTGGCATTAGGGCACTTTTGTCTTGCAAAAGGAATAGCATCCAGGCCGCCCATTCCCGGCATAACGAGGTCCAGTATGATCAGATCGAAGGCCGCATTATCCAGAACCTTCAGAGCGTTTTCCGCGTTTTCAGAGGACAGTACTTCGTGTCCGTCATCGGTAAGGATTTCTACAATGTTATCTCTCAACTCACCATCATCATCCACAACGAGGATCCTAGACATCACTTTTGTCTCCCGCTGGTAAAGTTAGCACCACAGTAGTGCCCTCACCCTGTTTACTTCTGATCTCAATGGTACCACCATGAGCCTCCATGATACCGAAGCAGATCGAAAGCCCCAGCCCGGTACCTTCACCAACTTCTTTTGTCGTGAAGAACGGGTCGAGGACCTGATCGAGATCTTCCGGCCTGATACCCACTCCTGTGTCTGAGATCTCGATAACGACATCGTCACCACCATCCGATGTCTTTATATCAATTACCCCGCCATCATGCATAGCCTCCATGGCATTTATCAGAACGTTCAACGTAACTTCCTCCAGCTTCCACGGTACAGCCTTTACCCGTGAGTTTTCGTTTACATTTATGTTGAACTGGTAGTCTTCTTTTATCGGACCAAGAAGATCGATAGCGCTTTGAATAATGTCTCCAATACCCACCGATTCGAACTCCAGTTGCCTGTCACTGGAAAAGGAAAGAAGCTCTTTGGCTATCTTCGAGGCCAGGTAAATATTCTTCTCGATGGCTCTGAACCGTTTCTCCAGTTTAATCCTGCCTTTTCCATCTTTAATATCTTTTTCAAGCATCTCAACGTTTATGGAGACATTTGATAGCGGGTTGTTGATTTCGTGGGCTATGCCGGCCGCCAGCTTCCCCAGTGAACTGAGTTTTTCGGACTTCTTGAAGCGGTGCAGCCGCTCTTCGATAACCAGCCTTCTTTCGATATCAGAGATATGTAACGCGCTCATGATGAAGTGCAGGATCAGAAATGCTGATACGCCTCTCATCAGCTCTACAGGAAACCCCAGCAGGGGAACGATCGCTCCGGAAGGAACTATGCCCATAAATACTCCGTAGATGATTAACGAAACGCCCGCGCCCAAAAAATTCAGAGCCCCTTTATCGCTGGCATTTCGGACAGTATTTGAAAAGAATATAAGGCCCAGTCCAGAGGAGAGGGCTCCTGGAAATCCGATGAGATTCCTGCTTTGTACGTCTGCAAATTTGAAATAGTCCGAGTGAGCCGCTCCCGATTGCGAGATGATCAAGATGATGCAGGAAAGAATGAGGACCAGGGAAAGGAAATGCGGATAGTACCACAGTCGGGGAAAAACAAATTGAAGCACACTTATCCCAAACAGGATCAGAAATACGAAGGAGATAAAAACAAGGCCCACATTGGCTGCGATGATTTTTGAAGTCAGGTGATGAGGAAAGGGTTCCGGATGAAATTTAAGGTAGAGCTCAAGCCATGCATGGGTACCGTGAAAATAGGCAAAAAGCGCCAGAAGCCATAAATACCGAGCGATCCCCATTTGACTGACGCTGGTGTCCCTTGAGGTAATAGCCACGCCTATGGCGAAGAAAACACCACCGTAGAAGAGATATAGGATATATCCGAGAAATTCACCCGTCATATAGTAACTAATATACAGGAGTTTGGGGTTAGTTCCTACCCTCCAACAAAGACTTCCTCTAGGAGCCTGTCGGAGAACCCCCCTTTTTAAAACATGGGGGGGGATGATACAGGCTCCTAGTAATAGTTTGTCGGAAGATGTTATACTATTGTCATGAAAAGTCGAGCGAAATTCAAGAGTTACAATCGTGATCAGCTGTTTTTACTTCCTCCTGACATGAAAGACTGGTTGCCGGAGGATGATCTGATCAATTTTATCATGGACGTTGTCGGGTCCCTGGATCTTGACCGTATCTACGAGTCCTATGACGGTTCTTCCGGTGGTCAACCGCCGTACGATCCGGAGATGATGGTGTGTTTGCTGCTTTACGCCTACTGTGTGGGGATCGTTTCCTCGCGTAAGATCGAGCAGGCGACTTGGCATTCGGTTCCTTTCCGTGTTCTTGCCGGTAACCTTCATCCTGATCATGACACGATCGCTGAGTTTCGTAAGCGTCACCTGAAGGCCCTTGGGGGTCTTTTTATTGACGTTCTTCGTCTTTGTCAGAAGGCGGGTCTGGTGAAGTTGGGCCACGTTTCTTTAGACGGTACGAAGGTTGCGGCCAACGCGTCGAAACGCAAAGCGATGAGCTACGGCCGCATGGAGAAGAGAGCGGCCGATCTCAGGAAAGAGGTTGCTCGTCTTCTGGACTTGGCCGGGAAGACTGATGATAAGGAGGACGCGGTTTACGGCAAAGGGAAGCGTGGTGACGAGTTGCCGGAAGATCTTCGTTTCAAGGAGTCTCGTTTGAAACGGATCGAGGAGGCAAAGCGTGCGTTGGAGGAGGAAGCGCGTGCTGAGTCTATGGAGAAGCAGGCCGAGTATGAAGTCAAGAAGAAGGCTTATGATGATAAGCCCGGCCGGAAAGGCCGTCCTCCCGCCGAGCCATCCGAGGAAGATGAGAAGCCTGACCCGAAGAAGCAGCGCAACTTCACGGATTCCGACTCGCGGATCATGCCGGTTGAAGGTGGCCGGTATTTTGTGCAGGGCTACAACTGTCAGGCTGCGGTGGATGAGAAAGCTCAGGTGATCGTGGCCTCCGGAGTAACCCAGGAGACCAATGACAAGAAGCAGTTAGAACCTGTTCTGGCGAAACTGAAGTCCAACACCGGTGGCGTAAAGCCCAAACGTCTCAGTTCCGATTCCGGATATTACAGCGGGGTGAACTGCGAGACATTGGAATCAGAAGGAATTGACGCTTATATCGCCACGGATAAACAGAAGCATTCCGATAAGTCGCCGTCTCCGCCTCGGGGGCGCATCCCGAAGAACATGACGACGACACAACGCATGACCAGGAAACTTCAAACAATCAAAGGCCGGTGTACCTACGCCAAGCGTAAACATATTGTGGAGCCGGTGTTTGGTCAGATCAAGGAGGTGCGTGGATTTAGACGGTTCAGCTTCCGTGGTTTGGATCATTGCCAGGCTGAATGGGACTTGGTGTGCCTGACGCACAACCTGTTGAAACTGTTCAGGCATGGTAATTGGAAACCACAATTAACCTGATAAGGGGATATGGGGCAACTCATCGCCATGAACCACCGGTCGGTTACCATCGTTTAAAAGAAAAAACCGATGAAAAGAACCTTCCGACAAACTCACGCAGCGTGTCGAGGTTTCCCGACACGCTGCTAGTGCTTTAATGAACTCCAGATCGGGTGGGAGGGAGCCTCGCGGCTCCCGTCCCCCCACACCACCGGGCATACGGTTCCGTACCACGGCGGTTCCTGACAAGCCTCAACTCTCAACACCTCAATGCCTGACGTCCTATAAGCACCCAGCCTTGCCTCGCGGCTTCCGGCCGCTACTTCCAGCTTCAGGTCCTCCTTAGAGGCATCTGCTCAGGACTGACAGAAAATCGGCTCCGTTCAGCATGTCAGGTTCAGCCCTTCACTGGACGGTCAGACCAGCTACTATGACCTCTGCTGACTTCTGCCCACCCATCCCACCACCTTGCGATGGCGGTAGCACATGGCAGGTAGACAGATCTCCCCGGGTAAGACACGTGACCTTCATCCCACATACCCGCCGCATTTACTTCCACATCTTCCGGATGGCTATCGGGCTTCGGGTCTCTTGGCCCCCTCGCCCAGATGTGGCTGCCTCGTATGTCCCGCTACAGCGGGATTCGTCGGGCCAGGATTTTGCCTGCAGCTTCCTTCAGATTCCACCTCGCGGTGGACACCCTTGCTGTTCGGCTAACGGTTCCCGCCATCGGGGTCCGTAGGGGACTCTCACCCCCAAGTCATCAACCAGACACCACATCCAGTTGAATGGTGTTAATACACCACGCGCCATGCCGGGCGCACCAAGAAAAATTGATGGACTCGCAAAAAGTCCATCAACAGGGCGAGGGCGGTTCAGCCCCGGCCCGGGGTGGGGGTGGTACCAGGCGAATTTACTTCGCCTGGCGGGGGAGGGGTAGCCCTCTCCCGCCGAAGAAAAAGTACGATAACGACTTTTTATGAGGGAATCAAAATTAAACCTGGGTGTGCCAATAAAAGCCCGCCTCCTGAATCTGGAGGCGGGCTTTTATTAAGAGTACTTTGATCTTCTCTGGGTACCCTGAATGCTGGAAGATCAAATGCCGCCGGAGTCTTGAAACTGTACTGGCTTACTCAGGCGGATTTTTTCCAGACACCGATCCTTTTTATCAGGTTCCGCAGGCCTCTGGTATCCGGTTCTGTTCTGTCAAAAGGCAGCGCTTCAACCGGTGGGTGCCAGTTACAAGCCATTTGCGGCCTGGGGTAGCGGTCGTAATGACCGACAGCGATCTCATAGGAGATACCGTCTTCGACGTTTGTTACTGCTTCCCTGTGAAATATGGCCTGTCGCAAATTGTAAATGTTGTTCCTCAGATTAACCATTTTTTCACCTCTTATTTTTGATCAGGATCGTAAAAAGTCCATTCATGGCTTTTTACCCATCGGAAAGTGGAAAGTGTCATTTTCACTTTCCTCACGGGATGTTGTTAGGGTCGCAAAAAGTCCATGAGTGGCTTTCTGCTCCTCGGGAAGAGAAAAGCGTCGTTTTCCCTTCCCTCACGAATCCATAACTATATTTTAGAGTTATGGATTCGGGCGCCCACACTCGGGCGCGATGATAATTTGCAAGTTGTCAATTTGGGCGCCCCTTAATGAGCGCGTTGATTCGGTTTATTTTCAAACGATCCCACGATCGCCTCTTTTTCCACCAGATAAGTTAGCAACAAGCATGCCGTACTGAACGAGAATCCGGAAAACCTGAATAAAGCCCGGAGCAACACTCCAATGACCAGTAATTACACTTGCTAATCTGTCTGCCGATCGACCAACTATATGACTGTATTTAAAGGGATTTATTTTCAATGTGGCCGTGGGAACTGGACCTGAAATCCTTCAATAGTATGAATTGAGCTTCTTAATTAGTGGTGTTTATCGATCCTGACGGGATACATAAACCAGCCTGTGGTGCGCAAACTGTGTCGTTATTGCAACAGATAGCGGTGTTATGGAGTGATTTTGCAACAGTAAATGGAAACTTCATTTATCGGGATAACTGGTAACTGGGGTCAGAGCACTTTGGATAATACGACCGCAATTCCCCATTCCCCTGCGACCCCAGGATTCCTCTGTTTAGTGTCTTTTGAACAAGAACTCACTTTCACATTGGATGTCTATCTATAGAATGTGTGCGTAATTATAGATATCTTGCACAAGTGCTCACTTTCACATTAACTGACTGCAGGAAGTATGTTATTAGAAAAAACCATTGCATTAATATCAGAGGAAATCTCCCCCCTGGGTCACCATACAAAGACTTGGGTCACCGTACAAAGACACAGACAGCGAGATATTTTATCATAACTTCTTTTTCATCACCAAAAGGACAGCAATTCAAATTTAACAACCTCGTAAAGTGTCTCTCCGAGCCATTTTACGTATGGCGATCACGCCCCTGGCGTGGCCCCCGGGAAATACGCTTTGCGCATATCCTGCTTGATGGACTTTTAGCGAGTCCATCCAATTTGAGCATTTGAAAGTACAATTTTGTGAAGTTTACTTCACTAATAAGTATTATCACGCAAACTTATATTATCTGGATTTGTCCTGTCTGTTACCCAGATAATGGCGACTGAAAATTTCAAACACCGCAATTCCAGACCGGAGGGCAGCAACTCGAAAGGGAGGGTTGGATGAACGGGAGAGGAGCATTACGCGCTTTACTTATCAGTTTCACCTGCTTCTTACTATTCCAGTTATCGTTTCAGAACTCAGCGTTAGCCGACTCGACTTACCGTGTATCGGGTGAAACCAGAACGGTACTCGAGTCATATGATGGCCCCACGGGCAATGCCGCGTTTCCTGTGTACCAATATATCCTCCTGAGGATGAATAAAGGCACAGGAAACAATAGCGAGAAAGTGCGATTATATGGTCGCCTGGCAGGAGACATCAACGATGAAGTGGATGCTGACAGCAGGATTTACTACGCCTACTATGAGAAAAAGGGATTCTGGGGCGACACGGATATAAGATTGGGAAGGCAGTGGATAAATTCCGTAGCAGGCTCACCGATACTGGATGGTTTCCAGGTATCAAAGCGCAAGGTTGGAAGTATTAAATTCTCATTATTCGGTGGTGGATTTGTCACCCTGGAAGATGACGATTCCAATGATTATGTATGGGGTTTTTCTGTTGGTGAACAGGTTCTGGAAAACACCGACCTGTCGCTGAGCTACATGCAGAAGAGGGCTGGAGGCGACCTGGCCAGGGAGTATCTGGGGTTATCTGGTGTGACGAGGGTTGCCAGGAAAGGCTCCGCGTACGCTGAGGCACAGTATGATATGCTTTCAGAGATTTTCGGTTACTATCTCGCGGGGGTAAGGTTGTCTCCTAATTCCAGATGGACGGTTAAAGCCGAATACTCGGGTTCAAATCCCGTTTTCGATTCCACATCCATTTATTCCGTGTTCTCAGTTGATGAATACAGGGAGTTATCCCTGAGCGCGGACTACCGCTTGGACAGAAATTGGACGATCTTCAGTAATTACAGAAAAGAGTATTATACGTCTTTTGAGGACGCGGACGTGATTGAAGCTGGATTTGATCTCTTTCGGCCGGCCGGTGTGGGGGGTTACCTTGTTGCCGTGCTCCGTAATGGAGACGAGGATCTAAGCGGCATTAAGGGTAATGTGCGAATTTCAAAATTCCATGGTATAAGACTTGATCTCGGTGCGGAGATCGATGTCTACAACAGAACCGACGATGATCTGGACGATACAACCGCGAAACGATTCTGGGCCGCAGGAGAGAGAAAAATCGCTGAAGATCTTGATTTAAGTGTAAAGGTAGAGAGGGTGGAAAGTATGCGCTATGACTACTATAACCGCGGGCGTGTCAGCCTCCGCTACGTATTCTAACGGGAGATAGCATGAGACTCCAAATAGCCTTTATCGCTTTGTTGCTCCTTATTTTGCCTTTATCTTCAAATGCTGGTGCGGAAGATAGTGATCGCGTATTCGAACATCAAGTTCACCTGGAGGAGAACGAACCGGAATGCGCAACATGTCATCTTTCCACCGATCTGGACGTCGTTCCCTCCCTTGAGCGCTGTCAGGACTGCCATGAGTCCGAGTTCATCGATGGAACCGAAATCCCCGGACGCACCACCCACGACAGCTTCTGGTACAGGGATCATAAATCCTCTGCCAGGGAAGAAAACAGCAATTGTACATCATGCCACAGTGAACCTGAATGTCTCGATTGCCATAAAGCCGGGTTCGCGGACGAGCAAGGGATGATAAACGTGCACCGCAGTGATTTCAGAGTAACACACCCGATTATGGCAAGAGAGGACAGCCAAAGCTGCAATGTATGTCACGAGGAGCAGCGGTTCTGCAATAGCTGCCACGAGGATTTTTCTCGGGATGATCTTGCCTTCGCTTCGCACAGGAGAGGTTTCAGTGACCTGTCCGCCGGATTGGTAACTCATGAAACTTTTTCAACGTCGGATTGCCAGACATGCCACCCTAATTCCGTACTGCCAAGTCATATTTGGACCAGTGATCATGCCAGGGAGGCAAGGAGAAGTCTTCCTACATGTCAGTCCTGCCATCCCCAGGCGGAAGTGTGCTTGACTTGCCACAGCGCGCGCGAGGGTCTAATGGTCAATCCACATCCCGAAAACTGGAACGATATCAAGGACATTCTAACTGGGGCAGGCGGTGGCAGTACTTGCCGTCGCTGTCATTAAAAAGGAGGCCTGTTAATGTCTCGAAATTTCAAGATCAAAATCGTATTTAGTCTAAGTCTGCTGCTGATCTTTACCCTCGCAGCCGGGTGCGGCACCGCGCTTAAAGAGAGTGGAGGAGACCAGACAGGCTCCGGAGATGGGATAGCCGCTACGGCGGAATATGTCGGTCTGGACAACTGCTATACTTGCCACAACCAGACGAAATTCGGAAAGTGGATGGATAGCCGCCATGCCAACTTCGAGCCGGACGACTTGCTGCGGGTGGACTATACTACCATGCAAGCCCCTGGCTCGACCTATGAGTATGGGTATGACGAGATTGATGGTGACCCGAACCGGGCCTCCTGCGATCCCTGCCATACCGGGGCGGATGACGGTGGAACCATCCTTGACATCAATTGGAACGGCGATGTGTTCGTCAACCCCAATATCGGACAGATAAGCCGTCCCGTTATCAGTTGTGAGGCCTGCCATGGAGGCGGCAGCCTTCACTACGGCGTAGGCGCCCTGCCGTATCCCCAGCCGGCATTCGACCAGTGTACGAATTGCCATGACTTTAACGAGGACGATGACGGTTATGGGCATCACATCGCTGATAGTTACAGGTACTGGGCCAATGCTGCCGGCGACAATCCCCATGAGGGTGCTGCTGACGCTGATCCCTCCGTAGCGAGTACGACCATCGCCTCGGTAGCCTTCTCAGTGACGACCCTGCCGGCTTCCGGTCACACTTCATGGGGCGGCTCCTACGCAGGACCATATTCTTTCTCGGGTAACAGGACCATTAGGGACACACACTTCAACGAGATTTGGATCAAGGAGGACGACAAGGTGACCCAGTTCACCGTAGCCACCGCCAAGCTCGGGTACGTCAATCTCGACGACGATTCCCCCAACACGGGAATGGTGAACTCGGATGACGACGAGTCCTGCACAGCGAGCTGCCACGGCGCTCACGATTTTGACCTGACTATAAACAACCAGTGGGCCGCAGGCGCCCATAACCCGGTACCAGAGGGTCCAATTATAGACGACGGCGGAGATCCCGTACCTACAGGTCCTGCTAATTGGGGCGCTGTTGATCACGGTGGCTTTAGTGCCAGCTGTCAACGATGTCATACCTCCATGGGCTTTGCAGAAATGGCACCATTGTCCAACGGCAGCACTACCCTGACCCCGGATGATGCCGACGGTTTTATCACCTGTAACGCCTGCCACGACGGCATAAACAATCCCACTGCCGCCGACAAGCACCTGAGGTTCACGGACGATGTGTACCTGTTCAATAATGACGGATCAGTCATTACAACAGTGGACGCGGACAACAGCGCCGTGTGTATTTACTGCCACCAGGGCCGCGAAGATCCATCTCGCGTCGACGGCACCAGATTCCGCAACATGCACTACCTGCCTTCCGCTTCGGTGCAGTATGCCGTGAAGGGCTACGAATACGCCGGGACCTATGGTACTTACGTGGGTCAGCAAACAGCCCACGCTGATACGGCCGGGAACTGCGTAGGATGCCACATGGAAGACTCCCTGGTAGACGAACTCATCGGCGGACATACATTCTATCCGGCTTACGGTACTACTGATAACGTTACAACATGTGATACCGCTGGCTGCCACTCCGGCATCACTGTCTTTGATGACATCAACGCCGCAGGAGATTGGGACAGTAATGGCAGTACGGAATCGGCCGAGCTTGAGATCGCCGGTCTTCGGACGACCCTTCTCGCTGCCATCGAGGCCTACAACATGAATCCCGTTGACTCCACCATGGATGTTTACTACCAGGCGGGCTATCCCTATTTTGTGCTTTCCGATGCCAATCAAAGTTGGGATCTGCCTCTGGCCGCCGCTGCCTACAACTGGCAGTTCATTTACAAGGATCCGGGTGCTTACGCCCACAACGGCAAGTACGCTGCCCAGCTCCTGAGAGACTCTATTGAGGACCTCACGGGATCCGCTATAGGCGGTACCAGACCATAGGGGTTGAGCACAACAAGAACCGAAATTAATTACATCATCAAGAAACGTATGAAGGCGCCCTTAAAGGCGCCTTCATACGTTTTTCGTCCTGAGAGGATTGGGGTCAGAGCACTATACTGAACACTCTACTAAAATATACACGTTGGTCATTGGACGTTGGTCGCACCAAACCCCCTCCTCCCTCTTCCCTTCTCCCTGTTTTAAATAAGGATACAGGACACTCCTTGATTTTCCAGAACTTAACCTATAGTGTTTCTGCCAAGGTGCCGTAAGTTGTACGGCACCAGGGGTGTGGTAATCTCCACGGGTTTTTCAAATGATCCCTGGTTTCGAGCTAGTGAACTCCTACATCGCCCTCGTAGCGGTCCTGGTGAACCTCACCCTGGCCGCATGGGTCGTTCTGCGCTCAACACGCAACCTTATCTATACAACATTCATGTTCACCTGCTTCTCCGTAGCATTTTGGAACTTTAGCGATTTCATGATATATGCCACAGGCCACGGCCTATGGCTCCCAGCGGGTACTATTCATCCAAGCGCGTGGAAGTATTACGGCACCACAGGGTCGGCAATGGCGGTGGGTTTCCTGTTCCACTTCATGTGTTCCCTGGTGAGAGGCGCCCGCAGAAGGTACGAATGGATCTTGCTGGCGTATGTTGCCTCTGCTTTCTTCGCAGTTACCTCCCCCATGGCCATCTACTACGAACCGGTACGAAACTTTGTTGACGGGACTGCCTGGAACGTCTTTTTTGCTATTACCCTGGTTCCATTTATCATAGGGGGCCTGATAATGCTGACTGTCTCCATGACGCGTGCCCAGTCGGCAGATGAGAAGAGTCGATGGATCTTTACAATAATTGCTATCGTGATCACTTTTGCAGGTGGTATGACCGACCTGGTCCAAAAGCTTCAATTTCCTGTACCGCCCCTGGGACACATCGGTTCGGTACTAGGTCCCAGCATCCTCGCCATAGGCATTGTCAGGCACAGGCGTGTATTTGATGTCCTCACCAGGACCAGGGTGAAACTTGGAGCAATGAGTGAGATGGCCGCCGGGATCGCGCACGAGATCCGAAACCCCCTCACTGCCATCAGGGGCGCTGTAAAACTCCAGGCCGATGAACTCGCAGAGGGCAGTTGGGATGAGGCAAAGAGATACCAGGGCATTATAGCTGACGAGATAAGGAGGCTGGACGATATACTGGGTAGCTTTCAGGATTTCACCCGTCAGATAAAACTGACCAGGGAGATCCGTTCAATTAACGAGGTGGTGGAAAGAACCATTGCCATGGCCGCGATGGAAGGGTTGAACATTCAGATAACACCCGACCTGGGAAACGGGATCCCGGAATGTGAAATTGACCCGTCGCTCCTGCGTCAAGTCTTTATCAATCTTGTCCTGAATGCTTCAGATGCCTGTGAAGACGGCGGCGAACTTCAAATCTCAACTACCTGGGAAGCTCCGCGGGTGGTGATCAGCTTTCAGGATAACGGCCCGGGGATACCAAAGGAACTGCATAACCGGATTTTCGAGCCATTTTTTACAACCAAAACAGAGGGAATAGGCGTAGGCCTGCCGATCTGCAGAAGGATCATCGATGCCCATGACGGAAGGATCAAAGTTGTAATGGATACCAGCAAAGGGGCTCATTTCAAGATCTTTCTCCCCGGCCCCAATTAGTTAACAGGTTGAATGACTGGAATATTGATCAGTTCAAGGAGGGTTCCATGGATGCAGTACATGAAAATAGTCACCTGATCCTGGTAGTGGATGATGATCCGAACATCTGCGCTGTCCTTCAGGGGCTTCTGGTCCGGAAGGGATTCTCATGTATAACAGCTTCCGACGTCGACCAGGCCGAGCGGATCATAGAAAAAGAAAACCTTGCCAGTGTCATCACCGATCTCAAGATGCCGGGCCGTAGCGGAATGGATCTGATAGATATTTGCCGACGGGAAAAACCGGGCGTGCCGGTGATCATGATCACAGCCCACGGGGATGTGGACACTGCTGTTCAGGCTATGAGAGCTGGTGCCTACGATTTCATTACGAAACCCCTGGATGAAACAGAGCTTCTCAACGTGGTCAGAAAGGCCTTAGGAGAGGCAGAGGCTAACAGGGATCTGGTATCAACTTTCTTCGAGGACTCTGAAGAACCCTTCCCTGGATTTGTGGGCGCGTCACCTGCTTTTGCCGACATTATCAATACGATCAAAAAAATCGGTCCCACCGATTCCTCGGTGCTTATCACCGGTGAAACGGGTGTGGGTAAGGAGCTTGTAGCAAGAGCCCTTCATTTGACCAGCAAACGAGCAAAAAAACCGTTCATTAAGGTCAACTGCGCGGCTATCCCTGAGACCCTTGTAGAAAGCGAACTGTTCGGACACGAAAAGGGGGCCTTCACGGGAGCAGTCGTGAGTAAACCGGGGCGTTTTGAGCTTGCCGACGGCGGTACACTCTTTCTGGACGAGATCGGTGAAGTGCCCCTGCACGTACAGGTCAAGCTGTTGACAGCCTTGCAGGACCACTCCTTCGAAAGGGTGGGCGGGATCAGCACGTTGAATGTAGATCTTCGTATTGTTGCGGCAACGAACCGTGACCTTGCAGCCGACATCGAGGAGGGCAGATTCCGGTCGGACCTTTACTACAGACTCAATGTAGTTCCCATCCATGTCCCACCTCTCCGGAGCCGGATCGAGGACATGGATCTTCAGATAAACTATTTCCTGGAAAAGTTCGGTGAAAGACACGGCAGACCCAATGTTTCCCTGGCCCCCGAAGTCATGACCGCATTCGCCGCGTACCAGTGGCCAGGTAACGTCCGCGAACTGGAAAATATCGTGGAGAGAATGATCCTTCTTTCCGAGGGGGATGTCCTTGGTCCCGAACTCCTGCCGGCAGAGATCGGACAGACAGAACAGGTGACTTCTGACAGCGGCTCACTGACCGATACTGTCGATGGCCTCACAGCGGCGACAGAAAAACAGATGATAATGAACGCCCTTAAAAAAACCGGTAACAACAGGACTAAAGCCGCTGAACTGCTGGGAGTCAGCCGCAGGACCTTACAGAACAAGATCAAGAAATACGAATTGAAATAAGTTGTTAGTTGCAAGTTGTTAGTTAATAGTTAATGGAGATTCGAAAGTCGATATTCGAGATTAAGGATGGGGTCAGAGCACTTTTACTTATTTATAAACGCCCTACGCCCTACGCACTGCACCACCCCCTCCTTCCTCTTCCCTTATTCCTGCTTCATAATCAAGTGCAAACTCAGATTCCCACCTGAGTATCAAATCCGCGCATTGCCCTTCCCACCCTCTGAACATCTAAAAACCTCCTGACAAAATATTCTTTAAAATTCAGCTATTTAGAGCCAATTACATTTTATTACTACATGGCACACCTCTTGAACTTCCCCTTGGTAAAGGAGGTGGATCATGAAAAAGACACTCTTATGTTTTGCTGTTTTGTCTGCGGTAATTTTTAGCCTTCCAGCAGCAGGGAGCGCAAAAGCCCCGAGGTGGATGACCGATCAGTATGTAGATGTGTACTACGGGTCTGCAAACTATCAGGACAAGGAGGTAACGGCGACCATAACTAATTTGAACATTTTATGGCCTACAGAGGAGACAACTTCCAGAACTATCTCCTTTACAAATTCCAACGTATTTGGAGGAAGGTGGGGTTGCTGGTTCAGGGATTATCCACGATACGGTCTTGCCGTGGACCTGTCCTTCCTTGATATCAGCGGACAGGACGTTGATATCAGCGCCATGCCGTTATCGCTAATGATGTTTTACAGACATCCATGGCTGACCAGCAAAGAATACACCTACGGCAGGGTTCAGCCCTATTTGGGTTTCGGTTTATCATTAATCTCAGCCAATATCTCGGCAGACTTCACGCCGGATATTTCCAGAAAAGTTGATGGTAGTGCCAGCGGTTCAGGCATTGACTTCAGAGCCGGAATCAGATTGCACGTGAGCAAGAAGTTTGGGATTTTCGCTGAACTGCGACATCTGGACGGTAGCATAAGAATCGATGATGAACCCACTCCTTTCGTGTTTCTTGGAGCGGAAACGCTCGAAGAGGCAAGTACAAGTATAAGCTCTCAACAGGTCCTGGTTGGGATTTCGATAAAGCTGTGAGGATGAGAGTGGTGGGGTCATAGCACTTTTACTTATTTATAAACGCCCTACGCCCTACGCACTGCACTACTCCCTCCTTCCTCCTCCCTTCTTCCTGCTTCATCGTAAGTGTGAATTCTGATTCTCACCTGAATATCAAATCCGCGCATTGCCCTTCCCATTACTAAATTCAGATCCAGGCTCTTCTTTACAAAAACCCTGCGCATACAAGTGCTTACAGCGCATTTTCTCATCAGGGGAAACTGGCAACCTTCTTGCGATAAAGGAGGTAAGCCGTTTCAAGTCCAGGAGGAAAGTTTCTCTTTTCGTGAGAGGTAATTGCTTCCTCCAACTCGCGAGTGGACTTGGGAAAAAGCCCCAACCTGCG
>Ga0255052_10001068_pt1 | contig 21059 bp, 19 predicted proteins | sample JV7_2_21_MG_FD_188632 | JGI IMG/M metagenome (GOLD analysis project Ga0255052, IMG submission 188632) | Seawater microbial communities from Jervis Inlet, British Columbia, Canada - JV7_2_21 | ecosystem: Environmental > Aquatic > Marine > Inlet | place: Canada: British Columbia | collected... | reverse complement strand
TCCCAACTCGCTGAACCAGCAGTTATCACATTGAAGGAGCACTAGCCAGCGCGCTGCCCGGGCTTTGCCTGCTGATGGTTTATCGGCAGTTTGCGGGTACTTTCAATCGGCTTATAACTTCAGGGGCATAACGACATGCCGATTGATATCGGAATCCGGCGCTGACACCAGGCAACTGCTATTGGCGTCTTTTAACTCCAGTGAAACCTGCTCTGTTTCTACCGCCATCAATGCGTCCAGCAAATAGGTCACGTTAAAACCAACTGCCAGACGATCAAAATTCAGTTCTGCTTCAATTTCTTCCACGGCCTCCTCGTGCAGTGGATTATGCGCAACGATTTTGATCATGCCGGATTCGGCCTCCAACCTGACACCTTTGTATTTCTCGTTGGATAAAATTGCAACACGCTGCAAGGCATGGGTCAATGTTGAACGATCAACCAACATTTGCTTATCGGCACCCACGGGTATCACAGCCTGGTAATCAGGGAATCGACCATCAATCAGCTTGGATGTAAAAACAGTATCACCCTTGACCAGCCTGATGTGATTTCGGCCAATGGCTAGTGTGACCTGTTCTTCTTCTCCAGACAGCATTCGGATTAACTCCATCACACCTTTGCGTGGCACGATAAGCTGCCGGTCACCGGTGATTTCGACCGGTTTGTCGAGATCACACACCGCCAGTCTGTGCCCATCTGTCGCTACACAACGCAATAACTGCCCATTAAAATCAAACAACAGGCCATTGAGATAGTAACGAACATCCTGATTCGCCATCGCAAAAGCGGTTTTATCCATTATGTTTTTCAGTGCGGCCTCACCGACCACAATATTTTCCAATGTTTCTACCTTATCCGTGGCTGGAAACTCTGAAGACGGTAAGGTTGACAGCGTAAAACGGCTACGACTTGCCGAGAAGGTTGCTTTTTCATCCTTGACGCTAAAAGAAATATTTGCACCATCCGGTAAAGCCCGAACAATATCCACCAGTTTTCTTGCCGGGACTGTAATGTCTCCATCCTGGGGAGTATCTGCTGAAACAGACGAAATCAACTCAACCTCCATGTCGGTACCGGTAACGGTCAAACGACCGTCACGGACACTCAGCATGAAGTTTGCAAGCACCGGTAATGTTTGTCTTCGTTCAACGACACCGACGACCTGGCTAAGTGGCTGAAGAAACATTTCCCTGGAGATATTGAATTTCATGACCTGATCCTTTTATTACTGTTCCTTAATAATATATATAAACAGTAGTAGTAGTAAGTCCTGTTAGTAAGTTAATATCGTAAATATATGATTAAAAATCAGCATGTTACATTAAAAAGCCTTGTGTAAATCGATGTTTGTAAACTGTGCATAAGTTGTGGAACAAAAATGGACACTTGCTACTTGCCAACTTATACACATTTTATGCAGAAACTATTCCTCTATTGTTCCACAAACCATCAGGTGGTCAACAAGCGTAATAACTTTGCCTTGTCTTCACGTAAGCGTCCATCTGTTTCGCACAGTTCATCAATCTTACGGCAGGCATGCAACACGGTGGTATGGTCACGTCCACCGAATGCATCACCTATTTCAGGCAGGCTGTGCTGGGTTAATTCCTTTGCCAGCGCCATTGCCATCTGCCTGGGACGGGCAATGCTGCGCGGTCTGCGCTTTGATAATAACTCTGATACCCGCAACTTGTAATATTCACACACGGTTTTTTGAATATTTTCAATGGTAATCAACCGATCATGTACAGTCAGCAGATCCCGTAGCACCTCACGGGTAAAGCTCTCGGTAATACTTTGCCCGGTGAACCGGGCATTCGCAATCAGCGTATTCAGGGCGCCTTCAAGATCGCGGACATGGGAGCGCAATCGATTGGCAATCAGGAAGGCAATCGATTCTTCCAGTCGTATACCCCGCTCCTGGGCCTTGTTCATCAGTATGGCTACCCTGGTTTCAAAATCCGGTGGTTCGATAACCACCGTCAACCCCCAGCCAAATCGGGAGCGTAAACGAGCCTCCAAGCCTTCAATTTCTTTTGGATAACGGTCACAAGTCAAGACAATTTGCTGATTTCCGTCTAATAATGCATTGAAAGTATGGAAAAATTCTTCCTGGGAGCGATCCTTGCCGGCAAAAAACTGGACATCGTCGATCAGCAACGCGCCGGCCGAGCGGTAATGTGATTTGAAGTTATCGATCGCACCACGGCGTAGCGACTGGATCATGTCACTTACAAAGCGCTCGGAGTCGAGGTATAAAACCTTGATAGACCGGTCCTGTTTCGTAATCATGTTGCCAATTGCATGCAACAGATGGGTTTTCCCTAACCCGGTGCTACCGTACAGCAATAATGGATTGTAGGCACCACCGGGTTTTTGAGCGATTTGCAGTGCCGCCGCATAACCCAGCTCATTGGATTTTCCACGGACAAAATTATCAAAACGGTAACGCCGATCCAGGCCGGTCTTTGGTTTGTTACTGCCAGGGGCTTGGGGCGCCTTGTCATTGGGTATTGTATCGGCGGGTTGACCATCTTCTATACTCACTGAACTCCTGGATTCACCAAGGTGTTCAAATATGTCGCGTATGCGCTCAAGATAGTGGGTAGCAATATGTTCCCGCACATAGGAGTTTGGTGCGATCAAACGGGTTCTGTGTCTACTGCTAACAACCTCCAGCGGACGAATGAAGGTGTTGATGTCTTCAGCTGGGAATTCCCGCTCAAGATGTTGGAGGCAAAGATGCCAGGTATTATTTGCCATTCCACTTTATAGTCAAAAGGGTTTTATTGTTACCGACATGTTCCGTAGCAGCAGCATCGGAGTGTCAGGTTTATATGGTATTTCAATAACCTACAAATAACAGCGTGTTGCACAAGCAGACATCGGCGTGACCAGGTCAGTGCCCTGCCCGATAAGGGGTTAGTCTAACGCGCTGTGGATAACTTGGCTACAGTTATAACGGCTCTCGTGAAAGAATGATAATTATCAGTCTAAAGGCTTGAATGCCATAGCTATACGGGATACCATTCGCCTCTTGTGTCGGCTGCCTGAAAAACCAGTAAAGGCAGTCATTCCGGATTAAAGAGGTTCCAGAAATGAAGCGTACTTTTCAACCAAGCCGCCTGAAGCGTGCGAGACGGCACGGTTTCCGCGCCCGTATGGCAACCCGTGGTGGTCGAGCGATTATCAATGCCCGCCGCGCCAAGGGCCGTAAGCGTTTAACTGCCTGAGCCGAATGGTCCTGACCGGTTTGTTAATGCCATCCCGGACGGGGCCCGGAAAGCCGCTTGTAACGTTTTGGATCAGAAACAACGGGTAGGGCTTACCGGGAACAAAACCGAGACACACACAGGTGGGATGATCCAGGGATCATGAAATTTTCCAGGCAATCCCGACTGCTTCGGACGACCGAATTCAAACGGGTATTTCAACATCCGATCCGGTCTACAGACCTGTGTTTCCGTATTATGGCCAGGCTAAACGGCGTCCAACACCATCGTCTTGGCATGGCCGTTTCCAAAAAAGCCTGTTCCAGGGCAGTTGGTCGCAATCGAATCAAGCGCGTGGTGCGGGAGAACTTCCGTACACGAATGAGTGCGCAACATACTGAAAAATCAATGGATTTTGTAGTCTTGCCAACCGCTCAGGCAGCAAGTCAAAGTAACAAGGCACTGGATGAATCACTCCGTGCACATTGGCAGAAACTAACCATCAAGGCTGAAAGCCGGAACAACGGCAAGATCGACTAGGAACACTTCAAATAATGGCAAATTTACGTCCTGTTTTGTTCATGGCATTAGCCGTTCTTTCCTGGCTGCTGTGGGTGGAATGGCAAAAAGATTACAGTCCGAAAACGGAACCGGTCGCGAGCGGAGCAGAGTACAAACAACCATCGAGCACGTCTCCCGTCCCCGGCCAGGATACGGCTTTGATTGACCGCAGCGCGGTAAATGATGGATCACTACCAACCGCCGGTGATATCCCGGAACCTGTTGTCAGCAACGCTGGCGACGACCTCGCAAGCCAGGACCAGGACGGGCCTCAACAAGTGGTAATGTCCGGGCAAAACGAACTACTGACGGTTTCCACCGATGTACTTGAAATGGTCATCGATCTGACCGGTGGCACACTGGTTACGGCCAAATTACTCGATTACCCGGTTGATCTTAAATTTCCGGAGATAAAGGTCGGCCTTTTAAGCGGTGGTGGGCCGGAAATGTTTATCGCGCAGTCAGGCCTGTTGAGCCGTGAAGCAGCGCCCAATCACACCAGTAGTTTTCGTGCCGATAAAATGCGATACACCCTGGACCAGGGTGCAGATAAAATCCGCGTGCCGTTAACCTGGGATGATGACAGCGGTATTCTTGTTACCAAGACTTTTATCCTCAAACGCGGTAAATATGATATTGCCACGCGTCATACGCTGACCAATGAAAGTGGAAAAACATGGACGGGTAGCCGTTATGACCAACTTCAGCGTTCGGTGATGGCGGACAGAGACACTGGCGGATTTACCAACCCTGGCCGTTACAGTTTTTTCGGCATTGGGTTTTACAGCCCCGACGAAAAATTCGAAAAAGTAGATTTTGACGATGTCGCTTCCGAGCCTTATCAGCGTAGTTTCAGCGGTGGCTGGTTGTCCATGGTGCAACATTATTTCTTTACCGCATGGATTCCACCAAAAGATGAAGTTGCCACTTATTCCACACAAGTCTATTCACCTACCGGACAACCCCGTTATATTGCACGGGTCGTTTCACCTTCAATCAGTGTTGCCAGCGGGAGCAGCCACGAATTCGAAAGTCGGCTGTACGTGGGACCTAAGCTGCAGGATGAGTTGAATGAGGTAGCGCCGGGCCTGAGTCACACGGTCAACTACGGTATTTTCACCGTGTTTTCCAAGCCGTTATTTTGGTTATTGTCAAGCATTCATAAATATGTGAACAACTGGGGCTGGGCCATAGTCCTGTTGACCGTGTTGATCAAGTTATTGTTTTTCAAGTTAACCGAAGCCCAGTTCCGCTCAATGGCGCGTATGCGAAAACTGCAACCGAGGATTGAGCAACTCAAAGAACGATACGGTGATGACCGACAGCGTATGAGCCAGGCCATGATGGAGATGTACAAGACTGAAAAGGTCAATCCATTAGGCGGCTGTTTGCCGATCCTGGTGCAAATCCCGATCTTTATTGCGCTCTACTGGGTGCTGCTCGAATCGGTCGAATTGCGCCAGGCACCGTTCATTTTGTGGATTACCAACCTGTCAGAAAAGGATCCGTATTTTATCCTTCCGATACTCAATGCGGCTTTCATGATCCTGACCCAGCGTCTGACGCCGACAGCCGGCATGGATCCGATGCAGCGTAAGATCATGCAGTTCATGCCGATTGGTTTCTCAATCATGTTTGCTTTCTTCCCCGCCGGCCTGGTGCTTTATTGGGCGACCAATGCCGGTTTGTCGTTGGCACAGCAGTGGTATATCACGCGCAAGATCGAGGCGAGTTAATCCGTACATTGATAGTAGAATTGTGAGACTCACGTTTGTACTGGTTAGCCATGGAAGATCACGGCACACAAATAAACGATTCGGACACCATTTGCGCGATAGCGACACCACCCGGTTTTGGCGGCGTGGGCATCATACGTATTTCCGGCCCGTTGTGTACCTCCATTGCAAAACAACTGCTTGATGTTTCACTGCATCCACGCAAGGTGCATTTCTGCCGCTTCCTGGATGGAAAAGATCAGGCCATTGATTCAGGCGTCGCACTGTTTTTTTCCGCACCGGCATCCTTTACCGGTGAAGACATTCTAGAATTACAGGCCCACGGCGGTCCATTAATCATGCAAATGCTGATGACCCGGGTACTGGCGCTGGGTGCGCGTCAGGCGCGACCCGGTGAGTTTTCGGAACGGGCATTCCTGAATAACAAGCTCGATCTGGCACAAGCCGAGGCAATCGCTGATTTGATCACTTCGGGCACCGAAGCGGCGGCGCGTGCCGCACAACGCTCGTTGCAAGGGGTGTTTTCTGACCTGGTCAACAAATTGCAACAGGAACTGGTCGATCTGCGTGTCTTCGTCGAGGCAGCGATGGATTTTCCAGATGAGGAAATTGATTTCCTGGCCGACAGCGATGTGCTGGAAAAGCTTGCCGGCGCAGGTCAACGGCTACACTCGTTGTTGGAACAGGCACACCAGGGTCAATTGTTACGTGACGGTATCAATATCGCCATAGCCGGACAACCCAATGCAGGTAAGTCCAGCCTGCTCAATGCACTGGCAGGGCGGGAATCGGCCATCGTAACGGATATTCCAGGCACCACCCGCGATGTTCTGCGCGAGTACATCGCCCTGGATGGTCTGCCGGTTCACGTGGCCGATACTGCCGGTATCCGCGAATCCACGGACCGGGTGGAACTGGAGGGTGTGCGCAGGGCAAGGGCAGCATTAACGGCTGCTGACCTGGCGCTGTTGGTGATTGATTCAAACGAAGCGCTGGAACCGCAACTGGCGTTGAAGTCCGAGGTGCCGGATAACATTCCCTGCGTCGAGGTATACAACAAAATTGATTTAACGGGTGAGCCGGCCAGGCTGGATGAACCGGCCAGGAAGGTCTGGATATCAACAAAAACCGGGCAGGGTCTGGAAAGACTGACACGGCTGGTCAAAAATACCGCGGGTGTAACAGACGTTACCGAGGGGAGTTTTTCTGCCCGTACCCGTCATATAGATGCGTTGAAGCGGACACTGGCCCACGTGCAAGCCGGCAGCCATCAACTGGAAGTGTGCAACGCCGCTGAAACACTGGCCGAAGAATTGCGTCTGGCGCAGAAAGCTCTCGGTGAAATTACCGGGGAATACCTGCCGGATGATTTACTGGGGGCCATCTTTGCAAACTTCTGTATCGGCAAATAGACAGCCCGGACAGGGTGATCTCAGGCGGGTTTGCGCAGGACGAACCGGTATACGCCACCCTCTTCACCCTGTTCCAACAGTTCGTTGCCGGTGGTACGGCAAAAAGCTGCGAAGTCGGCCACCGAGCCGGCATCGGTAGACAGGATTTCCAATGTGCCGCCATTTGGTACGGTCTTTAGTGCCTTTTTCGCCTTCAAAATAGGCAGTGGGCAGTTGAGGCCCTTCGTGTCGAGTAATTGGTCAGCCATGATAGTTCTTTTCCATGCAGAATGATGTGTATTGATGGTAATCAGGAATCCGTTATATGAACAGGTTGATATGACTCTGGGTGGCTACTTCGATGTAAGTCGCTGCACCCCCTATCTCAGGCCCTTCGATCATGTCATCCATGCTGTATTCAAACAGATCAAGGGTCATCTGACAGGCGATCATCCGTACATCGGCTTCCACCGCAAGCTCACGAAGCTCATCAATCGATGCAACCCCTTTCTTCTTAATCAGGTTTTTCATCATAACGGACGCGGCTGCGTCAACGCCTGGAATGGCGGAAACAATATTCGGCATTCCCATGTGCATTCCCATCATGGGCATTTTCATACCGGGGTTACCCAGTGAACTGACCTGTAACTTGAGATCTTTCTTCAACAGGGTCAGGCCGTAAAAGGTAAAAAACATTGTGACCTCGAGTCCCATTGCCGCGGCGGTGGTAGCGAGGATGAATGGCGGGTAAGCCCAGTCCAGGCTGCCCTTGGTGACGATAATCGACATGGTATGGGGGTCAATACCGGTGCTCATTTCTGTTCCGTTGCTCATCGTAAAAACCTTCTTTGTGTTAGGAGGTCAGGGCCTGTCAGTATATATAAAATTCATTTATTAAGGAAACTGAATATATCAGACTAACAATGGAAAATGACCCAGGTCAATGTGTTTAAGATTCAGTCCGGATATTTTCCGGTAGGTCAGAGCAATCCGATTGAACGGTTCCCCGCGGGTTTGAAGTAATCACCCGAACTGCAATTTGCACCAACCCGATTACTGCCGGTGATAGAATGTTCTCTTCAGTTGATATACAAATATACGGTCTTGAAACTGCAGTTCATCAGGCTACTCGATGGTCCATTCGCACCTGACGCAATAGATGACTGAATCAATCTGTGAACCAAGGAGAATACCATGTCAAAACTGGTAAGGCCGCACGGCGGCAATGGGTTAAAAGTGCTGCTAGCGCCGGTGGCAGAACGCACTGATGAACTCGCCCGTGCCCGGAAGATGAAGAAAGTTCCGATGACGAGTCGGGAAATATCTGATGCATTGATGATGGCCATGGGCGCGTATACACCCCTTGATGGCTTTATGGGTGAAAAAGACTGGCGAAGGGTCGGCCAGGAAATGAAGCTTGAAAACGGAATTTTCTGGCCGATACCGATCACGCTTTCCTGTGACAGACAGCTTGCAGAAGATATTCACCTTGAAGAAGAGGTGGCACTTACCGATGCAGAGAGTGGTGAAATTCTCGCTATCATGGATGTCGCGGAAAAATATACGCCGGACAGAAAGCTCGAATGCGAGCATGTTTACCGGACCATTGATACCGCCCACCCGGGTGTGCGAACCGTATTTGAACAAGGTGAGGTGAATCTGGCAGGTCGCGTGACCTGCCTGTCTGAAGGCCAGTATCCCCGCAAGTTTCCGGAGTTGTATATCCGCCCGGCAGAAGTTCGGGCAATGTTTCTCGAGAATGGCTGGTCCCGGGTTGCTGCTTTCCAGACCCGTAACCCAATGCAACGGGCCCACGAACACCTGGTCAAGATCGCAATCGAAGTAACTGACGGCGTCTTCATACACCAGGTTCTGGGTAAATTAAAGCCTGGTGATATTCCGGCCGAAGTCCGGACCCGGGCCATACAGGCAATGATTGATAGTTACTTTGTTCCGGGCACCGTGATCCAGGCTGGTTACCCAATAGAAATGCGTTATGCGGGGCCGCGTGAAGCGCTGCTACATGCCCTGATACGTCAAAATTACGGGTGCTCACACCTGATCGTTGGACGTGATCATGCCGGTGTGGGTAATTATTATGGACCCTTTGACGCCCATCATATTTTTGACACCTTGTGGGATGGCGCGCTGGAGACGCGCGCACTGAAAATCGACATCACGTTTTTTTGCAATTCCTGCTATGGCATGGCGACCGGCAAGACCTGTCCACACGGCGATCATGAGCGGATTCACATCTCGGGTACCCAACAGCGGGAAATGCTTGCCCGTGGAGCGGACATCCCAATAGAGTTCAGCCGACCGGAGGTGGTTAAAATCCTGAGGGCATATTACGCCGGATTGGCAGATTGAAAACCATGGTCCGCGGTAATATGTCCGCTCACCTCATAATAGCTACTTAGCCCGCATATTTCATGAAGGCGGACGTTCAAATGGCATTATCAAATTTAATTCAACGACCCAACTGTTTCGCCAGCTACAGCGCAAACTCCGGATCCTTCATGAAATATGCGGGTTAGTCGGTTTTAAAAAGTATCGCATCGTACTGGACGGATTTATTCCGCTGATTGATCGGTGGATGGCATGGGTTTGACAGTGTTGTTTCCAGGCAGAGCACTAGCCCTAGCCCTCCGATGTATTCGTCGAAGCGGTTGAGTTCATTCATTTACAACCTCAGCGACCATGTCGGCGGTTTGCACGGCAAAAAGCGGGGCCATGGTGTACTTTCCGGTATTAACGGTTATATAAGGACCATATCCAGCCGGCCCGATGTCCAAACGCTGATGCAACAGGCTATGAGGATCGTCAATATCACTACTCCCTTTGGCCAATATGACGCCCCCACTCAGCCTGCTGGTATCAACAGCACTCATTAGCCTGTCCATGGAGGGAATATAGCGTGCCAACTCCCGCAGGCTGTCTCGGATGAGTCTCCTGTGCGAGATGTTGATCACCTGCCTGGAGAATGCAGGCAAACAGGAAGACAACATTTTGATCGTGCAGGGCAAAAGCCCCTTGTGGATGCTGTCATGCAATTTTCTCCCATCCAGCTGCGTGGATTGCTCAACCATGCACCGCGGATACCATGAGACGCTAAACAGGTCATCAGTGAATTTGACGACATCGCCGTATGGGCCGTGGACTCCGCTTGCCGATGGAATATCGGAATCAAAAACACCCGGCATGGGCACATGGATCACTACTTTGTAACGGTGCAACCATGGACCCGGTTCATCAACACCGGCAGTGCAGTCAATACGGAGCTTGTCGTCCCACAGGCAATTCACCACACATGAGTAGCGCCATGTTTGCGTTGCGCCATTGCTGGTGACTACTAAGTCGATCCCGTCTTGCGCAACCCGATCAACCGCCTGCACATTGGTATTAGCGATAAAGCGTATATTCTGGCAAGCCTTGACGGTACGCCGCAAAATTTTGGCCACGGCGATGGGGGAAACTGAACGTTCCTGTGTACTGAACGAGCCCTGCGTGAGGCCAGGAGAAAACAAGCGCTCGTGCTCACGTGCAGAGTTCCTCCTGGAATAACGATCGAATTCGAGACCCAGATACCGGTCGCCCGTACTTCGCGCCAGATCTTGGGTGGACTCATCTACCGCCTGGAAGTGCTCTTCGAGCGTGGCCATATCCAGCCTGCTATCCAATGGCACAAAATAATGGAAAGGCTGCGAACTCATGAGGGCTTCAGGACCGGCCCCGGTCAGTTTCCTAATGATCCCGGCAAACGCCAGAGCGCCCTGCTGCATCAACCGATGCGTCTCTTTCGTTGGGTCGTTTGCGTAAACGAAACCCAGGTGGAGCTTACCCTCATTATTCAGACTGGCCCCGTTCATGGGTTCAGTTGCAAGGTCGATCAAGTCAACGCTGTAACCGCGCTGTGCCATTTCCAAAGCAAGGCAACAACCCATGATTCCAGCCCCCAAGATACCGATGGGCGGATTGTTATTTCCATTATACAAGTGCCTTTACCATCTCTTCTCCGAGGATATCACCAAGATGCGACAAAAAACCCTTCACATATTCATCCTGCTCGCCGGCCCCCAAAAGGCTTTCGGCAGGAGGTAATGGGCCGACATTGGTTCCCTCGTTCAACAGGCGGCGTATGATTGCACGCACAAGCAGCTTGCGCTGCTCCGCAGAGAAATCACTTCTCAGGACCAGGACTGCCAGTTCAAAGCAATGGTGTTCCCAGGCAGCGAACTGCCGCTCTTTGTCATTGCTCCGGGTCGGCCACTGTCGACGCGCTCCACCTTTGGTTGCTCGCTTGCGATATAGCAATTCCGGCACTCTAATCAGATCGCCCTGCAAAGCAAGCTTTAAGAGCCAAACCGTGTCTTCGGCAAAATCGTCAAACGGGTTGTGGTCCAGCAACCGGTTCCCCGCAACAACGACTGTCCTGACCAATCCACGGAAAGCCACGGCGTTGTAATGCTTGATCAGGAATGTAGTGGCGCGTGTGAACGAACAACCGACTATCGAAGGTTGTGTCAAAAGCTTGTTCTGCATGCTCCCGAAAGAAACCAGGTCCGAGAATATAACGGCTGCTTCCGGGTAGCTTTTTGCTGCTTCAATCAACCGCAGGAGGTAATCGGGTTCCAGCAGATCATCATGAGGCATGATACAAAAATATGGGGTCTCTACACGGGAGATGAGCCAGTTGCAGTTATCCACCCAGCCCAGGCGACTGTGTTGTTCTGAGATGACGAATCGCTTGTCTGCCGTAAAGGGCAGACAGGCTGCCGCGGAGTCGTCACCACCGGCATCCACGGATATTGACACACGGAAATTTTCGAAGGTCTGAGCCTGAATCGAAGTCAGGGTCTCCACCACAACGGCTGACGCACTGAAGACCGGGACACACAACGTCACCAGGGGATCACTCGGCACTGTCACACCGTCCATCTGAAGGCTTGCACGAAAACCAGGCACTAAAATTCAATACCACCATACAAAAGGTACTCGTGGAAAATCAGGAGTATAAGATGGATAAAGGCCAGTTCCCAGAATTGAGGGGCTATGAAGTAACCAGATATTTTTTTCTTTTCGCCCCATTTCCCCCAAAATACAACCAATGCCTGCGTCCCATAGCTGTGAAATGCCCGGATTCAGTGAGAGCGTTTGGAGGAAAGTGCTGGCTTGGCAATATAGCGGCACAGTCGCTCCAACTGCTTCGATCTTGAGCGCTACGGTGTATCTCTTGTTGCTCACATACACCCCTCTTATTGCCATTTTGTATGGCGGAAAAGTGTTTGGCAAAGTGGTAGCGATTCACCGAGCGAATTGGCCTAAATGCTCACATAATGCGTAATTCAATATCTCTGGATTACCTGTTTAGGGTTAGGCACGCAGGTAGTGAGCCCGCCATCAAAACAAGCAATCCGGTGCAAACTTGGCATGATCTGCTAGACTTTGGATAGGTAATCCGTAGCTGGGGTTGATTTGCTGATGTCCATCTCTCGCAGATATCTGCTGCAGACCTTACCTGCTGGCATCGTATTTGCGACGCTGAGGCCAGCAGGTGCAGCGAGCAGAACCGAAGCCCTGCACCTGCCATTGGGGTATGCATCTCCGTTCCAGTGCAGCCAGAATTCTGTAGTCGTTTCCGCAAGCGAAGTATCCCCGGCACCTCCTTCTCAACTGTCTGCAGAGGTGCAGGTCAGCCTGGAAAGCTACCTCAACGACGATGTATACCACTGTCACGCCATCGATATCGCCCTGTACAACCATGTGTTGATTGACAATGACACAACGCTTTCATGCCTGCTATGGCAGTACAAACATGTTAATGGTGGACAATGTTCCGCCGGCAGTCGTTTTAAGATCCCCCTTGATGCTGGCCAATGGGTGATGAGTTTACAGGTAAGCATTCAAAAGCGTTCCTGGTCGTTTCAAAGACAGTGGCAGAATCGCGTCAATTTTTCCCTCAATGGGAAAAGCCCGGGCAACCCGCTGCGCAGCGGAACGTACTTTGTGCCGCTGTTGGCCACGGATGGCAGCCGTCCAGACTGGGCATTTATACGGTATAAGAGTGACCCTCACCAGGGAGAACTCACTGATTTCCATGCCCGGCCAGTCAAATTTTCTTACCTGGAACTGAAAGTTGCAGGCTCCGCCAGTACAGCTTAGTACTGAAAACAGCCAGGAGGAACAGCACTATGTCGGAACCATTCATCGGAGAAATCAGGCTGGTTGGCTTCAATTTCGCACCGAGAGGCTGGTCTTTTTGTGATGGCCAAATCTTGCCGATTGACCAAAATACGGCTTTGTTCTCACTGCTCGGCACCACCTACGGTGGCGATGGAAGAACGACCTTCGGCCTGCCCGACCTGCGCGGACGTACCCCGATTCATGCTGGGCGAGGCGCCGGTCTGACTTCACGTCAATTGGGGGAGAAAGTGGGTGTGGAGTCTGTCGATCTGCCGGCCCATGCTCACCATCTTCCGGGTTCGAACGCACCTGCATCCTCTGCATCACCCGACGACAAGGTCCCGGCGATGGCCTGGGTGGACGGTCGTCCATTGAATACCTTTGGGCATACGGCCAATACTTCGATGGCCAGCACCTTCAGCGCGGGATTTGGGACCGATCCTCAGAACAACATGCAGCCATCGTTGGCGATGTCCTTTGTTATAGCCCTGGAGGGAATATTTCCATCCCGAGATTAGAGCCGCAATGGATGGAAGAAGCCGCTTTCGACCGACTGATCGTAAGACCATGTTCGATTGTCCAGGTCCAGTATCCGGTTATTTCCGATACTTCCCAGGACGCCTTCTCCGAGGTCGGCAACTGCACTTAATCCTGCCGCTGGGAGGTTTTGCAGGTACCGCAATGAATATTACTGCCCGTTAAGCATCGCAACCAATGCCTGTGCCTTCTTACGTTGATCCTCACCAAGCTCCATGTATTGCGCATGGCTGGCCAGGCGGAAAAACTCCACGACCTCATCAAAATCATGCAATGCAAGGAGGGCAACATCAACATCCTCTGTCCATTCTGCCAGTATCATTCGGGCAGCACCGCGATTGGCCAGCGTCATGGCCCAGTTCATCGGGAGTTTATCCCGGGTTATCTCCTTGAGCGCGTTTTCATAACTCTTAATCGATTGTTCTAGTAAAGTGGAATCTTTCTGGCGTTTGCCGAGTGATTGAAGCGCAGCACCGAGATTATTCTGCGTCATCGCCCAGTCCATCGGTACCTGTTCATGGGTCCGTTCAGCCAGTGCGTTCTTAAAGGCGGAAACAGATTGTTCCAGTGTGCGTGGGCCTTTGCGGCTCTCCCCGAGCAATCGAAGTACCGTACCAAGGTTGTTGAAGGTTGTAGCCCAGTTCATCGGCACCCGTTTACGGGTCCATTCCTTTAATACATTCTTATAGGCCTCGACCGACCTCTTCATTAACCGGACGTCTTTCTCGCGCTGACCAAGGACCTGAAGCGCAGTACCAAGATTATTCTGCGTTACAGCCCAGTCCATTGGTACCGATTCCCGGGTGCGTTCTTCAAGCGCACATTCAAATGCCGCAACCGATCTCTTCAGCATCTCGACGTCGCCCTGGCGCTGTCCCAGGATTCCAAGCACATTGCCATAGTTGTCCTGTGTCGTGGCCCATTCCAGAGGTGCGAGTTCCCGGCTCCTGACCGAAAGCGCATTTTCAAAGACGATAATGGCTCTTTCCAGCATCCGCGTTGTGCGCTGACGCTGTCCGAGAAGTCCTAGTGCGTTGCCAAGATTGTGCTGGGTTGTGGCCCAGTCACCGGGTCTTTCATTTTTAGGAGCAAGGCCAAGCACCGTTTTTTCATACAGCTCGATCGCCTGTTCAAGCGCCGTATTGTCCCTGAACTCCCGGCCAAGTTCCGCCAGCATCAAAGCCTGTTCGTTCCGGTATTTCCATTGCAGTGTTACTTCGAGACCCCTTGTCGTTGCTGCTTCAGCAAAAAGATCGGCGGCGCGTTGATATTGCCGTTGGGTGGCTGCCGCCCGGGCTTGTTCGGCATGAGTAAGAGCGGCGTCTTCAGCTTCAATCGAATTCATAGGTAATCAGCTCTCCCAGTCACGTGCGTTCATGGTGGCAGTTGCCGGGTGGTTCAATGGGGCTGAAAGGCTTTTGCAGATCAAAGTGGGGAGCTTTTTTATACACTGCCTGCGGAAAATGTTGCCGGGCACTGCCGGCGCAAGATGACCGGTAGGTGCAGGGTGGGACAAATCCCATCCCGCACGTTTCATCAGTCGACGATGTGATAAACAGGAGCCTTTTCCATCGTCCATTCCCGTGTTTCCGGGTCGCGATGGCCCAGGGTCAGGCAATGCCAATTCTCATCATCCAGTTTCATATGGTCGCCGCGATAGTAGTAGCCAGGCCACCGTGTTTCCTCGCGGTACAAAGTGTGTTGCGCAACGGATTGTGATGCCAGCAAACGGTGCTTCAACTCCCATGCCCGCATAAGCTGGTGTAAATCTTCTGCGCCCAGGTGCTCAAAATCTTCCTCCATGATATTCAGCAACTCTATACCACGCTCCAGCAATTTATCGTTGGTCATGTAGTTGACGCTGATACCGCCAATGTACTCATCCATCGTCTTTTCAAGACGCTGAAGACCCTGGATGGGTAAAAGATAGCTGGGTGAAACGGTTCCACCGACGATCTCGTTACGACCTACCTTGTAGTTTTCCAAAGGTTGATAAACAGTTTTCCTGAAATCGCTTATCTGTTTGTCAGAAACCTTGATTTGTTCATTGCGCAGGTCCTTTACATATTTAACCGCGGCCTTTGCAGCGAGACGGCCTTCGGTAAAGGAACCGGAAGAGAAGGCATGCGCGGTACCGCCAATGGCGTCTCCGGCACCGAAGAGTCCGTCCACTGTCATCATTCGGTTGTATCCCCACTGATATTCATCGGGGGACAGATCCTCCGGTCCGCTGCACCAAGCACCTGAACAGGTTGCGTGGGATCCCATAACGTAGGGCTCAGAGGTGGTGAGTTCAGGGTTGGTATACTTAGGATCAATGTCCTGGGAGGCCCAGACAACCGCTTGGCTGACAGTCATACCGAGGAAGTTTTCCCAGCCCACTTCTTCCAAGTGTGGGTCCTGGAAGGCTTCCTTGGTGACCATGTGGATCGGTCCACGGCCCGCTTTTACCTCTGAAATCAAGGCGTGGTTGCGCAAACAGGTGGGTGTCGGGTGGTGATCGATATACTCACCTACCATGGCCTTAGTGTCATCATACCAGGTGGATTCGTATTCGTTTCCATAGGCATTTTGGGTGTAGGTCTTAAGATGCAGGAAGTAAGCACCGACCGGACCATAACCGTCTTTGAATCGCGCCAGTACGATACGATTTTCCATCTGTGTCATCTTGGCGCCGGCTTGAATCGGTAGTGCATACGCTGAACCACTACTCCAGGGGGCATACCAGGTTCGTCCCATACCTTCACCTACCGAGCGGGGTTTGAAGATATGCGAGGCGCCACCGGCGCCTACAATAACCGCTTTGGCCCGAAAGACATGAAAGTCACCGGTGCGGACGTTAAAACCAACAGCACCACCAACGCGGTTACCCTTGCTTTCGTCCATCAGCAGGTGTGTCACCATGATCCGGTTATATATTTTATCCGCTGAGTTACGCGCGGCATTTGCGACGATGGGTTTGTAACTCTCACCATGGATCATGATCTGCCACTTACCTTCGCGCTGGTAGCGCCCGGTTTCAGGATCGTGCATGAAGGGCAGGCCCCATTCTTCAAACTTGTGTACGGCAGAATCAACATGGCGGGCCATATCAAAAGCAAGATCCTCGCGCACCAGTCCCATCAGGTCGTTGCGGGCATAGCGCACATGGTCCTCCGGGTTGTTCTCACCCCATTGGGTTCCCATGTAGCAGTTGATGGCGTAAAGACCCTGGGCGACTGCGCCAGAGCGATCAATATTGGCTTTTTCGGCGACGACAATCTTCAGGTCACGACCCCAGTACCGGGCTTCATAAGCAGCGCCCGTTCCGCCCATGCCACCGCCGACAACGAGGATATCGCAATCTTCATAAACTGTTTTTGTGCGCATCAGTAATATACTCCCTGCTTGAGTTTACCCGGCAGTTTTCGCAGTCCACCTTCGTAGCCCAGCACATCTGGCTCGTAGCAAAGCAACTGGGAGTTCAATGCCTCTTCATCAGGTACAGGCAAACTGGCGAGGTCTTCAATTGTCTCTCCCCACTTTTCAGTACAAATTGGCGATTGAAAGGTCTTCTCACGGCCATCCCGGAACTTGATCCTCCAGGAAATGGTGCCTTTTTCTTCTTCCCGAAGCACCCGCACACTATGGCCAAGTGGTGCGAAATCTGCATACCCACGCACATCAATTGCATTTTGCGGACAGGCCTTCACACAGGAGTAACACTCCCAGCACATATTGGGTTCAATGTTGGTGGCGCGTCGAAGGGTTTTGTCGATGTGCATGATGTCGGACGGACAAATATCGACACAATGTCCACAACCGTCGCAGCGGGTCATATAGACAAATGTTGGCATGTTATTTGGTCTCCAGCGGTATGGACCAGTGATGGTTGGAATCAATAACCGATTGTTGGGTTTTCATCGTGACTAGTAGTTTTTGGGCTGCAGACGCTTGATACCAGGACCAAACTGTTCGGGCTTGTCCGCCGGTGCCGGCAAGCCGTCTCTTGAACCGTCCGACTTGGCTACCCGTTTCTGAAAAGCCGCTGCGGGCTTGAAGAACATATGTGCAAACTTGGACCACAGCACACCTCCGAACAACACCGTGCTGGCGAAGATGAACAAACCAAAGAACAGGGTTGACCACACCGCGACGCCCGCGGCCTGCAGTACAGACCAGACCAGCGCGAAAGTTGCGGTCGCGAGTAACGAGAGGATGAACAAATCAGCGCGTACAACGCGGTACCACGGGTTTCCCTCAGCAGCAACGTCGACCCGAATGAAAAACCAGAACCAGTAACCGCCAACACAGAGCATCAGTGCGCCTGCATGCCACAACAGAGGCAGGATGGCGGGGGTGGCAGCGCCTGTGTAGCCAAATATCATGATGGCAGTGGTGGCGGCAAACAGGATAAAACCGTACATCGTGAGAAGGTGGGCAACTCTGCGGCGGGGGTTGCAGAATTCTGCAGAAATCAGTACGTCCTCCGCAACGGTTTTGAACGCTATCGATACCTTTTCGCCACCGGAGACTGTCCTGGTTGCTGCAGCCTTGGCCTTTTCCGAATTCTTAAAGAAATACTGGGCGCTTTTCTTATGGATCATGTCTATTACTGTACCGCCAACGACCAGGACGACCATTGTTATGACATACACCTGCATAGCCAGGGGAGAGATGAATCCTGAAAGCTCGGAGAAGGGGTTGAGAAAGAACATGGGATCGGGTCTCCTCAGGTATTATTCATTGAACAAGTAATTTTGAATCACTATGATACGCAGCTCAACCTGCCTAACATTATATTTTGCTAATGTAGCAGTATCCCGGTGTATGATCAAACAAAAACGATGACTAACGGGTTCGGTTTTGTCCATACAAAAATATAATATGAACGTAAATGGTTTAAAGGAATATTAATGCGAGGCGCTGATAGGTCTGAACACCAAGATTGTCCCTTCTGCGGGGAGCCTGAAATCGTTATAGAAAATGAGCTGGCGTTTGCCCACTATGACAGTTACCCGGTTAGCACGGGCCACTGCCTGATTATCCCACATCGGCATGTTGCTGAATATTTTCAGGCAACGGCAAAGGAAAAAGAGGCTATCTGGGCGCTTGTCGATGAAATGAAAAGCATCATTGATAAGCAGTACAACCCGGACGGATACAACGTCGGTGTCAATATTGGTGAGACAGCCGGTCAGTCTGTGCCACATATTCATGTCCATATGATTCCCAGGTACAAAGGAGATGTGGAAAACCCCAGGGGTGGTGTGCGTGGAGTAATACCCCACAGGCAGAAATACGTGAAAAAGGTTCGTGGTATCTAACGAATAACTGGTATTGACATTGTCAACCAGAGGCTCGAATGTATGCCCCCTTGATATAAAAATGTACAGGAAGAAGGAAAATGCCGGATCAATCTGACAACCCGCTCAAACTTAAAAACCCCGATTTATTCAGATCGAAAGCGTATATAAACGGTGCCTGGGTGGGTGCTGATGACGGCGCGACCTTCGACGTCAGCAACCCGGTGGATGGGACAGTTTTAACCGCTGTGCCCAACCAGGGAGTAAACGAAACCCGGCGTGCCATTCAGGCCGCCGATGACGCATGGCCGGCCTGGCGTGAAAAGACCGCCAAGGAACGTGCCGTCATCCTGCGTCGCTGGTACGAATTGATGATCGAAAACAAGGACGACCTGGCCATCCTGATGACGGCCGAGCAGGGTAAGCCGTTGGCTGAAGCTGCCGGCGAGGTGATGTACGGGGCCTCATTTATCGAGTGGTTTGCAGAAGAGGGAAAACGGGTCTACGGGGACGTGATCCCGACCCATATGCCCGACCGCCGGATTATCGTTATTAAGCAGCCGGTCGGTGTGGTGGCCTGCATCACGCCGTGGAATTTCCCCAATGCCATGATCACCCGCAAGGCCGGACCGGCACTGGCTGCGGGTTGTCCGATCGTTATCAAGCCGGCTTCGGAAACACCATTATCTGCTCTGGCGCTGGCGGAACTGGCGGAACGCGCAGGCATTCCCGCCGGCGTTTTCAATATTGTCACGACCACGAATTCAAGGGACACCGGTCTGGAATTGACCGAGAGTCCACTGGTGCGTAAATTTTCATTTACCGGCTCTACCAACGTGGGTAAACAACTGATCCGCCAGTGCGCGTCCACGGTCAAGAAAGTTTCCATGGAACTTGGTGGCAACGCACCGTTTATCGTATTTGACGACGCGGATATTGACGCAGCAGTCACTGGTGCAGTCATTTCCAAGTACCGCAACGCCGGCCAGACCTGTGTATGCACAAACCGGTTCTATGTGCAGGACGCTGTGTACGATGAATTCGTAGAAAAATTTACCGTTGCTGTGCAGGGGTTGAAAGTCGGCCGGGGTGACGAAGAGGGTGTGAACATCGGTCCGCTGATCTCCGCAAGTGCGGTTGAAAAAGTAGAGGAACTGCTGGCGGATTCAATTGAAAAAGGAGCCGACGTCGTTGAGGGCGGTCACCGGCACCCGCTAGGTGGATTCTTTTATGAACCTACCGTGGTCAGCAACGCGACCGCCGATATGAATTTTGCGCGCGAAGAAATTTTCGGTCCGATCGCCCCGATATTCCGCTTTGGAAACGAACAGGAAGTGATCGACCTTGCCAACGCCACCGAGTTCGGCCTGGCCTCGTATTTCTATGCCCGCGACCTGGGCCGCGTATGGCGGGTGGCCGAAGGGCTGGAATACGGCATGGTCTGCATCAATGACGGCATTTTGTCCACCGAAGTGGCGCCGTTCGGCGGCACCAAGGAATCAGGCACCGGTCGCGAGGGCTCGAAATACGGTATCGAAGAATTTATCGAAATCAAGTACATCACCATGGCCGGCCTGTAGGGTGGACATTCATGTCCACCAAAAACCGCTTTTAGACAGGTACACCACGACGTAAATACTGCCGTCAAAAACCTGCCTGTATGTTGTCATCTGACGGTGGACATGAATGTCCACCCTACGAGGGATCATGAGCAAACTGAACATCGACTTTGTACGTCAACAATTTCCTGCTTTTGACGAACCATCACTGGCAGGCTTTGCGCATTTTGAGAATGCCGGCGGGACTTACGCCTGCAGACAGGTGATCGAGCGGCTCAACCGCTTTTACCGCGAGACCAAGGTTCAGCCTTACTATGGATTTGAACCATCGCACACAGCCGGTGCGCAAATGGATCGGGCCCGCGGACGCATGGCGCGGTGGTTGAACGTGGCCACCGATGAAGTAAGTTTCGGGACGTCCACCTCGCAAAACACCTACGTCGTTGCCCATGCATTGCGGCAATACCTTGAAGTTGGTGATGAAATCATCGTCACCAACCAGGACCATGAGGCCAATATCGGTGTCTGGCGCAGGCTGGAAGCGGACGGCGTCATCATCCGGGAGTGGCAGGTGGATCCGCAAAGTGGAGAAC
>Ga0255052_10001067_pt1 | contig 21074 bp, 16 predicted proteins | sample JV7_2_21_MG_FD_188632 | JGI IMG/M metagenome (GOLD analysis project Ga0255052, IMG submission 188632) | Seawater microbial communities from Jervis Inlet, British Columbia, Canada - JV7_2_21 | ecosystem: Environmental > Aquatic > Marine > Inlet | place: Canada: British Columbia | collected... | reverse complement strand
CCCGCAAATCGGCAGCGATCGCGTCCCAGGCCAGTGGCCATGTGGTCACCGGGCCCCGGATGGCACCGTAATCGGCCAGTACCTGGATATCGTGGCGGAGGCCCATGTCACCGGGCGAAATCACGGGGCCCGCCGCGGCAGTTGCCGTCAGTGCGAGCCAGATCAGGGGTGTGGAGGCGATCCGGTTTGGTCTTGTTATTGGCATGCGCCGGTCGGTCGGAAAATTGACCAGTGATGGTAGCAATTATCGCGCGCTGGGGCGCGCTCCCACAGGTCGCGCATTTGCCGCAAGCTGATGGCGCGCGCTGGGGCGCGCTCCCACAGGTCGCTTCTGCGAATCGCTAGATGAGTTTCTTCGGGAAGTCGACCACGCGATCGGAGCTCGTATCGGCCTCGGTACCGGTCTTTTTGAGCCAGACCAGGTCATCGATGCCATTTGTGGGCGAGTACTCTTTCACGGCTCGCAACAGGATATCGCGAGCCCGATCATGATCCAGTTCGTGCGACGCATCCAGGAGGTCGCCAAGGAGACTGTCCAGTTCATCGAAGGACAAAAAGGCCTCGTCCGCACGCATGATTCGCGGGTGCTCCGTTCCACTCACATTTGCTCCGATCAGCAACTCCTCGTAGAGCTTCTCGGCGGGGCGAAGCCCGATGTACTGAATTTCGATATCGCCGTCGGGATTGTCGTCGTCCTGAATCGTCAACCCCATCAGGTTGACCATGCTGCGCGCCAGGGTATCTATCCGTACTGGCTTCCCCATCTCGAGAACGAAGAGGTCGCCACCTTTGGCCATCGCCGCGGCCTGGACCACGAGCTGTGCGGCCTCCGGAATGGTCATGAAATAGCGAACGATGTCGCGATGCGTAACCGTGACAGGACCACCGCTGCGAATCTGCTCCCGGAATAGCGGCACAACAGAGCCTGAAGACTCGAGCACGTTGCCGAACCGAACCATGCAAAGCCGAGTCTCTGTGTTGCGGCTGTCGTAACTCTGCAGAATTTCCTCGGAGAGACGCTTCGTCGCGCCCATCACGCTCGTCGGATTGACCGCTTTGTCGGTGGATATGAGCACAAACGTTTCGACGCCCGACTCGATTGCCGCACGCACGGTATGAAGCGTTCCAAATACGTTGTTGTGAATACCTTCGAAGAGATTTTGTTCGACAATCGGCACATGCTTGTACGCGGCCGCGTGGTAGACCGTCTGTATATCGAATGCCCGCATGATCTCGAGAATACGGCTCTCGTGATGTACCGATCCCAGCAACGACACAATTTCCGGACTGTGATCGAGCTTTCTGGCGAGTTTCTCGAGTTCCCTTCCAATTCGATACAGGCTCGCCTCCGAAATATCGAAGAGAATGAGTCGCGCCGGATTCAGCACCAGAATTTGCCGGCACAGCTCCGAGCCGATCGAGCCACCGGCGCCTGTCACGAGCACGTTCTTGTCAACAATGGAGTCGCCGAGCAGTTCGGGGTTCGGTGGCACAGGTTCTCTGCTAAGGAGTTCCTCGACGTCCACGTCACGGATGTCGTCGACTCGCGCCTTCCCGGTGACGATGTCGCCGATTTCCGGCATGGTCTGCACACGAATCGGAAAACCTGACAGGAATTCGAGCACATGACGTCGTCTGCGCCTCGACGCACTTGGAATGGCCAACAATATCCTTGTCGCAGCCGTGGTTTCCAAAATCCTCTCGAGCTGCTCGGAGGAATACACCTTCAGCTCGTAGATTCGCTGACCGTGTAACTTGGGATCATCGTCAACCAGGGCAACCGGCAGGTAGTCGTCACCGCCGATCAGAGATGCGATCAGTTGCGCGCCGGCTTCGCCCGCCCCATAAATGATTACGGGCTCTCGATTCGCGTTCCGCCGGCTCAGGAACATTCGAGCGGCTACTCGACCACCGACCACAAGGATCAGCGAGAACGCCCAGAAGACGATTCCGACCCGGAACGGCGCACTCGACAGATTGATCAGCGACGAGATTGTCATCAACAGGGCGGTAACAACGAATGTTGTTCTCACGCCGACGACGAGAAGCATCAACCCCGTGTACCGGACGATGGACGCATACAGCCCGAAGAACCAGTGAGTTGGCACGGCAATCAGGATGGCGATGGCCGAAATCATGGCGACCGTCGCAGTGAATTCCAGCGTGCCGAAGACCGTCCAGTAGGACACAACGGCGCTTGCCCAGTAGCACGCGGCGTCGTACGCGATCATCGACGCCTGTTTCGCTTGCCGCGGCAGCGTCAGCAACCGAATACGAATCGACTGCACAACTCGCGCTGCGCGTCCTTCTTCTCGCTCTTTCTTAGACAAAACGCTCGGTTTCCAAGTGCGGCACGCGCGCCCCAACGGTGGCGTACCATGTGGGCGCATATTACTAGATTCAGGCCATTAGGTAAAAATTCTGCAATTCACTGGACTACTCCTACTTAGGACCCAGGGGAACCACCCCGGCCTTGTACCGAATGGCCATCCAGATCAACGGCCCATACGCGATGACGACGGCGACAAAGCCGTCCAGATACCCTTGCGCAGCCAGAAAAGCGAGCGGGAAAAGCCACGCGAGATTCAGGACCCCAACGATCACGCAAACCCTGGTGTGTGACTGAAACCGGATGGCCGCATGCTGGTACGCATGGGTGCGATGCGCCTCGTAAAATTTTTGCCGATTGGCGACTCTGCGAACCAGTGTCACCAGTGCGTCAACGATAAATACACCGAGCAGTATGGACCAGACGAAAATACTGACTGCGGATTGCGCGTGGCTCAGCAGCGCCAGGCCACCAAATGTGAACCCGAGGAAGCCGCTGCCGACATCGCCCATGAATATTTTTGCCGGCGGCCAGTTCCACATGAGAAATCCCAGCGCGGCTGCGCCGACCACTGCGGCCAGGGTTGCGAGTCCGGTTGCGCCGTCCAGCCAAAGCAATATCGTTGCGCCGAGAGAGACGGTGAGTGCTTCGATGCCCGCGATACCGTCGATACCATCCATAAAGTTGTAGAGGTTCACAAGCCAGATCAGAAAGATCCCCGCCAACACATCGCCCGACCATTCGAGATCGACAATAGTCGATCCGAATACGAGAGGCGGCATGCCGCCCAACGCCGCAATAAGAACCGCAGCGGCGACAACCTGAACGGCGAATCGCCATCTCGGCAGGACATCGGCATGGTCGTCAATGAATCCAACGACCGCGACCAAAGCACCACCCACCAACAACGCCAGCGTGACCATCGACGAGAACTCACCGATCAGATTAAGGATGATCACGGCAGCAAGTACGACGACTACGATGCCGAGACCCCCTCCCCTCGGCGTCGGCGTGTCGTGTGAACTCCGCACGTTCGGCACATCGACGAGATTCGCCTTGTGCGCATAGATTCGGGCTAGCGCTGTGATGCCGAAACTCATCAAAGCTGCAGTGAAGACCAGAAAAATCTCAAAGCCCGGCATGCCCACGCTACCCCGGATAGCTGTCAACGGTTGCCTGGATTTCCTCCGCAAATGAAACCGGAGGCGTCCACGCTAGGGTATGCATGGTCTCGCCAACATCGACCTGCAACGAACCGACCAACTTCGAAACCTCGGCCGAACGTCCGAGCAAAGCGGCAGCCGCTTTCAAAAGTGCAACGGGAAACGGGAATAGCCGTACCGGTCGTGACATGGCCACAGCAAGCTGTGCAAACAGTTCGGGAGTTGATACATCGAAATCGTCGGATACCAAAAACCTCCCGCCTGCCGATTTATCGGAAGTCAGGCAATGACCTATCAAGTCACACAAGTTTCTGATGCCGACCAAACTCCTCTTGTTGCTGATATCGCCCAATGGCAAAGCGTAGCCCTTGTCGATCAGGCGCAGGAGACTGGCAAAATTTGCACCGACACCAGGCCCATAGACTAATGGCGGCCTGATTATGACTGTTTCAATTCCTTTTTCCTCGCCCGTTGCCTCAACGACTTGCTCTGCTTCGAGTTTCGACTGCGCATAAGCGTCCGCAGGGACTGGCTCCATGTTCACCGAAAAAGGCGACTCGTGAGTCATTTCTCCATGCACCTTCACCGTACTGACGTACACGAATCTCTTTACGTCCTGAATGTAATCATTGCCAAAGAGTCGCTCGGTACCGGTCACATTCACTCGACGGAACTCGTCGAGCGGATCACGCTGTTGTTCCTTCAGGACATGTACGCGTGCGGCAAGGTGCACGACATGATCGATTCCTTTCAGAACCGGGTCATTCTTCTTCAGATCTTCAATGTCACCGACGGACCGAAGTTCATAGTTAACCGGCGTCTCCTCATGCGATGCGGATCGAATCGTGCCAATGACCTCATAACCTCGATCCGCAAGAATCCTGCAAAGGTGGCGACCCACGAACCCGTTCGCACCGGTTACCAGCACCTTGCTCATCGCGACAGCGTCCCGTAGACCGCCAGCGTGTCCGCAACGACTTTGTCAATGGCGAACCTGGCCTGGACTCTCTCTCGGCCTGCCTGTCCCATTCGAGAACGCAGCTCCGCAGAATCCAGCGCTGTGCGAATTGCATCCGCCAGCGCGTCCTCATCCTTTACGGGCACAAGGAAACCGTTTTCGCCGTGCGTCACGACTTCACGGCAACCAGGTACATCCGTTGTAATGATTGGCCTGCCGCATGACGCCGCCTCGAGCAACACCCGCGGTAAACCCTCCCTGTAACTCGGCAGGCACACGATGTGCACCTTTGCGAACAGCCCAGGCATATCGGAGCATCGGCCCCACCACTCAACATCGCCGCACTCGGTCCACGCCTCCAACTGAGCGACGCTGATGGAAGCAGGATTTTCTTCGTCAATATCACCCGCCAGCACAAACTTCGCGTCACAACCACTTCGTTTCAGGATTTCCGCCGCCCGCACGAACTCCCCGACGCCTTTGTCCCAGAGCATTCGTGATGCCAGGAGCACGATGGGTGTGCCCTCATGCTCAGGCTCCGACCGGTATTGCTGCGGATCCACGCCAGAACCCTGTATCAACACGACGCGACTCCGATCCACGACACCACTATCGCAAAACACCCTGACATCATCCGGATTCTGCAATATCAGCATACCGCGATCATTGCTGAGCAGTAGCTTGATCAACCTGATAAATATTGGGCGAAAGATTCGTGCCGCCGAGTCACTCGAGCTGTACAGGTAGCCCAAACCGGCCATCGCGTTTACGACGGCGGGCACGCCTGCAATTCGAGCTGCGATTGAGCCGTAAATCACCGGCTTCAGGGCAACATGGTGCACGATATCGGGCCGAAGCTCTTTGTAGATTCGTGCCAGGCGCCTGACCATATTGGCCTCGGTAATCGGATTCTTGCCACGACGGGAAAGGTCGAATGGAATCAGATTGAGGCCTGCTGCTTCAATCTCATCACCATGAGCGGCAACGCGCGTGATGACGTAAACAGTGTACCCGGCCTCCCTGGCGGCGACAGCCAACGATAAGCGATGCGAGCAAAAGTACCAATCCTCGGTAACGAAATACGCCAGGCGTTTCCTGTCCTGAGTTGATGTCGGACTGTTCAAGCTTCGAACTCGCTTTCAGGATTAACCGCTGGACGCCCGATCACGTAGAGCTCTCCGCCTCGAGCCAGGACTGAAACATCAGAATATTCCACAAGCAGCCATGCCATCGCCGCTCGCCAGTCAGATGCTCATTCCACATTCTGCGTACCGACCGAGGGTCGAAAAACCCGTCCTTGTGGAGAGCGTCCTCACTCAGGAGAGATTCGGCCCATTCGCGGAGTGGACCACGCAGCCACTGCTCGATGGGAACTGTGAATCCTTGCTTCGGACGATCGAACATCCCGGCCGGGACATGCCGAAAGAGCACCTGACGTAACGGCCACTTCAGTGTTCCGTCGCGCATCTTGATGTCCGGGGCAGCGACATGGCGAACTCGATTATTCGATGATCCAGAAATGGCACGCGGGTCTCCAGAGATACGGCCATCGCTGCCCGATCTACCTTGGCAAGAATGTCATCGGGCAGATAACTCAGTAGATCGATAACCATCATTCGCTGGTAGCGGTCCAATCCTGCCATGCCCGCCGCACTTCCTGAAATGCTGGTTGGCGGCTCCGAACCACCCAACACCATCGATTCGGGCCGTCGATGATGAGAGAACATGAAATCGCGATAGAAATCCGCGAATTCTGCAGCTGTCATTGCTTCAGCAAACTTGTGCGTTCTATCTCCGAATTCGGCTACCCGCAGTGAACGCGGCAAGTAGCCGGCTATTTGATCCCAGCGTGATGGCGAAATTGACGTTGCCCCCTGAGCCGTGAGCTTGCGAACAAAGCCGGGGATCCTGGACAGTCGCCTCCAGGCTTCAACGCTGCGCGGATACCTCGTGTAGCCACCGAAAAGCTCATCACCACCATCACCGGATAACGAGACCGTGACATGCTGCCGGGCGAGTTTTGAAACCAGAAAAGTCGGGATTTGCGAGGAATCTGCGAATGGCTCGCAGTACATCCCCGGCAAATCAGGAATGACGGCCATGGCTTCATCGGGCGTTACGTATAGCTCGGTATGCTCGGTACCGAGGTGCTCTGCTACCAATTTCGCGTGCGCTGCTTCATCGTATCCTTCTTCGTGAAATCCGATAGAAAAGGTCTTGACGGGTCGGGAAGACTGACTTTGGGCCAGCCCAACGATAGTCGATGAGTCGATACCGCCGGAGAGAAATGCGCCAAGCGGCACATCGGCGATCATTTGCTGACGAACTGACTGTTCAATCAGGCTTTCCAGTTGATCGACAGCATCGGTGGCGTCCCCGGCGAACGGATTGGCGGCGGCATTCACCGCGCCATCAGCGACAGACCAATAGGCCCGAACATCCGGTTCGGGCTTGTCCTCGGAAACCGTCAGGTAGCTGCCTGGGCTCAGCTTGCCGATGCCCTTGTAGATCGAGTACGGCGCTGGAATGTAGCCGTGTCGAAGAAACAGGCACAACGCATCCCGGTCGACTTCCCCCCGAAACGCCGCGCTTGCCTTCAGGGCCTTCAACTCCGAACCGAAGAAGAAAGTACCGTCCTGCCAGCCGAAGTAGAGCGGCTTTTCACCGATCCGATCCCGCGCCAGGGTTAATACTTCATCCCTGCGGTCCCAGAGCGCAAAGGCGAACATGCCCACAGATTTAGTCAGTGTTTCCTCAACACCCCAGTGCTCGAATGCGGCCAGGAACGTCTCTGTGTCCGAGTGCCCACGCCAGGTAGCGCCGGGATCAACTGTGTCAAGTTCAGCGCGCAGATCCTGGTGATTGTAGATCTCGCCATTGAATGCGATGACGTACCGTCCGCTGGCAGAGACCATGGGCTGATGTCCCGCATCAGAGACGTCGATAACCGCGAGACGCCGGTGGCCGAACCCGATACGTCGATCACGATCGTGCCAGACACCGGAGTCGTCCGGTCCCCGGCTGGTGATACTGTCCGCCATCACCCGAAGTTCCGCCGCTGCGTCGTCGGGCGCGATCCCGGCACGTGCTCCGAAAAACCCAACGAGTCCGCACATTACGATACCAATGAGTGAGTTGGGTTCACGGACAATATGGGCACCGCACTGCTATCCGGCCCGCGCCGCAGCCCGCCAGACTTCTGCATATGCATCAACCATGCGCGGCAACCCGTAGTTCTCCCGGATATGTTTCGCGCAATCAGTCCGTCGTCGTTGCCAATACTCCGGTGAATCACGATACTCCGCCAGCGCTTTGCCCAGGGCATCCGCAAGTGCGCCGGCGTCCTTTTTGGGTACTACCCAGCCGTGATCCGCAACAATATGTTCTGCATCGCCGACATTGGTACTGACGCAAGGCGCGCCACACGCCATTGCTTCGGCCAGGACATTCGGAAAGCCTTCCACCTGGCTGGACAGCACGTGCAGATCCAGTGCACGCATTACGTCCGGCAAGTCCGCGCGCGGCCCCATCAGGACAACGTGTTTCGATAACCCGAGATTATCGATCCACCGCTTGAGTTCGACATTGGAATCATCCATACCGTTGCCGATAAGCAAACACTGAAACGCCTGCCCCTTCGCCACAAGTATCTCCAATGCTTTCAATAAGTTCAGATGATCTTTCTGCGGCGTAAACCGGGCAACCAAACCCAGCAGTGGTACACCCACATTCAGACCATTCGATTCCCGCCACTCCGCACGTATCGAGTCCATTTGATTGAAGCGTTTCTCATCGACGCCATTTTGAATCACGACCATCTTATCTCGTCGATATCCGATCCTTGCGTGGGCCTCAACAGCGTTTTGCGCGCAGACTACGATTTTTGCGGGCACGAAACGCGAGGTCAGCGCACAGCAGCGTATGACTATTCTCGTGCTCCGTTTGATCACTGGCACCTCAGGCACGGTGCTGCGGACTCCCCAGACCAACGAACGCAGCCCCGCCAATCTCGCCGCGATACCACCGACAAAATCGGAGTGATACATCCATGTTTGCACCACGTCCGGTTGCAATAGACGAAGTGTAGAGCGGAGCTTCCGGATTGCCGGAAGAACCGACACTGCCGACGTCATGTTAAGAGCGATAACCGTAACTCCCGCCTTCTCCAGCGTCTCCGCGAACTCTCCCCGGTCCGTCAACGAAATCACAGTATGTTCCCAACCCGTGCTCTGGCTCTCCAGGCAAAGCCGAACCATGACACCTTCCGCGCCGCCTTGTCCGAGACCGGTAATTATGTGAGCAACGTTCAAGTACTGATCCGTGTCAGCATGCGGCGCAGATTTGTTCGCCACGGCGACTGAGAAACTTCGAGAAATTCGGTCGCCGCGGTCGAATCAAGGATGCTATACGCGGGTCTTCGGGCTGCAGTCGGATACTGATCCCCGGTAATTGGCAATACCCGCGCTTCGCGATCGAGCAGACCGAGCTCTAGTGCGTCCTCACGTATCGCGTCTGCAAATTCATACCGATTCGCCTGTCCCGCGTCCGTCCAGTGAAAAATGCCGGAGGCCGCCGGTCCGTCGCAAAAACGCCAAATGACGTCGGCTAACGAGTCTGCCCAGGTCGGCGTACCGACCTCATCGGTTACGACGCTAACCTCACCTCTTTCTGCCATCAGCCGAAGCATCGTCGTGACGAAATTCTTCCCAGCCTCAGCGTAAAGCCAGGCGGTGCGGAGCACGACTGCCCCTGCAGGCATCTCGTCAAGAACAGCAATTTCACCTTCGCGCTTTGTTCGACCATAAACACCAATCGGATTTGTCAGCGAGTCCGGACGATAGGGGTCTGAGGCACAGCCGTCAAAAACGAAGTCGGTCGAGATGTGAATCAAGCGAGCCCGACAAGAAGCCGCCGCGCACGCCAAAATGCGTGCACCCTCCGTATTCACAGCCGCCGCGGTTGCGGCGTCGGATTCTGCCTGGTCGACTGCAGTGTACGCTGCCGCGTTAATCACCACTGTCGGCTCATGCAGGCGAAATACCTGTGCGACAGAATCTGCGTCGGTGATGTCCAGGTCCGAGTGTCCGAAGCCGGTCATCTCAACCTCAGGCGGACAAACCCTCTTGAGCGCGAGGCCGAGCTGGCCACCGGCGCCAACAACCAGGACTTTCATGGATACGTTTCAGCGGCGCTGAAAAGCGGCGCATTGGTGTCCTTGACCGAGAGCAGCGGCTCCTCTCCATCGTCGAGCGGCCATTCAATTCCCAAATCGGGGTCATTCCAACAGATCGCTCGATCGTGCTCCGGTGAGTAGTAGTCCGAGCACTTGTATTCAACATCGGCAACATCGCTGATAACCAGGAATCCATGGCCAAAGCCGGGCGGAATCCACAGTTCCTGTCGATTCTCGGCAGACAGGGTGGCACCGGCCCAGCGACCAAAATGCGGCGAAGACCTGCGCAGATCTACCGCCACATCGAACACCTCGCCTCGCACAACCCGTACGAGTTTCCCCTGAGGCTGTTCTATTTGATAGTGCAAACCGCGAAGCGTCGATTTCGCCGACGAACTAAAGTTGTCCTGAACAAAGTCCTCCGTGATTCCGTTCTCGGCAAAGCGGCGAGCATGCCAGGTCTCCATAAAGTACCCCCTGGCATCTGCATGAACAGTCGGCGAAATCATCACGACGCCGGGAAGACTCGTCTCTTCCAGGTTCATAATGTCGCCGACTCGGTCAGGACCCTGAGCAAATACGGGCCATAGTCACCCTGCTTGAGATTCGCAGCTAATTCCCTCATATGATCCGCATCGATATAACCCAGTCTGTACGCAATCTCCTCCGGACAGCAGACCTTGAGGCCCTGGCGTCTTTCGATGATCTCGATGAAATTTGCCGCCTCCAGCAAGGAATGATGTGTCCCTGTATCCAACCACGCAAATCCGCGGCCCATCACCTCCACGTTTAGCTCATCTTGTTCGAGATACAGCTTATTCAGATCAGTAATTTCGAGTTCACCACGCGAAGAGGGACGTAGAGACCTCGCGAGCTCGGTCACTTTTCCGTCGTAGAAGTACAGTCCGGTGACAGCGTAATTCGATTTCGGATGCAGCGGTTTCTCTTCAATATCGACCGCCTTGCCGGATTCGTCAAACTGCACTACTCCATATCGCTCGGGATCGACAACATGGTAAGCGAAAACCGATGCACCCGTTGTCCGGTGTGCCGCGTTACGCAAGTGCTCGGTCAGGCCATGACCATAAAATATGTTGTCCCCGAGGATGAGTGCGACCGACTCCCCGGCCACGAAATCCTCCCCTATCAGGAACGCCTGGGCAAGCCCACCCGGTTCCGGTTGAACCGCGTAGCTTATCTTTATGCCCCAGCGACGCCCGTCACCCAGTAGGCGCCGAAACAAATCCTGATCGTCGGGAGTCGTGATCACAAGAATGTCCCGAATTCCGGCCATCATCAGAGTCGATAGTGGGTAATACACCATCGGCTTGTCGTAGATCGGCATCAGTTGTTTGCTGACTGATACGGTCAGTGGATGGAGTCGAGTTCCAGCGCCCCCCGCAAGGACAATTCCTTTTTGAACGGACTGAGACATATTACCGAACTCCTGCGCTGCCATATTCGCCGTCAGTTCGCCGGATTGAGGGGCGGGACAGCTGGCTTCGACTCGAATTGACCAGAACAACGTTAAATAATGCCACTGGCAGGAAAATAATCCATTGGCCAGTGCCATAATTGAGGTAAGGATTGGTGGCTGCGGCCACGAGACCACCGCACATGCCAATGATAAACGGCAAAATGACGTCCCCGCCCTGATTCCAGGCGTCCCGAGACAATCCGATCAGTTGTACGCCCACCAATCCGTACAAACACATACCCAACACCCCCGTCTGAAACAGCAAAGCGAAATAAGTCAATTCAAATCGCCACGGATGCTGCGGATCGCGTACGTGCGTCGCAATATCATTACCAAATCCAACACCCAGAACCGGATTTCTGTTTGACTCTGCCAGGATCTTTTCTATCTGAGACGTTCGAACGTCAAATGTGAAGTCAGAAAAGTCGTCTGCGACGTCCGCCGAAATTGCCTCGGCGCGGGAGTCTTCCGCGTCAGGGTCATTGCCATAAAACTGAAGCCCGGCCACGACCAGTAGCGCGACACTCAGAGCAACAACAAACCCTTGTATTACCTGCCGCGGCCTCACGAGAAAGCGCCTGATAACCAGAACCACGATAGTGAGGACAACAATCAGTAGAAAGACACGCCGACCGGTAAACGCCACCGCCGTAAGGACCAACAAGAAATTCACCAGGACAAGCTTGTTCGGCAGACCAATCTTCTTTCCAAATGCGACAAGCGCTACCGAAAATGGTGCCAGAAAGGCGAGTCTCTCGGTAGCGCGGGGCAGATAGCCGTCACCACCGGTGAATGCGAAGTTCATGTAGTCGTTGGCGAGCTCCGGATAAATATAGTAGAGCATCGAATAACCGGGAACGATTCCCAGGCTAAATACGCGTATCGACTGTGCGATTGTTATAAACGAAATTACTAGCGACACAAACAACAAGATTCTAGCCATCGATTTCAGATCAATTATCGAAGGCGTTATCGAAATGAGAAACAGGTACACGAGTGGGAAAAAAAGATAGACGTTGATGGCCTCTTCGGATCCCTCAAATTGGGCGCTATTCCACATTCCCCAAATAACGAAGAAGCCATTTATACAAATCAAGGTGCCAAGAAATGTGAATGTCTTGCGATGAAGGCACACGATTGAGTTTTGCCGTAATACCTCGAGCAGCAGTACCGCCACAATGCAATAGATCAGGAGCGCCGCCTTGATCTGTCCGCCGACAACCGGGAATACCAAGGCCAGGATAACCAGAGACGAAAAGGATAACTCCGCGGAGCGCCTTAGATAGAGTGCTACGGGCATCTCATAGCACCCGATCAAATTGCTGTTTCCAAAGCGCCGCTATTTTCGGCAGACTATATTCAGCGACTGCCAGGGCCCGACCATTAGCCCCCATGCGATGCCTGGACGTCGGATCCGAGAGCAGGAACTCCAGCGCCTCGACCCATTGATCAGACTTCAATACACCGATCCCGATCTCATCCTGATTCAGCAATTGCGCATTCACCCCCACCTTTGAGGTGACTACCGGAATCCCGGCTGCCATATATTGCAGCATCTTGAACGCGCATTTGCCCCTCGACCAACCATTGTCCGCAAGGGGCATGATTCCGATCGAGAAGGTAGGAATAAGCGATTCTTCTATTCCCGGGTACCACTGAACAAAGTCGACCTGGTCACCCAGGTCGTCTAGAAAATCGGGGCGCTCACTGGATATTAGCCGAAATATAACCTTCTTGTGTCGCTTCAACACACTTGCCAGGGCGGATTTCATCTGTTCCAGGAATTGGAAGTTGCCGACGGTACCGATCCATCCTATGGTCAGTTCATCGTCTCGGCCATTCGATTCCGCTGGCCGCAGTCGTTGCGTATCTACACCGGTTGGAATAATCGCAATTCTTTCAGTCCATTGTGAGAATGATTCAGCCAGGTACTCGTTGCCACAAACCACGAGCAAACAACCCGACGCAATCTTCCTTGCTGCGCGTCCGTCGCGATGAAGAAAAATCGCGTCATCCACATCGAGAATTCGAGGTCCGGGAAGAAGACCCTCTATTGTCGCGAGCGTCGAAATTAGCTCGCGCTGAAGAATAATCGCGTCATAACCATTGGCGCGCAACACGTACGTCAGCCTTTCTACCAGCGCACTTATGAACCAGACCGGTCTGGCGATTTTTGTCGACGGTGGATAACTGGATAGTCGGGGACACAATTCGTCCAGGTGAATACCGTGTGTTTGCAGGTAGGGAACCAGCGCCTTTACTCGGAATCGCCGGCTCGGGACAAACCGTCCACCTGTAATAGCGACAACACGATGATCGGCCTCAGTCGGGGTATCGGGACTCATTAGGCTATTTCCAGGCCTTGAGCGTAATGAACTCACGACGCTCCGAGTCACGTCTCGCCACGCTTTCGGCATTCCTGATCAGCGCAGCAGATACGCTCGGACGGTCGCTGGAATACGGGTCCACTCCCTTTGATATCGCATTGCTGGCCGCAAAAATTTCGCGACACAGATGCCGATATGGTTGAGTTTCTATCGTGGAGAAGCCTGCGGCATCTAAAGCATCGCGCATTGAAGCTGGACTGAAAATCACGAGGTGGCGTGGCGGCTCGAGTCCGCGCCAGTTGCGACCAAAAGTCTCGTGTCCGTAAGATCTGATGTTTGGGGTGTCCAGCCACAGAACCCCGCCGGGTCTCAGCAAGTCAAAACACGACTTCAGAGTGCCGACCGGATCATGCACATGCTCGATCACGTGGGACATGGTAATCACATTGAACCGCTCGGTGGAAACGTCCAATATCTCCACCCCACCGAGCCTCACGTCCAGGTCAAGATTTTGGGCCGCCTGTACCGCTTTCGGATCGAAGTCGACCCCGAGAACTTGCCATCCAGCGCTGCGTGCCCGCAGCAGAAAAGCACCGTTTCCGCACCCCAAATCCAATAGCCGACTACCTTCAGTCGGTCGTGGAATATGCCGCATCCCCGCATCAACGATGGCTCTCAGCCCTGAAAACGCCGGCACAGCAAGCGCGCCAATACTCCTGGCCGGAAAATCTCGCGTACCGTATTTGCGATTTCGATAGCCGTTGGCGAGCTGCCGCCTGACTTTGGCGAAATTGCCAAGCGCCTGATATTCGGGTGCATCATTGTGTGTAAAGTAGTTCTCGTAAGCGATACCGATTGATTCGGTACTCGGGCGAGGATCCAGGTAGGCGGCCGAACATGATTGGCAGCTGTGCAAGGTCCACGATCCGGGCGCACAATTGAAAATTCGGTCGGTTAGTTCATCGTGCAGGACCTGGCGGCGCTTGTCGCCACAAATCGGGCAATACCCAATTTGCTCAAGGCCGTCGACCGGCCATTCCGACAAAGCATCACCGCTGTTCAAGTCCGTCATGATGTTCTCTGACTAGCTGAATGGCAGGGGTATCTTGGCAAGATACGCCTTGATCATTCGTCTTTCATTCATAGTGAGAATTATCGACCATCCAATCCCTGCGAATAGAACCAACGTCAGGAGAGAATACAGTCCTTTTGTCCCGGTACCTGAAATCATGCCGCCTGCTGCAATAATCAGCATTGCAATCACGATGACCAGCAGCCAACGCAAATTCAATGAATGTTGAGGCAGAATCGCCCTCTCCGCGATAACAAAAAGGAGCACCGTGTCAATGATAATTCGAAGAACCCATGCGACCGCTGCGCCGACGATTCCGTAATCATTCAGTAGCCACCAGAGCAACGCTATGTATATCGGCAACTCTAGCAAATGAAGCTTGGCAGTCAGATCGGGGCGTCCCGCACCCTGTATCAGACCGAATGGAACCCGCGCATGACTGTTGATGAATACGCCGATCGTCAGCAACTGCAATACCAGCGCACTATTTCGCGCGAACTCGGCTCCAAGCCAGATCGTCAGCCCTTCATGCGCGAAAATCACGACGAGCAATGCGATGGGGAATAGTGCCAGGAACACATATTCTACGACTCGCTCGAATAGCCGGGCGGCACGCGCCTGATCTGCAGCCAGGGCCGACGAAAAAGCAGGAAAGACGACACCCATGAGCGCCGCTGGAATAATCCAGAGCTTTGTGATGACCTCAAAAGGAGTTGCATAGTAAGCGACGGCAGTTAAAGAGACGACCGCGCCGATAAAAAACCGATCCATATGGGCCATCAATGGCCCGACAATGTTGGACACGGTCATCCACCCGCCAATGCGGAAGAGTGGTCGAAAGTACGTCGTTTTTACGCGTGCGGTATTTCGGATTTCCGGTTCGACTGAAAAGCACATCACCGCATAGGCGATCCACGAAACTGCTCTCGCGCAAACAAGAATGCCGATCACCGCGGGTAGCGATTTTGAAAATGGCAGCACCGCGACCGGCGCCAGGAAAGTCAGCATGCCCAGAGGAATGCGTACCGCGTTTACGAGATCGAAACGCTGATAGGCTTCCAGCGTACCGCGCAAAGCGGTCGTACCGATCACGACAGGGATGGACGCCGCGAGAATATAAAATGACGTCAGAGTCTCGGCCTGGAGTTCGACCGGAACCTTCAGCACGTCATGAACGAGCCAGGAGGATAATCCGGCCACGAAGACGGCACCCACGACGCCGAGCGCTGTCATCAATGACAGCGCCGTCCAGAACAGTATGGGAATGTCCCCGAATTCGCGCCTGCCGATTCTCTGCGCGATTATCTGAGTCAGTGCGCGCCCCAGCCCCAGGTCGAAGAGACTGAAGTAGCCGACAATCATCCAGGCAATCGTGAGCAACCCGAATTTATCCGTACCCAATCCGTCGATCAGTATGGGTATGGCAACAATCCCTACGAGTAGCGGTGCTCCCGTGCCAACGAGGTTCCAGAGTACGTTGCGGGTGAGACGACGATTGCTGACCGGTTCACTATGTTGATCGGACATTATCAGGTGAACCTCTATGCCGAATCGAACATGGCTTCCAAGTTACGCAAACCCGGAACCAGGGATGGCTAGGTACTGGCTCGACGATGCAGAGCGAAAACCAGTAGCGCAGCAAGAAATGCTGAAAGTAGCGCACCGATCAATACGATAAGAGCCCTTTTTGGTTTCGATTTGTACTCTGGTGCGACTGCCGGGTCGACTGTCTTGAATAGATACTCATCGGTCACCGCGGCCAACATTATCGTTTTTGTCTGTTCCTCGATTAACCTGGAAAACACGTTCTGAAGCTCCGCCAGAGAAGTCGCCCTGATCTGCCCATTCAGATACTCGATTGCTTGCTCTGCCTCGCGCACATCTCGCCGCATAACTGTTTCGTTAATGTCTTCAACCAGCCAATCTACCCACTGCTTGGCTACCAGAGGAGAATAGTGCTCAATCGAGATAGTGACGAATCCTGTCTTACTGTTCTGGCCAACCGATAACACGTCTTCAAAAAAGACCTCATGGGCTTCCTGTAATGACGGGACCACTTTCTTCGGATAACTGACCTTCCTTATCCACTGGTTGGTTTTTACGTTGTAGTCATCCTGGTCAATTATCAACTCGCCCGATTCTCTGTCCCAGCCCTTGGCTGCTATCAGTGGCACAAGGAGATCGTGGCGCTCGACAAAGTCTGAAATAAATTTGCGCGACCGCAGGACCGCCAGGCCAAGCGTTGTTTTTTCGTCGGCGCCAGCCCCCAAATCGACTCCCGCCAAAGCCGCCAAACCGCCATATTGATCGGCAAGCGATGAAAAGGCTCCGGATTGTTGTTCTTCATTAGGTGCCAGTAGTGCATCCGCACGGTAGACATCCGGAATCAGTAGCGCGACGATGACCGCCAGTACGGTTCCGGCGACGACGACACTTGCGAAAACCCATCTGTAAGCCGTCAGGACTCGAATCAATACCTTGATGTCAATCAAGTCTGCAAAACTGTCGTTCTGCCGTGTTTCGGTTTCGATTGAGTTCGCCATCAGTCGCTAAAGGACTGAATTGCGGCCACTGCGATCGCGCCCTGATACAGGATTTGTGTCACGTTTGTCCAAAATGTCAGTGGCCTTATCCGATCTGTCTCGAGCGGCACGACTATCGTGTCGCCGGGACGCATCTCCAGGCCACCTCGACGACCGAACCACCTTGACCTGTTGCCAGCCACAACGGCGCCACTCGCCCTTACAACATAGATAAGTTTCCGATCAGCTCGGCGAGTCAAGCCGCCGCTCATCTCAATGTAGTCGTCACGCGAAACACCAGGCTGGAACAAATGCGAGGTAGTCTGCTGCGTCTCACCAATTACCGTGACCTCTTGTGCCTGTTTGGGCACAAGCAGTCGATCACCATTGCGAAGCTCGACATCATTGACCAGTTCAGCGCCGGACGCTCGGGCGGCAAGCTGTTCCAGGTCAATGACCAATCGTCCGACTGCCTCCATTCGGCGTAATTGCTCAAGCAGCGTCTGGCCTGTTTCCAGGGCCTGAGTACCTGTCGTTTCGAGAGTTTCCAGGGACATCTGGACGAGGTCTGCTTCCATTCGCCTAGTGAGTGCATCGATCTGTTCCTGCTCACGCTTGCGCAATGAATCGCGCAGGAATATTGCTCCCTCCGGGAACGCGGCGTCGGTCAGTCCGCCCGCTCGTTGCAACACGTCACGCAGCGTCTCCCCCTGTCGGATCCGGTACTGGCCCGGGAAGCGAACCTCACCTTCGAGTCGCACACTCCAAAGCGTATCCCATTGAGGAATCGTGCTTACCCGCAAGTTGTCGTGCTCGACCAACAACAGATCAGCCGATGCATCACCTCGGAGTATTGCGTCGAGATCGACATCGATAACGTCGCCGACACGGTATTCGCCATCCACGACCTGGTAACGGGCCAGCTCGGCGCGCAGCGTATATGCCTCCTCGGATAAATGTCCGCCCGCAAGAAGCAGGTCGCTGACCCGCATGCCGGGTTCCAGCGGATATATGCCTGGTGCTTTGACGCTGCCCGACACACTGGCCTCCCGGTAAGGCACGCCTACCCGAGCCTGCAACTCCAGTTCCTCCAGCAAGGGCCGGATGACCCTCTGACGACTGAATGCAAGGCTGAACACGTGAACGGTGTCGCGCGACTGCAGCGTGAGATTCTCAGCCGAGGCGGAATTGGCCCATGCCTCCTGGAGATTTCCGGATACAACCCCGGCCCGATTCTGGTCGTCTTCACGGCGTATCAGAATGTAGCCCGTGTCGGCGCCCGGCAACAGGTAATCGGCTGAAGGAAGCAGGTCCGTCAAACGCATACCAGGTCGAAGCTCATAAGCCCCTGGCCGATGTACGTGGCCGACCAGTGTTACCGAGCCCTCGAGCTCAGCGAGAACTTCGGGCACGAATAGAGAGTCACCATCGACTACACGCGTCGCCGCGCCGTCGGCACTTTCCACATCGAGCGAAACAACTGTTCTGCGGTCGGCGCTATCGATGCGCTCGATTCTTGATGCGGCAGGGAACGCGACCGGCGTCAGGCCACCCGCAAGCGCAATGGCGCCCGCAACACTCGTTTTCCCACCCAGCTCGTAGATGGCGGGTCGTCGCACAGCGCCACCGACACCGACGACCGCCCCGACTGGCGGAATGAATATTACGTCGCCGGGCTGCAATCTTTGATCTTGTGACGTATCGCCTTTCAGCAACAGGTCGTAGAGATCGAGCTTTGCGACTACTCTTCCATTGCGCTTCAGCTGGATGTTGCGTAACGAGCCGATTTCGCTGATGCCGCCGCCGTAGTAGAGCGAACTGCTAATCGTTGCAAGACTGCTGACGACGTAGGATCCGGGCCGCTTGGCATCGCCGAGAATGAAGATCCGGATCGTGCGCAGCTGCCCCATCGACACGCTCACCTGGGTACCGATCAGCATTTTCTCTACGCGCCGATTGAGATCTTCACGAAACTCCGAAAACGGCAAGCCGGCAACAGTAATCGGCCCCAACTCCGGGAGGTTCAGGACACCATCGCGCGAGACTTCGAATTCGTAAATGCCATTGACGTTACCGAACAATTGCACGCGAATACTGTCACCTGGACCGAGAACGTAGTCCGGCGGGACGGGGCCCGTGGTAACCGGCTCGAACCTGCGAGACTTCGATTGCTCGAAGACATCGTAGCCGAAAGGTTCGAGCGCTTTGGCAGCGTCCGATGTTACGTCCAGCAGCGAGACGACGATATCAAATACCTTGAGCGCTCGTTCCGCCCCAAGACGCTCCTCGATAGACTCTTCCGTCAACCCGAGTAACGGGATCGTTGGCAACCCCGGCAAAACGAGCACGCCCGACTCGTCAAGCTCGTAGTAATTGCTACCGCTTATGAGGTCGAGCGCCGGGTCCGCCCGCAGTTGCGCTCGCTCAGTTTCGCTCAGGTCCGCACGTGGCGTGAGACCTATCACCAGTCGGCTGCCGGCCTCGGCTCTTGACTCTTCGTCTTCTTCCGCAGTTGACCGACCGTCAAACTGCACGTCATCGAATGAGCCGGGCAACGGCACCGTCTCGTCGGAAGTACCGGATGGGGCATTTTGGGTGGCGGCTTGTCGACTCAGTTGCTCTATCGCGTCCAGCGCTTGCTGCCTTTGGCCCGGCGGCAATGAATTGAGCATCGCTTCCTGTTGCGGCGTCAGCTTGATTGACTGTGCAAGGGTGCCGTTCGCAGCCAGGAGCAGGAAGCTACAGGTCAGTGCATAAGCTGATAATCGCAAGATCCTGGTCATTGCATGCGTCGGGGCTCTCGTGGTCAAACGAATCACCGTGTGCTCCAGCGAATGAATCCGGTAACGTCCGAAGAGTCCATACCGCTCGCCTTGTCGTCGAGGTAGTCATAGCCAATGCCCAGGTGAAATCGTCCGAAGCGCGTCGTGCGCTCGTGACTGACCTGAATATCAATCCGATCTTGCGGTGTTGCGGAAAGCGTGTGACGCGGGTTGGGCGGACCTTCGCGGTTTATTTCCATGTATCGCAGTAAGACGTTCCACGTGTGACCGGCGGATTGTACCAATGTTGAGCCGAAAGAGTAGGAGCGCCCGTCCCCATCCGTGCCATGCGCGAGGACCCTGCTGTTGTAACGATACCCTGTCTGGTAGATGTGGTGCTCATAGACACAATTTGGAATTTGTTCGGACCCTCCAACTCCTCCCTTCGCGCAGGTGCTTTCCGACCACTCGAGATGCGTTCTATGGCTGAGTCCTCCGATCGTTCCCCAGTACTCAATTCCGGCCTGCCTGGAGAACGATGTGATAAGACGCCCGCTGCAGGATCCTTCGCAGCCGTCCTCACCGATCCATTGTATGTACAACGCGAGCGGTATTTTCTTCGGCAATGACCAACGCATATCGACGCCGCCCCGTTGATTTCCGGGCTCGTCGTCAGGATCCACGTTGATGCCTTGATTATCGTTTCCCTTCACCACATCGATGAACGTGCTGAAGTCACACGGGCGGTCATCACCGCACCACTGGGCGGTACGTGATAGACCGATTTCGAGTCCCGGCAGTGGGCGGAAGCTGAACCTGAACCCCCACAACAGCGCGTCATTAATCACGCGCTCATCATCGAGTTGTTCCATGAACGTCGTCATGGACCACGGTCCCAGCCAACTCAGCCATTTGGTTTGGAACGGCGTGCTCAGGTTACGCTGCAGACTGATGCCCGGTCTGGGCCGCGCGTTGGTTGACAGTATGAGGCTGCCGTCATTGCCAGGACCCCACCACCGTTGTTGCCAGCCGGCGGTCACCATCCAGTTACCCAGTACAACGCCGAGGTAGGTGTCGTCGGGCCGAAATTCCTCCCCATCAATCGGGTTGTGCGCATAAGCGGCTGACAGGTTGACCGTGTAGCGCCCCCCGGTCCATGAGAACGCCAGACCGGCATCTGCATCTGCACGCGGCGTGTCCTCGAAGCTGCGGATTACGCGGGGCTCCTCCGCCACGCTTGCCCAGGCCGTGAGGGAAAACTCACCAGAGCCAAGCTCCCAACGCGCACGTT
>Ga0255052_10001065_pt1 | contig 21088 bp, 20 predicted proteins | sample JV7_2_21_MG_FD_188632 | JGI IMG/M metagenome (GOLD analysis project Ga0255052, IMG submission 188632) | Seawater microbial communities from Jervis Inlet, British Columbia, Canada - JV7_2_21 | ecosystem: Environmental > Aquatic > Marine > Inlet | place: Canada: British Columbia | collected... | reverse complement strand
CATCGAGATCCGAGTCTGAACTTTCGGCAAGCATCGCGGCTTGAGACGCGGTCAGGTTGTCGATATCCACCGTCTCCAGTCGCTTCCTTTCGAAATATCTCGCGTTCTCCCGGCGCACAATGGTCAATATCCATTGTTTTGCCGCCGCATCGTCGCGTAATCCATCCAGCGACTTCCAGGCTCTCAGCAATGCTTCCTGTACGACGTCTTCGGCGATCGCCGGGTCCCGGCAGAGCCAGGCCGCATATCGGTACATATCCCGATGCCATACACCTACAAGGCGATCAAACCGCTGCTTGCGTCTCACGTCCGCATCGCTACTATTCATACGAGATGACCTGCTCAATTGGCAAAATATTACTCACGCTAAGGAATTATGTGCTTCAGGCGTGGAAACCTTACCGAAATACAGCGAAAATCCAAGTATTACCGGCGATTGCGATTGTGGTATGAGAAGAACAACTCAGGGTCAGTACCCAGCCACCCGGCTAAGGCGGGTCCGCCGCAGTGCAGCATTGCGGCGTCTGGTCGCCGAATCTGCGCTCGGCCCCGGGGACCTGATCTACCCGATGTTCGTACTGGACGGCAAGAAACGCTCGGAGGCCGTACCTTCGATGCCCGGTATTCAGCGACACAGTATCGATGGCATTTTGAAGGAAACTGACGAGGCCGCATCTCTCGGGATTCCCGCTGTTGCCTTGTTTCCGGTCATTGATCCCGAGCTAAAGAGCCTCAATGGTGAAGAAGCCGCGAACCCGGTCGGACTCGTGCAGCGCACCGTTACAGCCATCAAAGCGAAGCATCCCGACCTTGCCGTCATAAGCGATGTCGCACTCGATCCTTATACGACACATGGGCAGGACGGCATCATCGATGAGGATGGCTATGTGCTGAATGACGAGACTGTCGAGATGCTCGTCAAACAGGCAGCTTCGCATGCAGAAGCAGGAGCGGATATCGTCGCTCCATCTGACATGATGGACGGGCGTATCGGCGCGATTCGTACTGCGCTTGAAAGCGATGGATTTCATAATACGCTGATCCTTGCTTATGCCGCCAAGTATGCCTCCTGTTTCTATGGCCCGTTTCGCGATGCGGTCGGATCGGCCGGGAATCTCGAAGGCGGCGACAAAAGAACTTATCAAATGGATCCGTCAAACAGCGACGAGGCCCTGCGAGAGGTCGGCCTGGACCTCTCCGAGGGCGCAGATCTCGTCATGGTGAAACCGGCCATGCCATATCTCGACGTGATCAGGAGGGTGCGGGACGAATTCGGGGTCCCCACATTTGCATATCAGGTCAGTGGCGAATACGCCATGCTCAAGGCCGCGGCCGAAAACGGCTGGCTCGAAGAGCGATCGGCAGTTCTCGAATCATTGCTTTGCATCAAGCGGGCGGGCGCCCAAGCGGTCCTGAGCTATTTTTCGCTGGCCGTGGCTCGCTGGCTGGCGGAGTAGGTATACTCAGCCGGCAGAGTAGTAAAAAACGGTTTGTGTGACAGTCGAATCACGATAAAGACACGTCCAGGGGGCGTATTCTTTGCCGTCAGAGAGAATGAAACCTTCGCGACGAAAATGGACTGGCGACCATGGGCGGTAAGCCCGCTCCTATTGATCGCTACGGCGTCATGGGCTATCCGGTATCGCACAGCCGCTCCCCGGTTATTCACCGCCTGTTCGCCTTACAAACAGGCGAGAACCTGCAGTATGAATTGCTTCAGGTCGCACCCGACAAACTCGATACCGCGATAAAGCAATTTCAACGTACGGGAGGCAAGGGCCTGAACATCACCCTGCCGCACAAGACCGAAGTGACGCGGCTCGTCGATGATCTCAGCGAGCGAGCGAGCAGTTCGGGTGCAGTCAATACCCTGATATTTCGGGATAAGGAAATTTTCGGCGACAACACCGACGGCATCGGGCTCATGCGTGACCTTATCGGTAACCTCGGCCTCGAACTCAAGGACGCCAGTATTTTGATTCTCGGCGCCGGTGGCGCAACGCGCGGCATCGTTGGCCCATTGCTTGACGTTGAGCCCGAATCGATAATCATTGCCAACCGGACTCTGTCGAGAGCCCGGGTCCTCGCGGAACATTTCTCCGCTTCCGGCCCCGTAACCGCCTGCCGGTTCAGAGAGGTTAAACCCTCATCGTCATTCGACCTCGTCATCAATGCCACCTCGGCCAGCGCCAAGGGCGAATTACCGCCTTATCCCGAATCCGCCGTCACTGACCGGACTTTTTGCTACGATCTGTCTTACGGCCTCAGTCCCACGCCATTCAGCAGATGGGCAGCAAGGAAGGGCGCGGCGCATTCGGTGATGGGTTGGGGCATGCTGGTGGAGCAGGCTGCGGAGTCTTTTGATCTCTGGCGCGGTGTCAGGCCGGATACGCAAAAGGTGCTGGAGCAACTTACGATTACCGCATAGTCACGAACTCTTCCGCACTCGTGGGATGAATCGCGACCGTATCGTCGAAGTCTTTCTTCGTCGCCCCCATGCGTACGGCAACAGAAAATCCCTGCATCATTTCGTCTGCGCCGTCGCCGATGACATGGCAGCCGATAACTTTCTCCTCCTGACCGACCGTAACGAGCTTCATGGCTGACGGTTCCTTGTGCTCGCCGAGCGCATAGAGCATGGGCGTAAATCGTGACTCATACACTGTCACATCGTCGCCGAACTCTGCCCTGGCATCGGCCTCAGTCATTCCGACCGTGCCGATCGGCGGATGGGCGAATACCACTGTCGGTATGAAGCGATACTCAAGATGGCGATCGGCCATGCCACCGTACAGGCGGTCGGCCAGGCGCCGTCCCGCCGCTATCGCGACCGGTGTTAGCGCTTCCCTCCCCGTTACGTCACCGAGTGCAAAAATGTTGTCGACGTTCGTAGCCTGGTATTCATCGACGGGTACGAAACCGTAGCCGTCTGCTTCCACGCCGGCGGCATCGAGTTGCAAAAGCTCTGTATTTGGCGCGCGGCCAACAGCCCAGACAATGCTGTCGAATGCGCCAAACTCGCGGCCATCTTCGGCAATGAGCTTGAGTCCGCCGGAAGTTCGCTCAAGCGCATGCGGCACGACGCCGGTCTCGAGCTGAATACCGTCCTGCTGCATGGCCTTGTGCTGCTCGTCCCTGAGCATCTGGTCAAAGCCGCGCAGCACACCGTCCTTCCTGACCAGCACGGTGGTATCCGATCCCAGGGCACTGAAAACACCGCTCAGTTCGACGGCGATGTATCCACTGCCCGTGAGGGCCACCCGTTGCGGACGGTCCGGGAGTTCGAAAAACCCGTCTGAGGTTATGCCCAGCTCGGCACCGTGAAGTCTGGGTACGATCGGACGGCCCCCGGTCGCAATCACAATGTTATCGGCGCGATAGTCGTCACTCTCGACCCGAATCGTGTTCCTGTTGACGAAGTCCCCCGTTCCCCTGATGAGTTCGACATTCCTTCTGTCGAGATTCTTCTGATAAATATCGTTGAGCCTTGCGACATAGGCGTCACGCCTTTTCTTGAGCGCCGACCAGTCGTGACCTTTCACCGCCAGATCGAATCCATAGTCCGCCGCAAGCCGGGCGCTACGTGCGTGGCCCGCCGAATACCACATGACTTTCTTCGGCACGCAGCCGACATTGACACAGGTGCCCCCGAGCGGCCCATTCTCAATCACGGCGGCATCCGCCCCATGCTCTGCTGCTCTCTGTGCATGCGCCAGACCGGCACTACCGCCACCAATCACGATCAAATCAAATTTCTTTTTCACTCGTGCTCCTGCCGGGCTGCCGGCGCCGTTTGCACGCGGCGTACTTTTTTCCTGTGATAACATCCTGCGCCTGAAAGGACATCAACAGCATTCATGACCAACCCTTTACTGGATACGTCGGCATTGCCGCGCTTCGGTGACATAGCGCCCGAACACGTGATGCCCGCGCTGGAGAAGCTTATCGCAGAGCATCGTAGAAAGCTCGCGGCCCTTCTCGATGATCGCGAGGCGAAAGATTTCGATGCGATCGTCACTCCGCTTGAGGAAATGAGCCATGAATTGAGCCGGGTCTGGTCTCCCGTAAGGCACCTGCAAAGCGTTCTGGAGGCGCCCGGCTGGCGCGACGCATACAACGCTTGTCTGCCACTTCTGACCGAACACGGCACCGAAATAGCACAAAACAAGAATCTACATCAGGCTTTTGCATGCCTGTCCGACTCACTTCCTGCCGATGCGCCAGACGCGAAACACAGTCTCGTCGATCATGCGTTAAGGGACTTTCGTCTGGCCGGCGTCGCCCTGCCGGATGCCGGGAAAAAACAGTTCAGGGGCTTGATGCAGGAGCTAGCCACCGTGCAGGCGAATTTTGATCAGAACGTCCAGGACGCCACCGATAGCTGGCATTTTCATACCGAGGACGAAGCAGAGCTCGCCGGTCTGCCACAGCAAACGTCGGCCCGCGCCCGAAATGACGCGAAAGAGAATGATGTTGGCGGCTGGTGGCTCACTCTCGATCATCCAACTTACCAGGCAGTTATCACTCATGCCGAGAGTCGGAGTTTAAGAGAAACATTTTACCGCGCGTGGTCAACGCGGGCTTCCGATCAGGGCGCCGACACATCTTTCGACAACAGTCGGAACATCGGCAGGATTCTGCAGCTGCGGCATGAGGCGGCAAAATTGGTCGGGTTCGATAACTATGCCGAATACTCTCTGGCCACCAAGATGGCCGCTGAAACCGTTGCGGTTATTAGTTTTCTGAGCGAGCTGGCTTCGCGCACCCGATCTGCCGCAGAAGCCGAACTCGAGACTATCGCAGGGCTCGCCTCTCACGATCTTGCCGCCTGGGACATCGCTTTTTACACCGAGAAACTAAAGCAGAAGAAGTTCTCGATTTCCAACGACGTGCTGCGACAGTACTTTCCCATTGCCCGTGCGCTAAGTGGCGTTTTCGGTCTCGCGGAAAAGCTCTATGGCGTTACCATCGCGAAGAACAACAACATTCAAAAATGGCACGACAGCGTAACTTACTACGAACTGTGCGAGAGAAGCGGCACAGTAATCGGTGGTTTCTATGCCGATCTGTATGCTCGTAACGGCAAACGGGGAGGTGCCTGGATTGACGAATGCGTGGTCAGGAAAAATCTGCACGACGAAAATATTTTGCCGGTCGGTTACCTTGTTTGTAATTTCTCTCCGCCCGACAAGAATGGTCGTTCGCTGCTCACCCATGAAGATATCGTCACGCTTTTTCATGAATTCGGACATATGCTCCATCATCTTCTTACTCGCGTAGACTATCCAAGCCTCGCCGGCATCAACGGGGTGCCCTGGGATGCCGTTGAACTGCCAAGTCAGTTCATGGAGAACTTTGCCTGGTGTTACGACGTTCTGGTCCGGGCATCGGGACACTGTGACTCCGGCGAGCCGCTGCCCAAAACCCTTTTTCAGAAACTCGATGACAGCCGTCATTGTGGTGCGGCAATGGCAATGCTTCGGCAGATTGAATTCGCGCTTTTTGATTTTCAGTTGCACGCGAACTACGATCCGGGCAAAGGCACCGAGGCGATGGACATACTCAAGGATGTTCGCGATGAGCTCTCTCTGGTGCCTCACCCCGAGTACAACCGGCTGCCCCACAGCTTCACCCACATATTCGCCGGCGGTTATGCGGCTGGCTACTACAGCTACAAGTGGGCAGAAGTGCTGGCGGCCGATGCATTTTCTGCATTTGAAGAGTCCGGGATCTTCGATGAGCAGACGGCCAGACGTTTTCGCGCTGAAATTCTCGAGATCGGCGGCAGCAAGGACATCATGGAAGCCTTTATTGCATTTCGGGGCCGCAAACCAACCATGGATGCTCTGCTCCGCTATAGCGGCATTGGGCTGGCAGCATGAAGATCGCGACGTGGAACGTAAATTCGCTGAAGGTCCGCTTACCGCATGTCCTCGAGTGGCTTGCGGCGCATGAGCCCGATGTGCTCGTGCTGCAGGAAATCAAGCAGGTAACCGAGGTCTTTCCGGAAGAAGCTTTCTCCGGGGCTGGCTACCAATCGATTGCAAGCGGCCAGAAAACATACAACGGCGTCGCTACCGTTTGTCGGGACAAACCGTCAGATCCCGTCACGGATTTTCCGGGCTTCGAGGACCCGCAACGCCGCATACTGGCGACCACGATCAGCGGTGTTCGCGTAATTGACCTGTACGTGCCGAATGGCCAGGCTGTCGGTACGGAAAAATACGAATACAAGTTGAACTGGCTCGCAGCCCTTCGCGATTTCCTGCAGGAAGAACTCGATAATCACTCAAGGCTTGTCGTGCTCGGAGACTTCAATATCGCACCCGGTGACCGTGATGTTTATGACCCGGAAAAGTGGGGCGATGGGATTCTCTGCAGCGAGCCGGAGCGAGATGCGTTGGGTGAGTTGATCAAACTCGGGCTAAGCGATGTGTTCCGCCAGTTCGATCAGGCAGAGAAAAGCTTTAGCTGGTGGGATTACCGGGCGGCCGGCTTCAGGCGTAACGCGGGCCTTCGGATCGACCTGATTCTGGCAAGCCCGGCCATGGCACAGGCCTGCCGGGCAAGCTACATAGACAAGGAACCGCGTACCTGGGAGCGGCCATCCGATCACGCGCCCGTAGTCGCGGAATTTGCGATCTGACAAAAGTCAGGCCAATATTACATATTCTTGCTAAAACGTGTGCCCGACGATGATCCTCAGTGTATTATTTTGCTACGTCAAACCGACACGCTGTCGGTTATCCGTGGGCGCTGCGGATCGGGGGCTGGCATGAGTAATATGAATAGCCCTCGCATGCCAATGCCTGTGATGACTGCTCCACCGGTAAACAAGAAGAAGAAGAAGAAAATATTGTCTCAGGATCGACGTAACGATTACGACGTGACTAATACGGTGCAGGTCAGCAGTCCTGCCGCGGTCCGCGATGCTGTGCACGAACTCATTGCGGAGACGTTCCCGGGCGCTTCTTTCGATAAGCTCTGGCTTGCGTTCTACGACTTCGAGCGGCTGTTCACTGGAAAATTTCCCGGCTATAAGGGTTGCGATACGACGTATCACGACATGCAGCATACGCTGGACATGACCCTGGCCCTCACAAGGCTTGTCGCCGGCCGTGAGCGCAGCGTCGAGCTCCCCGACCGCCTCGGCGCCGCACGTGCCCAGATGGCAATTGTCACGTCTCTGTTCCACGACTCCGGCTACATACGTCACGAGGAGCGGGACAGGGAGTTTCACAACGGCGCCGAGTTCACGCTTTGTCACGTATCACGAAGTGCGGATTTCCTCCGCCGTTATTTGCCTGAGCTTGGAATGTCCAGGGATGTTCCGGTCAGCAGCATGATTGTCCATTTCACCGGATACGAACTGGATCTCGACAAAATTGAACTCGACGATCCGAGAGACATTATTTGTGGACATCTGCTCGGCTCTGCCGACCTCATCGCACAGATGGCAGACCGTTGCTACCTGGAGAAATGCAGAGATCGCCTGTACAACGAATTCGTGCTGGGCGGGATAGCGGTCGAAAATGCCAGTCCCGGCCAGTACACGATACGATACAAGTCGGGCATCGATCTTCTCGCCAAGACTCCCTTGTTTTATCAGCAGGTATCCCGCGAACGCCTGCAACAAAAATTCAATCGCGCCTACCGCTACATGGAAGTCCTGTACGACGGCGAGAATCCTTACGTAGATGCAATGAAGAACAATATGATGCATCTCGCCCGCGTACTCAAATCGAGTGACTGGAGGCTCTTGCGCCGCAGTCCGCCGTACTTCCTCGGGATCCGCAGTGCAATTCAGGACATCGAAACACTTGCCCGCGCTTACCTGGCGAAAGTACCGGAAACCGCGCAGGTCATCAACGGTTACGCCACCGCCTGATATCGCCCGTCAGGACGGGCTCCTACCAAACTTCTATTAGCACGTGTTAGAGCCCGTCCTGACGGGCGATTTGCGCACCCCTATTTGAGGGCTTCCTTAATGAAATCGAAGCGGTCGTTGCCGAAAAAGATTTCTTCGCCTACAAAAAACGTTGGCGCTCCGAACGCCCCCCTCCTGATTGCTTCGTCGGTATTTGCTTTGAGTTCGTCTTTGATTGACTGATCCGCAATGCGGGCAAACGTCCCGCTTTCATCCATACCTGCAGCATTCATAATATCTGCAAGTACTTTATCGTCATTCAGATCCGCCTCATGCACAAACATCGCTGCAAACAATGCACTATGGACCTTATCGAATACGCCATCCCGTTGTGCCACGACCGCAAGCCGGAGCGCTTTGAGCGTATTTTGTGGAAAATTCGGGTTCCATTTATACACGATGCCGTAATGTGACACCCAGCGGATGATGTCTTTTCGTAGATATTTTGCCTTAACCTCGAGCGAACCGGGCGGTTTGTTACCCGTTGCTTGCATGACTGCACCAAGAAACATTGGCCGATAGACCAGGTTTGAACCACCAATTTTGCCGACCTGACTGTCGGCCAGATAGGAATAGGGGCTTACATAGTCGTAAAAAAACTCGAGCTTCTTTGCCACTAGTGAGACTCCATTGGGACATGGCCTGGCATGGCCCTCACGCGATCCAGCCACGCGCGCGTTGCCGGGTAATCATTCAAATCAAAGCCGCCCTCATGCGCAACATGGGTATAAGCATAAAGTGCGATATCCGCAATACTGTACTCTGGCCCCGCCATGAACGTGTTATTGCCAAGCTGCTGCTCCATCACCTCGAGCGCTTTGTAACCGCCAAGCCATTTCTTCTCCAGTGCCGCTTGCCGATCAGGAGGATTGCCGAGATATTGAATGATGAATCGCGACGTCGCGATATTCGGCTCGTGGCTGTACTGTTCAAAAAACATCCACTGCAAAACTGCCGCACGTGAGAACCTGTCCGAACCCGCCAGTTCTGAGCCATCCGCCAGATAAACAAGAATCGCATTAGATTCAGCAAGATAGCGACCGTTCGGCAGCGCAAGCAGGGGAATTTTTCCGTTGGCGTTCATGGCAAGAAATTCAGCTGTGCGGGTATCGCCAGCCAGGATATCCACTTCGCGCCATTCGTATGCGATACCCAGTTGCGAGCAAAGCAATTTTATTTTGTAACAGTTGCCGGATCGCGAGTCACCGTAAACAACATACTTATCTTTCGTCATTTCTATCTACCGCGTGCTTTCTCAATGCGAGTACCTCGTACCGGTTTAGCGGCTTCTTCGAATAGAATATTGCAACCGCGACGGCGCAAAACGCGTAGATCACGTCGATAACGGATACGGTATTTTCGAAAAAGCTCCGCAGAATCGCCCACCAGTTGCTACCAGGACGGGTAGTTTCTGTCCCCGTGAATACCAGCGCAATGAACAGATTGCCACTAAATGCGCCTATCCAGGCCGCCGTGCCGGCAACCACTGGAAAACGCCAGTCCAGTCCGCGGCCGGACCTCTGAACGGCAATCCCGATAACCGCGCCTTGCACGATGGAAATCCACGGCAGGAACTTGCCGGACGCCGATGCCGTGAATGCCCAGATAATATTAAACATGATGATCGCGATCGCTGCGCCTGTAATCGCCGCCCGAACGGACTGGGCGGCGATCAATTTCTCTGCGTTGACGAGCGTGGCATCCCGGCCGAGATTACGCGAGTGTTTTTGCCTGAGTCGAAACATTCACTAAATTCCCAAATCAGCAAGCTTGCTCAATTGGCTCACTTATTCCTGTCGCGCACTGCTGTAGAATCCGTAATTCGGTAGGGTGTTCGCCTGGTCGTCATATTAGCCGATTGCGCCAAATATTCGTTACTGAGGGCTGCTCAGGAGTCCCGTGGAAATGCTTGTGATATCAAAAACCTGTCGAACAGCGGCCGTTATCGCGACACTGGCCATTGGTTTGAGCGCCTGCGCCGAGTCTCCGAGCGTCGTCAAGACTTTTCACGATGGCTCATACGATGGTACTTTCTTCAATAATCTCCTGGTCATAACAGTGGCCGGAAGTACAGAATCGCGAACATTGTTTGAGAAGACGTTCGTATCCCGCCTGGTCGAACTGGAGACGTCGGCATCAGCCTACTATGCGGTTATGGGTCGCAGACAACCCATTGAACGGGATATGCTCAGTATTGCCGTCCTTTCCCGTGAATTTGACGCTGTATTGCTAACGCGTCCGGTGAATCGGGAATTGCCTGTCGTTGATCTTTTCCGATTCAACTACGACGAACTCAACCAGCCTGACAACATCGATGTAAGCAACGCGGTTGAACTTATGACGGAACTCTATTCCGCGGTGGACCAGAAAAGAATTTGGGCGATCAGGAGCACGAGTGCAGGTTCTGCCTCCACAGAAGAATTTGTCGATGTCCACACATCGAAAATCGTAGCGCAGCTTGAGAAAGACGCCTTGATTCACTAGTTATCGGAAATACTGCCGTTTCGGCTTTAATCTCTTCACGCGGCGACCCAAACCCCGGCCCCGTATCCCTGCGGGTAAGTAAAAATACGGCTTTTGAATGTAAACGAAGTGGGCGAACATTCATTATAAAGTGAGGAGAGAAATCATGAAACAGTGGCAATCAATGATCCTCATCCTGGCCCTGAGTGGTTGTGCTGCCTCGTCTGGAGACGTGGCCGACGAATCTTTGGGGGCACCCGAGAGGGTGTGTGTGAATGTGCGCAACATCACCTCATTTGATCCTATTGATGACCGGCACATATATATCAAAGCCCGTGGTGAACAGATGCATTTTCTTTTCACGATGCATGGCGGATGCACCGGACTGCGCAGCGCACAAACGATCGCTGTGAAAGATACAATGAGCAGCGTGTGTTCCAACAGTTTCGGTGAGGTTGTTTACCGCCAAATGAGCAGGGGCCTGGAGTCCTGCCGCATTCGAACTATCGAAGCCGTCTCGGACAAAGCCGATGCCAGGGGCCTGGTAGAGGATCGCAAGCGGGCAAAACAAGAAGCGCAGTCTGAAAGTGAGTAGTTGAGGAGCCCATGAAGCACCTGCCCAAGATCGGCGACCATATGGATGCAGTGGTGCCCACCCTCAGCCCTGAGACCCAGATCATGAAGGCGGTCGACTTCCTGCTGCGTCATCGGGTGACTGGAGCCCCGGTGGTCGACTCCGATGGGAGACTGCTGGGAATCATCACTGAAACGGACCTGCTCAAGCTGGTAACCGAGGGCATTCAGGCCCAGCCTCCCACGGAGGCAACGGTCGCAGAGTACATGACCACCGATGTAGTGACGGTGCCTCCGACCGTAGACATCTACTATGTCGCCGGCATATTTTTGAAGAACAAAATCAGACGCCTACCCGTGGTCGAAGACGGCAGGATCGTCGGAGCCATCACGCGCTATGACCTGCTCCGGGTTATTCGGACGCTTTCAGCGATGGCCTGATGACAGGACCTATGAGCCCTCATACACTCGCCTTCCCGGCTACTACGGTTACCAGTCCGTTTTCAACATCTACAGTCACTTCAGGAAAGCCAGCCTGAACGAGTTGGTTCTTCACCCATGTTGCCGTGCTCAACACGCGCGATATTCAATAATACCTTTTTAAACCACCATTATTTTAGGAGCGCCTTGAAATATAGTAGAGCACCATTTTCGAATGGCATACTTGCGAATCTAAAACCATGCTCTTTGCATATTCCTGCCAACTCCTCTTCTGAATACAGCGTGCCCCTGATGGTGCTTTGAAGTTTGTTTCGCTCTGGTACGGGTACGCAACAAACAAAAACGCCACCGGGAGCCAAAACCCTTTTGATTTCCTGAAAAACCCTCTTGATGTCGTTGAAAAAGTTCAGCGACAAGATACAAAGACAGATGGAGAAAGTGCTATCGTCAAAGGGAAGGTCATCCGCACCTGTCACATAGAAATCAGCCCCTTCGAAATCGGCCGCCTTGAAACTTTTCACGGCTATTCCAAGGAGGCCTGGACTGATATCTGTCCCTGTGTACTGATTATCTTTATCCAGAAAATTTACAGCACTGCCACTTCCTGTTGCCAACTCAAGAACGCGCTTGGAATGGACATCCTTTAGTGTTTGGCCCAGAATTTCATAATGCTTGCTCATCTCTCCACCAAATTTTTTGGGAAAGATCGAGCTTTTCATTATGAAATCATATAGAAACGAAAAGGAGTCTCCAAGCCAGGGCTTAAACCGCTTAACATCGTTTCCATTTTCGACAATATAGTGTAGTCCTTTCTTTTCAATTGTCCGTACGCCGCTCTTAAGCATTTCTTTCCCCTGCGCAGTAGCTTCCATTGCGTATTCCTCTCTCAAGCACATCGTTGCCCAAAACCAGATAGAGGGTGGCCACGGCCATCAGTCCGGCGATGATCACGTAGGCGATCGCCTCGCGGAATACGTTACGACACCTGGGTTCTGGCATCAGCCCCATGAATGATTGCTTACGCCGCTACCGAGTCATGCACAATCCGTATGGACCGCAGAATCGGGAAGGTCGGCTTTGGATCGTTTCAGCCCTTCGTGCTGTTGGCGAGGAATGGCCGGTTTCGGTGTCGAAGTGGCCCCCTGGACGTAAAGCCCGGCCTGGCGGGGGAGCTCATTCCAGGTACCGGTCGATTTGCCGGACAATGTCAGCGATCAGATCTGAATCCTTCGAGCGCACGTGTCCTGAATCGGTCCAGATCATCTCTTTCGGTTCGCGTGCTCGGGCATAGAGCTTCTCGACGGTCTCAAGAGGCAGCATCGTGTCGTGGCGGGCGGCAATCATGACGAGTTTTCGCGGTGCGATTCGGTCGACGTAAAGTAGCGGCTCGAACGAATGGAACAGAATCGCGGCCATAATGCTGGCAGGAGTCGCAAGCCAGCGAGGTTCGGCAACAGCTCGAGCCTGAGCTGGAAGATCCCCGCCACCATGGATCAACACGACGGTTGGCACTCGCTCGTCCAGTGCGCCATGCATGGTGGCAAACGGCACTCCCACGCTAACGCCGATGATGGTGAGCCGGTCGATGTCGAGGCTTTCTTCCAGGTTTAGAAAGCTCAACGCGAGCATTCCTCCGGCCACGGTGCGAAACGCCGCCTGCCTGATATGGTGAGGCCAGCGCAAAAGCTCCATGGGGCCGTCTGGCGAATCATAAGGATATTGCACACTAACAAGCACCAAGTCGGACCGTTCCGGAATAAGTGTGAGGATCATGTCCCTTGTCTTGGCACCGGCGTAGATCAGAAAGATCCGATGGTGAGCATCCAGCTCGAGGGGTCGGCGAAAATACACGTTGGTTACTGCATCGCCGCGATGATTTCGAAGCTGGAGCAGTCGAAACCTGGAATGTGCGGACTCCCATGATTCCAGAGTTACGAAGTCCTGGTATGTTCCCCGCACTTCGCGAAACACGTCTTCCTTGTCGCCACGAAGATATGCAGAGGCAAATGCCAGCGAAAGCAGAATAAGGCCAAGGGCGACTCCGGCTACCCTGATGATGCGCCTGAGCCAATGCATGAACGTTCCCCCTGGTCACGAGAATTGGAAGGATAGCGCCCTTTACCGCATCATCGAACATCTATCGCTATGGTTAGGAACCACTTAATCAACGCTGCTTGGCGATCTTGGGTCTTGCTCAAATCTGGCAGCGTCTGTCTGGTTGGATGCCGACAAATACAAATAATAGCTGCTATTCCTTGATGTTTGGCCAGGTATCGCCAATCCGATAACCACCCGGCCATGGGTCGTCCGGTTCCAACATGAGTTGCTGTGTGCCCGTAATCCAGGCCCGGCCCGAGATCGACGGATGGATTGCCGCTCTGTCTCCGACTGTGGTTTCGGACTCGATGCGGCCGAGAAATTCTGAATCAATGATCGATCGGGCTAACAGCGTGTCGCCCACGGTTGCTTCGCCCCTCGCATGCAGAACAGCAAGTCTTGCTGAAAGCCCTGTTCCCGTCGGTGAGCGATCGACTTTACCGGGACGTATGGCAACCGCATTCTTGCCGATCTTCTGCCCTGCCTCCTCGAAGATCGGTTTGGCAAACTGGCAAAAAGATATGTGCTTCACATCCGGATTATCCGGATGACAAAATCCCAACTGTTCGTCGGCCGCTGCCGTGATTTTCACGCCCGCCTCAGCAATATCACGGGCCTCGTCCGGCGTGATTTCAAAACCCGCAGCCGCCGCATCAACGATGACAAAAGTATCTCCACCGTAGGCCGTATCGACCGTAAGCGTTCCGAACCCGTCTACCTCGATCTTCTTACCCATTTGATCCGCGAACGACGCGACATTACGTATGGTGATCCGCTCGGCCTTTCCATCATGGCATTGCGCCTTGACGTCGACGATGCCGCCCGGCGCTTCGAGAACGAGCCTGGTCTCAGGCTCGGTCATCGGGATGATGCCGGTCTCGAGAAGGACCTTGGCTACGCAGATCGAGTTCGACCCCGACATGGGAGGGGTATCCTCCGGCTCCATGATGATGAATCCCATTTGTGCGCTTGGGTCTTTGGGTGAAACGAGTAAATTCACATGCCGAAAAACGCCACCGCGGGGCTCATTGAGTACGAAATTGCGTAGTGTCTGATCCTTGGCAATCCATCGCGACTGTTCCCAGATTGTCTCGCCGGGTGGCGGATCGACGCCACCAATAATAACGTCGCCTACCTCACCCTCGGCGTGGCAACTAACGATCTCTATCGTTTCTTTGCTACGCATTCTGATTCCGCATGACGAGCTCTGCTGCTGCGAGGTCTTCCAGTGCCGAGCCAACTGATTTAAACAGGGTTATTGCTTCGCCCGATGAACGCCCCTGACGCTTTCCCCGGGCGAGTTCGGACAGATCGCCGACAATGTCCGATTTTTTCATCGCTCCTTCTTCTATTGCCTGCAGAATATCGCCGGCTTCCGACAACGCACCGCTGTAGGTATCGACGAACACCTCGGCGCGCGAAACCGCCTCGCCATCTGCTTCGCGCATGTCTTGTTTGAAAGCGCCGACCAGGTCCAGATGCTGCCCGTCTTGCAGCCACTCGCCCTTTATTATTGGTTCGGTGGAAAGCGTCGCGCAGGAGATAATGTCGGCCTCCCGCACCGCTGCTTCGAGATCAGTCACAGGCTCAATCGAAAAAGACGCCACCGAAAAGTTTTCCACCACTTTTCTGGCTGCCTGCTCGCGCCGACCCCAGATCAGCACTCTGTCGATATCCCTCGAAGTCGCGTGTGCCGCCACCATATGGGGCGCGAGTTGCCCTGTACCGACCATCAACAGCGTTTTCGAATCGCCGCGTGACAGGTAACTTGCTGCAAGGGCCGATGCCGCAGCCGTACGTCGCAGCGTGAGCTCCGTGCCATCGAGCACTGCAAGAGGAACACCCGTGGTGGCGTCCATCAGGAAGTAGCTTGCACTGACCGCTGACAACTCATGTCGAGAATTGTCCGGAAACACGGTGGCGATTTTGACGCCGAGTTTCCCGCCTGTCTGCCAGCACGGCATGAGTAACAGAGTACCGTCCACGCCGCCTGTCACTTCGACCGTGTAATGGGACCGATCCGGAATATTTGCCCCGGCTTTAAACGCTGCATCGAGTGCGTCGATCAAGGCATCGTAAGGCAGTGCTTCGGCGACGCTTTCCGCGTTGAGAATTTTCATTATTGTCGGCTGTTCGACCCGGCATAGTATTATCGTGCTGCAGCGCAATCTTACCGTTCAAGCCCATACGAACAAAGTCGGGCATCTGCCACCCTGATAGCTGATGACATCTTTTTTGATCCCCGTGCGGGTAGGTTATAGTGCCAAAAACCGTAGGGGAGAACTGACATGGTGTGGCTTTGCGTTGGTGTACTGCTTTGGATGGCCGTACATTTGATCCCGAGTGTGGCTCCGGGGTTACGGACCTCGCTGATCGAGCGCGTCGGTGAAAATCCCTACAAGGGTATCTTTGCTCTCACACTTGTCTTGTCCGTCGTGCTAATGGTCATCGGCTGGCGCTCCACGACGCCGGAAATCATATATGTGCCTCCGGCCTGGAGCATCCCGGTCACATCGATGCTGATGCTTATTGCTGTATGGTTATTCGGCGCTGCCCATCAGCCAACCCGAATCAAGAGAATCATCCGGCACCCTCAGTTGACCGGCATGGTTGTGTGGTCTCTGAGCCACCTGCTTTCGAACGGCGACTCCCGCTCTCTCGTGCTGTTTGGTGGGCTGGGTTTGTGGGCATTGATCGAAATCCCGTTGATCAGCCGACGGGAAGGCGTCTGGGTAAGGCCTTACGGCCCGGCATTCTCGGTCGAGGTCAGGGGTATATTGATCAGCGCCGTGATCTTTTTCGTTCTTGTGTTCCTGCACCCGTATTTCGCGGGCGTCTCACCAATACTGCCCTGACTCAACAGCCTTTCCGGTTTCAGCGCCCCGGCTCGACACGTAGCGTTATTCAACCGTAACCGACTTTGCGAGGTTCCTCGGCTGATCGATGTCCGTACCTTTCAGTACGGCTACATGATAGGCGAGTAGCTGTAGCGGAATCGTATAGATGATTGGCGCCTGAAAGTCCTGAATCAGGACGGGCATTCTCATCGTGTGGATGCCGACCCGGTCGCCGAACTGCACCCTCGGGTCGGCGAACACATACAGCTCTCCGCCGCGTGCCCGTACTTCCTGCAGGTTGCTTTTGAGTTTCTCCAGGAGCTCGTCATCCGGCGCCACCGCGATGACCGGCATGTCCTCGTCAACGAGCGCTCATGGCCCGTGCTTTAACTCCCCGGCCGCATACGCTTCGGCATGAATATACGAGATCTCTTTGAGTTTCAGCGCACCCTCCATCGCAACAGGATTCTGTACGCCCCGGCCGACAAACAGCGCATGATGCTTGTCCACGAAATGTATGGCCAGGGACTCAATTGCATCATCCAGCGTCAGAACCTGTTCAATAAGCCCCGGAATTTCCGCGAGTTGAGCAACGAGAATCCGTTCCTTTTTTTCCTCGAGACCATTGCGGCGGGCGAGCGCGATGGTCAACAGTGAAAGGGCTGCGAGCTGAGTCGTAAACGCCTTCGTCGATGCCACACCAATCTCCGGCCCCGCACATGTCATCATCACGAGTTCCGACTCACGCACCATCGAACTCTCGGGTACGTTGCATATCGCCAGCGTGGAGACGTAATCGAGACCCTTTGCCAAACGTAGTGCCGCCAGCGTATCGGCCGTTTCACCGGACTGACTAATCGTTATGAAGAGAGTGCCTTCCGGCACGACGGGCGAACGATAGCGATATTCACTGGCTATCTCGACGGTACACGGCAGCTTGCACAGTTGTTCAATCCAGTAACGTGCAATCAATCCCGCATGATAACTGGTGCCACAGGCGATAATGTGCACGCCACGCGTCTTGTCGAGCACCTTGACGGCCTTCGCTCCGAAAGCCGTGTCCAGCACTTTTCCGTCTGCGATACGTTCGTCGAGCGTGCGGGAGACTGCGGCAGCCTGCTCGTGAATTTCCTTTTGCATGTAGTGCCGGAACTTGCCGCGCTCGGCGGCATCGGCCGACAGCTCGCTTTCCTTAACGGGCCTTGCGACCTCGTTACTGTCGCTGTCATAAATCGTCACGTCTTCCCGGCGCACGACAGCCACGTCTCCCTCGTCTAGGAACATGAACTTCCGTGTCACCGGCAACAGGGCGGCAACATCAGATGCAACGAAGTTCTCACCTATCCCCAGGCCGATGACAACCGGACAGCCCGCTCGCGCCAATACAATTGTCTCCGGATCGTCCGCGCTCAGGACTGCGAGTGCATAAGCGCCTTCAAGCTCGGCAACGGCCGCCCGAACCGCTGCCGGGAAATCCTTTGTCTCTTGCAGGTGAAGCTGAATGCGGTGTGCAACAACTTCCGTATCGGTCTCGGATTCGAGCTTGAAACCGGACTTTTTCAGGTCCTCACGCAATTCTTCATAGTTCTCGATGATGCCGTTGTGAACAACGGCAATCGCCTGCCCCGACATATGCGGGTGTGCATTATTTTCGCTCGGGGCGCCATGTGTCGCCCAGCGCGTATGCGAGATGCCGGTTGTGCCCTGTAGCGGGTCGTCATCGAGCGCCTGTTGCAATTCCTGCACTTTGCCGAGACGGCGAATTCGCTTAATGACCTTGCCATCCAGAATCGCGATACCCGCCGAGTCGTAACCGCGATACTCGAGCCGGCGCAGGCCCTCCATCAGTATCGGGACGACATTTCTTTCGGCAACAGCACCGACGATTCCACACATGGATGCGCTCTTCCTGAACTGGTTCTTGACTAAGTCTGATTGTCTCAGCTTTCGCGGCCGGCCAGAGTGCATGAATTCGCAGAATTCGGCAAGCAGCATCCCGGCTGGTGCCGGGAAAGATATAAATCATTGAAAAACAAGCGCTTCTAGCTTTTCTTTTTCGGGCGCTTCCAACCGGCCACGGTCACCTGTTTGGCGCGCTCGACGGTCAGTTCGTCGGCCGGTGCGAACTTTGAGATAGTCGAGCCGGCGCCGATCGTGGCCCCTGCGCCGACATCAACCGGCGCCACCAACTCTACGCCGGAGCCGATGAATACATTGTCGCCGATCGTCGTGCGATGTTTGTTCGCGCCATCGTAGTTGCAGGTTATCGTGCCGGCCCCCACGTTGACGCCTTTGCCGATATCCGTATCGCCGATGTAGGTCAGGTGATTAACCTTGCTGCCGCTCGCAATCGTGCTCTTCTTAATTTCGACGAAATTGCCGACCTTTACATTATCAGCCAACTCGGCTCCCGGCCTGAGCCGGGAAAAGGGCCCGATCTCGCAGTCGTCGCCGGTTGTCGCACCTTCGATATGACAATTCGGGTGCACAATCGTGCCGCTACCGATCTGGCTGTCACGGACGAGATTGTTCGACTCAATCCTGACGCTGTCACCGAGCGATACTTCGCCCTCGAAAACTGCGTTCACATCAATATAGACATCTTTGCCGCAGTTCAGACTACCGCGAATGTCTACCCTTGCAGGATCTGCAAAACTCACACCGTGCGTCAGCAGTTCGTCGACGAGTCTCGCCTGCAGCGCACGCTCCGCTTCCGCCAGTTGCTTCTTGTCATTGATACCCATTACTTCCACCCAACTATCGGTTTTGACGCCGTGCACGATACAACCGTCTGCTACGGCAAGCCCGATGACGTCAGTCAGATAATACTCTCCCTGACTGTTGCGGTTATCCAGCCCGTCGAGCCAGCCCTTGAGTCGCGCGGCAGGACAGACCATAACACCGGAATTGATTTCAGTGACCGCCCGTTCCTCATCCGTTGCATCCTTTTCCTCGACATTGCGGACCACGTTCCCGCCTTCCCGAATAATGCGGCCGTAACCGAAAGGTTCTTCCATGTCGACGGTCAGTACAGCGACTTCGTCTGCGCCGCAGGTGTCTAGCATTCGGCTCAGCGTTTTTGGCCGCAACAGCGGTACATCGCCGAACAGAATCATCACGCGGTTGCCGTCAGGCGTCTCGGGCATCGCCTTTTGAACAGCGTGACCGGTGCCCAGTTGCTCTGCCTGCAGCGCCCAACGCAGTTTTTGCCCCGCGAAAGCAGCCGGGACGGTGTCGCCGCCGTGACCATAGACGACGCAGATATCATCGGCGCCGACCTCCACTGATGTATCGACAACATGTTGCAGCAGGGGTTTTCCTGCCAGCGGCTGCATTACTTTCGGCAGCAGAGAATGCATGCGCTTTCCCTGGCCCGCAGCGAGAACTATGATGCTAACGGCCAAATGGCCCTCCCGTAGTTTTTTGCATCAAGGGTTGTGATTTGAAAATTGCCTCATGGATTTTATCGCTGGCGCTCTGGGCCATAGCGGCCTGCAGTATACCGGCAAATGCCGAAATTGGATCCGGCGGCGTAAACGCCCCTGAGCAGCGGAACAAGCCATACCTGATATTGATATCCGCTGACGGCTTTCGATGGGACTATCAGGACCTGTTCGAGACACCGGCGCTGGATCGCCTGGCTGCTCGTGGGGTACGGGCCGAATCGCTGCAGCCCGTATTCCCGACGCTGACGTTTCCCAATCATTACAGCATCGCCACGGGGCTTTACCCTGCTAGCCACGGCATCGTCGCCAATGATTTTCCCGATCCTGACAGCGATGACTGGTATATGCACAAACGCGCCAAGATCGTAGGCCAAGGCCGATGGTATGGCGGCGAACCGATATGGGTGGCCGCCGAAAGAAACGGCATGGTCAGCGCCGCTTTTTTCTGGATCGGCACAGAAGCTGACATCAAGGGAATCAAACCGACTTACTGGCACAAATTCGACGACAATATTTCAGGTAAGCGGCGAGTCAAGCAAGTCCTGAAGTGGCTGCAGATGCCTGTCGAAACGAGGCCGCATCTCATTACGCTTTATTTCGAGCACGTCGATAGAAATACCCACAACAACGGCATCGGCTCCAGAGAAAGTGTCCGCGAAATTAAAAGGATAGACCGCTACCTGGGCAGGCTAATGGACGGCATCGACAAGTTGCCACATAGCAAAGACGTCTACATCATACTGGTGTCCGATCATGGACAGTCCGGATACGACCGGGACGCCAAAATTCTCGCCCTGGATAAGTTCCTGAACCTCGACGGCATTTCCATTGTCGAGGGTGGTACCTATGCATACTTGTTTTTCGACGAAAAAAACCCGATCCGTGCAGGACAAATACGAGACGATATTAACGCCGTGTGGCGCCACGGCCGCGCGTGGCTGCCAGATGAAGCTCCCGGGAGCTGGCACACCGACGGGGAATCGGGTTTCCCCGACGTGATTGTTCAGCCTGATCCACATTTCGCGGTGGTTTCCGGTCGAGATAAATCACAGATTTTCAACCTCGGTAGTCACGGTTGGGATCCATCGTTCAAGGATATGCATGGAATACTTCTGGCGGCGGGGCCGCGATTGCCGAAAGGCAAAAGACTCGGCACGGTCAGCAACCTGGATATCTACCCGCTGATGATGGAGATTCTTGAGATTCCGCTAACGACACCGATCGATGGAGATCCAGACAAGCTTACGCAGTTCCTGGGATTAAAGGGGTCGGATCCAACTTCTAAACAAGATCCTATGGACGGC
>Ga0255052_10001064_pt1 | contig 21094 bp, 19 predicted proteins | sample JV7_2_21_MG_FD_188632 | JGI IMG/M metagenome (GOLD analysis project Ga0255052, IMG submission 188632) | Seawater microbial communities from Jervis Inlet, British Columbia, Canada - JV7_2_21 | ecosystem: Environmental > Aquatic > Marine > Inlet | place: Canada: British Columbia | collected... | reverse complement strand
TCGCTGGATATCCCTGAGAAAGAGAAAGCGCGTCTGCTGGAGATGACTCCGTCCAACTACATCGGTATCGCCGAACATCTGGCGAAAAACCCGACCTGAGTAAGTCGACTTCAAAAATCCACGTGGCTTGATCATTGCTTTCAAACCAGTTCTGTCGCTTTGCTCAATCGCTCGCCAGTTCCCTGATGATGACGCTCCAGTGATCCAATGCGTCGTAGAAAGTTTTTATGGGCACTCTTTCGTTGAGGCCATGGGCAAACATCTCATCGGGATTCATAAATATGCCACTGGCCGCCCATGTCGGGATTCCGGCCCTGCGAAAGTGCATACCATCGGTGCCGCCTGATTCCATGTAGGCGATCATTCGAACTTCCGGGTAACGAGCATGCACCGCCTCGCTGATCGCGGCACGAACATCTTCACGTAACTCCGAAACGGGGCTCTCCGTCGGCGCGTAAATTTCATCAAATTCAATCGCGTCGTTGCCGATGACCTGCTGCAACGCACTCATTACATCGCTCGTCGGAACGCCTGGGAAAACACGGCAATTGACTGTCGCTGTGGCAGATTGAGGCATCGCATTTTCGGCGTGGCCGGCCCGTAACATTGTAACGACACAGGTGGTGCGAGTCGTGCCGACGTACGATGACTCGATTGCCAGGCGATCAGAAGCCGCCTTGTCCTCGGGGTTCCTGGCGAAACGCATCATCGCATCGCCCAACTCGCCACCCATTTGTTGGCCTGTCTCCTCAAAAAACTCAAGCGTCATATTGCTCCAGCGAACGGGAAACCGATGACCCTGTATCTTGGTGATTGCATTCGCGAGGTCGTAGATCGCATTGTCAGGCCGTGGGCGAGAGCTGTGTCCACCGGGATTACGAACCGTGAGCTCCCAGGTGACGTAAGTTTTCTCGGCAGCCTGAATGAGATAAACCAGCGCTTTACCATCAGCACTGAGATCGCCGCCACCTGCATCCGAATTTAATGCGAATTCGGCTTGTGCAAGGTCTTCACGCTCATACGCCAGCTTGCGCGTGCTGATCATCGTGCTTTCTTCGTCACCGGAAAAGACGATGATGAGGTCCCGATTGGGCACGAAGCCTTCTTTCATGAGGCGAATGAATGTCGACGTGAGCTGGGCCACACCGAATTTGTTGTCAATGGTGCCCCGGGCGTAGAAATAGGTATCGTCCTTCGTTAACTCAAAAGGTGGCCGCTCCCAGTCCTCTGGACGAGCTTCCACTACGTCCATGTGACCTAACAAGAGAATCGGTGCCTTGCCCGACGAATCATCGCCCCGGTACCTGGCAATCAGGGCTGCGGTCTCACCGACAGGCAACACTTCCACATCTTCTTCCGGGAATCCCGCGGCGGCGAGTTCACTCGCAAGATAATTTGCCACCACCGGCACATTGCCAAGATTCTTGGAGGATTCCACGCCAATAATGTGGGTGTAGATTTCCAGGGTCTTTTGGGCATGCTCTGAGTTCATGTCCTGAGCGGCAACCGCCCCCGAAATCAATAGCGTGGCGGCTAAAATCAATTTGATTTTTATCATGGCAATCTCTTTGCGGATGGCAGCCTTAGTCTAAGGGGAAATAAACCGTTCGTCATGATCTAAATGGCTACTTTGTTGGTGAGGCGGTCATTCAGCCTGCTGGATATGCGGTGATTTGAACGAAATGCTCGGTGAGCCCTGTGTTCGAACAATTCCATTCGATCGTATTGTTTAAACTGGAATTTGTCTCTAGGCTAGATTCTTTTTTGCTCGGGGGAGCAGTATCAAAGCCACGCTGAAATTTCACCCGTTATTGCTTCTATTGCTGACGCAGCTCTCTTTAATGGAAGGCGCCTCAGCACAGAGTTCATCGGACGCAGATGCTAACAAGGAAGTCCGTGTGATTCGGGTCGAAGCGATCCCTGTCATCGACGGCAAACTTGATGAAGCAGTGTGGAAAAACGCCGAAGTGCTCACTGATTTTCACCAGACCCGGCCCGGTGACGGCACCGAACCGTCGGATCCCACCGAGGTATACCTGCTCTACGATGATGATGCCCTGTATATCGGTGCCCGCATGTACGACAGTGAACCGGATCGCATTTCCGCCCCGACAGTAAGGCATGGTCAGGGACTCGGCAGCGACGATCGAATCGTCATCATTATTGACCCGTTTCACACCGGCCGTGGCGCGTACCGTTTCGAGACCAATGCCAACGGTATCCGTCATGACGCCCTGTATGACAGTGTGAGTTCGTTCGAGAGTGCGTGGACCGTGATCTGGGATTCCGCAGCCGACTATTTTGACGGTGGTTGGGAGGCTGAGATGGCCATTCCCTTTAAGACATTATCGTTTGACCCGAGCAAGGACACGTGGGGCTTCAATTTCGGACGCGGTATTCGCCGTCGTGGCGAAGAGATTGCCTGGGTCTCACGCAATCGCACTTACAACGCCAGCATCCTCGGTTCCGCGACTGGCCTGGAAGGGATGGACCAGGGCATGGGACTGGACGTTGTGCCCTCGCTGACCGCTAACCGGCAGAGGACCTTTGTCCCGTACAGTACCGAGAATAATTTCGAACCATCACTGGATATTTTTTACAAAGTCACGCCCTCGCTCAATGCCTCATTAACGATCAATACCGATTTCTCCGCCACCGAGGTAGACGACCGGCAAGTCAATTTGACACGCTTCAGCCTGTTCTTTCCCGAGAAGCGGGACTTCTTCCTGAACGATTCGGACCTGTTTACCTTTGGGCGAATTAGTGACATCACTAACGAGGCCTCCTCGCGTTCCAGCGATAATAACGGCAGGCCTTTTTTCTCAAGGCGGCTCGGTCTCAGCAGCACCGGACAACCGGTCGATTTGAAATACGGCGGTAAGCTCAGTGGCCGCATCGGGCGCTGGAGTGTCGGCGTGCTGGCCATGCGGCAAGATGGTTTCGAATCTGTGATCGCCAGTAATGTGCTGGTGGGACGGGTTTCTGCCAACGTATTGGACGAATCCAGCGTTGGGATGATCATTACCGCCGGCGATCCAAATTCCAACGATGATAATAGTCTCGCCGGTATCGATTTTCGCTACCTGAACACTCGACTACCCGGCGGTAAGGTTCTGGAAGCGGATGCCTGGTACCAGCAGTCGGAAACCGACGGATTGAACGGCGACGATTCGGCATTCGGAATTGGCATCAGCATGCCCAGCAATTCGGGCTGGCGCGGCGGTCTCCATCACAAGCAGATTCAGGAAAATTTTTTTCCCGGTTTGGGATTCGTAAACCGTTCGGACATTAACGACACGATTGCAGAAATTGGTTACACATCCTTTGTAAATGGCAGTTTCATGCAACAGGTCTTCTCCGGCATCGATGTGCAACGCACCAGCTTCATTGACGGCGGATTGGATTCCCAGGTGATCCTGGGTCGGCTGGTTGAAATTCAGACTAATTCGAGGGATTCGTTCAAGCTGCACTACCGCCAGAACAAGGAGGTACTCACCAGCCCCTTTCAGATTTATGAAGACAATAACCGCCAGGTGATCATCCCTCCTGGCACATACTCATTCGGGGAGGCATCAGCAACAATTGCAACTGGTGGACATCGGGACTTGGCCGCTAACGTCACTTTGCTCAGCGGTGATTTTTATGATGGCAGCCGAACGAATCTCGCCGGCAAGGTGACCTGGCGGCAATCAAGATATTTTAACGTCTCGGCATCCTACGACTGGAATGACATCGAACTTCCGCAGGGAAATTTTGTTACCCGCCTCACGAGCCTCGCCACAGAAGTTAACTTCTCCCCCACCCTGTACTGGCTCAACCTGATTCAATACGACAATGTATCGGAAGTTGTTGGTCTGAATGCACGGCTCGTATGGATACCCACCGCAGGACAAGAGGGCTTGATTGTTTTCAATCACAGCCTGCAAGACCGGGACAGAAACAACTCGTTTGTTTCCGAGTTGAGCGACATCAACATTAAGCTGAGTTACACGTTTCGGTTCTAGAACTCACCCAGGGGTTGTGCGAAAGAGATAAGTTTAAATCTTGCGGAGCTTCGATCGCACGATCCGCTATCGTGAGTCCATCGGCCAATGGTCTCCTGTAATCCAGGTAGTCGAGCAAGACTTGACCAGCCACATTGACGGTTTCTTTGTCACCGCGGAACAATGCGGGTGCCCTAGCAAGCGAAGATGTTAAGGGTCCGCTTTCGGCCAATAGTAACCGGCAAGCTTTAAACGTGACGCCACACAGGAATATTGCAAGTGGTGTGGCCTGCTGGATCCAACCCCACTTTGCACACTGATTATTCGACGTCCGATTGCTCCGTCGTTTGCTCATTTTCGACATTCGGTATCGCAGGCATCACATCGGTCGATCCTGCCGACACGAAATTAGGAGACAAACGTGTTGCTGCTGTTGATCTGGGGCGCGACTGAAGCCGAAACACGAAGAGCGCCAAACCGTAGGCACAGCAGAACCACCCAACTATCATGTAAGCAAAGGACAATGAAAACTCGAATCCCAGATGAAGACCGACTGCATTGAACAGCAGACCTAACAAGAACCACACCATCGGAAGCCTTTCGAAGACAATGGTGAATAGCTTCATGACTTACCTCACTGGTTGAAAATAGTTTATCCAGACCAGAATATGCGGACAAAGCCGTGTCATATATGTGGTGTCATTCACAAAAATGGAATTTCTTGCTCCAGGTCAAGGAATGAACTGAGAACCACTTCACATAGTAAGGCGCCCACGCTAAGGGCTGGCTTGAGATGCAAGCAAACGCACGCTTCCCATCAGCGGCTGCCTGCACAAATATCATGCTTCTCTGCCGCCCAATCGATACCAACGTAGGCGCTGTACGCCGTATCCGTTAACTGATTCATCAACCCGCTCCACTGAATCGCCCCGGGTTTACCGGAGACTCCATTTCTTGAGAGGATGGAGTTATGAACAAGTCAACGAGATATTCGCCGGAAGTTCGGGAGCGGGCTGTACGGTTGGTGTTTGAACACCAAGGGGAGCACGCCTCACAGTGGGCCGCGCTCACGTCGATAGCGAGCAAGATTGGATGTACGCCGGAGACCTTGCGCAAATGGGTGCGTCGGGCTGAGACGGATCAAGGTCAGCGCTCGGGCATGACGACGGATGATCGTGAACGGCTCAAGAGGCTGGAACGAGAGAACAAAGAGCTACGCCGTGCCAATGATATTTTGCGTACGGCCTCTGCGTTTTTTGCCCAGGCGGAGCTCGACCGCCGACTGAAGTGATGGTGACGTACATTGATGATCACAAAGTTCGTTTTGGGGTCGAGCCGATCTGCGCGGTATTGCCGATTGCCCCGTCAACGTACTACGCGAACAAAACGCAGCATCGCGACCCGGATCGCCGATCGGCTCGGGCGAAACGAGACGATGGGTTGAAGCTCGAGATTCAACGGGTCTGGGACGATAACTTTCGCGTTTATGGCGTACGCAAAGTATGGCGCCAACTCAAGCGAGAGGGTTTTGATGTGGCGCGCTGCACGGTGGCACGATTGATGCGAGATCTGGGATTACGTGGTGTTGTACGCGGGCGCAAATTGAAAACAACCGTTCCTGATGAGCTGTTAGATCGTCCGCTGGATCGTGTTAACCGGCAGTTCAAGGTGTTCAGGCCAAACGCCCTGTGGGTGGCTGATCTGACCTACGTGGCGACCTGGCGCGGCTTTGTCTATGTGGCCTTTGTGATCGACGCCTTCGCTCGCCGTATTGTGGGTTGGCGCGTATCCAGTTCCCTACGAACGGGCCTGGCATTGGATGCACTGGAACAGGCGCTGTATGACCGGCAGAAAAGCGAAACCGAGGAACTGATCCACCATAGTGATCGTGGTGTTCAGTACCTGTCGATTCGTTACGCTGAACGATTGCAAGAGGCCGGCATTGAACCGTCCGTCGGCAGTGTTGGCGATTCCTATGACAATGCTCTGGCCGAGACCATCAACGGATTGTACAAGACAGAAGTGATCCGTCAGCAAGGTCCCTGGCGGAACATCGAAGATGTGGAGTTCGCGACATTAGCGTGGGTGGACTGGTTCAATAATCGACGCCTCTTCGCACCGATTGGCAACGTGCCACCGAGGGAAAAAGAAATCGAGTACTATCAGCAACTGGAAGAGTCGGCCATGGCGGCCTGACTCAAACTAACGAGTCTCCGGTAAACCCGGGGCGATTCACCTTGATTACCAACGCTTACATGCATCAGGCGTCACTCCAGTACCGATTTGATCTCGCGTATGACATTGAGAAGTATGTATTCGATCTTGCCTGGTACCTGAACAGCCCGATTGGACGAGAGTGGCTGGCCCAAAACGAAGACTGGGTTTCAGTGGAACCCGAGCTGTTCAGCGCTCTCAAATCGGAGCTTGCCGCCACGCCTATACCAACCCAGTTCGAGCTACTTCACAGCCTGAAAGATGCAACTGCGGCGCAAAATTGAGAGCAGTCGTCACGTGCCGCAATCTGAGAGAAGAAGTCACCACAACCGAACCTACTCGCGGCAAGATCGCGCCGACTCTTGCCTCTCTGAAACGGCCGCTATTGGCCGGAAGCAGCCACCCAGGTGCTAAACTGTTTAGAGGCTGCTTTTGACCCGAAGCAGACGTTCGCCAAGTGGCAAGAATTGGCCAATTCTTGCCACTCACCATTTCGCCTAGATAACGAAACCTTAATGCTCACGATCTACTGCTATGCGCTGCGAAAGCAGAAGCAGAAGCAAACTTACGGATTGTCGAGCACATAGTCACAAGCGCTCATCGGCCTCCAGTCCCCCGCGAGACCCTTGGCTGACATATTGTAGGCGTGGTTGTCATCAAGACATTTCTCGCGCCTTTTCTTTCTTTTCATATACTCAAGCATGCTGATGCCACGGTTTTGTGCCTCTGTGGCGTCAATCTCTTCTTGATATACGGGATCAACGCTATCCAGAAGGTAGAATCTCAGTTCTGACGGTGTGAGCCTCCTGCTATCGTCAAAAGAAACAGCAACTTGCTCGTCGATTAGCTGATCCGGGACATTCATTTCGTGCGTGTAATCCTTGAGTCTGCTCACGCGTCGTGTGAATTGATCCTGCGCTTTTTCCATTCCTACCGACACTCCGGCAGCTCGGTATGGTCGGTGAATTGCGACGACCGCATCATCGGGGACCGTCCTCTTTACGGCACCTACAAGAACGTAAACGCAGGCGCTCGCGCAATAGTCCCAGACGCCCATGCTTACTTTGTTGTTCCGAAGGAGTCGGCCCAGCCTTAGCGCAGCATCGACATCCCCTCCCTCACTATTCATGCGAAAGAAGAATTTCTGGCCATACTTGTTGGGTTTCCATTGGTCAGGACGTTGTGGTATTCGACCAATAGCGGTTTCAAACTGCTCGACTCGCTCGGCCGTGATAGGTCCTTTCCAGAAGACTCCACAACCTAGGTGCCAATTTCGATCACCTTTAGGGGCGCTGTGGCAGTCCTTCGTGACAAGCCAAGGAGTGATCTCGGCTACGCAAGACTCAGGGATATACGCAGCGGAAACGCCCAATACATCCGCCAATTTGGTACACGTTTCGCCCCTTCCGCATTCGTAAGCGCATTCTTGCGCTTCGGCTGTCCCCAAGGGCGGCCAAGAGAGAAGAAAACCAATCATCAAGCCTATCTTGAACATCACACTAGCACTGCCTATCGAATTCAGTGTTCCCTATCGCAATAATTGGTTTTCTACCAAGAATCCGCAAGCGACTGGTTCTCTGTTTGCACTGGGGCAGAACGGGTCAGCGACAAGACAGGGTCAATAGTTACCGCTGACGAACGGCTGCTTATGGCCGAAAGCAGCCACTGGATCTCCCGGATACTCTGAGTGGCGAGTGTCCGCTTCTCCCCAATACCGGACACTCAGATGCTAATATCGTGGCTGTACTGAGCGGCTGCTATTGACCCAAAGCGGTCGCTGAAACTTCGGAAAACTGGATGCCGCATTTCCAGTTAACTGTTGGGTGTCACCCGGCTATTCGCATGACTTTGACTTCACGATCCTTAGTATCAACGCATCCTAATCTCTGCGACGAATGGCATCGGAGTAAGAATGGTGAGTTGGCCCCCAGCGATGTATCTCAGGGCAGCACGAAGAAAGTGTGGTGGCGATGCGAGCAGCGCCATGATTGGTGCGCTGCCGTATACAGTCGCGCAGCGGGGAGTGGTTGCCCTTATTGCTCAGGGCGCATACCCACACCGGATAAGTCTCTTGAAGCCTTACGAACCGATGTCGCTGCGGAATGGGATCACGAGAAAAATGGCGACCTACTCCCAAGCAGCGTTTCTTGTGGATCGGGGCGAACCGTGTGGTGGCGTTGCGGCGACGGCCACACCTGGAAGGCGAGAGTAAGCCACAGAGCGAAAGGAGTCGGATGCCCGTACTGCTCTGGCCGCCTAGCAACAGCTATAGAAAATCTCGCAACCGTTCATCCGAACCTCGCTGCTGAATGGCACACGAGTCGGAACGTCGGGAGGGGTGCCAACGAATTCCGGCCAAATAGCGGTAAGAAAGCATGGTGGATTTGCAAACGCGGTCACGAATGGGAGTCCGTCATTCAAAGTAGAGCAAAGGGGGCCGGTTGCCCCTATTGCGCGGCTCAGGTCTCACGTCTAGAGCTTAGAGTGTTCACAGAATTACAGCGCATTTTCGAGAATGTCGAACACAAGGTACGCATCTGTGGACTCGAATGCGATGTTCTGATTCACGGCGTTCAATACGCCGTTGAGATCGACGGTTTCTACTGGCATCAAGAAAGCTATGAACGAGATAAGGCTAAAGAGACAACCCTAGCAAAACATGGAGTTCAACTTTGGCGCCTTAGAGAAAAGGGCCTAGACACATGGGGACAAAACCATGTGCAGTTCGATAATTCGATGCCTTCTAAGGCTATCGTTGACAAGCTGCTTCGCCGAATGAGTCCCTTTGTTACTAACCGTGACAAATCAAGAATTAGCGCCTACTTAAAAACGGAGCAGCTTCTAGGAGACTTGGAGTTTGGCAGGCTCTTTGCGGCGCTACCTGGCCCACCAATGGAAAGAAGTTTGGCGACAAAACGCCCAGAGCTGGCGTCGCAATGGGCAATCGATAAGAATCTACCGCTGTCTCCGGAGGATTTCTCTGAATTCAGTCACCGAAAAGTCTGGTGGCGATGCAAGAAAGGTCATATTTGGCGAGCCAGCATAGCAAGTCGCTCAAATGGAAACGGATGCCCTTACTGCGCCGGACAACGGGCTACCAAGAAGACATCCTTAGCCACAACGCACCCACTCATTGCTCGTGAGTGGCATCCAGACCGAAACAAGCCGTTAACTCCAGAAGATGTAACCAAGGGAAGTGGTAAGCGTCTATGGTGGCAATGCTGCCATGGGCATGAGTGGCAAGCGCAAATCTACAACAGAACCAACGGCACAGCTTGCCCTGAGTGTCGGCGCATCGAACGAAGGGGTGGCGCCTAACTTCACAGAGGGCCGCTTCTGGCCGAAAGCAGCCACTCGCCTGATGATACACTCAGCGGCTGGTATTGACCCAAAGCGGCCATAAGCGCAGCCCCATGTTGGTACCAACAAAATTATGCGATTGGTGTGTAGTCTGCACGGCTGCTTGCTTCTAGGACGATCAATCTCGAGGCGATTGAATGGCATTGATAAATAAATTGATCGGGTTAATAGCTACGGTACTTGTACTCGTATTTCTGTATGTCTGGATGTTCGTACCAGAACAGAAGCAGGAAATTCAGGATTGGTACTACGGCATGACGATCGATTGCCAACAAATGCACAGCGAGGTATCCAACCACCAAAGCTGTAAGATTAGTGATGACTGCGAGTTGGCTCGCAGAGAGTCTATCAGGGCGGAAAAGCTTGAGGCGCAGTATCGTAGGTACTGCAGCGAACACTGAGTGCCGCAACATGAGATTCGCTGATGTCCGCTTTACCCCGAAAGCAGCCACTGGTGGTATCGAGTGGCGAGTGGCCGCATTACCCTGCAGCCACTCAGATGTTAATATGTTGGCTGTAATGAGAGGCTGCTTTTGACCCAAAGCGGACACTTTCCTAACGCTCCCTGGACCGACTCTAAGGTCTGTTAGGTATATCCCAGAATTGACGCGTTTCTGTCATCGGCGCATAAAGTCTGTCACGTCCGACAACGGCAAACCTAGCCAAAGCAAGGAGTGCAAAGCCATGCAGTTACAGCGAATCCCGTTAGTCATCCTAGCCTTTGCCATCGGTGGTTGTTCCGTACCCAACGATGATGAGATGCAGCAAGAGCAAGTCACGTCAGTTGAGCAAAACGAGGCAGTTGTTCGTCAGGTTCTTGCGCTGATCGATGAGCGAAAACTAGATGAAGCATTCGAGCTTTACGCGCTTGATTACATCTACCATGGACCCGCCGGGGAACTGAGAGGTCGGGACGGCATACGGGGTCTCTGGGAGGTCTTTCTCACTGGCTTCCCTGATCTTCATTCCACGATTGAAGACATGATTTCCGAAGGTGACAAAGTCGTTTTGCGGTGGCGCATTGAGGGCACCCATACAGGTGAGTTCATGGGCGTCGCACCGTCCAACATGAAGATCACGCTCGGTGTTACCGAAATCTTTCGCATTGAGAACGGTCAACTCGTCGAAGCGTGGGACCAGTTCGACCAACTTGGTTTGATGCAACAAATAGGCGCCATACCAATGCCGGAGACAGCATCCGCCGAATAGGAACTTCGGATACCAATTCGACTCTGTTTTTGGGTGGAAAGGTGTCAAACCGTAGCTAATTATTGAAAAGCTAACGGCCGCTCCTGGCCGAAAGCAGCCGCTCACCTGGTGATACACTCAGCGGCTGGTATTGACCCGAAGCGGCCATCTGCGATCACTCGGATGGGAAGCATTTTGGTGAGTTGATTCACGGCTTGGACTTGATCTAGTCCACTGAAGTTGCTGAAAGAACTTTCCGCACGTTATCTGCATTTCCAGTGCTCGTCTATTCGTGCATCCCACGACTTGAAGTCAATCTTCCGAAATACCATTTGAGGTTCGACAAAGGCAAACCTGACCAAAGTTAGGGACGCAAAGCCACGGGTCCTCGCCTCCCATCACGACGTTCTGTCGTGCAGGACTCAAGATCGCCGGGCTACCAATTGTTCAAGCTGATTCAATGGAGGAACTCGTCATGAGGAAAATGCTTCAATTTTGCCTGTCTTTGCTTCTTGTCGTTGGCGTGCTGATCTTGCCCGCCAGCTTCGCTGCCGAGAAATCGGAGGTTACAGGGACAGAACTCTTTAATCCGTTACCACTGGATGGCTTCCCAGCGCCACAAATCGGCCAATTCATATCGATGCCTACGATCAAGTGCCCTGGCTACGAACTCACTGGCGATCCAATGCAGCCGTGCCCTGTCGGTAGCCGGACACATCTTCGAAACGGCGTCGTAGTAAGTCGGATAATTTCGGACGACGCCCGAGTGACCGGTTGGATGACGGTGGAATTCAATACCAACCTCGATGCCAATTTTGAAGGTCCGGCATGGGGCACATTCATGATTGATGTCGATGATACCGACGGAATCTGGGAAGGAACGTGGCAGGGACTCAGGGTGGCCGAGGATGGATATTGGACTGCCGCACTCAATGTCCACGGAAAAGGATTTGGCGGAATCGTCGATGGCCTTAAGCTTATGGCCGAAGACCACCTTTTCCTCGTTACTCCGTTGCCGCTCGCCTACATAGGTACTATTGAGGGCCGCATCATTGATCCGAACTAGCAACATGCAGTGCAAGGGACGCCTGACCGCAACTAATTGCGAAGGGCATTAGGCTCCGACATGACCACAAGAGACTCCGGCTCATCGCCGGGGTCTTTTTTCGTTCGGAACGGCAGGTATTGGCCGAAAGCAGCCGCTCAGATGAACGGTATCAGTGCAGTTTGAGTGACCGCTTTGGGAAAAGCGGACATTAAGAGCGCTCAAAACACTAGATTCTGACACCCGTTCCGTTCTGAACTTACTCGTTATTCGCCTACTGCCTGGAACTGATACATAGCCGCGACGACCGGCGATAGCGGTTCACCGTAACGGCCAAACCAGTTTTGATAGAAACGCCGGATTCGCGCGCTTCTATAAATTGACGCGAGCGCCTTGTCTGCAAGCAGGCGAAATTCAGTGTCACCTCGCGGAACCATCATCGCATAAGGTTCAAACGACAACGGAGATTGGGTCATCGCGTATTCGTTTTTCGCGTTTGCGTCTCTGAATACTTGCCCAATCAGCATTGCACGGTCGGAGGCATAGCCGGTTACTTCGCGTGCGTTTAAGAGTTTCATGCCTTCATCATGTGAATCAATCAGGCGTAACTCGATATCGATCTCATTGACTTCAGCCACCCGCCGCATTACATCCTCGGTGGTTGTACCGCCGACAACGGCGACAATTGCACCATCAAGTTCGTCAACGTCTCCAACCGAATCACTTTTGCGTGACAGCACGGCACTGCCCGTAATGAATGTCATCAGCGTGAAATCCACGCGCTCTCTCCGGGACAGGGTGACCGTGGTCGCGCCGCATTCGATATCCACCTCGCCGTTTTCGACTGCGCCCAATCGATCCTCCATCGAGACTAGCGGCTTATACATGATATTTATCTTTTCAAGGCCCAATTCGTCACGAACAGTTGATGCGATATGCCGGCACAGATCAATTGAATAACCGGCGGCATCGCCATTGCTTTCTCGAAACGACAGTGGCGGTGCATCAGGCACGTAGCCGATACGAAATTCTCCGGTCTCGGCAATGCGTTTGAGTGTGTCGATTTCATTAGCGGCGTTGGCGCCAGCGAAAACAAACGCGAGCGAGATAGCTAGTAGGTAGCGCATCGATATTCTCCTGATTCGAGAAATTTAAGAGTAAAGCAAAATGTGCCCATTCGTGGATTTATAGTTTTACGCGATTGAGCCTAAGAGCATTTGCGCACGCATCATTTAGGTGTTTTGCCGAAGCTCCACGATTAATACAGCCAAGCCGATGAGAACGCCAATGTTGGCACCAACCGTAAGCCACGATGTAATCTGTTCAGAATTCATTGATATGTACTGCTAATTCGCTTCAGCTTGCGTTATCGCACAAAATAATGCGGACGTCCGCTTTGGGTTATTTCCAGCCGTTGAGTATACATCCAAGTGAACGTCTGCTTTCGGCCAGAAGCAGCCAGTGGAATCACCAGAACACATATCGATTTTCTTCAGGTTTTGGTGGGGCGTTTTTATCAAGTTGAGAAAGCTTAGCGTCCACGCGACGTCGAAAGTTGTATCCGGCGTCAGTGCTATTGAAAGCGGAGTCCCTGAGTCGCCAGTAATCCAGTTGTTCGTTCCAGACGCGCCGCAATCCCTTGTGCAAATACAACGCGAATGCGTAGTTGCTAATCTGCTGCTGCGACCGTTCGCCACCAAATGATAACCAACCGATGGAATTTACACGCATATACAACGCTACAAAGTACGACTCTACCGCTTCAACCATTGCTTGAAATGCAGCCCGGTCTTCTTCTGGTAGTTCATCGCCATTTAGACCGGATATCCATAGCGCCTTGTTGCTGCCAATTAGCGCAGCCAGTTCGGTTACTGCTACCGAACGCGACGTAAATGCCTCAGCTGTCGCAATTACTCGATCTTGCCGCATTTGCAGTCCAACAAACATCAATGACGCTACCACGGCGAAGATTCCTACAACTTGAATCCAGTCATTTATCTTCGCCGAGTTCATTGCAGAGTTCCTTAGTTATTATTTTGGTTTAGTAACGATGTCTGCTTTGGGTCAAAAGCGGCCTCTCAAGCCTATTCTAGCTCAGCGGCTGCTTTTGGGGTAAAGCGGACACTCAGGGGCCAGGGATCGAGCGGCTGGTTTCGGCCAGAAGCGGTCGTTCACGGGCGACAAGTTTGGGTCAGAACGTATCCCTGAGCCTCTTCTCGGATGAGCTACGCTACTTCAGGGTCCGCTCGATGACGCTGCGGCAATACCGCTCATGTCTTTTTGTTCTCGTGCCACATCAAGATAACCGCTACAGCTATCATGATCATGGAAACCCACCAAACGCCCGCTGGGCTTTCATTGAATGGTGCGCTCTTGTACGCAAATGCTGCGATTAAGACGCCAATTCCAAAATATTTGGCTAGCTTTTCACCTGTAATTCTCGATGTGGGCCTGTCGTTGGTGCCTTCGAAACGCGTGGCGTCCAGCGACCTTGTCCACTCGACAAAGGCCAAGTAGTAGCCAAACACGATAATGCCGCGAGCCGCTCCCATCGCAGCTCCCTCCATGCCTGCCTTCATCGAAGCTTCTTTCCATACTAGGTACAAAATCATTGCAAAGAACAGTCCGATGACGCGTAGACCCCACTTCAAGACCTTGCGCCCAGCTACACTCGCGCTTGGCCCAGCCACTTGAAGCGTAGCGCTAGCCTTGGATTGCAGGTGCCCCATCTTCGCGCCGATCTTATTCGGTTCCGGTTCTTGTACGGGCGGTTGTGACGGTTCGTCTGTTCCGCTAGAGAGAGGGGCGCCACAACTTGCACAAAATTTGTCGGCATCTGCCACCTTTGTACCGCATTGTGTGCAAAACATCTGTGTTATCTCGGCGTCGGTTATTCGCTGAAACCAGCGAGGTTAGGCATCATATTATCGCGGCGGAATGCGCCAGGGTCCGTGACGCAGAACAAGAAATGCCGATTAGTTAGCTCTTAGCGTTTGGACGGCGATTTCTCATCCGAACTCGCCGTTGCGGCGAGGGTCCGCTTTGGGTCAAAAGCGGCCTCTCAACAGTTTAGCAGCCCAGCGGCTGCTTTCGGCCAATTGCGGTCATACCGCACTCTTTCTATCTTAGCTATTCGGAGTCGCGATCCAGAGGGAGCTGAGCTTCTATCTCCCCTATAAAGGCCCTCGTGTACACCGACTGACTCTCCCGATCCCAGATTTCCCTCCACATCGGATTAGCAATGTTAAACACTACGCGGTTGCGGACCGTGCCCCAAACCTCTTCGTCGAGCAGTCCAGCCTGATATCTGAAAAACTGCGCCTCAGCACGTCGAAAAAAAGACCGCTGAAATGACATCATCCTGAATCGGTCTTGTGCGCTCAGATCATCCAATGAAACCGTGCGTTGCGAAATACGCGCCATTAGGTCCAGCATCTCATTGTTGAAATTAAGTATGAGATCGCTGCTACTGGCCAGGCTGTCCCGCGACTCCGCGGCGGCCGTCGCTCGCATTACTTCTGTATTCTCGCGAATTTCATAGGCGAGGAAGAGTATCGAAACAACCACTGCAACTGCCGAGACAATTTCACCAATGGCGGCATATGCCTGAAGCTTGGGCGACATCGTCGTCTCCTCGAAAACAATTGGATTTCCAAGTGAGATGATAGCAGCGTCCTACGACCGCTATGGGTCAAAAGCGGGCGCATCAATATGGATGATTTCTATGTGGCGTGTCACTTCGAGAAAAATCCGTATACAAAAGACACGACCTTAAATAACAACGCTGCTCCAATGCTCCCTACAAGAATCCAGATTCCCGCAATCAAAATCGACTCAGACCCGCCGATTTCGCCGTAAATGTAGAGCAATACACCGAGCAACGCTCCCCATACGACCATCCGCCGAAAGGATTCGAGTTTGTTTTCTCTGAACCACTCGAATACGGACATGCTGTGCTGTATCGGGTCCGTCACGTTGTACTCTCAGCCAACCATCTCGACGTCCGCTTTGGGTGGTGATTTCAGATGATCATCGCAACACTTTATCTTAAAGCAAAAGATGAGGTGTTTATATGGGCAGGGAAATTGGCTACGGCTTTACAAACGCACAACGACAAGAACTGTGGGATCGCTATCAACGTGGTGAGTCACTGAACGCGATTGCAAGAGCATTAGGTAAGACGACGTCGTCGATTTATAACCACTTGAGGCCGAGCGGCGGTATCCGCCCAGTGTTGAGGAAGCGATCGCGGTTGGCGTTGAGGTCGGCTGAACGCGAAGAGATTTCCCGAGGCCTGGCCGCAGGGCAGTCGATCCGTGAGATAGCCAGGACACTGGTTCGTGCGCCCTCGACAGTTAGCAGGGAAGTCCGCCGCAATGGCGGTTGTGTTCGTTACCGTGCTGTCGAAGCAGACAAGAACGCCTGGGATCGGGGCCGGCGACCGAAGCCGTGTAAGCTGGCCTTAAACGTGCGGTTGGCGCGATTAGTTGCCGCCAAGTTGAAGGTGAACTGGTCGCCAGAGCAGATCGCCGGTTGGCTAAAGGCCGAGTACCCGAGAGACGAGCGATACCACGTGTCCCACGAGACCATCTACCAAAGCCTGTTCATTCAAGCCCGCGGTGCGCTTAAGAAAGAGCTGACGGCGCATCTTCGCTCACAGCGGACCATACGGCGTTCGAAGCACTCCAAAAGCAAGGGTGTTGGGCAGGGCGAAATCAAGGATATCGTGTCGATCCGGGAGCGACCGGCAAGTGTCGAGGATCGGGCGGTACCGGGTCACTGGGAGGGAGATTTGATCGCGGGTTCGAAGAACACGTATATCGCCACTCTGGTAGAACGCAAGACCCGTTATGTGATGTTGGCCAAAGTAAACAGTCGGGACACGGAGACGGTCATTAATGCGCTGATCAAGCAGTCGAAGAAGTTACCGAAGGAGCTCTATAAATCTCTGACCTGGGATCGCGGCAAGGAGCTTGCCGGTCATAAGAAATTTAGCCTGGCGACTAACATCAAGGTGTACTTCTGTGACCCGAAGAGTCCGTGGCAACGAGGCTCGAATGAGAACACCAATGGATTACTGAGACAGTACTTTCCCAAACGAACGGACTTATCGGTACACTCACAGGCACACTTGAACAAAGTGGCGCGGCAGCTGAACGAGCGACCGCGAAAGACCTTGGGTTTTCGTACACCGGCACAGAAATTTAATGAATGTGTTGCGTCCACCGTCTGAAATCACCGCCAAAAGCAGCCGTTAACACGGACATGTGGTTAGAACTTAGTGACATTCCCGGCGGGCGGATTTGGATGTTCTTGCAGCGAGGCCTGATATTCGTAGATCAGCCTCAGATACGGTCCCATGGTCCAGCTGTAACCCTCGATGATAATATCCGCGCGCTCTTTGGGGTCCGCTTCAATGTTGTATACCTGCGGAAATCCCACATTCTCGCGGATGGAGCCCAAGTAGCCTCCCATCGAGTTATTCGCGTGAACGACTTGTAGCGGATAGTAACGGAACTGTCTCCAGCGCACGGCTGCCAGGCGATCGCCCAAGAAGGTCAACAAGTGCTCGCGATTCGATTTCTCCTGCTTGCCGAGCAGGAAGTCGGTCTGATCGACGCCGTCGATCGGCCGATTATTCGGCAGCTTTGCGCCGACGATGGCGGCGAGCGTCGGCAGAAAGTCGTGAATGGCAAACATCTCATTCGAGACGCGCGGAGCGATCTTGCCCGGCCATCTGATCATTCCGGCGGTACGAATGGATCCTTCATAGGCATCTCCCAGTTCACCACGGAAGGGTCCCGTGTCGCCGGCGTGGGTTTCTTCACGTGCGGTTGCGGTCACGGTAGGTCCATTGTCCGAGATCCAGACGACGATCGTGTTGTCTTCGATGCCCGCATCGCGAATGGCGTCGAGCACCTCACCGGTACGGTGATCCAGCTCGACGACGCTGTCTCCGTACTTGTTGACGCCGGATTTGCCCTTGAATTCCGCTTCGGTATCGTTCGGAAAATGCGGCCGGGTCCAGCCGATCTGCAGAAAGAACGGTTTGCCTGATTTTGCCTGTTCTTTAATGTATTTGGTGGACGCTTCGGCAATGTCGCCCTCTATCTGCTTGCGGTACTCGAAGTTGTATGGACGGAGGACTCGTAGTTCTGCTCCCGGGCCTGTGGCCTCCACGATCTGCGGAATGGCGGCCTGAAACGCCTCAGGCGCCCGCAGCTGCTCCAGAACTCCCTCGTTCAAGGTGGCTTCCGATGATCCAAAAAAGCCCAGCTGCCATTGATCGTAGCCTTGATTCTGCGGCTGGCTTTCCGGCTGCGAGCCGAGATGCCATTTGCCGATGTAGCTGGTGTCGTAGCCGACAGTCTTGAACATCTCGGCGAGCGTAAATTCGTCGTCCTGCAATCCGCCCGCGGCACCCGGTGCAATGATCAACGATAAACCAGACCGAATAGAATAACGCCCTGTTTGCAGTGCGGATCGACTCGGCGTACACCCGGGCTCAACTAAAAACTGCGTCAGGCGCATGCCCTCAGACGCCAGATTATCAATATTGGGCGTGTGCATCCCGCCACGAATTCCATCGTTATAGGATGACAAATCACCGTAGCCGAGGTTATCGGCGAGCATAAGTACGACATTCGGCTTCGACGACTGCGCCTCTGCGGTCGACATCACTAGCAGCAGCAATGCCGGAAGAGTTACGAGCGATCGCATCAATAAATTTAGCCTCATCATGCCTTGTATCCTTCTTCGTCCGTTCGAGAATTGGTTTGGCAAGTGTCTGCTTTGGGTCAATAGCGGCCTCTCAGCCCAATATTACACCAGCGGCTGCTTCTGGGGTAAAGCGGACACCCCGGGGCGAGGGATCGAGTGGCTGGTTTCGGCCAATAGCAGTCACTGCAATGAGTCAGTTCGCGCTCACCGCAGCAAACTCTTCGCAGGTTCCCTCGGCGGGCTGCCAGACCGATTCATATGGATTGTCAGTGCAGACGATGGCGAGGAACTTTTCGCGCTCGCGTTTCTGGCGAGCCTCCTGGCTGGCGCGGATAGGTGCAAAGCCCGGATCGTCGTATAACACCTGCAGATAAGCCACGCTTGGCAGAATAAACATCCCCTCATCCAGGCTCCGGGCAATCAGCGCCAGGCCCTTTGCGTGCTCGCCCCCCAGATAAGCGGCAAGGCCTTCTTCATAACTAACGCCAAGGTACTTATCGACCACAGCTGTGATCCCTGACTCACGATAACGGCGCACATTGTCCCTTAGCGCCGCCACGAGTTCTTCGACATCGGCCTCTTCACCCGCATCGCGGCGGATGGCGATCAATGCTGCGGCTCCAAAGTGTTGAAACGGGCCAGATCGCGTCACCCGTCCACCGCTTCGTTGCCACATCTCTTCCAGGATGGGTCGGGCACGGCTGTAGTCACCGGCGCCGGCCAGGGCCAGCCCCAGATCGCGGCGTAAGCCGAAAGACATTGGGTCTTCGGCAACGCGCACCTCGGCAGTCGTGACCGCGTCTCCGGGTCTGCCCAACATGCTCAGTGCAACGGGCTGCGGATTTTCCGAAATGGCGAGCGCCTCTTTCTCAAGACCGATGATGGCGAGATAATTCGGCAAATTTCTTCTCGCGCTATTACTCTCCGGATCGATTCGCAGGAGATCCAGGTAGCCCAGTACCCGATTGGCCCACTTCCCGCCGACGGACCTCAACTCGCCCCGCCTAATTGCGTAAGAAACCGGATGGATTGAGGCGAGCTTCTCCAGTTGCTGTTCAGCCTCGGCGAGCCGGTTCCTGTTCATCAGCAAGAGCACGTAGTTAGATAGAATCGGACTTGACAGTGGATTGAGCTGCGCGGCCTTTTCGCGTACTGCAAAAACCTCGTCATAACGGCCAAGTCTACCGAGTGCGTTTCCCATCCAATTGTAGACGTCAGAATAGTTAGGGTCGATCTGGATGGCCTGCCGGAAGTGTGTCAGGCGTTCGCCCGGGTCAGACAAGAGTCGACCGGCGGCGGCATGGGCTTCGGCGAGGGTCGGATCAAGTGCCATCGCCCGCTCTGCATGGGGTGCTGCCCTGGCAATAGCTTCCGTGGCAGTAAGGTCTCCATACTGACCGCGAATCGAATTTAGGGTAGCCATGGCCAATTCCGCATGAACGAGCGCGTAATCAGGATCGAGCGATATCGCCCTTTCAAACTCGCGAACTGCGCCCGCAACGGTGGCCCGGGTGCGCTGGGCCACCAGGTAGCGCCCCCTCAGGTAAGCATCATGAGCTTCGGTATTCGCCACAGCCACGACACGAGGCATCGTCTCAACCTGCAATCCCAGATATTCCTTAAGCGCTTCAACAATGGCCGCCGATATCTCGTCTTGCACCACGAAGATATTTTTCAGTTCCCGGTCATAGCTGTCCGACCAGAGATGAAAGCCGTTGCTGGCATCAATTAGCTGAGCCGTGATACGTACTTGTAGGCCCGCCTTGCGGACGCTGCCTTCCAGAACGAGGGATGTATTTAATTTTTGTCCGATGTCGATGATGTCCCGGTTTTCGCCCTTGAACTGAAACGAGGAGGTGCGTGCTGCTACCCGGAGACCGGGTATCTTGGAGAGCACGTTCAGCAGTTCTTCGGAGATGCCATCGGAGAAATACTCCTGCTCGGGGTCGGAGGACATATTGACGAATGGCAGCACGGCGATCGATTGATCAGCGGTCTCTGCCTTGTCGGTCTCTGCCGCCTGCTCGGTTAGTGCTTCAGTTGTGGCTTGCACCAGTTCAGCGTCCCGCGACGGATCGAGCACGAACTTGTCGTAGGCAAAATAGCCCAACGCCACTACAAGCATTGCGATAATGATGAAGTCCAATTTGCGCCCGGTGACATGGGTGATGGACTCGTCGCGCACGACGTGCTTTTCGAGCTTGATGCCCTCCGGCGTCAGCTCATAGGCCCACGAGAGAATCAGCGCCAGGAGAAAGCCGACAAGCAGCAGGAGAAACACGAACCCGCCGACCCACTCAGGCAAACTCAGTAGGGGCATCAGCACGTCTGCTATCTGCAAGATCAACCAACTAACGATCGCATAGGCAATCGCTACCCGAACGACATTGCGTCGTTTTAACTCCCCCCAGACTGAAGCCATAGTTATTCTCTGTATATGAGAATCAGAGCTACGTTGGATTCTACACAGATCGGGGCTCTCGAACGCCGAAAATCGGTTGGATTTTGACCGGTTTTGGGTCGAAGTCGGCCTGATTTAGACTGAGTCTACGATGTCCGCTTTGGGTCAAATGGTTCGACCCCG
>Ga0255052_10001063_pt1 | contig 21095 bp, 20 predicted proteins | sample JV7_2_21_MG_FD_188632 | JGI IMG/M metagenome (GOLD analysis project Ga0255052, IMG submission 188632) | Seawater microbial communities from Jervis Inlet, British Columbia, Canada - JV7_2_21 | ecosystem: Environmental > Aquatic > Marine > Inlet | place: Canada: British Columbia | collected... | reverse complement strand
TGACGAGTTCTACGGCGGTAATTACTACATCAATTTTGGTCTGAACGACGTACCTGGTCTGGTTTACTGGGGGTTTTCGGGGTCGCGTGGCTCCTGGTGGCCATCGAAAGCCAAGTGGTAAGGTGTACATCCCCGATTCTTGGGAGATAGGGTAATGAAGCCACGTTACAAGATCGCGAGCGGTATCCTGATTTTCCTGGCAGTCGCGATATCTTCGCTGGCGTTTGTCTTGAGCCACAACTCTGAATGCATGCCGGCGCCTGCCGTTTCCGAGGGAGCGGAGCTGATGAAAGCTGTTGTTTATCGTTGCTATGGTTCGCCCGATGTTCTTAAGTTTGAAGATATCGAGAGGCCGGCGCCTGCGGATAATGAGGTCCTGGTAAAGGTCCACGCAGCTGCCGTCAATCCATATGACTGGCACTCCATGAGAGGTTCGCCATACCTCATGCGCCTGGGATCCGGTCTGGGCAGGCCAACAGACACGCGCTTGGGCGTCGATTTTGCGGGAACAGTCGAGGCTATCGGCAACAACGTTTCGCGGTTCAAGCCCGGAGATGAAGTATTTGGTGGCGCGGCGGGGGCATTCAGTGAGTACGTAATCCTCGGTGAAGACCGGGCACTGACGCTGAAACCCTCCAACGTCAGCTTTGAACAAGCTGCTGCCATACCTATCGCGGCAGTAACCGCATTGCAGGCTCTTCGCGACAAAGGGCAGATTCAGCCTGGGCAGAAAGTCCTGATTAACGGTGCGTCGGGTGGTGTCGGCACGTTTGCCGTGCAGATCGCCAAGACATTCGGTGCAGAGGTGACCGGCGTATGCAGTACGAGGAATGTGGAATTGGTCCGATCAATCGGCGCCGATCACGTCTTCGACTACACCAAAGAGGACTACACTGAAAGCGGGCAACATTACGACCTGATCATCGATATGGTTGGCAATCACTCGCTTTCAGCGAACCGGCAAGTCCTGAATTCCGAGGGCAAATTCGTCATTATTGGAGGAGCAAAAGGAAATTGGTTCGCGCCCTTGATGAGCCCGATCAAGGCAGCGATCATGTCACCGTTCGTCGATCAGGACCTGGGCATGATGATTGCGCGAATGGACAGCGAAGACCTCACTATCCTGGGCGAACTCATGCAATCTGGCGAAGTAACGTCAGTAGTCGACAGACGTTACCGGTTGAGCGAGGTCGCGGATGCCATTCGTTACTCGGAAGAAGGGCACGCTCGAGGAAAAATAATAATAGATTTGGAATAGATCCGCGCCTGTCGAAATGGGACTGAGCCAGCCTGGATCAATCTCTCTGTAATGAAAAAGTCTATCCTCTGGAAAGTGCTTGCAACGTTCTTCGGCTTCATTGGCTACAGCAACGCGTATGAAATGCGCGCAGCGCTGCAACGACCTCCGGCCGAATGACCATGGGTGATCTTGCCCTACGCATCTGCGCCATCGCGTCATCAGCGCCTGCAGCATAGCCTGCAGCCATCAGGTAAGCCCCCACAACCGCCGCGGTGCGGGAATAACCGATTTTGCAGTGCACGTAAACTACACCGTTCACTGCGTTCTTGCGGATGAACTCAACCGCGCGCTGCAACTGCTCGAAGGTCGGTGCGGTCAGGTCGAGCATCTGCAAGTTGCAGTAGACGGTCTGCCGCAGCAACTCCACCTCGGAAAATTCAGCGGTGAGGTCCAGAACGGCCGTCACACCCGAGGCAAGGAGCTCTTCGGCCTCCGCGCTGTTCAGTCTCCTCCCCATCAACAGCTCCGGCGCGGCCTCGTCCCATGGGTGGCCGTGTCGGCGATAATGCCGCAAAGACAGATCTTGCCCCAGCAGGACAGGCGCCATGATGACCCGTGCAACGCGCGGCAAGCGGCCATCCCTTTTCCGGTAGATGCCCGGTCCTGCACCAAAATACCCGATGGCTACGATGGCACAGGAAACGGCGGGCCAAAGGAGAGGCACACTCCATGGCCAACCCGGCGCAGCCCCTGCGACCAGGACGATGGCCCCGACCATGTAATAGGCGCCAACACGACGGTTCGGTGTCACGTCTCGATCTGCCATTGTTACACCGGATAATCCAGCCGCTTGAATACATCGGCCCAACGTTGCCCGACTTCTTCGCGCTCTTCTGGAGTTAGCGGCAACACGTTCTTTTGGTAGTCGCGCTGACTGTCGAGATAGGCCTGGAAGCGCGGCGCGGCGGCATCAAAGTTCGGCAAGTCGAGCTGCCGATAGATCGTCGCCATCGTCCCCATGGCATCGTCCGTCAGGTCCCGAAAGCTGACATCTATCAACTCCCGTTCACCGAGGAGACCACTCTCGGCGAAGAAAGCGTTCATCAGCTTCGGGTAGCTGTCCAACACGTGGCGGACCACCTGATCGCGATCCGTCCGGTGCAAGCCCCAGGCCTCTTGCGCCTTCAGGTACAGATGTACGGTGGAAACAAAGACCTTGTACGGGTTGCGATGGATGTGAATGAATCGCGCGCCGGGAAACATTTCTCTAAGCAGGCTGATGCGAGCCGTATTGGCCGGGTTCTTAAGGAGCAGGGGCATTCCGGGTTGGGCATATTGGATCTTCCTGAGAAAACCCAGGTATTGGTGCTTCCAGGAAGCTTGTAGCGATGGGTCGCCGCCGTCGAACATCACTGCCTCATGGAATATCCGTTGCATGCATTGCGGAAAAAACGAAACGTGGTAGAAGGACATCCGCCCGGTGCTGGTGAGGGCCATCTCTTCCTCCCACGGGGCTTCTGCCGATACGGGCACATTGTCCATGAGACGCTTCTCGGGAAGCTGGCGCGCAAAGCGGCGCTGCGCGATGCCCGACAAAGTCAGGAAATCGTTAGGCATGCCCGCCTGGAGTAATGTGACCCGACCGAATTGCGGGTCCTGACTCATTACGTTGTGCAGGTGGGTGGTGCCACTTCGCCAGTGCCCGACGATGAACACTGGCGGCTCAAACCGTTGGCGGCGGATGCGGCGCCCGTATTTCGCGGCCTCCCACCAGATGACCGGCTGGCGCAGGCCCGTCACGACAAAGAGATAGAGTAATCGCGGTAGAAACCTCATCTCACACCGGTAGGCGGCAACCAGCCGAAGCAAATTGTAAAAGCTGCTGGAGATCAGCGGGTGAAGCGCTGTGTGCTGCATGTCGCCTTATCCTGTTTTTGCTACCAGCTCATACAGATAATGCCGGCCATGAGGAGCCCCATGCCGGCCAGGTGGATTGGCTGGATCGCATCACCGTGCAGAACCCAGGCGCCCACGGCAGCCCAAATGAACATGGACGCGTAGATCGGATACAGGACTCGAACCGTTCCGCCGAGTCTGAATGCATACGTAAAGAACACCATCACGGTGAGGTAGGTTGCCATGCCCGCAATGATGAATGGGTTCGTAATGAAATCGATGATCCGGCCCTGCATCTGCTTGGCGCCGTGCTCAAATAAGAACGGCGCCATCCCTGCGAGAACGGATGCGACTAACACTGAGCCGATCGCAAGAACGGGTGTCTTCATCAGCATGGCTACGACTCCTTCCTGCGCGCGACCGACACTGTGGCAATGCCGTGGGTATCGATCCCCATATCTATCTTTTCAAATCCCACCGATCTGACGAGTTCGTCCATCTCAGCCTGTGTGCGGCGTCGCATCACCCATGGTTTACCGTCCCAGTCGACACAAGTCCGCGCGATCTCCTCGAGCTGCGGGTGCCACGGTTGGCACGTGTAGATCAGGTAGCCACCGGGCTGAATCAGCCCTGCCAGGCCCTCGAGAGATGCCCGGATGCGTCCATTGTCGGGGAATAATTCAAACAGTCCCGAGACGATCGCGATATTTGGTGCCGGCTCGATCGCCAGTAGGCCTGCGGTATCGAACGCATCCCCTTCCTCATACGTTACGTTGCTGAGTTGCAGCGCTTCTGCAAGCTTCCTGCCTTCCTTCAAGGAATGGGGACTCCGATCCCGCAGGAGGGCACTGACTTCCTCATCAGGAAATTCCCGCACTATGTCGACGACGTATCGGCCGCGACCCGTAGCGATATCCATGATCCGTGCGGGCTGCTCTGAGTCGAGGAGCCATCGGACTGTGGTTCTGAGGCTCTCCTCCAGGATGCCCTGACGCTCCCGCATGGCTTTCCAGCCAACGGCATTGAGGTACACGCGGTCGATTATCCTGCCAAGCGCCGTCTTCCCCCGGACCTCGTTCTCATAGACGTAGTCCAGCGAGTCACCGGAGTTGAAGCCCGTTGCCCAGCCTAGCCGAACTCCTTCGCTAAGACGGCCGAGCGTCCACATACTGGCTTTCTGCAGCCCGAAATATATCGCCTTCAGAAGCGGCGCCGGTTCACGCAGCTCGAGATATTCTTCCCTCGTGTACCCCGCTCGATCCGCCTCGAGCAGGGACGATCGATCGACGTCATGTTCGAACGCCTTCTGAATGAACTCACGAGATTTGGCGATGGGTTTGTGCCGGTCTTTTTCAAACAGAATCGCATGAAAAAACCCCGGATAGATCTCCATTTCCTTCACGGGGGAAGATAATCCCTTGTAGAACCGAAGCTGGGCCGAGTTCTTGACGACCCAGTCGCTTCCTGCGGACAGGACCAGGGTAGGGGTTGTGATTGCCCCGGCATCCGCCATTATCCGTGTCGATAGGTCATGCAGCCCGAGCAGGATGTTGACTGAAATATTCTTTGTAATGAGTTCGTCATCGTCGTAGCTGCGCATCTGCTCCGGGTCGTGAGTCAGCATCTTCGATTTGACGTAGCTGCTGATGAAGGACCTGTCCTTGAATTTCTCCAGCAACCGCAACATCGGAATGGCGAAGGGCACGTACAACCTGATTCTCAAGCCCGGTGCGGCCAGGACCATGGCACGAATACGGGGAGCAAAATCGTGGACCCACGCGGCTGCGGTCACTGAGCCAATACTGTTGGCGACAAGAGCCATGTTTTCTACCGCAATGCCGTACTCTCGCGAGATGAATTTCACAAAAGTATCGAGATCTCTGACGTGATCGTAGTAGTGGTCCGCGTATCCTCTCGGGCCGGGCGAGAGCCCGTGCCCTCTCATGTCCCACGAGAACGCCCAAAAGTCTTCCAGTCCGAATTCGTTGACCTGTTGCGCTATTCTGCCCGAGTGCTCATGCCCCCGGTGCAAGAATATCAGTGCTTTGTCACTCGAAACTTGCGGTTTCCACGCTCGGTAGAAGAGCTCAGTCTTATCCCAGCTTTCGAAATGACTTTCGATGACATTCCGTTCGTTCATGTTCCCACTCCAGTGTTGCTACCAGGATGAGAGTAAATCGTCTACCGCGACATAATCATGAGCAAAACAGGATGAAATCATGAGGAATTTCGGAGGGGGTTCAAAGAATCCGAATCCAGCTACAAATGGGAGTACGTGCAAGTAGCATGATGATCCGGAGCAAAATACGCCTCTGTCAATTGCGATTGAATAGCGGTATACGGCAGGCGCAAGAAGCTCAAACGGTGTTGTAGACGATAGTCGAATCAGCGCACAATACTTCCTATGGGTTCCTTGTTTATCATCTGTTTCGGCATCGTCGGCATGCTGTTCGGCTGGTTCGTGTATTCGCGCTTTGTTGCCGCGAAGATCTACCGGCTCGATTCTGAATTTGAGACTCCGGCGCACGAACTGACGGACGGTGTCGACTACGTACCGACGAACAAGTACGTATTGTGGGGACATCATTTCACGTCAGTCGCAGGTGCGGCGCCAATAGTTGGGCCGGCCATCGCCGTCTACTGGGGTTGGGTCCCGGCGATGCTGTGGGTCGTATTCGGAACCATCTTCTTTGCCGGCGTCCACGACATGGGCGCCTTGTGGGCAAGCAATCGACACGGGGGCAAATCGGTCGGCGCGCTTTCCGAGACGATCATAGGGCCCAGAACCCGCGCACTGTTCATGATCGTCGTGTTCCTCGTGTTGCTGATGGTCAATTCGGTATTCGGTGTTGTGATCGCCAGGGCATTCGTCGGATCGCCGACGGCCGTGATCCCGGCCTGGGCGGCGATCGCCGCAGCGTTAGTCATTGGCCAGCTGATCTACCGCAAGAAGATCAACTTGCTCGCGGTGTCGATTATTGGCGTGACGGTGCTTTACGCGTCCGTCTATTACGGCAGCACCACACCGCTGGCGTTGCCGGAAAATTTGTTCGGCATGTCTGCCAACGCGAACTGGATCATCATCCTGTTCATCTACGCAGCCATCGCGTCGATGTTGCCCGTCTGGGCACTCCTACAGCCGCGCGATTACATCAACGGTCTGCAGCTGTTTCTCGGGCTGTTCCTGTTATACGGCGCAGTTGTCCTCGCAACGCCCGATATTTCGGCACCTGCGTTCAACGATCTGACGGGCGAGGACGCGCCCTCGATCATTCCGTTGCTATTCGTAACGATCGCTTGCGGCGCTGTGTCAGGCTTTCACGGTATCGTGGCCTCGGGAACGAGTTCGAAGCAGCTCAACAAAGAGACCGACGCCCGTCTCGTCGGATACTTTGCCGCGATCGGGGAAGGATCGCTTGCGCTGATAACGATTGTTGCTGTGACGGGTGTCACTCTGGCGGCGACGCCGGAACTGTGGCACGAGCATTACCACGAGTTCGGTGCGGGCGGCGCGGGTGCCTTTATCAGCAGCGGCGCGAATCTCCTGGCTGCCGGTTGGGGGCTGCCGACAGCCCTTGCGGAAACGTTGTTGGCTACCATGCTCGTATTGTTCGCTGGCACGACGATGGATTCTGGTGTGCGCCTGCAGCGTTACATCATCCAGGAGTGGGGCGAGATCTATAACATCCCGGCGCTACGCCGGGGCGTTGTCGCGACGCTCGTTGCGGTCGGGTCCTGTCTGCTCATTGCGTTCGGCGCTGGTGGCAGCTCAGGCGCTGGCGGCATGATCATCTGGCCGTTATTCGGTACCACGAACCAGATGCTCGCCGGCATGACCTTGCTCGTTATTTCGGTATACCTGATTAAACTCAGGCGTCCGGCCTGGGTAACGCTGGTGCCAATGACGTTCGTGCTGCTGATGTCATTCCTGGCCGGAATCGTCACGTTTCTAAGGTTTGCCAGAGAGCAAAACTACCTGCTCGCCGGTATTAATATCGTGGTGCTCATCACCACCGTGTATGTCATCCTCGAGGCGGCATCGGCCGTGGCGGCGTTCAAGTCCAACAGACAGGGAGCTACCGATACCGGGTAGATGTTGATGGCAGCCCGACGAGCCAGGCCAATAAAACCCGAGATTTCTAGATAGCCAGAAACTCCTTCACGATAGCCGCGCCGACTTCGCTGGTTGTATTGCTGCCACCCATATCTTTGCTGCGTACCTCGCCATCGGCGAGTACTTTCATGATTGCTGACTGTATGTCGTTGGCGGCCTCTTCTTCACCCAGGTGATCCAGCATCATTCGCGCCGATTCAATTGAGGCAATCGGGTTGACGATGTTCTTGCCGGCATACTTCGGTGCCGATCCGTGGATCGGCTCGAACATCGACGGGAATACCTTCTCAGGATTAATGTTGCCGCCGGCGGCAAATCCCATTCCGCCCTGCAGCATAGCCCCGAGGTCGGTGATGATGTCGCCAAACAGATTGGATGCAACGACCACATCAAAATATTGCGGGTTCTTGACGAACCACATGGTCATGGCATCGACAAGAGCCATATCAGTCTTCACGTCGGGAAACTCGCCGGCAATCTGGTTAAAAATCGAATCCCAGTAAACCATTGAGTAGTTCAGTGCATTGCCCTTCGAACAGTTGGTTACAAGGCCGGCCGACTCTCCGTCACGCAGTTTTCCGCGTTTTCGGGCCAGTTCGAATGCGTACCGCATTACGCGTTCGCACCCCTTCCGTGTGAATACAGCCATTTGATTGGCAAAGCCCTCCGGCTTGTCCGGCATAAAGAACCCGCCATTTGCCGAATACTCGCCTTCAGTATTTTCCCTGACGACGATCATATTCACAGATTCCGGCGTGGCTGTTCGAATCGGTGTCTCAACGCCAGGGTAAAGCTGGATCGGTCTGAGGTTCACATACTGATCAAAGCCCTTTCGTATTTGCAGCAGTATTGCCAGAGAAATGTGATCCGGTACTTTCGCCGCGTCTCCGATACAGCCAAGAAAAATGGCATCGAAGCCCTTCAGGACATTGAGCAGGTTGTCAGGGCCCATTTGGCCGTGTTCGAGGTAGTAGTCGCAGCCCCAGTCGAATGACTCGAACTCGGCCTTGAAAGTAAATTTGTCTGCTGCCGCTTGCAACATCCGGGTTGCTTCAGTGGATACCTCGGTGCCCACGCCGTCGCCAGGAATGACGGCAATATTGTAATTATTCATGCGATTCTGATCTCTCTTCTTGTTGGGTATCGATTTCCGATGCGGAGCACACTTCACATGACATTACGACAATAATTTGCACTGCTTATCCGGCGGGGACGCAAATGTAGCGCCATTTGACGTTCTTTCCGGCGCCTTGACCACCTGCTTCCTCCAACGCCATTCCGGCTCGCTCACAAGCCTGAGCCGAGTCGAATTCGGCCGTCACGGAAGTGCCAGATGTGTCGCCAGAAGTGATGAACCATGCGATCAGAATTATTTTCATAATAGTGCCTCCTATATGCAACGATCGATAAGCGGGGATCTCCAGATTCTGTGTCAGCCGATCTAGTCTGATGTTCCCGCTGTCTTGATGGATTTTCTGAGCCTGATCCAGGTCCGCTTGATCAGGCGGGCGAGTCGTTCGAGGCGCAGTGGCCGATAATACTTCGCATCCTCAGAGGAAATATCCTGAAATTTGCGATCATATTTGTGCTTAATCCAGGCATTAAAATCATGCTGGTGCGAAAAGCTGTGCCGGAAATGATTCAGTGGATGAAAACCCGGTTTGCGGAAAACGGAGACCCCGAAATCGATCAAACAGGGACGCGAGTCACTTGTAACGAGGATATTGTCTTTTCTCTTCAAGTCGCCGTGTGCTATGCCGCGCTCATGAATTGATTCGATAATCGTCAGCATCGCTGCGAAAAATAAATTGCGATCCCCGATAGCGGTGTGGCGCATGGTACGAGCTTCGACGTTCTCGAGTACGAGGTAGCGCCCCATAAAAAAACCAAAGCAGCGGGGAATATCTTCTACACCCGCTAAACGGCGGTATATTTGATATTCGCGCCGAAGCATCCGCCGATTCAACCATGCGGTGATGCCCTTACCGGCCGCAGACTTAACCAGAATCCTGTTTTCGCCGACTTGGCCTGTGTGGATATCGCCCTGATATCCGCCATGCTTCAGTCGTTCACCGTCCGTTACGCAAGAGAGAACGTCAGACTCGGTGATGCTCGAGTCGTTCACAACCTGCTGTAGTTGAAGAAAAAGCAGGCGAGCAGGAGGACCGCGATGACGGGCTCGAAATTAGCGGTCAGACTTATCTTAAATGACCAGTGGCCACTCAGGTTCCGATCGCGACTGCCGAACGACGGCATTAGCGCCGGAGTCTGTCTCGCGAAATCCTGCCATGGGTCACCAAAAATCCCGGCTAACTTGCGGTCTTCATATTCAATCGCGGGTGGGTAATAGAAGAGGAAAAACGCAGTTGCTACCAGGAATGTCCACCATATTCCGGAGGCTCCTGCGAAAGCATAAACGATAAGAATATTGCCAACATACAGTGGATGCCTGACAAGAGCATAAGGCCCGTTTGTTGCGAGTTGTTTATTCTTGATAATAAAGCCGGAAGCCCACATGCGCACGGCGACCCCTATCACAACAAACACGGCAGTCAAATGAAGGGCCCATGGTATGGGCCGTGCGATCACCACGAACCATATGCACAAGAGAAAACCAAGCCATTGACGAGATGCTTCGTGGTAACGCATCTCTCTTATCAAGTGGGGCAAGCCGGAAAGAGGCGGGAGTGGTTGAGTACGATGGGACATTTAGATTCCAGCGTTATTGAAGCAACGATACACCATAGTGAACTGGATGGATGGCGTAAGACGGGACATGTATTTTACAGTCGCTTGCCAGCCGCGAATCCGTTATTTTATCGTAAAGCAAGCGAATTACTATCGCTTTAGATTCTGTTCGACCCGGGATAGGCGGACCAGAGGCCAGCAAAAGTACGGATTGAACGCTACCGTCAGAGTGTGCAGACTAGTTGTTTTCCATGGTCATAATTCATTGAAAGTTCTCGTAAAATCGTCTGCTTTGGCGATGCTGCACTTGCTCGCTGTATTACCACAGGTCGCTGCCAGGAGGTTGGCAATTTTTGCAGCCTGGATCTTGTGGCGGGCCAAAAGCAGAACGCGCCGCATCACCGAACGCAATCTGGAAATCAGTTTTCCCAATATGTCGGCCGCCAGGCGGGAGCAATTGGCGCGTGCGAGCCTGCGCGAGTTATCTGAGAATATTCTCGATAGTGGGCGAACCTGGCTATGGCGGCCCGAACGCCTGTTGCGGCGTGTTACCAGCGTCTCCGGCGAAGAGCATTTACAAGCGGCGGTTGACAATGGGAGTGGCACGATCGTGCTGGTGCCTCATCTGGGCAATTGGGAATTGCTTAATCTCTACATTTGTAACAAGTACCCGGTAACCGCTTTGTATCAGGAGCACAAACGAGTTGAGCTCAACGATCTCATGCGCCACGCTCGGGAGCGCAGCGGCGCCAGACTGGTACCGGCTACGGCGGGAGGTGTGCGATCCATCCTGCGGGCACTGAGAGCAGGTGAAGTAACTCCGGTGCTGCCGGATCAGGTACCGCCCATTGAGGGCGGCAAGTTTGCACCGTTTTTCGGGGAGCCCGCCCTGACGATGACTCTGGTGACGAACCTGATCCAGCGCACGGGGGCAAAAGCGATCGGGGCCTATTGCAAGCGCGTGCCCGGCGGTAATTACGAGATCGTTTTTCGGCCCGCCGACGAAAAGATCTACGCATCGGACTCCGCCACCGCACTGGCAGCACTGAATCGATCGGTTGAGCAGTGCGTGCTGGATTGCCCGGCGCAATACCAGTGGGCATACAAGCGCTACAAGAAAATGCCGAACCTGACCAATCGTGAGTACTTCCAGACGAGCTAGGCGCAGTGCTACGCGTAGTGCGGATACACTGGCTGCTACATGTACTCATGAATATCGGCCAGTGAGTGTGCCGCATTGTTCATTACCACGCGGTAGAACAGCGTCTCATTGCGGTCCTGCAACGCTACCAGGTAGAGATAACGCTCCAGGTTGTTCACCTGCTTCTTCCTTCGTTTTTTTTGGGGGGCGTAAACGCGAAAATACTCCCTCAGTCCACAGTTCATATGCCGGATTTCACCTATCTTCGGATCATGCGTATCAACGGTTTAGGTACTGAGTGATAGGATCACTGTAACGAGGAGTGGCAGCATGAATAACACACCGAATTTGCTATTGAATTCGTCTCTTGGGACGGAGCTTTCGCAGGATGAAGCTGGCGTGCTCAACGATCTCATGAGTCTGCGCGAGCTTGCGGATGGCGAGTTTCTCATCACAGAGGGAACGCATGACAATTCGCTGCACGTGTTGCTGGAGGGCAAGCTAGAGGTAGTAAAACGCACCGGGGCTGGTGAAATCGTGAGTCTTGCCGTTCTGAGAGAAGGTGATCTCGCGGGCGAGCTCAGTTTTATTGATGGCGAGCTGCACACGGTCGGGTTACGGGCGTTGTGTGATACTCGGGTGCTCAGCCTGCCGCGCGAAAAATTTGAAGGCGTCGTCGATGCGAATCCGCAACTTGTCTATAAGCTGATGCGTGTAGTTGCGCGCTCAGCACATCGGATCGTCCACCAGATGAACCATGAGTTCATCGAACTGAATAACTACATCTTCAAGCAACACGGTCGCTACTGAGTGAATGCAAAGAAAAGGCCCGCATTATGCGGGCCTTTTCATCTTTGTGAGTTCGTAGCTTGGTTAGTTGTTTCGTCTTACTTCGTCACTTCAACCTTCTTCTCGATCACACGGATCTTGTGAGCGCCGCCCATGCCGCTTTCGCTGTCCACGAAGTGAACCTCGCTGCCGTGGCCGGCCGATTCAAGCATCGATTTGATCGCCTGCTGAGTTGCTTGGTCTACCGGTTTCTTACTGATGATCATCACACCGTCCATGCTGTGTGCGGTCGCCATGTCCGCATCATGCATCACGTGTACGTTGACATCGGTGATATCGCCATCGCTCATCCACATGGCGCCTTCGTGATGTCCATCAAATACCGGCATCTTGATAGTCTTGCCGTCAACGTCGAACTTGAAGCCGTCTTCTTCGCGTGTCACCAGGATAGTTCGCCCGGACTTATCGACAATTGACCTGTTCTCACCTACTTGCATGTCATGCAGGTTGAAACCAAGGTCGTCACTATCGAGCTCGATGCGCGTCTCGCCGGAGCCGTCTTCTCCGATCACCGCAATCGCCATCTTGTGTCGAATTTCTTCTCCCGCAATCGCCGCAGCGGCGAGGCTGACGGCAGCAATGAGGACCGCTATTTGTTTAGATTTCATAGTAATTGTGCCCCTGATTCTAATTCGGTTCGCATCAATAGATGCATGATACGCCAGTATGGTCGCACCGTAATTGACAGTTGGCCCGTTAAGAATTCGCCATGTTTCTCAGTCTTGTAACAGGGAATGTGAACGGATTCTATGTATCATCGTAATTCTGGTCGAGGAGTAGGTGAGTGGCCTCATTTTTCGAAGAGCTAAGACGTCGGAAGGTTCTCAGGGTCGCCGGGCTGTATCTTGTCGGCGCCTGGCTGACGCTGCAAATCGCAGACGTCGTCATACCTGCGCTCTTCCTGCCTAACTGGATAATAAGCCTTGTCCTGTACCTGCTCGTTTTTGCTTTGCCGCTGGTTTTGGTTCTCGCTTGGCACCTTGACCTTACGGCTGATGGTCTAAAGCAGGACATCAGCAACAACCCGCGAGGACTCAAGGGATTGAAGTCGGGTATTGCGATTGCAACCTCTCTGGCAATCGTTGCTGTAGCCGGTATCTATTTCTATGACTACTTGTCAGACGTGGTCGACAGCGAACGAGCAACAGAGGGACCTCTCGAGGCATCGGTAGCTGTATTGCCATTTATCAATTTGTCTGAAGATCCTGAGCAGCAATATTTTTCAGACGGCATGTCTGATGAGTTGATTAATGCGCTGGCTCGCTTGCCAAACCTTCACGTCGCCGCCAGGACATCGTCTTTCCAGTTTCCTGGGACGAAGGAAGGAATGGATGTCGGCGATATTGCGCGGAAGTTGGGGGTTGCGACCATATTAGAGGGTAGTGTGCGTCGGGCCGGCGACACGGTTCGCGTAACTGCCAAGTTGATAAACGCGGACGACGGGTTTCAGATCTGGTCTGAAGATTTTGATCGCAAGATAACCGATGTCTTTGCTATTCAAGACGAGATCGCCGGCGCTATCGCGTCATCCCTGCATGTGCGGTTAGCCGAGGAGGGTGCAGCCGAGCCCAGCGTGCCGCGTGCGGCGAGCATTGACGCATATAACCTCTACCTCCTGGGACGCCATCATTTCGAGAAGCGTACCAACTTTGAACTTAACCAGGCACAGCGCTATTTCGAGGGGGCAATCGAGCGCGATCCGCGCTTTGCACCAGCCTACAACGGCTTAGTGGACTCCCTGTTGCTGCAAAGCGATAGCGGATACGGCGATGAGCCGGTCGAACAGGTGATTGCGATTGCGTTGCCGTTGATCCACAAGTCCCTGCAGTTGGATCCATTCCTGGCTGAAACACATGCCTCACTGGGCCTTTTGAGAATGTTAGAGCGTGATCTGCTGGCCTCGGAAGCGGCACTTCTGCGTGCTATCGAACTCAGTCCGAACCTGTCGCGAGCTCATGTTTGGCTCTACATTACATACGAGCGGCAGTTGCGACCGAGAAAAGCCTTTGAGGCACTGCAGCGTTCTTTGTCCCTCGACCCATTATCAGCGATCGGAGACGCGAACATGGCTGCCGAGTGGTGGATCCGAGGTCGTACGGACGAGGCTCTTCAGGCGGCTGGTCGGGTGATACAGGCTACACCAGAAAGTCCATTAGGTTACCGCCGATCCGGTCGCATCATGCGAACGAGCGGCGAACTGGCCGAGGCCGTCAGCTTATATAGACAATCTTTGGAGGTCGCTCCGGATGATCCAAACTCGGTCCTTGAGTTAGGGTCATTGCTGGTCGATCTGGCGATGTACGATGAGGCCGAAAATCTGCTTGGGCCCCAACGGCACATTGCCTACCTCGCACAAGGGCGTGTGGACGAGGCATTGGCTGTGGTCCGTGCATCGTTGCAGGAAAGACCCGAACACATGCAGTCGATCATCGCTGCCGCTCGCACTGAATCCAGAGCCGGGAATTTTTATCAGGTTCGGGCATTGCTTGAACCCCTCGGCGAAGGAGCCAAACCTGGCGAGGGCCCACTTTTTGCGCCCTATGGAATTCACTTTTGGGATCCACAAATCGCAGCGCTGGATCTGGCTGTGGCCTTATTGGAGACGGGTGAAAGGGAATCTGGCCTGGCGCTCGTGTCGGAAGCCAGGCGCCATTTTTCTGCCCTGATTGACGAGGGACTGGATCATCCGATGCTGCGGTATCAGGAAGCAAGGATTCTGGCTTTGGAGGGCAGACACGAAGAGGCTTTGCAAGTACTGCGGCAGCTTATCGCTGCTGGCTGGCGATTCTGGTACCTGGACGGTGACCCGGCATTAAAGAGCTTGCAGGATAGCCGGGGATTTCGCTCAATTGTCGAGGACAAGGACAGGCTTGCAGATCTGGAAAGAGCCAAGCTCAAAACTGTTGCGCAGCGAGAATTTCGGACCGACAGAAATTATCGCTGAAGTGGCCACACATTCGGTTATTACGCAGTGCTTACTGTAGGCGTCTTAGTAAAATGCGCCCAGAATCTCACCAACCGGAAAAGGCAATGAGCCACAAGCTAATAATCATGGGGGCCGCAGGACGTGACTTTCATGTGTTCAATTGTTGCTACCGCGACAATTCGGACGTTGAAGTTGCTGCGTTTACGGCCACGCAGATTCCACACATCGATGATCGTCGCTATCCGGCTGCTCTCGCGGGCTCGTTATATCCTGACGGCATCCCGATTGTTCCCGAAGAAGAACTCGACGAATTGCTGCGCGGTGGTGACATCGACGAAGTCGTATTTGCCTACTCCGATGTGAACCTCGACTACATCGAAGAACGTCGCAAGAAAGTGGCAGCCCTTAGAGTGCGCTTCTCGCTATTCGATATTGACTCGACCATGCTGCCATCGACCAAACCAGTCATCGCGATTACGGCGGTCAGGACGGGCTGTGGCAAAAGCCAGGCATCGCGCCGTATCACACATATTCTGCGGCAACTCGGCAAGACCGTGGTGGCAATCCGACATCCGATGCCGTACGGCCATCTTGCGGAGCAGGCTGTGCAGCGCTTCGAGACATACGATGATCTTGATCGGCATCAATGCACGATTGAGGAGCGGGAAGAGTACGAACCGCATATCAATAACGGAGTAGTCGTTTATGCGGGCGCCGACTACGCAGCGATCCTGGCGCAAGCCGAGCAGGAGGCGGATGTCATTGTCTGGGACGGCGGTAACAATGACACACCGTTTTACAAGCCCGACCTCTGGATCGCGGTTGCCGACCCCTATCGCCCGGGGCATGAGCTCGAGTACTTCCCGGGTACCGAGAACTTTGCCCGTGCTGACATAATTCTGATCAATAAGGTTGGCCATGCGGATCCGGAGAACATCGCCGCAATCGAGGCGAACGCAAGCGAGATAAATCCGGCAGCCGTGATCTTGCGTCGCAAGTCACCGCTTGACGTTCCGAATCCGGAGTTAATACGTGGTAAACGCGTACTCGCGATCGAAGATGGGCCTACAACGACACACGGCGGCATGCCGTTCGGTGCCGGCGTGATGGCCGCGAGATTAAACGAAGCTGCCGAACTCGTTGATCCAAGGGAACATGCCGTTGGCGAGATTGCGGCGACATTCGAAAAGTACCCGGACATTGGACCGCTGTTGCCCGCTATGGGTTATGGCGATGCACAAATTCGCGATTTGGAGGCGTCGGTTAACGCCGTCGACTGTGACCTGGTCCTGGTAGCGACACCGATCGACCTGACGCGACTGATTGATATCAAGAAACCGCATATGCGCATCGGCTACCGACTGGCCAGCGATGACGGCGCGTTGTCCGCGGCGGTTAGGCGATTGGTGTCCTGACGGGCTGCGGGTTCTGACGCAATCAGGCGGACGGCAACGCGTCGACGAGTTCTTCCATCTTGCGTAACGCTGCCTTGTCGGGCAGTTCACCGTAGGCCGCACCGATGTTGTCGAGCATGTGCTTGGGCTTGCTCGTCGCCGGAGTCACACACGTCGTGGCAGGATGCGCTGCAGCGTACTTGATGAAAAATCTGCCCCAGGTATCCGCACCGAACTCCTTCGCCCAGTCTGGTACGTCAATTCCGCTGACACGGCTAAACAGACGTGAGCGTCCAAACGGTACATAAATAAGTACTGCGATACCCAGTTCCTGGGCCAGTGGTAATATTCTTTCGGCCGAGACGCGGTTGTCGATGGCGTAGTCGACGCCAATGAAGTCAATCGGATAGTCGTGCATGGCCTTTTCAAGGTCCGGATAACGACTGGCCCGCGTAGACGTTGTGCCAATGTATCGGATGCGGCCGTCATCCTTGAGTTCCTTGATGACGCCCATCTGCGTCGGCAGGTCCGCCAGATTGTGCACCTGAATCAGGTCTATCGGATCTTTGCCGATGCGATCAAATGAACGCTCGACTTGTGCACGAGCCGTCGCAGCGTCAGCGCCGCCACTGCTGCCGCGAGACACGACATTCACCTTGGTTGCCCAGAAGATATCGTCAGTCATTCCGCCATCTCGTGCGATCTGTCCGCTGACTTCTTCGGAAGCGCCGTAGGAGGGTGCGGTATCAAATACCGTGCCGCCGTTTTCAAGCAGCGTTTCGATAACGTCCGCCAGTGCGGACACGTCGTCGCTCTGCGCGACGGAGCGGAAAGTGGCCGAACTCCCGAGACCTACAATCGGCAATTTCTCACCGGTCTTTGGGATGGCTCGAGTTATGAGGTCTCCACTTTCGAGCGCGCGCAACAGTTCGGCGGGCAATGTGCAGGCGGCAGCAATCAATGCGGAGCTTTTGAGATAGTCGCGACGTGTGAGCATTCCTGAGCTCCTCAATATTGTCTGCTCACCAAATTACACGGATCAGGCTTCCGTATCCAGCCGGCCAGAATCTTTGTTACTCTTTTGTCCAGAACAATAACGATGGAGCGGAACCATGGACCCAGCATGGATACAGGTTTTCGTACTCACCTTGGCCGAATGCGTAGCGCCTGCCGGGAAGACGATTTGTCAGGAATGCGAATTCGATCTGCAGTTCCTGACCCGGGCTGACTGTGAATACGCTTTGGAACAACTCGTTGCGCTCAAGGACGAATCAGCAAGTGTCATTGTTAATAAGAGCAATTCGGGCTGCGCCGCGTCTGCTCGCCAGGCTGACGTATTCTCGAGTCTCGAAGCCGTTCGTTCAGCGTCCGGTGATAAGAGCGCATGGCGCGACCCATAGCCGCTTCGGAGTTTACAAAAGGAACGGCAAGACAACATGCCGCGACCTCGGGTAGTCGGCAAACTCGCCCTGGTACCAGCGGTGAATCGCGAATGCTCGTGGCAGCAGGTTGGCCATCGTGAAAATGGCAAACGCTGCGCCGGCCAGCGACCAGGTGGCGATTGCCCACCCAATCCACATCAGCATCTCGCCGAGATAGTTCGGGCAGGACACCCAACGATACATGCCTCCGAACGGAATCTCGTAATCCGATTCTCCCGACTTGCGTAACCTGAACAGAATGAGATCGGCGTGTTTGTTGATCAGCCAACCTGTTGTGAAGCACAGAGCGCCGGCGATGAAAGGGGCTGAATTGAGCCATGACAGCTCGTAGTCACCAAGGTGTGAGATCCAACGTGCATTGAGGTACGCATTCAGGCAATTGAATAGTATTGCCATGGCGACAATCACTATTGGCATGCGCTTGCCCGTTTCCCGAATGCGTAACGGAAAAATGAACGTTTCCGGGACGCGCAAAGCGACCGCAGGGGGCGTTCACCGACAACAACAGCATGAATGTCTGTGCCGCCATGGCGAACATCAGCAGCACCAGCCAGTTGTGGATTTGTAGTTCGTTCATGGCCTAACCCGACAGGCAATGTCCATACCAATCAGAAGACCGGAGCGTTTCTAGTCCTTTAGCTGATACGTCCAGCGACCGTAAACGTACATGCCAGCAGCCGAGACAAGACCAACTGCGGCCATGATGTACCAGGCCGTCCCAACATCATTCGTCGCATAAAGTTGTGCCGTCAGGAAATCGCCGGTTTGCCCCGTGACTTCGATCAGTTTCTGAAACGCCTCGCCGATCGGCACGGCGTCGACCTCGGTCTGCGTTAGGCCACTATCCAGCAATGATTCGCGTGAGATTGTGTCCTTCGCGCCAAACTTGCCGTACAGGTACTGGCCAAAAAAACCTTCCAGCGACCAGCCGATGCCCAGCGGCAGTTGGCTAAAACCGAGATACATCGCTTTCTTCTGGTTTGGTGCGATATTGCCGAGGTATTCCGAGCTCTTGGGACTGGACAGCATTTCGCCCATGGAAAAACAGACGATCGCCAGCACCATGATCCAGACGTAGTTAAAACCGCCTATAAGAAGCAACGTAGCCGCGGCGAGAAAAGTACCCAATGCCATGGAGTTTGTCGCCCTCATCAGAGCGCTCCAGCCCGCAACGATGAAACAGAAAATCATGATCAACATGGCGTTGAGGTTGACGAGGCCTTCGGGCTGAATGCGCTGCCCATCCTGCGTCATGCCTAACAGGAAGATCCAGAACGGGTTGGACGTACCGTCCTCGCCGAACAGGTGCCGCACCATCACTGACGTGTCGACCCAATCCCTGAAGTACAGCGGTGCGACGTCCCAGAACGCCATCAGCATGAACCAGAAACCCGAGAACAGGATCATGTACCAGATCATCACGGGTCGCATCAGTTCGCGCAGGCTGTCACGCCACAGGCTTGTCTCCTTAATTTCTCCGGATGCCACTTTTTCGCGATGGGCCAGACGCTCTTCCTGGTCGACTTCCTTATACGTCAGCAAGAGCAGGAAGTTGAGAGCGATAATCGCTGCACAGGCATAGAAAACGTGCGACCACTCGAGTTGGCGAAGCTGTGCTGCAAGCAACGGGCCGATGAATCCGCCGATATTGACGGTCTGATAAAAAACACCCCATGCCATCGAGCTGTTTTGCCGATTCGTGGACTTGACGATCGTGGCCTGAATACCCGGTTTGAATATGCCGGTACCAAACGCGAGCACCAAGGCGCCGGCCATGAATCCCCAGAAGCTCGGAAACCAGGCCATGAGCAGGTAGCCGAAAATCTTGATTACCGTCGAGGTAAAGATTGTCTCTTTGTAACCGACCCGATCAGAAATCCCGCCGGTAAGTACAGGAACAAAAGATTGCATCAGCGCCCAGAACAGGAAAATGATACCGACATCTGTACCTGCCAGGCCAAGTCCGCCGTTGGAGGCAGCATCGGTTGCATACAGGCTGGAAACCTGCCGCACGCCGTAGTACGCAAGGCGCTCGACCATTTCCATTCCGCCGCAGACCCAGAATACATAGGAAAGGCTGCCGATTGCCGCCCAAATCCCAAGCTGTTTTACGTCCTTGACACTCGTGGTGTGTGATTCGAGATCGGTATTCGCCATCGTTTCGCCTTCTTCTTTTTCAGATGGGGCCGCAGTCTAACCCGGTCTTGTAAGTAAAGGTACAATCGAGCTGGACCTGAGAATTGAGTACCCAGGGAAACCTTCACGACGGCGACAAATGCGATCCGGATCAGGAACTTCAGTAATGAGCCAGTTACGCGCGGGGGCGATTGGCATAGTGGTATGTCTGGTCCTGTCGATCGTGGGGGCTTGTACGGCCGCTGATTCGAGTGCTTCAGCCGGTTATGACGAACTGCTACAGCTGTTTGTGGATTGGCGTGAATTTGAGCACCCGCCCTGGCTGGAGGGTGCGCCCGATTATACCGCGGAGACGTTTGACGCCCGGTATTCGGAATTCCAGAATTATCGGGCACGTCTTGGCGCTATCGATATCAGCGATTGGCCGGTCGAACATCAAGTTGACTGGCACATCGTACGAGCCGAGATGAACGGCTTCGATTTCAATCACCGTATCCTGAGGCCATGGGCACGCGACCCCGCGTTCTACCAGTCGATCTGGCTATACAAGAGTGATGTTCCCGCCCATGAAGGACCGACACATCATGCCGTGACTGAGCTGTGGTCCTACAAATTTCCTTTGTCCGAGCGCGAAGAGCAGCGTCTGATCGCCGATCTGCAGGTCATACCGCCGTTGCTGCGACAGGCGCAGCAGAACCTCACTGGCAATGCGCGTGAGTTATGGATAGCCGGTATCCGAAGTATTAGCGATCAAAGTCGCGATCTCCGCCGTTTGATGGCTAATGTGGAAGATGCTGCCAGCGACGAATTGAATGACGCAATTGTTGCGGCACAGGCCGCAACGGACGAGTTTGTAGTCTGGCTGGAGAACGAAGCCGACGGCAAGACCGGTCCATCCGGTATTGGCAAGGAAAACTACACCTGGTACGCACAGAATGTGCATCTCGTACCGCTGACCTGGGAAGACGAGGTTCGCCTGCTCAAGCGGGAGCTCGATCGTGCATGGTCTACGTTGAAGCTTGAAGAACATCGCAATCGCAATCTGCCATTGTTGTCCGCCGCATCAACGCCCGAAGAATATGCGGCATTGGCGGATCGATCTGCCGACAAGTTCATCTCGTTTCTGCGTGACGAAGAGATCGTAACGGTTGAGAACTATTTCGATCCGGCACTGCGCGAGCAACTTGGTGAGTTCGTGCCGGAAGAGTCGCGAAATTTTTTCTGGATCATTGCGCATTATGATCCTACGCCGCTGTACACACATTTCTA
>Ga0255052_10001062_pt1 | contig 21099 bp, 22 predicted proteins | sample JV7_2_21_MG_FD_188632 | JGI IMG/M metagenome (GOLD analysis project Ga0255052, IMG submission 188632) | Seawater microbial communities from Jervis Inlet, British Columbia, Canada - JV7_2_21 | ecosystem: Environmental > Aquatic > Marine > Inlet | place: Canada: British Columbia | collected... | reverse complement strand
GAAGGTTCTCATATGTGAAGTATTCAAAGTATCTCCATAAGGTCTTCTAGATGCCCGATAACAATTGTGTCAGAAGTTACCAGGTCTTTTTCTTCTGGGTCGACCCAAGTAAGAAGTATTGGCATCATTCCAGCTCTACTTGCAGCCTCAATGTCATACTTCACAATATTCCCAATGTACGCACAATTATGGGGATTGATGTCAAGCTGCTGAGCAACTCGGTCAAGCATGTACGGTGATGGCTTGCGATACCCTGGAACATTTGAATATTCGACAGCATCGAACAAGTGATGGATTGAACTCTTTCTGAGTATTTCATCGGGGTCTCCGAACCTGTTTGAAGCGATTCCCAGTTTGAGACCTCGCGCATGTAGTTTCTCAAGTCCTTCTTTGCAACCTTCTATCAATTCCGGAATTGCTGTTGCTTGGAACTCATCCCATTTTGCCTGGTATCTCTTCACGACTTCAATATCATCTATCCCAAACGAAGCTAGGAGTTGTTTGTCGTATTCTATCCATTCGTCGTATCTAGGGACCCAATGAGGATCTACCTGTTTGTCAATCATATATTGTGAAAGCCATTCATCTGGTCCCTCTGTTGCAGCAACAATCTCGGAATCTGAAAAGTCATGGATTCTGTCGATATCCGCCTCCACGAGAAAATCCCGAGTGAGACCACAAAGATCCGACACCGGTTTGTAGAGAGTGCCCCCCATGTCAAAGATCAATCCCTTGATACCTTCAATCTTCATTTGAGAGAGCCTCCTAGATCAATGCACTTGAATATTAGCGCATTTAGTCAGTCATCTCAACTCTTTTCAATGTATAACATTCTGAACCATTATGGACCCGGTTGATGACTCTTTGAGAGCAGTAGATAAGCATCTGGAGAACAATCCTGATGATGCATCTGCATGGAATGCCAAAGGAGTCTTTCATGCACAGAAACGTGAGTTCGGAGAAGCAATCAGATGTCTAGACCGTGCTCTGGGTCTCCAACCAGATCTCACTCCAGCTCATGCAAACCGTGGTCGAGTCCTTTTAGCACTCGGCCCCGAGAAGGCTAGCGATGCACTTCAGTCATTTGAGAGAGCACTGAGTCAAACTCCCGATGATGTTGAGATTCTCCGTGACAAAACTGCTGCGCTGCATGCCATGGGACGAACAGAAGATGAGCTGGACTCCTATCGAAGAATGAGCGAACTTGCAGCAAACGAATGGGGCGTTTGGGTTCGAATAGGGGATATCGAACTGGAACTTGGGAAATTTGATTTGGCCATCACGAGTTATGATAAAGCCATTGAGCTCAAAGATGATCTTGTTCCTGCATTCATTCGTCGAGCGATTGCTCTAGCGATGTTAAAACGTTGGAAAGACGCAATAAAATCAGCTGAAACTGCAACAAAGCTAGACCCAGAAAATTCCGAAGCATGGCTTATTCGTGGTGATGTACACCTCAAAGCTGGTAAACACAAATCTGCCATGAAAGCATTGAAGAAAGCCTCCGAACTCGATCCTGAGGATGCCACAGTTGAGAACACTATGGGTATGGTATCATACAAGGACGGGAAATTGAAAGAAGCAGTCAAACACCTCAGAAGAGCCCTCATCAGGAAGAAGAACTATCCCGCTGCACTGAGAAATCTTGGTTTCGTTTTGATGGAGCTAGAAGATTGGGAAGAGGCTGCAAAGGCATTCTCCGGTTACACACTACTTGTGAAGAATGATCCCGATATGTTCGATGCGAAAGCAACAGCATATGCTCGACTCGATGATTTCTGTACTGCTGAGGAGGCTTGGGAACGAGCTAGGAAGCTGTACAAGAAGGCTGGAAATGCGGCTGAGGTTGAACGGGTCATTGCTCTCGGTCGAGCAGCTCGGATAAACTGCTCGAGACAGAAGAAGGCCGATAAAGAACATCGCGAGCGTGAGAAATCACAACGACGGTTCTCCGATAGGCATGAGCTCAGAAGGAAGAAGAAACGCCGTAAAAAGTGACCTACTAATTTGCGAACCTATCCGCCTCGTCAGCTCCCGCAAAATCTCCAAGTTTCGTGAGTACATTTCCGAGTCTTCTCCAAGCATCACTGTGACTAGGTAGCAATTTTATAGCCGCACGATAAGCAGCCGCAGCTGCTTCATCATTTCCTCTCTTCTCCAGCAATGAGCCATAGTATACCCATCCCTCAATGTCATCGGGTCTTGCTTGTAGAATATGTCCCACCATATCAAGAATGAGAGATGGAATAAACGGAATAACAATTGCGAGGAATACTGCTACTCCGACAATTGCTAGTAAGGGAACAGGAGCCATGATACAATATGTTCGTTCATTTACTTTTCTGCTTTGTCAAACACCAGCGAATTCAGAAAAATATCGATTCCAAATCGCCCTGTCGTGAGCTCGAGATACCATGGTCCTTCCAAACCTAGCATTTTCTGAATCTCAGGAATTGTCTTACCTTCCTCGTGGAGTTTACGCACTTTCATCCGAATTTCCTTGAGAAAATCCACTCTGACCTGGATATGTTCCTTTGGTGATATGATTGGTCCTCTATGAGAGTCGAAGAGAATCTCGAGGTCCATTTCTGCAATCTTCTCCAAAGTTTCGATCATGATAGGAATATTCTCATCTGGCATTCCAATTATCTTTCGAGATGGAACTGGGACAGCATCGGCTGAAAACAACCATTTGCGATTTGACTCATAGAATCCAACCATTTGTTGCCCATGACCTGGGAGTGGGACTACCTCAAACTCGAGGTCTCCAATGGTGAAATGCGAAGCCATCTTCTCGACATCAGCCACAGGTTTTGGTTGTCCCCATACAGCATCAAAGAACTCCGGAATTGTTGGTGGGTTCTTGATGAACTTAATGTCTGATTCCATTGCATATATCGTTGAACGAGGTACGAAAGCGGAACATCCTCCAATATGGTCTTCATGTGTATGACTAATATAGATCTTGTTGACCTCGGTCTTTGCTGCAAACTTTTCAATGTCCTCGAGAGCATTTGCACACCCTGTGTCAAAGAGTGTGTCTTTAATGAGGTACGCAATGGCCCACATGATAGGATGTCCATCCTCCATTGCGGTTGAGGTCTTGACAAGAGTCACGTCATCGTTGTAGGGTTCCACTTCAAACATAAGACAAGTTGAAACAATTCGTAACTTGATTCCTTCGGTATAACTATACTATACCTTCTGTTTCTACAAGTATCGGTGGTGCGAATTTTCTGAGCCGTTTCAAACCTAGAACTTTCTCTTGTCTTCCTATCTTTGCATCATTCAGAGCCTGTTCCATGAATTGTATTGCCTTATCGTAATCATGGCGAGGAACTGGGAATGGCACTCCATCTTTTCCACCAAATGCAAAGCACATTCTCACAGGGTCTGCCCATGAAGGAGGAGAACCAAAGATTATCTCGGATATCAGAGAGAGCCCCCTGACAGTGGCAGGACCTATTCCATCCATGAATAGGAGACTCTCATAATCCGCAGGTTGGGTCTCATAGGCACGACGTACTGCATTCCAATCCATTCGAGTGGGTACGACCTTGTAAGCTGGTAGCTCACGAGGAATACCATCTCCTTCAATCCAAGGAAGGAGTGTTGACTCACCATAGGACTTGACATCTTCAAAGTACCTTCTTACTCTGACTGGATCCTCCTTGACTATATCAACAGAAGTCTTGCGACAGTCATCTGAATTCCTTGATGTCATGTCAAGTGTTGACTCTTTTACTTGTCCAGAAATTAGTCCAGAATGAGGTTCCTCAATGAAACTATCTGTTTCAAAGGATGTCCAATGATATCGTCTTGCATCAATACTAATGTAGTCCATTCCTTGTTGAACAACAGTCCAATTCTCTTCAGAGTCTACAAAGAACACATGCTGATACAGCTGGTATCCATCTTGAACACCTGCATTGTCCACCTTCGCCACAGCCTTGCTGATTTCTATGAGCCGAGTCCCATCGAGTCCATAATCCTCGAGGGCTCTGAGTCTCTCTGGAACCTTTCGAGAGGCTGCTCCTTTCCCACCAACCCCCACCATGCTGTGATTCTCAAAAGTGAGGGCTGATTTCAGTACTCCACAGGTCACTGTGGTCGATCCTGAGCTATCCCAATCATAACCCAGCACGTTCGAGAGAGCTTGAAACCAGACGGGGTCTGAAAGTCTTCTGAGTAGTTCTTGGGTTCCGAATTCATCAACGATAAACTCGCACAGAGCACTGGCCATTGGAATCATTCTTTTTACTAGCCAATGGGGAGCCTTACCCGGATGCAACTTTAGGTCTGCAACACCAGCTCTCTTCAACACATCCACTCCATTGAACAAGATCTCAGAGTGCTGCTCGAATCTTCTCTAGCTTCTGTCTTTGTTCATCTCCGGCCTGTACAAGCCATTCTTCAAGAGTGTCACATCCATAGTCATCGCAGTTAGCACAGGTCTCTACACCGCGCTCACTTGCACATGATCTAACACTACAAGTACCGGAGAATTTGAACTTCGGTTCAGCATCAGCCTTGCAACCAACACAGTTGATGTCTGCTGCTGTGAGGGGATAGTCTGGACTTCCCCACTCCTCTGCTTGTTTTTCCCTCAGTTTATCGTCATCATTTTTCCAAGCCAGATATGCTGAGCACTCTTCACAATCAATCCCGCAATACGCTATCATACTCTTAGTCATGACTCATGCATTAAATCAAACGAATAAAAGCTCAACAGATGACCGAAACTATTTTGACAGCATCTTTGCCGACCAAGCAATCTTTTTATTCTTTAACGACGAAGAGAATCAGTTGGTTCAGTCCAACTGTGTTTTACGTATCTATCGAGATGATAACATGGCTGAAGATGCTGAATGGGATAATGCCGCAAATTATAAAAAATTCCTGAAGAGTGCGCGTGAGAATGTCGAGCTCATGAAGGCTAGATATGAGGGTTTCCAAGTCACTGAGGACAATTTGGACCTACTAAAGAGCATTCAGAATGAAATTCGGATTCTTGTGATTGGCACTGATAGATGTGATGATACTGCTGGAAATCTGCCAATTCTGGCAAGGATCGCAGAAACTACACCTAAGATTGAACTTCGGATTCTCAAAAGTGATGCTTATGCTCGTTATCACGAACAATTCAAGGTAAATGGCAAGAGAAAGACTCCAGTTGTGCTCTTCCTAAGTACTGAACATGAGGAGCTCTGTAGATGGGTTGAACGACCAAATGCAGCTTACAAGGTTATCAATGAAGCAACAGACTCCTCCGTTAATGGTCGAAAGATTGGTCTGAAGAAGCTCTATAGTGATCCAGAGATACAACAGCAGAGCATGAACGAATTCATGGAATTAGTGCTACGTGCTGATTTCATTCTAGGAAGAACATGAAAATGGTGCATCAGGGAAAAAGGGATTGGACAGATAAGGAAAGAGTTCAGCGAATGACAAAGTCGTACGCCGTGAGATATGATGACGCGTTTTGGAAATCCCTTGATTCATTGATTGGTTCTGGAAAAAGAGAAACTTTAGCTGATTTTGGGTGCGGGCCTGGACTTCTTCTTGTAGACATGGCAAACAAATACAACGCTAAGGTAGCAATTGGTTTAGATGAGAGCAAGGAGATGCTTGCTCAAGCGGATATTTTTCTGAAAGAAAGAACAAATCTCGAATCATTTGAACTTGTACAAATTAACTTGGATACTGAGGATATTCCTGTCGAGCCTGACAGTATCGACTTTGCTTTCTCCGGTTTCATGCTTCACGAAGTCGCAAGTCCAACTAAATTCGTTTCACAGGTTTGTAGACACATCCGATCACAAGGCATCTTTGCTGTCTATGATTTCATCTCGGGAAATGAAGCCGCGTTTGTAAAGACGATGTCTGACCATGGAATGAGTGAAGAACAAGCGAGGAAGCGGTATCCACATATGTGCAAGCACTCTGCAATTGACATAGAAAAAATTCTTCAGACGTCTGGATTCCAAAACTGCCGCATAATAGCGATTGACGAAATTCGTGCAGTTGTGGTAGGAATAAAGAGGTAGCCGGATATATAGTCAGATGTAGAATGGGATGTAGACCTTCATGTCAAGAAATCGTCGAAAATCATCACCATGGGCCCATGATGACTCTCAGTTGAATTGTCCAAGATGCAGTAGCAAACGCATTCTACGGATATTAGATACCTGGGGTAGAAACCGTGGTGTTCAGATGTTCAAATGTGCATCATGTGGGAAGAAGTTCTACGAACGTGGAATAGATGATTACAAGCCGACCTTTATCAGATAGCGACTCATGGTGTGAATGACTTGTCTCGACGACCTCAACAATTGAAATATCCTTTTTCAGCTGAGGCCAGACAAGCATCACAGAAGTTTGCTAGAGACCTAGGAGCCCTCGTAGAACTTCTTGAAGACCCCGAAAACAATTACATCGTGGAAGAAGCCGAGGCTCGAGTCTTTGCTGCTCTGACTCAATCAGAGATTCGATATCCTATGATGGAAACTGAGAGGGATGTCTTGATATACCCAGCAGCTCGGCTAATTGTAGAAGAGCTCGGACTTCCTCGTCTAAGATCACTCCAGGCTGAGGCAGAGTCTAAGGAAGCAAATAGACAGCTTGGAAAAGAAGAGATTCCATTCGTGATTGAGATATGTGAATCCTCCTTTGGTTGGAGCGTGAAGTCCATTGGAGACCTGAGTAAACGTGCAAGTCTTCCACTAATGATGCGAACCTATGAGCTTCAAATCCGTTTTGAGAACTTTCTTGAGGTCGCCCCAACATTTCATAGTGATGAGTGGAGTCTGATAAATCGCTACATGGACAAGGGTTGGGTTCCAATTCGCAGGTTAGAGTTGAATCGACTCATATCAGGTAAGTTTCGGCAGCTTATCATGCAGGGTAGATTTGATATTCCCAGAATGTCTCAACGACTGATAGAAGCAGTTCATCGAATCGAATCTGAAGCGAAAGGTAGGATCCGTCAAGTCGAACCTCTGAAACTGACGGAGACCTTGACTACTGCATTTCCTCCATGTATTGAGAAAATGTACACCGATTCAAAAAGAGGTGAGGTCAACCTGTCCCATGATGCAAGATTTGCGTTGGCGGCATTCCTTCTAAGAATAGGAATGGAAGAAGATGATGTTCAGCGTGTGTTCAGTGGTTCGCCCGATAAGCATACTAGCACGATTGAGTATCAAGTCCACCATATTGCAACTAAACAATCTTTAGGTGAAGAAAAAGGAGGTTACGTTCCTCCTGGTTGCAAGAAACTACAGGTCAATAACCTCTGTCCAGTTTATCTAGGTACGACATTTGACTCATTATGTGAGTATGTGTTGAATCCTTTAGGGTTTTATCAAACAAGAGCCTGGGAACTTACAAAGGGGATAGACGACCACTCATGGTATTCGAAGAAGCGAGATAAGAAGCAGAATTTCTAGCTCATGATACCCTCTCTTGAATACTGATGAAGATACTATTTCGCATTGAAGGACAAGACTAAAACACGAATTCATGTAGTTCTTGACGCGGCAGTGATGATTTCCTGACTGAGATTGTGAACAAATGATCGACCTTAGGGGTATCTGAGCCGCTCCCCGCCATACCCTGTTACTTAATCGATTTCTGAAACATCCAAAGCTTTGCTTTTTACAATCTTGACCAATTGTTCAATTTGTTCAGCTGCAATGACTGCAATATTGTTGAACCTACCTGGGTTCGCTGACCAACTCACTATTGCGTGTGTATTGATTGGAATCTCATCTGGTGTAACTTTGGTATCTCCGACACACCAGAATTTAGGAATGTTGGCTGACTTCATACCTTCAATAATCAGAAAGTCATGCTTTGACAACTTAGCCAAATCATCAGTACTGATACGCTCCTTGAGTTTTACATTTTCAATACTCGTTCTAAGGAATACTGTCACAGAGGCTCCTGCCTCCATGTGTCGCATTGTGTCCGTTCCTTGGCCAGGTCGTGCGTCGTGCTGTGAGCTCTTCATTGTCACAACGGAATATCCTTTCTCGACCAATGAACTCACAATTGATTCTACAAGAGTTGTTTTTCCGGTCTTTGAAAATCCTGATACTGCAAATACTCTCATAATATGTATAATATTATATTTACACATAAGGAAATTTCGTGTGGTTGGATGGTCTGAAAATAGGCTGCTCAAAGGGCGACCCTTAAAACGGGGTCATTGTTTTTTTAGAAGTTGGTGAATTCACACTTTGGTTGCGAAAAAGCAAGTAGCAGTGGACTGCATAGACATACATCGTGAGTTCCAAGATGGTTCGCGAGTCATCAAGGTTCTACAAGGAACAAATCTAAACGTACACCGTGGTGAGTTTGTAGCTATTGTTGGGGCTTCCGGTTCCGGAAAGACAACCTTGCTCAATCTTATTGGTGGACTTGACCAACCAACATCTGGAAAGATTCTCGTCGATGGTGAGGATATTACGCTTCTTAATGATGAACAGATGTCAAAGGTACGAAGGCACAAGATTGGAGTTCTGTTCCAGGATCAACATCTCTTACCAATTTTCACAGCGCTCGAGAATGTTGAGGTTCCAATGCTACTTGATGATATACCAATCGAAGAGCGCCGAGAACGGGCAATGAAGCTTCTAGAAACTGTTTTTGTTGAGCACAGAGCTCAACATATGCCACATGAACTCTCAGGGGGCATGCGCTCCCGTGTAGCTCTCGCTCGAGCCCTGGCCAATGACCCTGTCATTTTATTGGCAGACGAGCCAACTGGAGATCTTGATCACAAGACAGGCGGGGAGATAATTCAGTTAATGCGAAACCTTGCCAAGAATCAAAATCGTGCAGTCCTTGCTGCTACTCACGATCCTGAAACTGCAAGGATGGCTGATAGGATTCTACTTCTCCGTGATGGAGTTCTAGTAGATGAATTCGTTGGTGAATTCTTCAAAGCTAGTAGAGTCGATGTGGAAACTACCAAGAATGGAACTAGAAGAGAAACGGTTGCCCGGGAGTGATATGAGTGAGTTCGGGGAGAAAGACCAGGAAAATCAAAAAGAAAGGCAACAAGGCCTATGGTCTCTCTCATGCACTAAGTTCTATTCGAGCCAATCCCTTTAGAGCTATCAGTCTGGCCCTGACGCTCAGTCTAGGTATCAGTCTCTTTGCATCTACTATGGTGTGGGGCGATACTGGAGTCTATGTGAGCATCTATCAATACCTCGAGGAAAACACATACCAGCTTCGCATTTCCGGTGTAGATGGTGACCTTGATGCTTTGGGTCTTGCTGAGGATTACATGCAAGAAGACCCTTTCGTAGAACAAATCTATCGACTGACCTCGTCTGTTGGTATTGTCTGGGGCGATAATCTGACTGACACCACTATGTATGACATGAACAGTGAGGTCTATAGTGATGGCATGAAAGATTGTCGAGTGGTCTTTGTAGATAATGACTTTCTCAATATGACCGCTCATGAGTTCTGGATTGAAGGCACCTTCGAACTAGGACAAGGTGAGATAGTTGTTTCAGGCATGTTCATTTACTACATCAGTACCCTCTATGACTTTGAATTACAGATTGGTGACGTAATAGATATAGAACTTCTAACAGGGGCAGTGTCAACTCAACCTTCTCAGATTGGTGATCTCGGTAGATATAGTCTGACTGAATTGACAATTGTTGGAATTTTCAATCCAAAATCCTCGGATTCCATGATTGCACGAGCTCTTCCCACAATGGCTCGGACAAATCTGAACTATACAAACATTCGTTATCCAGTCCTTGGTCTTTATGACAGTGTCTTCGTTCTGAACGATGCAATCCCTCCTGAAACGATTGAGGAGGGAAGTTTCTTTGAACCTTCAACGGTAGTTAGAGTTTCAGCAGGTGCTTTGGCTCTATCTGGTCCAGCAAATCTTGCATCCAATTTATTTGATTTGGGTGATCGAACAGATGCACGATTCAACATCAATTGGGAGGGTGGAGACAAGATATTGGATATGCAGAGGTCAATTAACACATACGTGACCACACTCTCTCTCTCAATTCTTGCCCTTCCTGTCATTCTACTTGCATTATTTTTCTCAGTTTTTGCTGCTGACGCTTTCATGGCTCCGCGGACTGTTGAAATCGGTATCATTCGATCAAAAGGAGCAAGTTATTCTCAAGTGTCATCCATCTTCCTCTGGGAGACTGCGATAATCGCTTCTCTCGCCGTGGTATTCGGTATTATCTTCAGCGTTCTATTCGCTCCCTTGATTCCATCAAGTATAAGCTTCATGTCCTTTGATTGGAGTATCTATATCTATTACCTGTCACAGACCGTGGTTTCTTCAGGTACGATACTTAGGTCAATTGGACTGACTGTCCTCCCTAGCATGCTGTTCATTCTATACCGTGCAAGAAAGGCGGCTCAGACAGAGATAAGCCTCACACTGATGGAATTCACAGAGGATCCAACTGAACAGGATGAATCTCATGGATTCACTATAGGAATGTCGGTTGTTCTGCTAGGCCTAGTCGTAATTATGATGTACATTCTTCCAAAAGACCCAACACTATTCCTAATGGAGCTCATCCTTGGTACTGCTGCGTGGTTCTTCATTGCTTACAACGGCTCAAGAATCTCCCGTGTTGGTCTTGCTAGGGTGTCTGAGAGATTGTCGTTCGTTCTTGGTCAAAAGAATCTCATCTCTGCAGGATACCTCAGAATGCGCAAGGGTCGGATCATTCCTCTGATGGTTGTATTAGCCCTGACAATGTCATCGACCATTGCTTTTGCTATTCAATCAGAGAGTCTAAGAGTAGACCTCAATCGGGAGGTAGACTATGCACTTGGCGCTGATATTCGCATTGATGGTTCAGGTTATGACGTGGCTTTCAATGATACTTTGACCTCTATTGAGGGTGTTGAGCGAGTCACACCTGTCATCAGGACTTGGGCAAAGCTATCGTCAGATGAGATAGTGGTGGCTGGGATGTATCCTGAACAATATGCTGAGGTTGGACACTTTGATCAATCAAGTTTTCCAGATTCAAGTGCAGCAAACATTCTCTCTGCTCTGAATGACATACCCAATGGTATCATCATTAGTGAATACCAAGCTACACGACTGAATCTGAGTATTGGCGATGACTTGAATACCGAAATGTATAATCCTCATGCAATAGACAATCAACAAGTTCACTTCATAATTGTTGGATTTGTCCACAGTGCACCAGCATTTGGATATGCATCTATCACAGACATGCCATATTCCCCACTTGGTTCAGGGTTTGGTTTCCAGTCCGCTTATTCAGGTTTCGCCATTGCAAATCTAGATTTTATTGGGACTACTATTGGAAGTAATAGCACTGATCTATATCTTGGAAATCTGGCCGCAGATGCAAACACAACTCGCATCTTGGAAGACTTACAGACACTTCCAGGTATCACTGCAAATATAGGCCAAGAGTTTAATCTCAAGTCACATTCACTCTACACTGCTCTATTTCTCAACACTGTAGAAGGTCTATTCTCAATTGGTTTTGTTATGTCCCTCACACTTAGCATATTTGCTCTATCCATCTCACTCGGTTCAGTTGTTCGCGAGCGTAGGAAAGAATACGCTGTGATGCGTGCAATTGGAGGTTCTAAACGCCAAATTGTTAGTATGGTGTTCTCTGAGTTTTCCGGTGTTGTCTTTGCGTCACTGGTGCTCAGTCTTGTCCTCGGAGCTGTCTTTGGCTTTGTAATGGGCTTCTTGCTTAATAATATGAGTCCATTTTCGAGAACATTGGCTGCGACGATCTCCTTCCCAATTGGATTTCTGTCAATCGTTCTTTTCATAGAAATACTCACGATGGTGATTGGTGCTTATCTACCAGCGCGAGAGGCTGCAAACACAGATCCAGCTGTTGTACTTAGGAACATGTGAGGTGAGAATATGGCTAAGAAGAAACAGAAAGAGATTCTGAAGGGGAACCGTCTTTGGGCCATGGGTCATGCAGTCACTTCATTGAAGAATAATAGAGTTCGCAATATTGGAATTGCGCTCGTTCTAGCCATATGTGTAGCAATTCCTACTACCGTTTTTGCGTGGACAAATACAGGTTCAAGGCTAGCCGTTGAGGACTACTTCAATAACAATGCGTATCAATTCAGTGTACAGACCGGTCAAGGCAGCCTTCAATATTCAGATTTGTTTGAAGCACAGGATTTGATTTTGTCTAGTCCCTTCATAGAATATGCTCACATAACTCCAAGTACCGTAGGACTACTCCGTCTAGATGGTATTACTGCAGAATGGGATTCATATCGGCCTTCTGATACAAACTACGCACTTGGCAAGAAAGATACGCGTGTGATAATAGTTACTCAGGAAATTCTTAACGTCTGGTCTACGGAGCTATCATGGACTGGAAATATTTCCTTAAATCCAAACCAGATTCTAGTTTCACAGAGATTCATAGATACCACTTTTGAAGTGACTGGTGAAGTAATTGGTATCAATTCAACAATCAGCATTGACCTCCTACGTAGCTATTACAATCCCCCTTCTCGAATTCCCTTTGACCCATTATATCTGAATCGACTCAAACTTGCAAACCTTACAATTACCGGAATCTATGAAGTAGTAGTAGCATCTGTAGTGGGCCTGTCTTATCCTCCTATGATTCGGAACAACTGGGACCCGTTGGACCCTCCAAGCAGTGTCTTGGGAATTAGCGATTCAATTTTGATTCTTGATGAGGCTCTTGATTATGATTCGATTGAAATGATTACCAGTACTGGGTACTTCTCCCCTGTGGAGCTCGTTCGAGGTTCTGCGAGTGGACTTCTTGCGTCTGGACCTGCATCTGCCGCAGCAAACATGCTAGCTCTGAAGGCTCAGATTGTAGAAAGCAATGAGGACCTCAGTGTTATCGGTCTTGACAGTATTGAGGATTTACAAATACACATTAGTACATATCTGGCTAGCCAAACTCTCATCATCCTAGCTATACCCATTATGGTCATGAGCTTGATGTTGACAATATTCACATCTGAATCATCAGTGGCTCAAAGGAGGGGTGAGGTCAGTGCATTCAGGGCAAAAGGAGCTTCATTCAATCAGATTTTCTCCTCCTTCATTTTCGAAGCATTGATACTTTCTCTAGTTGGCTATATTGCAGGACTATTCCTGACAATTATCATGACTCCACTAATGGGGTCATCAACAGGCCTCTTGTCCTTTGATCCTGCTCTCTATGAATTATATCTAAGCAAGCTCCTTATTCCTGGACAAGCTCTTGCCTTAGGAGCTACTATTGCTATGTTCCTGCCTGCAGCATACTTGGTGCACGTTGCAAGGAGAATTGATGTCACTGAGATTGGTCAACCCACAGCAAGGATGACCTATGAAATCCCTGAAGAAGTGAATATTTGGTTCTATGTGCTTGGACTTGGTGGCACTCTTTCTGTTCTTCTCTTAATGCCCATCTTCATCAATCCCACTGGACAAATCGCCTTGATGGAGATACTGGTATCCACTCTGTTGCTCTTTGCAGCATCATATCTCGGGTCCAGAGCAATGCGGTTGGTCACTGCTAGTGCATCGGAGAGAGTGGGTAACTTGATGGGTGAAAAGAGGTTGTATTTGACTCAAAGTCTTAGAAGACGGAAGGGTCAGTTTATTCCCTTGCTTGTCATCTTGACTATGACCTTAACAACAACCACTATGATGTTAATCCAGACAGCAAGTGTTGAGAATACACTCGTGAACGAGGCAAACTATTCGCTTGGTTGTGATGTGAGAATCGAAACTACTGACAGATATCTTGATTGGGCAGACACCCTCTCTGGATTCTCTGGAGTAGAATCTGTAACCCCGGTGCTCGAGTTGTTATCTCACGTTGGGTATGAAGGATTCTATCTTGAAGGAATAGATGCTTCTGCTTACTTACAAATAGGCCCGTTCAAAGAATCCGGGTTTGTAGGGGGAACCCCTGCAGAAGTAATAGGAGCACTCCAAAATACAAACAACGGTATTATCATCAGTCAGTTCTACTTCGATGATTGGAATGTGACTATTGGCGACAGTATAAGTCTAGACGTACCAACAGAGGATGGCAGTGGTAGATCCCTTGTTTTCGAGATTGTTGGGGTCATGAAGAGTGCGCCTGGATTTGGTATGGCCTCCACTCGTGACTTACGAGGTGTTCCATTTGGGGCCTACTTCGATTTCCAGCCTGGCACTGGCGGCTTTGCACTGGTCAATCTTGATTATCTATCAAGTAGTACTGGTTTCATAACCGTTGAGGAATTCATGGTGAGTGCTACATCGCTCGAAGAAGTATCATCACTGATTGAGTTCTTGGAATCAGATCAATGGACAACAGTATATACTCCTGAAACAATCGAGTTTGGTCCTAACACAGTGACTGGTCTTTTCTTATCTGGATTGGAAGGACTTACAATGATCAGTTTCATCATGTGTGCTAGTATGGGCATATCATCCATTGTCCTCTTCTTGGGTTCTGCAGTCATTGAACGGGAACCAGAATATGCACTATTCCGAGCGATTGGTAGTACTAAAAAACAGGTGGTTTCTCTAGTATTCGGAGAGTTTGCTGGTAGCGTTTTTGCAGCAGTGCTCATTAGTTTTGGACTTGGGGTATTATTCGGTTTTACGATGACCATCCTTACATTCGGTATATCACCAGTATGGCCGATACTCCCTTTGATGTTCACTTTTCCGTTCACAGTCATGATTTTGACTGTTCTTGTAGAATGTGGAGCAATGGTCGCAGCGTGTTACTTCCCAGCACGTAGAGCAAGCAACACAGATCCTGCTGAAGTTCTTAGAAATATGTGAGATAGTAAAATGAATTCAACAATAGAAATCGAAGAAGAACTCGACCTTTACAGTGAGTTGCCGGATGATGTTGTAGTCAGTGTCAATGACTGCTACAAGATCTATAAAGCCCAGGAGCTTGAGGTTGTCGCACTTAGTGGTGTATCACTTCAGATCCTTGAAGGAAAGATAATGGCTGTTGTAGGAGCAAGTGGTTCAGGGAAAACCACGCTCATCAACGTCATAGGTGGCATTACTAAAGCAACTGTTGGAAAGGTCTACTGGGCCAATCTGAGAACTGACATCACAAAGTTGAGCGAGAGAGTTCTAACAGAAGCAAGACGAAATTTCATAGGATTCCACTTCCAACTGAACAATCTACTACCTCATCTCAATGCCTGGCAAAATGTTGAGCTTTCAGCTAGAATTGCCGGGGTGCCACGAAACATCCGAAAAGAACGCGTTAACAAACTTATCAAAATGGTGGGTCTGGAGGAAAGGAAACGGAACAGCGCGACAACCCTGAGTGGTGGTGAGAAGTCACGTGTTGCAATTGCGAGTGCTCTTGTCAATCTCATTGACACGGAAGGAAAAGGTCTCGTTCTGTGTGATGAGCCGACTGGAGATTTAGATCCCGAGACCGGAGAACGGATTCTTGACTTGTTTCAGGAACTGAACGAGACCATTGGAACATCGTTCTTTATTGTCACACACAGTCAACAGGTTGCATCAAAGGCAGATGTGACCGTGGAACTCCGTGATGGAGTCATATCTGGTTTCCATCAGTCTGGAATAGACCTCGACACGCTTGGTGACACGCGAATCGTACGGCTTGATGACAAACACAGGTTGCCAATGCCAACCGATTTATTGGATCTTGCTGGTAATCCTCGGGAATTCAGACTGAACTATGCTGATAATGTATTCACACTAGAACCTCAGACTGGAGATGTCGTTGATGCATTGCGTAAGAAAAAGGGACGCATATGCCGAGTCTGTGGGAACGAGATACCTGGTGGCAAGTTCATCTGTTCGAACTGTGGTAGTCAAGTGACGGTATAGAATCAAGATTAGGGGTCAATCACTTCAGGTGAGTCCTTTCTCTTGAACAACGAGACAAGCTGTTCAATGCATACCCAGGTATCCATGAATTTACGAATCATGTGTCGTTCTCGTTTCAGATTCTTAGTACCGCTCAGCTCAAGTTCTTTCTCTATGAACTTGTAAATCTCTTTCCCTTCCTGATCAAAATCCGTTAGAATGAGTACTTGTCCTTTTGTTTCAGCTGTGGTCACTATTTTCTCGATCAGCTTGTATCTAGCTAATTGGGTTTGTGTCTTGATTATTGGTGCTTTCAGACCAAGATTTTGAAGAACAGTGACGTCTCGTTTTCCTTCGACAACGACGAGTAGGTGTTCATATTTCTCATCAAGGGTCTGGATACACTCAATTAGTGCCCTCTCATTTTCATTCAGTCTTCTAGATTTTCTCTGTTCTATGGCTTTGTTTCTCCAGAGTTCCCCCTTTGCTCGTAATGAGTCTTCGTTCTTTTTAGTCAAGAGGCACACCAGAACTGGTCAAAGAGTGATGGAGATCTTCATCGTCTTACCGGCACTCATCATCTCTAGAGCTTCACCTATTCTTTCCACAGGCATCTCATGAGATATCAAGACGTCTGTATTCACATCACCCGCGATAATTAGCTTTAGGGCTTGCTCTACATGCTTGGGTTTGAGATGGAATACACCCTTTATCGTTAGTTGGCCATAATGGAATCTTCCTGTGTCTAATTCAAATTTGGTCCCTGAAGCGGCTCCTCCAAACAGAACAGCTGTGCCTGCATCTCGTGTCATGTCTACTGCTTGTTCCCAAGTCTGACGAATGCCAACCGCTTCAATCACAACATCAGCTCCCCTTCCTGAAGTTTCTTGTTTCACACGTTCAACGGGGTCTTCCTTTGAAGGGTCGATGACAATGTCTGCACCTGCTTTCAGTGCAATATCCCTTCTGAGTTCTGCCAAGTCAGAAGCAATGACAGTTGACGCGCCATTTTTCTTTGCTAGCATTATCAGCATCTGTCCGATTGGTCCAGCTCCAATGACAACAACAACGTCCCCCGGTTTGATGTTGGCCTCTTCGATTCCATGGACCACACATGCCAGAGGCTCAGTCAGCGCAGCATCTCTGAAAGACAGAGAGTCTGGTATTTCATGAGTATTCCAACGAACGACTGCCTCTGGAACCCTGATATATTCTGCAAATGCTCCATTAACAAGACTGTCTTTTAGCTTCGCACAGAGGTTTGGCATGTCCTTCTCACAGAAGAAACAATCCCCGCAGGGAGCAGAATTTGTCGCGACAACCCTCGTTCCCACCTTGAAATATGTAACACCTTTTCCGACCGCCTCAATAGTTCCTGCATACTCGTGACCAAACAAAGCCGGGGTGGTCTTGATCAGAAGTGGGTGGCCTCGTTTGTAAGTCTTGACATCAGTTCCACAAGTTAGGGCAGTCCCAACTTTGATCAGAAGCTCGCCAGGTCCTATCTCAGGGATATCGACCTCTTCGTATCGAACGTCACCGATACCATAGTACATAGCAGCTTTCATCTTTCGAGACATGAGCATCCCAGAGCCTGCTCTCATATACTGTTTAAATGACTTCCTGACTGTCCGAATCACAACCACAAAGCTTAACCAATCCTCGACTGGTGTTCGACAAGCTGATGACAATGCCAATGAAGTCGAAATATCCAGAACATCTTGAGTATCATGCTCAGAGTAATTGGGATGGCAAGACAGGTGGTACAACCACCATCAGTGAAGACCGTCAGATTGTGTATGATACACCCACAACCTACGGTGGTCGAGGTATGGGTATTTGTCCTGACGAAATCTTTGTTTCTGCGGTGCTTGGTTGTCTGAATAATACATTCCTTGATTTTCAACGTCGGTTTGAGATGAAGCTAGTATCCCTAAGCCTCAAGGGAAAAACAACAGCAAAATTCAATGGTGAAGGTTATACAATCACTGGAATTTCGGTTTCTGGAGAAGTGGTGGTAGGAGAAGATGAGCTGGAAACCGGTGAGAGGTGTATTGAGCTCATGAAAGAATATTGCCATCTCACTCGAACAATAAAGACATGTATCCCTATCGAATACGATTTCTCAGTCATGGAGGGTTAGGCTAACTTCTCAATAAGATCAGATATTCTCTTCATGTATAGTTCAATATTCTTCCAGTGACCTCCCTGAAAGAAGACACTTGTACAGTCTTCACACATCCAGAATTCCTCATAATGGTCGAAGGTCTTCTCAAAGACTAATTCTTTCACGCGATCCTTGTCAGCATTTTTGAGTGCAACTAGGTTACCGTTACATTTGCTGCAACGAGATTTCGTCGGGTCTATCTTGGGAGGTATCTTATATTGAGCAAAAACGTGAGCAACTCCTTCATCGACTGAACCTCTTAGAAGAAGCGATTCCAGATTCTGATTCTGTGAGCGTTCATAGAGTTCCGCGTCAGATGTAATGAGTATCCTTCCCTCATCAAGTGATACGTGAAGCAACTCATCGTCATGCATATCAGTGGAATAACGAGTGTCATGTCCTGTCAATCTCAACCATAGAGCGAGTTTTCCTAACATAGCATCCACGGTGAATTTTCTCATACCTTCTCACCAAAGATGATTCGTGCTGCATTCTTCCACATTACTCTCTCAATCTCATCCTCTCTAACCTGTTTGTAGCCCTGATCTGTCAATTCAGGGGGCATTTGTAGTCCTTTGAAGAACTCAACCCAATTCTTGAGAGACATCGTGCTTTCGAAGAGAGGATAATCGCTACCGAAAAGCATACGATTTGGAAACACTCGCATGAGTTTCGCATCAGCAATCATTTGATAGATCTTCATTGGTACACTGGATGCATACTGCCAACCGGAAACATCAACCGAGACATTCGGGTTCTTTGAAGCGATCATCAGTGTTTCATCTTTCCACGGAAAGCCCACATGAGCCAGTATGATCTTCAGATCCGGAAAGTCAGCAGCAACTCTGTCAACATAGACCGGTCTGGCATACTTCACATGTTTAAACCTGGGAGCAAATCCTTGGTGTATCAAGATTGGAATACCTAGGTCAATACAGAGCTCGTAAAAAGGGTCAAACTCCTTGTCATCTGGATAGAAACCATTTGGAGGATACATCTTCCATCCCCGACACCCCTTTTCATTCACAGCACGTTCCAGCTCTTTTAGTCCCGTTTCACCCCTTCTTGGATCTATGCCAACAAATGTGATCACGTTTGGGTAATCTGCCACCTCATCCACATGGTGGTCAGTCTTTTCAGTAAGTGTTAGCGGCATCTTTTGATGTAGTCCACTATCAATAGGAAGAACTACTGCTCTCTCTATCCCCGCCTTATCCATTGCATCATGAAGAGAATCAATCGTGGAATCTAAGACGGGGTTCACACCTTCTCTCTCGGCTGCAATCCGACGTGCCTTCAAATCCCTCTTACTGATGATATCTCTAGTCCAGGTATGAGTATGTACATCAATGACTCTCAAGTCGTCACCTTCTTCTGTAATTCATCGATGACTTCGATTGGGACAGTAATACTCCCTAGTTCCGTGACATGCATTGTTCCGTGATAATCGCTACCACCGGTCAGAAGCAAGTCTGAATTCTGAATGATTTTCCTGACCTCTTCAGATGATCGGTCAATCCCCATGTGACTATAATCATATTCAACCTCAATTCCTAAGAGCCCCTCGTTTACCAGTGCTTCAATCATGGAATGCAGGTCTGATACCTTAACTGTAAGTGGGTGTGCCAAAACAGGAACTGCTCCAACTGATCTGAGCAACTTCACTACATCGAGAGTATTCATTCTCTTCTTCTTCACATAAGCCGGCTTATCAGTTGCTAGATACTTCTGGAATGCTTCCGATGTGGTTCTTACAATCCCTTTTTTTACGAGTAATTGTGCAACATGAGGCCGACCTGGACTTGCAACTCCTTCAAGGTTTTGGTATAGTTCTTCTATCGTAACATCAAAACCCAAATCGTAAAGATTCTGAACCATCTTTGGTAACCGGTCATGCCTTGCTTCTCTAAGAAATTCTAGTTTGTCGTTGAGAGGTTTAGAATCTAAAGGTACAAAATATCCAAGGATATGCACGTCTCGATTCTCATACTCACTGCTAATCTCTAATCCCGGGACTCGTATCAGTTCATCTGACACTTCAACATCCATGAACTCCTTTATTCCGGATAGTGTATCGTGGTCTGTGATTGCAATTCCGCCTAGATTCATCTTGTCTGCTTTTCTTACCAGTTCGGTGGGAGAATCACTTCCATCAGAAGCAAACGTGTGTGTGTGTAAATCAGCACGGGCTCTCACCATGGGATGCCTCCTGTCTTAGTGTGTCCACAAGCTTTCGAACTTTGTGACATACTTTTCGAACCTCTTCACGAGTCACGGTTTCTCCCGATGGACAGTCTCGATCGATAATACACTTCTTCCTCCTCGCATCATAGATAATCGGATAATATCTACACCCCTCCGGTCTGTCTTCGTAAATGCGACATTCCTTTGTCTCTTTGTCATAGAAGTAGCAAAACCCGTCAATATTCTTCAATTCACAGAATCCTGCCATCACTCGTACAAGAAATTCAGTTCTACTGTATCCTAGACCCTCAATTCGTTCCGCGTCTTCGCGTGTCAATGTCATCTCAGTTTCAGTGCAACAGAAACGGATTTCATCGCATGATTCATCATGGTTACAGACAAAGGGGGTCAAAGTTTCAGTTTCTCCTGCCAGGGTGGCGTATCGGTCAGATTGCGGTTTAGAGGTTCATTGCGCTTGATGATTTCGCTCGCCTTCCCTACTTCATCATCATCCCGACAAATGAAATGTACTGACTCAAGGCTAAATATGCTTTCTAAATATGACTTAGTCTTCGTGTGTTTGACGTTACTGTAAAAAACAATCTGCTCAGAGATCTCTTCTAGCCAGACGGCGTGATGGAGAGAGGTCCTTGGTCATGTCATCAATAGTACTTCCAGTTGGTAGTTCCTGTACTGGTAGTTTCTTTCCAGTGATTTTGAAATATGCATTAGCTCGAACTGCGTGAACCAACGCCATCAGGTTATTGGGCTGTGATATTGCGCCCAGAAGCCGTTGTCGCCTCATTCCAAACACATCAAGAAGTCTATCTACTATTTTCATTGCAGTTCGTTCCGATTATTGATACTCTGATTCGCTCAAAGGATTTGCAAT
>Ga0255052_10001060_pt1 | contig 21120 bp, 18 predicted proteins | sample JV7_2_21_MG_FD_188632 | JGI IMG/M metagenome (GOLD analysis project Ga0255052, IMG submission 188632) | Seawater microbial communities from Jervis Inlet, British Columbia, Canada - JV7_2_21 | ecosystem: Environmental > Aquatic > Marine > Inlet | place: Canada: British Columbia | collected... | reverse complement strand
GGGCCTCCGAGCTCCGATAAGATAGAAAAAAGCCGCACAATTGTGCGGCCCGTCGCGCGGTCAGTATAGCTCAGGCGATCAGGCGGCTTCGTGGTTGTTAAGGTCTACCGGTGTCTCGTACCAGTCTGGTTTTACGATCAACAGATCACACGGCAGGTGCTCCAGAGTGCGCTCGGCGGTTGCGCCAATGAACAATCGTTTCCATCGGTTTCGGGCAACAGCGCCCATGACAACAAGGTCAGCCTGCAGGCTATCGGCAATCGCAGGTAATTCCTCATGCGTCAGCCCGGCGACGAGGTGTGCTTTGTCATCAGCGAGGCCATGGAATGAAGTGATCTCCCTGAAGCGTTTCTGATGATCCTCGTGCATTTGCTGCTCGATTTCATCAAACGGCAACGAAACCGGGATGTACGCGTTGGCCGTCGCGGTCGCGACCGCAATACGTGGATCGTAGGAATGAAATGCGTGCACTTCACCGGCCAACTCTTTGCCCAGCATCTTGCTCAGATGCAGGATTTCATCGTCGAGCGATGCAGGTTTGTCGTGTTGATTCATCGGGTCAATCGCCGCAACAAGAACAGGCCTGTTGGCAACTGCACAAGGTTTGACAAGCCACAACGGTAGCGGGCAAGTGCGAATCAAATTCCAGTCTGTATTGGTCAGAAGAGCCCTGGTGACCGCCGAGTGGTGGTGGGTGTCTTTGACGACGATTTCCGCACCGCAACTTACCGCGTGGCGGACAATGCCCTCATACAGAGGATGGTCCCAGATGGCCGTCGTCTTGACGACAATCCCGGACTGACGTAACGGTTCGGCCAGCGTTTCCAGGTATCTGGTCTGGTTGCCGATGACTTCATCGCGTGCTTTTGCCAGGGACGGGGAGTCGAACAGGCGATCGCCACTAAGGTACTCATTGTAGTAACACACAAGTAGCTCAAGCTCCGCGCCGATGTTCTCTGCAACCCAGCTGGCGCGACGCAGGGCGGGTTGGTCGACGGCTGTCGGGTCAATTACGGAGAGAATTTTGGAGATCTTATGCATAGCCGCACCAGAACATTGAGTGGATACTGGTCTGGACCCTGTCGTTCCAGCGTCCTATCCGTTGCCAGATGATTCCATACGGCGTGGTGCTAAGTGATCTCGGATTGTACCTACGCTGCCGTACGTGGATGTACTGATTTCTATGGATACCGGTCTACGTTTACATTGGCGGGTCAGGAGGAATACCAGCCTGGTGCTTTCCGGGCGCCGGTCGATCAAGGAGTTCCCGGTGCCGACAGACTCGAATGACGTGCTGCGTCAGAAACTCGAACGTAAGAAAGAAGAGCTAAACAAGAGACTGGATCGCATAACCGCGAACCTGCGGCGTGGCTACGAGACCGATTCTAAAGAGCGAGCCAAGCAACTTGAAGATAGTGAAGTTGTTGACGCGCTGGGCAACGAGGCGCGCGACGAAATTGCGAAGATTTCATCCGCTCTGCGCCGAATCGAATCGGGCCTGTACGGTCTCTGCACTCAATGCGGTTCCGAAATCGAGCACGGTCGACTGGAAGCGCACCCCTACGCGGGTGGATGTATTGACTGCGCCAGGATGGACGAGCACCGGCGCACCCGACGGTAAACAAAGGGAACCTCAGACCTGCCCGCACCCGGGATCCCTGGTGAAATATGCAGGCTGATTATTCAGCCTGACCGCAGCGGTCCGAGAAAGCACGTTCTAGATCAATTGGTTGCGGCCGAGTCGCGCCAACACCGTTGTTGCGGTTCTCGGCAGGGACCGAGGACATTACCATCAGGCCGTATTAGCCGCTCATATGCATTTTGACCAGATCAGCGAGGGAACTGGCCCGCATCTTCTCCATTACGCGCGCACGATGGATTTCTACGGTTCTCTGGCTTACTCCGAGTTCGTAGGCGATAACTTTGTTCGGCCTGCCGGTGACCACAAGGTCGAACACCTCACGCTCTCGATTGGTTAGTCGCGAGAGTCGCTCTGTTACCGCTGCGTGTTTTTGTTGCTCTTCGCGTCGTTCTTCGTCGGCGACCAGGGCTTCTCGGACTCGATCAAGCAGGTCCTGATCCCGGAACGGCTTCTGGATGAAATCGACGGCCCCTTTCTGCATGGCGTCGACTGCCATCGGCACGTCGCCATGGCCGGTAATAAATATTATGGGCAGCGTGCTGCCACGGCGAATTAGTTCTTCCTGAAGCTCGAGCCCGCCGAGCCCGGGCATTCGAATATCCAGAACCAGACACCCCGCTCGCTGTTCCGACACTTTTTCCAAAAACTCGTCGCCCGATGAAAAAATCTCATGTTTGAGATTGATCGAGTCCATAAGCGCCTGCATTGCGAATCGAATGGCCGGATCGTCGTCGACAATAAAGACGGTTGGAGATTCTGAGTGACTGGTCGTCATACCGTTGGTGTCATATTGTTGTTACTGCCTATTGCAAGAACTGCTGGTTTCACTCGGTGTGAGGGTTACGGATGGTGGTGTGTAGCGATTCAGGGCTACGATTTGACCAGAAAGACTGTCATTTTGCGAGCCAAATTCGCCATACGCCCGTAACGTCGGGCCACTCGTTCACGATGCGAACATCCCGGCGGGCGTGTTCGTCGCCATGCGTCTCGCTCCAGACTCACCCTAAGCCGCCCCGGTCATCACCCTGGACCGCGATCCCTGGTTCAATCTGCAGGCCAGCACCTTGTTGAAAAAACCGTGGATGGGTGTTTTCAACAGACGACTAATCAAGGCGCTTGGAGAATCGTAGCGCTGCTGCTGTCATCGCAACGAGTGTGAAAACGCCGAGAAAGACAATCTCTCCATACAGCTCCCAGGGCGTCGCGCCGCGCAGCATAATGCCGCGAGTCAGTCGTATGAAATGAGTGATTGGCAGTATTTCGCCAATGCGCTGCGCCAACACTGGCATGCCGTCAAACGGAAACATGAAGCCGGACAACAGGATTGACGGCATGATCAGGAAGATCGTCATCTGCATGGCCTGAAACTGGGTTTTTACTGCCGTCGAGATAAACAGACCGAGTGCAAGATTGGCAGCAATAAAAAACGCTGCAGCAATGTACAAATCCACAACGCTGCCGTTGATTGGCACGGTAAACAGCAGCCCGCCTACGCCAAGAATCAAAGCGAGTTGCAACAGCCCGATCGCGATGTACGGGATGACTTTGCCGATCATCAGTTCGGCGGAGCTTACCGGCGTATTGATCAGCAGCTCGAGATTGCCGCGTTCACGCTCCCGAACGACAGAGACGGCCGTAAACAACATCATGGTCATTGTTAGAATGACTCCCATAAGGCCGGGAACAATATTGACGGCTGTACGGCGTTCAGGATTGTAATACGGCCGCACTTCAACCAAATCGGGTGTCGTGTTGTCTGGGCTCGTGTCAAAACGAATCGGCATGCTCTTTAGCTGGCTGGCGACGCCGAGTATGGTTGGGTCGCTACCGTCTACAAGAAGGTGCACCGCGGTGCGATTCTTGTCTGTGACCCTGCGATCGAAATCATGAGGAATGACAACTCCGACGGATATTTTCCCGGTACGCAAGAGGTCCTCAAGCTCCTGCGGTGTTCTGGCGTACCCGATGATATTAACAACCTGGCTCTGTCGAAGCTGTTCGACATGCTGTCGCGACAAATGCGTTCCCGCCTGGTTCGAAACAGCCGCACGAATGTCGCGAACATCGGTGTTGATGGCGTAACCGAACAACAGGATTTGCATGATCGGCAGGCCAATGATCATGCCGAAGGTCAGTCGATCGCGACGTAGCTGGCGCACTTCTTTGCGTATGATCGCAAACAGGCGCGAAAGAGCGTTCATGCCGCTTGCTTCTCTGGCTTGAGCGTGACGGCCACAAATACATCTTCGAGCGTGGCTGCGACGCTGCGGGTTCTGGCACTGACGCCCTGGGTTCGAAGTTTTGTGTCAACGAGCCCGACGGCGTCATCGACAGTGTCGGGCACCAGAACCCGCAGTCGGATGCCAAGCTGAGTAACACTCACTACAACTGGAATTGTGGCTATCACAGATTGTGCGCGGTACGGGTCATCGGCCAGGACTTCGATGATGTGCATGCCCGTACTTGTCTGTAAATCTTGCGGCGTGCCGTCCGCGACCTTGACGCCATGATCCAGAATCGCAAGCCGGTGACAGCGTTCGGCTTCGTCCATGTAGTGCGTCGAGACGAGTATTGTGGTGCCGGCCTCTGCGAGCCGGAACAGGTTGGCCCAGAAATCACGACGACTTTGCGGGTCGACTGCGCTCGTCGGTTCATCGAGTAACAACAGCTGTGGTTTGTGCAAAACGGCGCAAGCCAGGGCAAGGCGTTGTTTCTGTCCGCCGCTCAACGTGTCGGCGAATTGTCTTCGTTGCCGGTCGAGGTTGTATTTCTCAAGCAGTTCATCGATCCGGGTGGCTCTCGCATGTCGGGGGTAAGAGTAGATCTCAGCCATGAACTGCAGGTTTTCGGCGACTGTCATGTCGCTGTACAACGAGAATTTTTGCGTCATGTAACCGATTTTTGGCCGCAGCTCTTTGGCATCGCCCGGTATTTTGCTACCGAGCACGATTGCGCTGCCTTCGTTGGGCGTCAACAAACCACACAGCATGCGAATCGTTGTCGACTTGCCCGAGCCGTTGGGACCGAGAAAGCCATAGATCGAGGCCCGTGGTACGTCGAGATCAAGACTTTCAACCGCGCGAAGCTGGCCGAACTGCTTGGTCAGTCCACGCGCCCGGATTGCGAATTCCGAAGTCATTTTGCGCTGCTACCGAGCAGTAGTTCGACTTCGACGGGGATGCCGTCAGGCAGGCGCGGGCGCTCCTCGGTGAGGTCGACTTTGGCCAGATAGCTCAGCCTGCCCCGGTCTCGCTCCGTCAGGGCGAAGTACGGCGTAAAGGCTGCGTCGTTTGCAACCCAGCGCACGCGACCAGCCATCGGATGCTCGAGTCCATCCACGAAAATGTTGGCTTGTATGCCAGCGGTAACGTTCACGCGCAGGTGTTCCGGGATATAGACCCGTGCGTGCGGTTGCTCGCCAGCCAGCAGCACCATTATTGTCTGGCCGGGAGCCGGGCGTTCTCCAACTTCAAAAAGCCGGCTGTCGGCGATGCCATCAACAGGAGCTTTGGATTCGTGTCGTTGCAGGTCGATCGCAAGATAGTCACGCCTGGCCGCAGCCTGTCGCACGCTTTGTTCTGCCTGCGCGAGTTCCTCAACGGTTGTGCCACTCAGTAGTTCCTGCAATTGCGCGCGTCGCAACTCGAGGTTGGCCGACGCTGCGTCCAATGCTGCTCTGGCACGATCAAGGGCGTCTGGCGAAGCGAGTTTCTTCGCGTGAACCTGTTGCGCACGCTCGAACTCCGTTTGCCGAAAACTACGTTCACGAATTGCCCCGTCAAGGTTGGCGCGTGCCGCCGCGATTTGTTCGCTGCGCGGCCCACGAACGAGTTCATCCATGCGCGCCTGTGTCTGGGCGAGCACGGCATCGGCCTCGGCAAGCCGCGCTGAGGCACGAGCATTGTCCTGACGGATCAACAACTGGCCGCGTACTACGTTCGCGCCTTCCGCGACCAGAATTTCGATAATCGGCTCATTGACTTCGGCGGTCAGTTCGATGCGATCGGAGCTCAGTTCGCCGACCACGCGGTTGTCGTCACCTGCGTCCCCGCAGGCACTGAGCGCCACGGCGCATGCAGCTGTGATCAGAAGTGTGCGAATGTTCATGTTGTGACTCCGTCAAGGTTCTTGAGGTGCGCCAGCACGATTTCAAAATGTGCGTCAATCAGTTGGTCTGTATCGAGTGACTGCTTGCCGAATACCAGCGTCCAGATGACCGAGAAAAATGCGGGCAGGACAATCAGGTGAGGCATGTCGTTGACGGCTGATCGGCGAAACTCACCGTTGTGCACGCCGTGTTCGACGATTTTTTGCAGCGCGTCGAGGCCACGTGACACGACGTTGTCCCAGTAAAAGGTGACGAGGTCCGGATGCTTTCGGCCTTCGGAGATCATCAACCGCACTACAACGCTGACGGGTGACCCGGGCAACGATTTCATGAAGCCGAGTAACGGGCCGCGCATGATGGCCTCTGCCGACATGTCAGGCGATTCGGTGCTGGCCGCCAGTACATCGATTCTTGGCACCACAAAACTGCGCACAACGGCCCTGAAGAGTTCTTCCTTGGTCTTGAAATAGAGGTACAGGAGTCCCTTGCTGATGCCCGCCCGTTTGGCAACCTCTTCGACCCGGGTCGCCGTATAGCCCTTGTCCGCGAACGCGGCGAGAGCGGCTTCGGTGATTTCCTGCGGTCGCTCCTCTTTGCGGCGACGATAGCGTGGCTCTGACATACTCGAATACCAATTACTGACTCTCGGGTCAGTAAGTATAGTTAATGACTCGCCGGTCAGCAATAGGAGGCCATCACATAATCGATGATCTAGTGGTTTTGCTGATCGCAAAGTGCTGGGATTGGTTCATAATGCTGCGCCATGTTTACCTACATCGACCCGTCAGTTCGCGAGCGCCTGATAACGCAGGGCAAGCTCTTCCGTATTGACAAGAAGGGCGTTCTGATCCCGCCCGAGCGCTCGAGCACCGGCGGTGGAGCTATAAGTATTCTCGGGCCCATACCATTGCCATTGGAATTTGGCGACCAGCACGTCGACGTACTGTGGTATGCCTGCGTGCGAAATACGGAACTCAGCAAGATTGAGGAAATCGCCGACGAGTTGCGCGAGCAACAAGGGCAGCAGGCGTTCGCGACACTGGCGTCTTCGATGGCAGTAAACAGCGTATTGCTGATTGGCGAGCCCTCATCGTGGACAAATCCGCTGGTGCGGGTGCATTCGAGTTGTATGACCGGTGATGTATTTGGATCACAGCGATGCGAATGTGGGCCGCAGCTGCAAGCCGCGATCCAGCGCGTCAGCGAAGACGAAGAAGGTGGGTTGCTGATCTATATGTCAGGTCACGAAGGTCGCGGCATTGGCCTTTGGGCAAAGGCTGCCACGTATCTGCTTCAGGACGCAGGAGAAGATACCTATCAGGCAAATCGATCGCTGGGCCTGCCGGATGACTCGCGAGATTTTAGCGACGCAGCTTCGCTTCTGAAGTTCTTTTATGGCGTTGGCCCGCTACGGTTGCTGACCAACAATCCAAAGAAGGTCAATGACCTGATTCAATTCGGGCTCGAAGACATCACGCCAGTCAAACACGTTTCCGGCGTTACCGACAGCAATCGACGTTACCTGGCAGCGAAACAGAGTTGGGGTCACAGCCTCTCGGCGGACGACATAGAAGCCGATTCTTAGCGCCAGGCCTGGTGTTGGAGCCGCATCGACCCCTGTATTTTTTGGTCAGGGCCGGGCCTATTGCTGCCACAGACGCGTATTGGGTGCTTCGGTCTCGAAGTTGCTGCGGAAAGGGTTGATGTCGATGCCGCCTCGTCGCTGGTAGCGGGCGTATACGGTTAATTCCGTCGGCGAGCAGCGTTCGATCAAGTCGACGAACATCCGCTCGACACAGTTTTCATGAAAGTCGGCGTGCTGTCGGTAGGAAACGAGATAGCGCAACAGTCCGTCACGATCGATGCGTGGCCCGCGATAGCTGATTTGCACGCTGCCACTGTCCGGTTGGCCCGTGACTGGGCACAGGCTGCGCATTAAATGCGTGTGCAGCGATTCCCTGACAACTTTGCCGGCATCGGCGCCCAGAAGACTCGCATCGACCTGCCAGGTTTCGCATTGTACGGGCCTGGAATCCAGGCAGTCGCCCGCCAGTTGTCCTGTCGTTTCGCCGTCAGTCTCACCGGGCCTGTACAGTCGAAGCTCAATGGCAGCACCGACGCACGCTCCGATATCTTTACGCAGCGTAGCGGCGACAGACTCCTCCGACACGTAACGCGTCATTGCCAGGGAGCTCAGGTACAGCTTCAGTGATTTGGACTCGACGAGGTAACGTGAGTTGGCCGGAACCCGAATTTCAACGCTCGCGATCTGCGGCAGTCCACTCAGGTCGAGCCAGGTCAGTTCCCAGGCATTCCAGATGTCGGTGCCGTGAAACGGCAATGCGCTGACGAGGCCAATGTTGGCGCGATGGTTGCTGCGCTCGATCGGGCACAGCCGCTCGGGGTCGTAGTGCTGTGGAAAGCCGGCGGATTGGCCAAGTGGTGATTCAGAGGTCATCGCAGGAGCCATGATAACGGGTGCCGGCCGCCATGTAAGTTCCCGGTTTTCAAATCATGGTCTCCGCCACAGCCGCTCCTGCAGTTCATTGTCGGTGTTGCAGGAGCGGCTTCCGGATGACTCGAGCCTCAGTCCAGTCCGCGTTTTTCCAGCAACGGTCCAATTTCGGGATCGCGGCCGCGGAAGTTCCGATACAGCTCCATGCCCGGCAGCGTGCCGCCCTTGCTGAGGATGTGCTCGCGGTATCTCGCTGCGGTTTGTTGATCGAATACGCTGGTTTCCTTGAACGCCTGGAACGCATCGGCATCAAGGATATTGGACCAAATGTAGCTGTAATAACCCGCCGAATAACCACCTGCGAAGATGTGCGCGAAATAGCCACTGCGATACCGGGGAATGATCTCTTCGATCAAACCGATGTCTGCCATAGCTGCATTTTCGAAACCACGCGGTTCGATCGCTTCCGGTGAATCAAGCATATGGTAGGCCAGATCAAGATACGCAGCTGCCAGGTACTCGACCGTCTGGAATCCCTGATCAAATTTAGCCGATGCGTTGATTTTGTCGATCGTGTCCTGGGGAATCGGCTCGCCTGTCTCGTAATGTTTGGCGAACATGCTCAGCACTTCGGGTTCGCGCATCCAGTTCTCCATCACCTGAGATGGGAACTCAACGAAGTCACGGGGCGTGCTGGTGCCGGACAATGATGTGTATGTGACATTCGACAACATGCCATGCAGCGCATGACCGAATTCGTGAAAAAGTGTTTCGGCGTCGGTCAGGCTGATCAGCGACGGCGACTCGCCCGTCGGTGCGGGAAAATTGAAGTTATTGGTGACAATCGGCGAGATATTGCCGTCCAGTTTCGACTGCGATCTCAGGGCATTCATCCAGGCGCCGCCACGCTTTGACTCACGCGCGAAAAAGTCCATATAAAGGATTGCAAGATGGCTGCCGTCAGCCTCCTTGACTTCGAATACCTGTTGATCCTCGTGCCACAGTGGCAGGTCAGTGCGTTGTTCGAATTGCAGTCCGAACAACTCGGTTGAGAGAGCGAATACTCCGTCACGAACCGCGTTGACCTCGAAATAAGGCCGCAATGCGTCTTCGTCAAAGTCGTACTTCGCTTTCCTGACCTTTTCCGTGTAGTAACGCCAATCCCAACCTCGCAGACGATCATCGATTCCGTCTGCCTGCATCATTTCCTGGCGCGCCAGCAATTCTTCCTTTGCAACCCGCAACGCTGGTTTCCATATCTGGTCAAGCAGGTTGTAGACGTTTTCCGGCGTTTCAGCCATGGCGTCCGATAACACAAATTCCGCGTGGTTTTTGTAGTCCATCAAAGCTGAACGTTCGGCGCGAAGTTGCGCCATTCTCGCGAGGAGCGCCTTGTTATCCGATTCGTTGTCGTTGTCACCGCGAAGCGCGTAACCGTCATACAGCTTCTTACGCAATTCCCGATTAGGCGAGTACTGCAGGAAAGGATTAATGCTCGGGCGCTGCAACGTGAATGCCCAGCACTCGCAATCGTGTCCGCGCCGCTTTGCTTCATCGGCTGCAAGGGCGACGAGGCTGGCTGGCAGGTCGCCAAGATCCGCCCTGTCGGTTACGAGCACTTCAAAGTTGTTGGTTTCGTCGAGCAAGTTCTCCTGGAACTGCTGCGATGAGGTCGCAAGTTCAGCATTAATCTCTCGAAGTCTCGCCTGAGAAACATCATCAAGGTTGGCGCCGGCGCGAACGAACTGCTTGTGGGTTTCCTCGAGCAGCGTAAGTTGTTCGCCAGTCAATTGCAGTTTGTCGCGGTTTTCGTAGACGATGTTAACGCGCTCAAAAAGCTCAGCATTCAGGGAGATATCGTCTGAGTGTGCGGCGAGCTCCGGGGCGATAGTTTTTGCAGTATCCTTAATAGTGTCATTCGTATTTGCTGAGTTTATAGCGTAAAAAATACGTCTGACCTTGCTCAGCGTTGCTCCGCTCCGCTCAAACTCTTCAATTGTATTGGCAAACGTCGCTGCATCAGGATTGGCAACTATGGTTTCAATCTCGGCCTTGTGTTCCTCAATGCCGAAGCGAATTGCCGGTAGATAGTCTTCGGATGCGAAACGATCAAATGGTGGCACGCCGAACGGCGTATCCCAGTCTTCAAGTAATGCATTGCTCACCGCCATCGAATCACTTGAGGCCGCTACATCCTTCTCGGGTACTGAATCCTTGCCGCAAGCCACTAGAACCAAACTGATTATGATTATCAGGGAAATCTGCCATTTCATGATCTTGTCCTTTTGTTACTTCCTGTTGCATAAATTCGACAATCTGCGCCACGACGGTCTTCTCATTTTCCGGCGTCGCGCAGTGTACCACGTGCCTGCCAGGCAAAAAAAAGGCGGCACGAATGCCGCCTTGTAAGTAGATCGTGGCGATTTGCGATGCGTCTAGTCTTCCAGCGATGCTTCTGTCGCCGCAAAGCGAATGCCGTTCAAATTGCCTTTTGCCTCGACCAGCCGGCCCTCGGCAGCGGCGAAAAAGTCTACGTCGGAAATGACTGCATCCAACTCATTCTCGAAGCGTGTGCCGGCTGTTGTGTCAACTGCAAGACCAAGGATCTCGAAGCTCGGCGCTGCTACATTTTCGGCGATGCCGCGTATCCGGGCCTCGTTGTCCGGATCGTCACGTTCGACACGTACCGCGACCAACACGTTCTCGGTGACGGACGATTCGCCGCCACGAACTTCAAGCCAGTCACCGACATTGATGTCGTTGATCGAAAACTGGCGCAGGTTATTGAGATCGTCCTCAAGGCTCGTCGACGATGTGAGTTCCACAGTGATGCCGAGCATTACCAATCTACCGGCGGCGGCATCAACACCGTCTACCAGTGCCTCAATACGAGTGTCGGTCGCGCGTTTGAACTCAATTTTTTCTGCCACCAGTACACCCTGAGCGTCAATGCTACCTTCGGCCTCGATCTTGACATTGAGCGCGAGGTCGGCGGCTGTCCCGCCTTCAAAAACGGTTTGGCCATTCGTGGTTACCGGCAGGTTCGACACATCAAAGTCAGTTGCTGACACGAAGCGTGTGATGAGTCCTTCAATTTCGACTTCTGCATCCTCTGCTGGATCGTCGTCTTCGAATTCAACCGATGTCGCGAGCAGCTCGCCATTGGTGCCCAGCTGTGTTCCCTTGGCCTCAATGAGATCACCGTTTGACAGAACACCATTCGGAAAGTCGGTAAGGGTTGCCGCGCTGTAGTCGACCAGCAACTGACCCATCATGAAAGTCAGCGCAGCCGTATCAAGGCCCGAAATGAACCCGGTTATTTCCATCTCGCCGCCAGCGGGTTTCTTCTCAATATGCGAAGCGAGGATGTCGCCGGAAGAATTCCGGAAACCACTGACTTCGACGAAATCATCAACGTTAATTCCGTCAAGGGATGCCGGAGTGATGTTGTCATCGAAAACGGTGCTGCCGTCAGTCAGTACATTCTGGCCGAGTACTACAAGACTTCCCGCGGTCCGGTCAATCGACTGGACGGGTCCTTCAACATCGTCATCAAATTCGATTTTCTCGATGTTTGTGGCTGAAGTGGATGTTGTCCCACTTATCCGAACAACCTGGCCGACCTTAAGGTCCGCTTCCGTCGCGGGCTGGTCATCGGTGGTAATCACCGCCTGGCTGGTGTCGTGATGCACTCCGTTCACGATCACGCTGCCAAATCCGGTTATGGATCCGACAGACATTGTCGCCGACGGCGTGCCACCGGCATCGATGCCTCCCGTATCCTCAACCCTGTTGGTGTTGCTGCTGCTTCCGCCACACGCAGCAACCAGAGTGATGATCGCAAGCGCGAGTATCATATTGGTTGCTCTTCTGTTAGCCATGGTTAGATATTTCATTTTCCTGCTCCTTCAATGTCCGGTCCCTCGATCCAATAGGCACCGAGTCCAAGCCGTACTGTGTTTTTTTGGCCTAAATTTTCATCATGAACTTCGTGCTCGCTAAGCCACCGGTCAACTAGTTCGAGAAATTTCTGGCCCTCGTGTTCAATAAATCGGTGAAATTCGGGTAAATCCGCAGCGTCGATCCTGGAGTTCGTGGCGCGTCTCTCAAACCGGGTCAAGGCGCCGGCAGCACGTCCCAGGTTGTAGTCGACCGTGTTGCCAAGGTCCTGATAGACGCTGCCGGCTCGAATCATCGCCTCGGGGTTCGCAGGTGTATCGTGTCCTGGCATGTAGTAGCGGGTTTTTGCTACGAATATGCCGTCGTCCAGTTCCTCTATCGCCGCGGCCCGTTTGAGTTCTTTGACAACCGTGGTGACCGGAATATCGCCGGCATAGCGCTTCGACAGGTCCGTGAACGATGGAAACGGCGCCACCAACTGCAGCTGCATTGGCCGGCCTTCTGCATTCAGAAAGTCAGCATCCTGAAACCAGCCAGCCAGCAAACGAGTTGCACTGTTCATTCGTCCAAGGGTGTGCTGCTCATCAGCGTCAAGGCTCAACCTGACCTGGCGAACATCGCGACGGGTCATGCCGGTCAGAAGGGCGATTCGTGAGGTGTTCATCGGTTTGCCGTTATCACCGAGATCGCTACTTGCTACTGACACACAAACGCGCTTACACAACTCACTAAGCTCGCGCAGGCTGACACCGTGGCGCAGCAGAATACGGACGACGGGCCGCAAGAGGCGTTCGAAAAAAGCGTATAGCGTTGCCGAGGTTATAGAGGTCATTTGTGTCTATTTCCGATCATTGTGAGACATTTTGTCGCATATACAGATCGATTGCAAGGAAGTATTTGACATAAGCAAGAAAAAATCCGGTTTTGCACGCTTGGTCAGCCTGACAGGGTCGCCATGAGGTGGCATTTTCAAGTGCCGGCCACGACTCTTGTTACGGCTGGCCGGTGCGATGCAGGTGGTCCGGGAGCGTGATGTGCGGCTATCCTGTTTGCCGTCTTGCAGGTCGAATTACTGTGATACCATCTCGCCGATTTCAGCGAGCGCAGCACGAATACTGCGGTCATATACTGCAAATCAGGGAGCACTGAATGGCTAACATGCTGGCAGGTATTTTCGGCTCATCACCAGTGGTGCCGCTGGAAAAACACATCGGAATCGCATACGACTGCGCCAAGCAGCTGCGTGGGTTCTTTGCGGCTGTGGTCAAGGGTGACTGGGACAAGGCGTCGAAAGCCCGCGCAGAGATTGAAACACTTGAGCACAAGGCAGACGACCTCAAGAAGAAGATTCGCCAGCAATTGCCAAAGAGCCTGTTTATGCCCGTGCCGCGCGAGGACCTCCTCGAGCTGCTGCTGGTACAGGACAAGATTGCGAACCGCACCAAGGACGTATCCGGAATCGTGATGGGCCGGAAGTTGCAAATACCCGTGGAAATTTCGGATCAGTTTCTTGAGTTCGTTGACCGCAATATCGACGCGGCAAAGCAGGCAAGAAAAAGCGTCCGTGAACTCAATGAGTTGTTTACTGCCGGATTTCGGGGTGCCGAAGTTGAACTCGCTGAGTCAATGATAGAAAAGCTGGATCAAATCGAAACAGACACCGATGACCTGCAGGCCGAACTCCGGGGGTCCCTGTTTGCAATCGAAAAAACGATCGACCCGATCGATGCCGTATTCATGTACCGGGTCATTGAATTGACGGGGGAAATCGCTGACATGGCAGAACGAGTCGGTCGTCGACTCGAGCTTCTGCTTTCTCACTAAACTAATAACGACAAAGATTTAGGCTCTTTCCGAGGGTGACCTGATGGAAGCACAGATCGTCTACATCAGTCTGGCGGCGATGTTTGGTATTTTTATGGCGTGGGGTATCGGCGCCAACGATGTCGCAAATGCGATGGCGACATCTGTTGGTTCGAAAGCGCTGACCATAAAACAGGCCATTTTGGTTGCGGCGGTATTCGAGTTTCTGGGCGCTGTTCTGGCTGGCGGTGAGGTCACGTCGACAATTCGTAAAGGGATTGTCGATGCGGAGTTACTTACAGGATCGCCGGAATTGATGATCTACGGCATGCTCGCAGCGTTGCTTGCGGCGGGCACCTGGTTATTGGTTGCTTCGCGAAACGGCTGGCCCGTTTCCACTACACACTCGATTGTAGGTGCAATCGTTGGTTTTGCCGCCGTTGGTATCGGTGTCGATGCAGTACAGTGGGGCCAGGTCGGTACCATCGTCATGAGTTGGGTTGTATCTCCATTGACGGCCGGGATTATTGCATTCCTGATCTATATGAGCGTGCAACGCCTGATCCTGCGTCAGGATGACCCGCTGGTGAAAGCCAAGCGTTATGTGCCGATGTACATTTTCCTGGCGTCTTTCACAATTACACTGGTTACGATTCTGAAGGGCCTCAAACACGTAGGCTTGACGCTTAGTCTGGTCGACAGCTACATGCTCGCAACCATTATCGCTGTCATTATTTCACTGTTCGGCTCGGTGATAGTCCGGCGAATTACGCCAGACCCCAAACAGGACAAGAAAGAGCATTTTCACACGGTTGAGCGGGTGTTCGCCGTACTCATGGTTGTGACGGCCTGCGGTATGGCGTTTGCTCATGGCTCCAATGATGTCGCCAACGCGATTGGTCCTCTGGCGGCCGTCGTGAGCATTGCAAAGAGCGGCACCATTGCGGCGAAATCGGCACTGCCTATTTGGGTGTTGGCGCTTGGCGGGGGCGGCATCGTCATCGGTCTGGCTACTTATGGTCGGCATGTGATTGCCACCGTTGGCAAGAAGATTACGCAACTGACGCCGAGTCGCGGTTTTGCAGCGGAATTAGCTGCGGCGACGACGATTGTCATCGCGTCCGGCACAGGTATGCCAGTTTCAACGACTCACACGCTGGTTGGGGCGGTCCTCGGTGTCGGGATGGCCCGTGGCATCGAGGCAATCGATCTGCGAGTTGTTGCCCGGATCATGGTGTCCTGGGTTATCACGATTCCGGCCGGCGCATTTCTGTCTATTCTGTTCTTCTTTATCTTCCGAGCAGTATTACCATTGGTCGGTGCCTGAATTGTGTCGCGTACTGGCAGGATCGGCCGACCTTGATCGCCGGAGGGTAACGGTGCGTCGACTCATTACTCTCGCTTGCTGGGTTTTGCTGCCGTACGCCGGCGCCGTTGCGCAGGTTGCCAAAGATGCGGTCGTTCGTTATGAGGACGTGCGTCACCCGGTATTCGGTGCATCGGGCATGGTTGCTGCGCAGAATGCGACAGCCGCCAGGGTTGGGGCGCAGGTACTTGCGGATGGTGGCAACGCGGTTGACGCTGCTGTCGCGATCGGTTTTTCGCTGGCGGTTACTTTGCCCAGGGCCGGGAATCTTGGCGGCGGCGGGTTCATGCTGGTTTACGACGCTGAAGCGGACAAAACAATCGCGATTGACTACCGGGAAATGGCGCCCCCAAGTGCGACCCGTGACATGTTTCTGGATCATCTGGGGAATGCAGACGCCGCTCGATCGAGGTTCAGTCACCTCGCCGCCGGAGTCCCCGGAACAGTAGCCGGGCTGCATCTGGCGCATCAGGAATACGGTCGACTACCGTGGACCAGTTTGTTACAGCCGGCCATCAAGTTGGCCCGTGACGGGATTATTGTCAGCTACGATCTTGCCGACTTGCTCAGGGCTCGGCAGTCAAGACTTTGTCGACACGAAACAACCTGTGAGTACTTCTACAAAGCCGGCGGTGATCCATATGAACCGGGTGAAAGGCTGATTCAGGATGATCTTGCGGAGTCTTTACAGGCGATTGCCGACGATGGACCCGATGCATTTTATAGTGGCGCTATTGCTGACAAAATCATCGCCGAAATGCAGGCTGGTGGCGGTCTTGTCGATGCTGCCGCGCTTGCGGCCTACAAACCGGTTATTCGGCAGCCACTGCGGGGCACGTATCGCGGGTACGACATTGTCGTGATGCCGCCAAGCAGCTCTGGTGGCGTGCACGTGCTGCAGATGTTGAATATTCTTGAGCGGTTTCCTATAGCAGCGCTGGGCGTCGGGAGCGCAGATTCTGTGCACCTGCTTGCCGAGGTAATGCGGGTGGCATACGCCGACCGCAGCAAACATCTGGGAGACACCGATTTCTATCCGGTGCCGATAGACTGGTTGACGAGCAAGAAATATGCACAGCAACTCGCGGCAACAATTGACCTGCAAAAGGCCCGTCCTTCATCTGAGGTTGCGGCCGGTGTCGTACCTGTGCCAGAGAGTGAGGACACCACGCATTTCTCGGTCATCGATCGAGATGGCAATGTTGTATCCAATACTTACACGCTAAACCTCTCTTTTGGCTCCGGAATATCTGTGGGCGGTGCTGGCTTTCTGCTCAACAATGAAATGGACGACTTTGTTTCGAAGCCTGGCGTGGCGAATACATTTGGGCTGCTCGGAGGAATGGCGAACTCGATTGAAAGCGGCAAACGACCGTTAAGTTCGATGACGCCGACTATCGTTTTCGCCAATGACGAGCCATGGTTCGCAACGGGCAGTCCAGGTGGCAGTCGTATCATAACTACGGTGCTGCAAATGCTCGTCAACGTTATCGATCACGGCATGAACATCGCCGAAGCGACTGGCGTGCCGCGCATGCATCACCAGTGGTATCCCGACCTGCTACAACTCGAACCAGGATTCAGTCCGGACACGATTCGCATCCTTGAAACGCGCGGCCACGAGGTGAAATCAATGAGGCGGTCTATGGGCAGTCTGCAGACTGTCGAATTCAAAGAGGGTGTATTCCGCGGCGCATCGGATCCACGTCGACCAAACTCACTCAGCATTGCCCCGGCAAGTATGGTTGTTGAGTAAGTAGGGTGCTGGCTGACCTTACGACTCGTATCACCGCGCTGGTCCAGGATATGGAACCCGTCGGGTTTAATCTGAAATTTGACCTGGCGGGCGAGGGCATTATTTTCGTCGCGGCAAAAGAAGCGCCGGTAGCGGTCAGCAATACAGAGGGTGTTGCCGAAACAACGCTCATACTGAGCGCGCAGGACCTGCAGCAATTGCTGGACGGCAAACTGAATCCGACAACCGCGTTCGTGTTCGGCAAATTAAAGGTCGAAGGAGATATGTCGAACGCGATGTCCCTGATTTCGCTGTTCAACTAGCCGATCCAGGTCCGACCGAGCGCAGCTACGCGTCGAAGTCCGGTGGGCCGATCGCATTGTGGCAGGCTCGACGCTCGGTTATCATAATATGAAATTACGAATCATAATATGGTACGCCATGGTAACTCCTGCTCCCCCGCAAGGTGCACAGGCCGCGCTACGCGCCATCCGGCTCCTCAAGCTCTTCACTTCGGAGTGCCGCGAGATGTTGCTTGGCGACTTGAGTCGGCTAGCCGGCCTGAACAAGACGACAACGCACCGGTTACTGCGAGCATTGCAGAGCGAAGCGCTGATCGAGCAAGATCCGGTATCCGGTGCATACCGACTGGGGCCCGGCTTGATGGCGCTCGGGGTGCAGGCCCTTTCGAGCAGCGATTTGCGCATTCGTGTCCGGCCGATGCTCAAACATCTGGCTACGGAAACCGGTGAGACGGCAACGCTCGAAGTGCCGATTGACGATACCATGCTGATCCTCGATGAAGTTACTGGCGGTCGTGTTGTAGCTGCGGCAGGCAACGTCGGTACGCGCTGGCCGTTACATGCTACGTCGACGGGCAAAGTGGTTATCGCTTTTGACGAATCAGTAAAAACACAACTCGACGACATCCTGATCTCATTGACGCCCCATACAGTGATTCGGCGCAGTCTTCTGGAACAGCAGCTCGGCAAAATCCGTCAACGTGGTTTTGCTGAAAGTGTCGACGAGCTTGAAGAAGGATTATCGGGTGTCGCGGCTGTTGTCCGGGGTAGTCTCGGGGAAGTGCTCGGTGCGTTGTCTATCTGCGGACCGACACAACGCATGACGAGCGTACGGCGATCGCACCTGGGCGTGTCACTGCGAGTTGCTGCAGAGCGCCTGCAACCCTGATACTGAGGAATATCACGGCCAGCGTGTTAATATCCTGCTCGAAAAAGCAGGTTCCACATCAATGGGTTGCGGTCCATTTGCGCCGACACGGTGTTGCGGCTCTCGGCAAGGACTAAGGCCATTACCATCGAGCAGCGCCTTGTTTCGGCGCAACTGGCCACGCAACGCAGCTGCGAAATAATTAATCAGAGGCTCCCAAGATCAATACTCGCCGCCTGTACGTCCACCTCAAGACTATTTTTCTGCTCTTCACCGGCGCGACGATCATCGTTTGGCCATTTGCGGTCAGTGCGATCGAAATCGATACGCCCCAGGTCGGCCTGGTGTCGGTACCAATGGAAATTTCTGTCAGCGATGTAGCGGCCGGCGCATCCGTAACATTGACGGTCAGCAGCGATAGTTACAAAGCGGTTGCTGGCGCTGACGGCAGGGCAGCGTTCGCCGATGTCCAGGTTGATTCACGCGGCGTAGCATTGGTTGAAGCTACAGCGGAAGGGCAATCGATAGTGACGGAGTTGCGTGTATTGCCTGGCTGGGTGTCAGTCATGCCGCCAATTCTTGCTATCGCCGTCGCACTGACATTGCGCAATGTGATACCTGCATTGCTGATGGGAGTATGGCTCGGCGCATCTGCCCTGAATTCCTTCACTCCCGCGGGCATCGTAAAGGGTCTGTTGGACAGTTTTCAGGTATTCGTTACCGGGGCTCTGGCGAACGCAGATCATGCAGCGATCATCCTGTTCTCGATGATGATCGGTGGCATGGTGGGTATCATTACGCGCAATGGCGGCATGAGCAGCATCGTAAAGATGATCGTCAGTCGGGCGAGGTCGGCGATTGGCGGGCAGGTATCTGTCTGGCTGATGGGTCTGATGATTTTCTTCGACGACTATAGCAACACGCTGGTCGTGGGTAATACGGCACGTCCGATTACTGATCACCTGAAGATATCGCGTGAGAAACTCGCTTACATCGTAGATTCAACAGCGGCCCCCATTGTTTGCCTGGCTTTGATCACAACCTGGATCGGTTACCAGGTAGGATTGATCGGAGATGCTTTGAAAGGTATCCCGGAATTGGCGAACGAGGCGGCGTATTCGGTATTCCTGCACTCTATTCCATACAGTTTCTATCCGATTCTCGCTGTTATTTTCGTGCTTGCCGTTGCTGCATCCGGTATGGATTTCGGTCCGATGTATAAGGCGGAAGTTCGGGCGCGCCGGGGCCAGGTTGCTCCGTCAATGAGCGAAGAACTGCCCTCAATGCAGGGTGAGGAACTCGAACCCAAGCCGAATATTCCATTGCGCGCGGTCAACGCGTTTGTGCCGTTGGCTGTCTTGATCGTATCGTTAATGCTGGGGCTCTATCTCACCGGTGAAGGCGACACGATTACGGATGTTGTGGGCTCGGCTGATGCGTACAAGGCGATGATGTGGGCGTCGTTTGCCGGTGCCTTAACGGCCGGCGTGATGACAGTAGGACAAAAAATTCTGACGGCACATGAGACGGTGGATGCATGGTACGGCGGAGTCCGTGCGATGCTGTTCGCGATGATCGTGCTCGTTCTCGCCTGGTCGCTGTCTGACGTTACATCAGCGTTAAATACGGCGGGATACCTGGTGACAGTATTAGCCGATACCTTGCCGGTGCAGTTTGTTCCCGCAGCGGTGTTCGTTCTATCGGCTATAACAGCGTTTACCACAGGCACGAGCTGGGGAACGATGGGTATTCTGATGCCACTCGTTGTGCCGCTGACCTGGGCGGTAATGAGCGTGAATGGCATGACAAGTGCCGCAGATATGCACCTGCTCTATTCGGCGGTGGCCTGCAATCTCGCTGGTGCTGTCTGGGGGGACCACTGCTCGCCAATTTCGGACACTACAGTGCTGTCTTCTATGGCCAGCGGTTGCGATCACATTGAGCATGTGCGCACTCAGTTGCCCTACGCAACGCTGGTTGGCGTGATCGGTCTCCTGGTTGGTACGATCCCCGGTGGTTTCGGCATGTCGCCCGGTGCCTCCATCATCATCGGCATCGTGATTCTGATTGCAACGCTTAAGTTCTTCGGGCGTAGTGCCGACAAGGCGGTCGGGTAAGAATCGCCTAAGTCCGACAGGCTGCTAGCCCGGACTATTCATGAATGGTCCGGCTAGCCCCTCCTTCGTCGGGGCGGTTTGGACTCTACGCTGGTAATCTCAGGAGCAGGACCGCCGATTGCACAGCGAGAGTCAGATTGACCTGGCATACCCACAAGACCGGAAGGTAGTGAATGAACCTGGCAAGACTGCTGCAGTTCTTTGAGACCCGCAAGAGCCGCAATGAGCCGCTGGTGCTGGTAACGGTCTACGAGACGCAAGGCTCTACCTATAGCAAGGCCGGCGCCCATATGCTGGTAGACGGTAACGGTATTTTTCAGGGTATGTTGTCGGGCGGGTGTCTGGAGGGCGATCTCGCAATTCGCGCCCAAATTGTAATTGAATCGGGCAATCCGCAGTCTGTCACTTATGACCTTGGAACCGACGACGACGAAGTCTGGGGCCTGGGTGTCGGCTGTGACGGCCTGATGCGGGTTTTCCTGCAACCGTTACGGGCCGACAGTGACTACCAGCCGTTTGCGGCAATCGCTGATGCGTTGCAGGCTGCATCGAACAGCGTGGTCGCGACAATCATCGAGTCAGCAGCCCCGCTGGTTCCCGTGGGCGCGGCAGTTCTGGTGAGGGGTGACGAAATACAGTCCTGGCGTATGGATTCTGCTCTGGTGTCCGACATCGCAGCAGAAGCGCGCGCAGTGCTGCAGAAAATGGCATCCCGAACGACTCACATGCGTGCCGGAGACAAGGATATCCACGTCTTGTTAGCTGTTGTCGAAATTCCGCCACGGGTATTGGTACTTGGCGCCGGACCGAATGCTGAGCCGGTT
>Ga0255052_10001058_pt1 | contig 21174 bp, 18 predicted proteins | sample JV7_2_21_MG_FD_188632 | JGI IMG/M metagenome (GOLD analysis project Ga0255052, IMG submission 188632) | Seawater microbial communities from Jervis Inlet, British Columbia, Canada - JV7_2_21 | ecosystem: Environmental > Aquatic > Marine > Inlet | place: Canada: British Columbia | collected... | reverse complement strand
ATGGAACGATAAAGGGAAATGTTTATAAACAAGTTTTACGTTCTTTGGATAGGCCTTTAAAACCTCTTTCAGGGTCGGCTGTAACCTTGCACAGTAAGGGCACTCAAAGTCTGAGAACTCGACAATAGTGACAGTGCCGTTTTTATCGCCTTTTATCGGGGATTTCCCCTCAGAGAAATTATGAACCTTATCAGGATCAGTTTGGGGCTGTTGTCTTGGCTGGAAGAATTTAAGGATTTTCTGCTGGTTTTCTTCAATAGCAGATACTTTTGCAAGGATTTCCTTCTGCGTTTTTTCCATGTTGTCAAGCTTTTTCTTGTCAGCACAGCCTGCAATAAATAAGGGTGCCAGGAATAAAGCTAAAATAATAAAAAGTTTATTTCTTCTCATTTTTAACCTCCATAAGGTGCATGTTATATGATGTGTGGAATTCTGATTTAATTGTAACATAATCGTTCCTGTTTTCGTATTCCCGGTTTGAACCGGTTTTAAAAGGGAAGTCTTCCAATTTAAGTGGCCTTTTCCTCTTGGTACTTAATCTAAGGAGCTTGTAGTTAAGCTCCCTTATTTTCTCCCTAATTTTTTTGCCTTTTTAAGCACTTCCTCAGCCATTTTTTTCTTATACGTTCTGAGCTTTTTTGCAATAGCAGGATTGTTGGCCTTCAGAATCTGTGCAGCAAGGATAGCGGCATTTTTTGCACCTGCTTTGCCTATTGCCATTGTTGCTACGGGTATGCCCGGCGGCATCTGGACAGTTGAAAAAAGAGCGTCAATCCCATTGAGCGGGGAAGAATCAATGGGTATTCCTATCACCGGAAGTGTGGTATGAGCAGCTATCACACCTGCGAGATGTGCTGCGCTGCCGGCACCGGCAATTATTACCCCGACCCCGCTTTTTTCAGCCTCAATTGTCAGCTTTACTGTTCTTTTTGGACTTCTGTGCGCAGAGGCAACTGTTATATCATAAGGGATGTTAAATTCTTTCAGGATTTTCTCGGTTTCACGCATTACAGGCAGGTCAGAATCACTACCCATGATAATCAGCACTTTGGGTTTCATAATTTCTCCTTCTTAGTTCTATAGATGATCTCTTTGGATATAATGACAGAATGATAGTATAATTTCCAAATCACAAGCACCAAATTACAAATAAATCACAATTTCCAAGCACCAAGCTCCAAACTATTTTTTGTTCTTTGGAATTTTGAGCTTATTTGGGATTTGTAATTTGCTTATTGGAATTTATTTTTTCTTTATTGCCTTATCCCCTATATCCTTTCTGTAATGCATTCCGGCAAAATGAATTTTATCTATAGCCCTGTATGCATTGTTTTTTGCATTCTCAATGTCTTTACCAAGGGAAGTTACTCCGAGAACCCTTCCCCCGGAAGTAACAAATCCCCCTTTTTTTGTACTTGTTCCTGCATGAAAAACCATTATGTCATCTCTTTTTTTCAGTGGATCGAGTCCTTTAATTGTTTTACCTTTTTCATAGGAGCCGGGGTATCCCCCTGAAGCAAGGACCACGCAGACACTGGTTTCATCCTTCCATGTGAGGTCGATGTTATTAAGCCTTCCATCGGCCGCAGCCTTGAGCGCATCAAACAGGTCGCTGTCAAGCCTCATAAGGATAGGCTGTGCCTCCGGGTCGCCGAACCGGCAGTTAAACTCCAGAACATAGGGCTTTCCGTCACATATCATAAGGCCGGCGTAAATAACCCCCCTATAATGTATACCTTCTTTGGTCAAACCCCTTATTAGGGGGTTAATGATACTGTTTATAATATCTGTTTCAAGCTTCTTTGTTATTACAGGTGCAGGGCTGTAAGCACCCATCCCCCCTGTATTCGGCCCCTTATCTTTATCAAAAACAGTTTTATGGTCCTGAGATGTGGCAAGGGGGATAACGCTTTTACAGTCTGTCAAAATCATAAAAGACGCCTCTTCTCCCTTTAAACATTTTTCCACTAATACCTTGTCGCCGGCAGAACCAAAAACCCTTTCTTTCATTATTAAGTTCAGGGCACTTGTAGCCTCCTCAACAGTCTCTGTTAAAAAAACCCCCTTGCCCGCAGCAAGGCCGTCTGCCTTTACAACAATAGGCGCCCCTTTAAGCCTTATATATTCATTAGCGTGCATGTAGGAAGTAAATGTTTTGTACTCGGCAGAAGGGATTCCGTATTTACGCATAAATTCTTTTGCAAAGACCTTACTGCCCTCCAGCTGAGCTCCTGATTTATCAGGGCCAAAAATACTGAGGCCTTCTTTTTTAAATACATCGACAATCCCCATCGTAAGCGGGACCTCGGGTCCGACAACGGTAAGGTCAATCAATTCGTATTTAGCAAAATTTAATAATTCATTTAAATTGTCTGTCTTTATGTCAAGGCATTCTGCAATTTCAGAAATACCTGCGTTACCAGGCGCACAAAAAATCTTTTTTACCCTTGAGCTCTGGCTTAATTTCCAGACAAGGGCATGTTCTCTGCCTCCGCTGCCTATGACAAAAACCTTCAGCTTAACCTCCTATAAAAAACACAGATAATCGCAGATGAGTTGCAGATGAACGCAGATATAATTTTATTTGTTTATGGTTTTATCAGTGCTAATCTGCTGATATTTTCTGTGCCCATCAGCGTTTTTAATGCCTGAAATGCCTCATCCCGGTGAATATCATTGCGATATTATGTTCATCAGCTGCAGCTATAACGTCATTGTCCTTGATTGAGCCGCCCGGCTGTATCACTGCTTTTGCCCCGGCCTTTGCGATAACATCGATGCCATCCCTGTTTGGGAAAAAGGCATCTGAGGCTACGGCAGAGTTATCCAGTGATATATTGAAGTTCTCTGCCTTCATCGCTGCAAGTTTTGCAGAGTCAACCCTGCTTGTCTGCCCGCAGCCGATCCCAAGTGTCCTGTCTTTTGAAGTGTAAATGATCGAGTTTGACTTCATATGCTTGCATATCCTCCATGCAAAAGCCATTGCAGCATACTCATCGTCGGTCGGCTGCCTTTTTGTGACCACCTTGCACGTCCTCAGGTTATCTATCATACCGGTATCGCGTTCCTGTACGAGAAGGCCTCCCTGGATTTTCCTCATCTCAAATCCGATAATCTCACGAGACACATCAAGCTCAAGCAGCCTGATATTTGGCTTTTGACTTAAAAGTTTAAGAGCCCCTTCATCAAACCCCGGGGCTATTATGATTTCAACAAAAAGATTGAGAATCTCCTTTGCGGTAGCCTCGTCAACGTTCCTGTTCAATGAAATAACTCCCCCAAAAGCTGAAATAGGGTCGGTCTCAAAGGCTTTCTTATATGCCTCGTGAATGGAGTCTGCGACTGCAACGCCGCAGGGATTATTGTGTTTACAAATGACCGCAGCAGGCTTACCTTTAAATTCCTGTGCAAGGTCAATAACCGCACTTGAATCGAGATAATTGTTGTATGACATTTCCTTCCCCTGGAGTATTTTTGCATCGATAAGAGATAGTCCGGCATATAGAGGCTCTTTGTACACAGCTGCCTTCATATGAGGGTTTTCGCCGTATCTCAGACTGCTGACCTTTTTAAAACTTAAATTGATGTTCGGCTGAAATGGATTATCAGGTTCAGCCTGCCTGTTGAGATAATTGGAAATTAATGTGTCATACATGGCAGTATGTGCAAAAACCTTTCTGGCAAGATAATATTTGGTGTTATGGCTTGTATCTCCGCTGCCAGACTTTAATTCATCAAGGACTTTTTTGTAATCAGCAGGATCAACAATCACAGTTACATGATTAAAATTTTTTGAAGCTGCCCTCAACATTGTCGGGCCGCCGATATCGATGTTTTCTATGGCTTCGTCAAAGGAAACATCAGGCTTTGAGACCGTTTCCTCGAAAGGGTACAGGTTAACGACAACCATGTCTATTGAATCTATATGGTGAGCTTTAACGTCTTCCTTGTCCTTAGGATTGTCCCTCCTCCACAGGAGCCCGCCATGAATTTTCGGGTGCAGTGTTTTTAATCTTCCGCCTAACATCTCAGGGAAATTGGTATATTCTGAAACATCTTTTACACCAATGCCTGCATCGTTTAACGCTTTTGCAGTCCCCCCGGTGGAAAGTATTTCAATGCTGAGTTTATTGAGTTCCTGTGCAAACTCTACGATACCGCTTTTATCCGAAACACTAATAAGCGCCCTTTTTATAACTGCCATGTTACCTCCTGTTTTCATTGCGGATTTCAGATTGCGCCTGCCTGCCGGTAGGCAGGGATCGTGGAATTAAGTCCAAAACCTGCCTGCCCTGCCTACCGGCAGGCAGGCGGCAGGCAAGGTCCAAAATCGCAAATCCGAAATTTTATATTTATAAAATCTAAGGTTACGTATCCTGCAAAATGTTAAATATAGCCTTTGTCCATAAGGCTTAAATATTTTCCATTTCCAATGATTACGTGGTCTAAGACTTTTATACCCACTAATTCACCTGTCTTTACAAGCCGTTCTGTTATGTCAATATCGTCCTTGCTCGGAGCCGGGTCCCCGCTCGGATGGTTATGTATGAACAGTACAGAGGCTGCTGCCTCTTTTATAGCGGGGCGGAATACCTCTCGCGGGTGTACAAGAGAAGATGTGAGTATCCCGTCTGAAACAACAGTTTCTTTAAAAACCCTGTTTTTTGCGTCAAGCATTGCACAGAGAAATCTTTCTTTTTTTAAATTATAAAATTTCGGGCTGTAGTAATCATAAACCTCGGTGCTGTTTTTAAACGAGGGCATCTGTGACAGCTTATTTGCATCGTTTTTCAAAAACCTTCTTCCAAGTTCCAGAGCAGCCTTGATCTGGGCGATTTTTGCACTGCCCAAACCTTTTGTTTTCGAGAACTCAGCGACAGAGGCATCCTCTATTTTTTTTAAACTTTCGAAACGCATGAGCAGTTCCCTTGCGAGATCAAGCGCACTCTTATCTTTATTGCCGGTCCTGAGGATTATAGCCAGAAGCTGGGCCGTACTAAGCCCGCTGGCTCCCAGCATGAGCAGTCTTTCCCTTGGTCTTTCTTCTTCAGGCCAGTTTTTTATACTTTTGCATTTCATAATTAGGGTAGAATCTCGCTTAGAATCGAGCCTGATGACTCGTACCGAGATACATATTATAAGGATTCAGATGCCAAAGCACAAATTGTTTAAAATTCCCGGTTTGTTATTAGTTAATCGTTATTTGTTGATTCGTATAACTAATAACTTATAACGAATAACATTGTTTGATGATTTGAGGTTAGGGGTTTATTTGTCATTTTCACCGTTTATTTTCCAGAATGCTTTTCTGTATCTCAATAATTTCCTTAATACCTGATTCAGCAAGGCCAAGGAGTTCCTGAAGCAGAGTTTTATTAAAAGGGGTAGTTTCAGCTGTGCCCTGAATTTCGATAAATTCCCCGGAACCGGTCATTACCACGTTCATATCGACTTCTGCTGCGAAATCTTCTGCATAAGAAAGATCAAGACGCGGCTCCCCGTCGACAATCCCCACACTTACGGCAGCAACATAATCCTTAATGGGCTGCTTTTCAATTAGTTCATTTTTAAGTGCATACCGTACAGCATCTGATAGAGCAACAAATGCCCCTGTTATTGAGGCGGTCCTTGTTCCACCGTCCGCCTGAATAACATCACAGTCAAGCCTGATGGTTCTTTCACCTAAGGCCTCAAGATCCATGACAGAACGCATGGCCCTGCCGATAAGCCTCTGTATTTCATGTGTCCTGCCCCCAATTTTTCCGCTTACAGCCTCCCTTAAAGTCCTTTTTTGGGTAGAACGGGGAAGCATAGAGTATTCGGCTGTGACCCAGCCTTTATTCTGGTCTTTAAGAAATGAAGGAACTTTATCTTCTAATGAAGCAGTGCATATTACCTTTGTGTCTTTCATCTCTATTAGTACAGAGCCCTCTGCGGTCTTTAAAAAATTCCTTGTGATTTTGATCTCTCTGAGATCCCAGGTAGACCTTCCATCAGGTCGCATAGTGTTTATCCTCCAACGGTTATTTTTGAAATATTTAATATTGTATGGCCTAAAAATCTTTCCCCAGCAGATGCAAATTTTTCGGGTGAATCGGTGACAAAGAATTCCCTTGTGGCTTTACCGCTGTTATGCCTGAGCATCCCGTTTATTTTTAGTGTACGTGATACTTCCCCGGCGGTCTCAACTGCGGAATCGATTAACGGAATTTTGACAGTATCTGCTATTACATCCTTTATCATTGGATAGTGGGTACAGCCAAGAACAAGTGTGTCAACGCCGTAATCCCTTACTCCTGAAAGATACTTTCTGGCAGTAAGTGCTACGATATCTCCGTTAAGCCAGCCTTCTTCCACCAGGGGGACAAAAAGCGGGCATGCAATGCCCACAACCTCAGATGAATTGTCTATAGATTTTATTGCCTTCTTATATGAATTACTGCTTATAGTTGTTTCTGTCCCTATTACAGCAATTTTTTTTGTTTTACTGTGAGCCACTGCTGCCTGTGCACCGGGTTCAACAACACCTATAACAGGTATCGTAAGGTTTTTTGTAAGGTAAGGAAGACTTACTGAAGAAGAGGTGTTGCATGCGACCACAAGAATCTTTATCCCTCTTGAAATAAGAAATTTTGCATTTTCAATTGAATATTTTAAAACAATTTCAGGCGATCTTATCCCGTAAGGGACCCTTGCGGTATCACCAAGATAGACAGTATTCTCCCCGGGCAGTTTTTTTATTATCTCTTTTAAAACTGTAAGCCCGCCGATACCTGAATCAAAAATACCTATTGGTGCTTCTTTGGTTGTCACCTGCTATATTTCCCTCAACCGGTTTTGATATGTCAATATGTCCACCGAAACTTTCTGTCTCTTTCCCCTCTATTAAAATTTTCAGTGAGGTAAAACCAGGGATATTTATACTCATTTTTTTATAAAGGTCTGCGATGATCAGGTATTCCTCTGACACATCTCCTTTGAAATTATTCCTGAGCTCACTGCTTAAATCAACATAAATAGTACCATATCTATCCATGTATAAATCCAGGAGTTTTACATTTCGGGGCTCCATGTATCCCCTTATTATATCTTCTGCCTTAAAAAGCAGGCCCCCCCTTCGCAGCTTATCGTTATCAGAATGGCCTTTCTGCCGGGATTTATAAAGCCTGACAGACTCTGAACTTCCCTTATCGGGTTTTGCCTCAAGGCGTTGGGCCTCAATATTCTCTATAAAGGAGGCTTCAAAAGCAAGCATAGGCTTGAAATAAAGATAGCTTGCGGCTGTACTTACTGCAAACAAAAATATTGCAACAAGCAGGTAATACAGGAAATAGCTTTTTGTTTTTTTATTCCGCCGTGCCTTCTTCATACAGGTACAGTCCTTTGTATATGGTGTTTGCTAATTCTGTTTTGAGTTCTGCAACATAATATGCATCTTTAAATGAAGGCAGCTCGATTATCAAAGCGGCAGACTCGATTTTTGACAGTATGCTGTAGGGGAGAGGCCTTGCTGATACCATATCATTACCGAAATCCTCGATGATTGCCTCTCGTAAGGCATTACGCAAAGCAGCTGTTTTTATCATGAAGTCCTTTTGTCCTTTATTAAGCAGGAACCCCTTTACTTCACGCGGGACAGACTCGGTTATTACAGGAGTGTATAATATAATGTTACTATGGTTCCCGATATGCAGGCTGAGGAAGACATCCGGATTTTTGCTGTTAGCTGATTTTACCCTTTCTCCGAGCGAAATGAAATGGTCACTTTTTCTGGTAAGAAAACCCTGGGTAGACCCCCTGTTTATCAGGGCCTTGAGTCTCCTTGCAATATCAAGAACAACATTTTTTTCTATATATTTTTCTGCCACAATGCCGGTTTCATAGCCTCCGTGCCCCGGGTCTATAACGACAGTTTTAATCCCGCCTGTTCGGGTGGTTTTCCCGGGAGGTTCAGGTTCAATCAAAGGGGTCGTGCTCTTTCTCCAGCGTTTACGAATTCCGTCTAATAAGGTCTCGATATCCTTTTTTTTGGGTTCAAGATACACATCAATGATAAGCCGGCTGGGATTTTTTAAATAAAAAACCTTGAATTCCCTGAAATGTACCGGTGAGAACAGGATGGCGTCTTTATCTATCCTGTAGGTAATAGTCATTTTTTCTTTATATATTTTAAAGCTGGTATTAGGGAATCTGACAATAATATCATTACCTTTCTGGTTTACTATTCTTTTTGATATAATGGATTCGGCTCCCTCCAGGACAATCCTTAAGAACTCAGGATGATAGTTTGCCCTGAGTTTAAGATAATAGATCTTTTCACTTGAGGCCGGTGAAAAAAGTAAAAAGAAAAGCAGCAGGAAAATAATTTTTTTCATCTTAAAATATTAGCATTTCTGTCTTATATATTCCATTCCATCATTAAGAAATGCCTGCAGGTTTACCCGCCGTAGGCGGGCTTGTCAATATCGGATTAATCATCTATAATTAATAAAAATTTTAATAAGGAGGGCCTGATGGCAGATGTATTATTAAAATTAAAAGAAGCTGTTACCGTTACAAACGGTAAACTGGAAATTAAGAATGCCGATGGAGTGAAAGGACTGATCGATAAGCTTATTTATGAGGCTATTTTTAATGCTAAAGAGGGCCGGAGAAAGGAACTTCAAAGGCTTGTGATTGAGATAGCAAAGAAAATGGGTGCAGTACCCGCATCCATCCAGTCGCTTTACAAGGAGATGGGAAGGAATTATCCGGGCTTTTCCGTACCTGCCATTAATATAAGAGGCCTTACCTATGATGTTGCACAGACTGTATTTAAAAAAGCGATAGAGAAAAATGTCGGGGCATTTATTTTTGAGATTGCCCGTTCTGAAATAGGGTATACAAAGCAGAAACCCCTTGAGTACTCTGCGGTTGTGCTTGCCGCAGCAGTGAAGCAGGGTTTCAGGGGGCCGGTATTTATCCAGGGTGACCATTTCCAGTTCAAAAGGAAAGATTTCCTGTCAGGATCAGACCTTGAAATAAATTACATTAAAGGCCTTGTGAAGGAGGCCGTTGACGCTGATTTTTACAATATAGATATTGATTCATCCACGCTTGTTGATATTGAAAAGCCGACCATTAAGGAGCAGCAGAGACCGAATTTTGAAATAAGTGCGGAGATTGCAACCTATATACGTGAGATACAGCCGGACAAAATTACAGTCTCAATAGGAGGAGAGATAGGCGAGATAGGCGGCAAAAACAGCACTCCCGAGGAACTGAGGGCATACCTTGACGGGTTCAGGGAAGTATTCAAGGCCGGCGAAGGCTTAAGCAAGTTAAGTGTTCAGTCCGGGACTTCACACGGAGGTGTTGTACTGCCTGACGGGTCACTTGCGCAGGTAAGCATAGACTTTGAGACACTCAGGGCAATGTCTGAACTTGCAAGGAAAGAATACGGGCTTTCAGGTGCTGTACAGCACGGGGCATCAACACTGCCGGACGAGGCATTTCACATGTTCCCTGAAACCGGCACTTCTGAAGTCCACCTTGCAACAGGTTTTCAGAATATCATATATGACAACAAGGGCCTTCCCCCGGGATTCAGGAAAGAGGTATATACGTACATAAAAGAGAATTTTGCCAAAGAAAAGAAAGAAGGCCAGACAGACGAGCAGTTCATTTACAAGACGCGCAAGAAGGGGTTTGGTCATTTAAAGCAGAAGTGGTGGGATTTATCTGCAGATGTCAAAGCACAGATAATGAAAGAGCTTGAGGATAAATTTGACCTGCTTTTTGAGAAACTTAAAGTCGTTAACTCAAAGGCGCTTATTGATAAGACTGTAAAACCGGTAGTTGTTGAAAAAGCTCTGCCTGATACGGTACTGAAATAAGCCGGGATTATGAAACAAACACTCGGAATTGTAGTCGGCGGAGGTCCTGCCCCCGGTATCAACGGCGTAATAAGTGCCGCATCTGTTGAGGCAGACAAAAGAGGCCTGAAGGTCATCGGCATTATGGACGGATTCAAGAGGCTCTTCTGCGGTGATACAGGCGGTATTGTAAATCTCACCAGAAAAAACGCCTGGCATATTCACAGCCGCGGGGGCTCTATCTTAAGAACCGCGCGGTCTTTTCCTGATAATCCCGAGGAGAAGTTTGAGGCAATGATAAAGGCCCTAAAGGCCTTAAAGGTAAAATTCCTCATTACCATTGGCGGTGATGGAACTGCATATATGGCAAGAGAAATAGAAAAAAGGGGAAAAGGGTTCCTTTCCATTGTCCATGTGCCAAAGACCATAGATAATGATCTCCCCATGCCTGGCGGGGCGCCGACTTTTGGATTTGAAACCGCAAGGCACTGGGGGACTGAGATTGTTGAAAATATTATGGAAGATGCCAGAACCACGGGAAGATGGTTTTTTGTAACGACAATGGGAAGAAACACAGGACATCTTGCACTCGGCATAGGCAAGGCATCCGGCGCGACATTAACCCTTATCCCCGAGGAGTTTAAAGAGAAAAAACTAAAATTCACTAAACTTGCCGATATAATCGAAGGTTCAATAATAAAACGTCTTTCCATGGGCTATCCACATGGAGTAGCGATACTGGCAGAGGGAGTTGCCGGCAAGATTGATGTTAACGAGCTGGGAAAGTACGAATATATTGATAAAGATAAAAGAGGCGAGGTCAGGCTTTCCGAGATTCAGCTTGGCAGGATAATGGAACGTTTTGTTAATAAAAGTCTTTTATCCCGGGGTATAGACACAAAGATTATTTTTAAAAATATCGGTTATGAATTAAGGGCAGCTGACCCTGTACCTTTTGATTCTGAATATACAAGAAATCTCGGTTACAGTGCGGTAAAGTATTTAATGAATAAAGGCTCAGGTGCAATGATTACTTTTTTTGAAGGCAGGTTAACACCGGTTCCTTTCAGAAAAATATTTGATTCTGCTACGAAAAGGACAAAAATAAGATATGTTAATATCAGGTCAGAACCCTATATAGTTGGCAGAAAATATATGATAAGGCTTGAAAAAGAGGATTTCACTCCCCAAAAACTTGCCAGGCTTGCACGGGCAGGGAAAATGAGTGCCGTTGAATTTAAAAAGAGATTTTCCTATTTAGTGTGAAAACAAAAGTAGCCGGTAGTAAGTAGCCAGGGGAAAACTTATAATTAAAACTCCCTTTAAAATCAAAAAACCAGGGCCCCACTATCATAAATAGGTTCAACCCCAATAAATCCAATGCGGGTTTGGAATAAGGGGTCGCTGAATTTTTAAAGAGATTTTCCTACTTAGTGTAGTAAAGCTCGTAAGATCTGAAGTAAGAAGTTCAGGAGTTGCTTCAGAGCTTCCGTACTTCCGCTCTTGCACACTGTTCTACAGTGACCGCTCAATCTTCCCCTTTTCTTCGCTTAACTCAGGTTTATACTCACCGGGCTTGCGCCCAAAGCAGATACCTAGAGTTTCATGCATGGCAACAGAATTTAAATCAACATGCCTCTGTTTTATAACCTCAGCAGTGGATTTATAAAATATTTTTTTCCCCCTGACCTTGACAATTGTATTGCCTGCCAGCCCTTTTGTAAGAAGTAGTACAGAAGCGGCACCTGCTTCTTTTCCGAAGTTGACATCAAAGGCCGATGAATGCCCCGAGCGTACCAGATGACCCGGGGTAACCTCCCTTATTTCAGGCAGTTCATAAACACCGGGGATAAACATCCCGACCTTCTTCATGAATTCCTTTATATCAGGGTCATTTTTCATTATTCCTTCAAGCCGTTTCCTTACATATTTCCCCGCACCCGCGAGCTTCATGTGCCCAAAGGCATCCTTGCCAGCGCTTTCATCAACAATGTGCTCACCCTTTGCATCTGTTATGCCTTCTGAGGCAACGATTACATAGGTTCCGGCCCTGACATCGCTCTGTTCAACCCTTGATGTATATACCTTTTTCATGTGCTCGTAGACTATATCAAAATCAACAGGTATCTCAGGGATTAAAATGGCGTCAGCCTCAGCTCCTATACCCCCTCTAAAGGCAGTGTGGCCCGCATACCTTCCAAACACCTCGATAACTACTACTCTGTTGTGGCTCATGCCCGTTGTTTTTAATTCCCTTGCAAACACAGCTACCCTGTTAATGGCCGAATCACCGCCTACGCTGTAGGTCTGTAAATCAAGGTCCATTGTTTTAGGGGCATGGACGCATAAAATACCCTGCGCAGCAAGGTCAACCATAACACTGCCGGTGTCATCACCTCCGCTAATAACAAGGCCGTCTATTTTGAACTTTTCAAGCCCCTTTTTAATCCTGTCATACTTGGCAGGATTATCGATTTTTCTAATCTTTACCCTTGAGTGCCCTGCTTCAGAACCTGCTAAATCCGCATCGATTCTGCCAATCCTCTCAGGCGTCAGTACAACCAGTTTGTCCATATCCACAAGGTTATAAAGCCCCGCATAACCATTAGGGATGATCACTGTCTCTATCCCCATAGACTGAGCCATTTGTGTGGTCCCCTTGATAACCGCGTTGAGACCCCCGCAGTCTCCGCCGCTTGTGATAATGCCTATCCTTTTAATCGCCATATGGAAAACTCCTTCTTTAAAAGGCAAAACTTAAATGTAAAAAATCAAAATGACAGATTAAAATGTAAAAACAAGACACGCAGATAAACATCGAGAAAGACTTTGTGCCCTCTGCCTTTGCAACTTTGGGCTTTTAAAAATCTTGATTTTTAATTTATTACAGCATCCCTTTTGTGGACGGTACACCTTTTGCCGTTGGGTGCAGCTCCACTGCTGACCGGAGCGCCCTGCCAAAACCTTTAAAAACAGCCTCAATAATGTGGTGCGGGTCACGACCGTAATGAAGGATTATATGCAGGCTCATTCCTGCATTATTGGTCAGTGCCCTGAAGAAATCTTCAAAAAGAGAGATTTCCAGTTTCCTGATGAGCGCACTGCTCTTTGGGGGCTTGACCTTATAAACCAGGAAAGGCCTCCCGCTAAGGTCAATTGCAACCTGTGCAAGGCTCTCGTCCATTGGCGTAAGGGATTCGCCGTATCTTCTTATCTGTAATTTTTTATCAAGTGCTTTATTGATTGCGTTACCCAGGACAATGCCAAGGTCTTCCATAAGATGGTGATAGTCAACCTCAATATCTCCCCTTGCTTCTACGTTAAGGTCTATGTGGCTGTGTTTTGTCATCAGGTTCAGCATGTGGTCAACAAATGGGATTGCTGTATCTATTTTATAATTCCCTTTGCCGTCAAGATTAAGGCTGACCTTGATATTGGTTTCCTTGGTCTTTCTTGTTACAGTTGCTTTCCGGGCCATTTAAATACCTCCAAGTATAATGTTAATTATACCAGATGTTTAAGTGTTTTAAGGAAAATTGTATTCTCACCCGGTGTTCCTGCGGTTACCCTGAGACAACCGTTAATTATTCCTTTCATGTTCCTGACGAGCACTCCTCTTTTAAGAAGTCCTTTATATATTTTGTCAGGGTCTTTTACTTTAAACAGGATGAAATTTGCATCAGACGGATAGGGGGCTGTACCATTGATTTTCTTCATTTCTTTAAAGAGTCTTTTTCTCTCCGAGGTGATTGATTTTATATTAGATTGTACGAGTCTTTTGTTTTTTAATGCTCCAACAGCCACATTTTGTGAAAGAGAATTTAGATTAAACGGCAGTCTTACCTTGTTTACCTCTTTGACTATTACCGGGTCGGCTATCATGAAGCCGACTCTTAAGCCAGCCAGGCCTATCTTGCTTAATGTTTTAAGGACAATAAGGTTTTTATATTTTTTAAGCAGCGGGACAAAGCTTTTTTTGCTCGAGAAAGCCTGGTATGCCTCGTCAACTACTACGAGAGATGAAGGGCGAGGGGCGAGGGACGAGGTTAGCTTTAAGATCTTTAAAATCCTGTCAGGGGAAAAGCAGTTGCCCGTTGGATTGTTAGGGGAACTCAGGAATATCAGTTTTGGACTTTTCTTTTTTATTATCTTCAGGAACTCGTTGGTCTTGAGATCAAAATCTGTATCGAGCGGGAGAGCAATTTTTTTCTCGCCGAGCGCCTGCGTAATGATACCGTACATGGAAAATGTCGGGACAGGGTACAGCACAGGCCCGCCGAACGTTGTTATCAGGTAATAAATTAACTCGTCTGAGCCGTTTCCGGCGAGAATATTTTCAGGCTTTACTTTGAATTCCCCTGCAATAATTCTTTTCAGGGATTTTGCTTCAGGGTCAGGGTAGCGGTTCAGATTCTTAAAAATATTTTTACTGCTGACCCCTGACCCCTGAATCCTGACCCCTGAATAAGGGCTTTCGTTTGCATCAAGCTTTATTCTGCACGGGATTTCCTCCGCCTGATAGGCGCGGAGAGAACGTATATTTGGTTTTACGAGTTTTTTAATGTCCATTTCGGGAAATTATAACAAATTGATTTAATTCTTATTAATTTTTTTGCAGATAACTTCAAAAAAGGCGTGAAAAGACCTTTAGCTTTCAAAATGTCAACACAGCAGGCCTGACCCCCTGCACCCCATGTAGTTGCTGATCACATGTCACTGCCTACTTGTTACTGTCTTAGGGGATTACTTTGTTAAGCGGGTACTCTACAATATCCGATGCGCCTGCTGATTTAAGCTTCGGGATTATGTCGCGAACGACCTTTTCATCGAGTATGACCTCAAGCGCAAACCATCCTTTGTCTGAAAGCTCTGATATGGTGGGAGAGTGCATGGCGGAAAGCAGGCTCATGAGCCTTTTCAAAGATTTTTGAGGCACGTTCATTTTAAGGCCTACTTTTTCCTCTGCTGCAAGGGCGCCTTTTAAAAGGAGCAGGATATTTTCCATCTTCTGTCTTTTCCACTTATCCTTCCAGGCCTTTTTGTTTGCAATAAACCTTGTTGTTGAAACGAGCATCGTATCTATGATTCTCAGGTTGTTCGCCCTTAAAGACGAGCCTGTTTCTGTAAGCTCAACAATGGCATCGGCAAGATAAGGGGGCTTTACCTCGGTTGCGCCCCATGAGAAATCCACCTCAGCTCTTATTTTTTTTGACTTCAGGTATTTTTTTGTGTAGTTAACCAGTTCAGTTGCAATTCGCTTGCCGTTTAAATCTTTTAATTTTCTAATCTTAGAATCTTTTGGAACTGCAATAACCCACTTTACGGGCCTCAGGCCCTCTTTTGCATAATTAAGCTCTTCAACCTCCTGAACATCAGCACCCTGCTCAAGGATCCAGTCCCTGCCCGTAAGTCCGGCATCAAGCGCCCCGTCATCAACGTATCTGGCCATCTCCTGTGCCCTTATAAGAAGTGCCTCTATCTCAGCGTCGTCAAACACAGGATAGTAAGAGCGCGCGTCAACGGATATGCTGTAACCCGCTTTTTTAAAAAGCTTCAGTGTTGATTCCTGAAGGCTCCCCTTTGGAAGCCCGAGTTTTAGAATTTTTCTCATAGTATTCCTCTAGAATAATGCCAATTATTCTTGATTACACTGATTCAAAAGAATGATTTCACAGATGGTACGCTTAAAAATCTGTGTCTTCAGACATCCTGATTTTACAGGATGTCCTATAATACAAAGGAAAAAATTTTTAATCAAATTGTGTCTATTCGTATATAGTCGTGAGTGATGCCTGCTTGCCGGTAGGCAGGTTTGAATTAATTTACTGGAGGCTGACTGAACGAAATAAAAAACGGGACAAGTCCAAGTTTTTTAAGAAAGTTTCTTTGGTTACTTTCTTTTTGATAAAAGCAAATGCATAGTGAGCGGCTAGCTAACGCATTTAATTAAAACAACATTTCATTACATTTCAAAACTTCTAAAGGAAGTTTTTTAAGTAGCCCGGGGGGATGGGTGAAACGCCACAATAAATAATAAAGCCGGGGGTATGAGGTTCTTAAAAAACGGGACAGGTCCGATTTTTGTTAGCAATTTATGATACTTAATATAGTTGATAATTGAAATTTTTTACGATTAACTATAATTATGGATTTAAGTACAAAAATGGACCCGTCCCAGTTTTTTAAGCACCCTTAACAACTCCTCAAACGAGTCAATCATAAAATCAGCATCTTTTAAGGCCTCCCGGTTTCGGTAGCCGTATGTGACAGCTATTGTTTTAATTCCCGCCCTTTTGCCAGCCTCTACATCAAAATTGCTGTCTCCGATTATTACTGCCTGTCCCCTTTGCATGTTAAGTCTTCTTAAGACCTCTAATATGGGAAGCGGAGAGGGCTTTTTTTCAGGGAAGCTGTCACTGCCCAGGATAGTTTCAAAGAACCCTGAGATATCAAGGCCTTCAAGAACCTTTTTTGACAGGTCCTGCCGCTTGTTTGATACTACTACTTTTTTATAGTTTCCGAGCTTTGACAGGGTCTCTCTTACCCCGGGATATGCAGTTGTGTTATCAAGAAGGTGCTCTGAATAATGTTCAAGAAATCTGGCAAGGGCTTGCTCCAGCCTGGCCCTGACCGTTTCTTCCGGATTACTGTCTTTATTAATATTATCAGGCTGTACAAGGCTTTCAACGAGTTTTGTAATGCCTGAGCCTACCATTGACTTTATGTTTTCAACGGAGAGCGGGCTTACGCCAAAAGGCTCTAAGGCATAATTTATTGCATTTTTAATATCAATACTTGTGTCTGAAAGCGTGCCGTCAAGGTCAAATATCAGTAATTTAATCATATTCCCTTTAATTGTCAGGACATCCGGGTTTTAAAAAAATAATTATGAAGGATAAGGGGATTATTCGAACCTGCCTACCGGCAGGCAGGTGACCAATAACTAATTTTTTTTCAACTACTTCATTCCTGCAATATGTATCCTTGAGGTTGACCGTTCCACTGAGGATGTTGCCCGTGCTTCGTCAAATTTTTCAGCTTTCCTGAGTTTTTCTTCTGCGCGTTTTTTTGCTTCCTTGGCTCTTTCAATGTCAATATCTTCAGATTTTTCTGCACTGTCAGCGAGGATTAATACTTTGTCAGGGCCGGCTTCGGCAAACCCCCAGTTTACAAAGAAATGCCCGGTTTCAGACCCTTTTTTATATGTCAGCATCCCTATTTTCAGTGTTGTTATAAACGGGATATGGCCCGGTAAAACACCAAACTCACCCGGGCCGCCGGTGGCAACTACCTCGTCAACTTCTTCGCTGAAAACAAGCCCGTAAGGTGTAACAATGTCTAATTGAAGTTTATTCTCCATCTGAATTCCTTAATCTAATCCTGTATTTGTAATAACCAATAACTAGTAACTAATAATTGTTTTTATCTGCTCCAGCCTAACTTCTTTGCTTTTTCCTCGACCTCTTCTATAGGGCCAACCATGTAAAATGCCTGTTCAGGCACATCATCATACTGCCCGTCTACAATGGCCTTGAACCCTTTTATTGTATCTGCCAGTTTCACGTATTTACCCGGTGTGCCTGTAAATGTCTCTGCAACATGAAAGGGCTGGCTTAAGAACCTCTGCAGTCTCCTTGCGCGTGCAACTGTTAATTTATCATCTTCAGAAAGTTCTTCCATACCAAGGATTGCGATAATGTCCTGCAGTTCCTTATAACGCTGAAGAACTATCTGGACCTGTCTTGCAACATTATAATGTTCATCACCGATGACAAGCGGGTCAAGGATTCTGGATGTTGAATCAAGCGGGTCAACAGCAGGGTAGATGCCGAGCTCTGATATCTGCCTTGAAAGAACAACTGTTCCGTCAAGGTGTGTAAACGCTGTTGCAACTGCCGGGTCAGTAAGGTCGTCAGCAGGAACGTAAATAGCCTGCATGGATGTGATTGCGCCCTTGTTTGTCGAGGTTATCCTCTCCTGCAGAATACCCATATCTGTTCCAAGTGTCGGCTGGTAGCCGACTGCTGAAGGCATTCTTCCAAGAAGGGCTGAAAGTTCAGCACCTGCCAGTGTATACCTGAAGATATTATCCAGGAATATTAAAACGTCCTGTCCTTCATCTCTGAAATATTCAGCAGTTGTAAGCGCAGAAAGGGCAACCCTTGCCCTGGCACCGGGCGGCTCGTTCATTTGGCCGTATATAAGGGCGGTCTTGTTAAGAACCCCTGATTCCTTCATCTCAAGATAAAGGTCGTTTCCTTCTCTTGTTCTCTCCCCAACGCCTGCGAAGACGGAAACACCGCCGTGAACCATTGCAATATTATGGATCATTTCCATAATAATAACCGTCTTGCCAACGCCTGCGCCGCCGAACATCCCCATTTTTCCGCCTTTAACAAAGGGGATGAGAAGATCAAAGACCTTAACGCCTGTTTCAAATACCTGAGTCGAGGTATCGAGATCAACAAATGCAGGTGATTCCCTGTGGATTGGAAGTCTTTGCTTTGAATCTATCGGGCCCAGCTGATCAACTGGCTCACCGATAACGTTCATTATCCTTCCGAGTGTTTTTTCGCCCACAGGAACAGTGATAGGCTGACCCGTGTCAACTGTCTTCATTCCCCTTACAACTCCGTCAGTTGTTGACATTGCTACAGTTCTTACCATATTTTCTCCAAGGTGGCTTGCAACTTCAAGAGTTAAGTTTATTGCAGGTGAGCCTTTCCCCGCATCACCCGGGTGTTCTACTTTAAGCGCATTTAATATATTTGGTAGTTTTTGATCAAATTCAACATCTACAACTGCTCCTATGACCTGTGCGACTTTACCTTCATTCATGATTTATACCCCCAAAAAAAAAGTTCCACAATTTTAATTTTTGATTTTTTATTTTTAATTTTATTTTAGTGCCTCGACACCTCCGACAATATCCATAAGCTCTTTGGTAATGCTTGCCTGCCTGGCCTTGTTGTACTGCAGTGTTAAAGAGCTGATCATCTCGTCAGCATTTTGTGTGGCATTCTCCATAGCCGTCATTCTTGCGGCTTCTTCAGACGCCTGTGACTCAATTATAGCCCTGAAAACCTGAACCTCAATATTTTTTGGCAGGAGCTCGTCAAATATTTCCCGCCTTGAAGGCTCGTAAATAAAGTAAGCAGAGGTTTCGCCTGTTCCCCTGGAATCCTTTTCAGCAGCAATCGGCAGGAGCTTTGCGGTGGTGACATTTTGAGACATGACAGTCTTGAATTCATTGTATAAAAGGAAAACTTCGTCTATAGACGCGTTCAAATAGTTCTCAATAAGGTCAGAAGCAACCTCCTGGGCAGCAGAAAAAGAAATTTTACCTGAAAGGCCTGTCCAGGATTTACGGGTAGTGACCCCGCGTCTTTTAAAAAAATCAGCGGCCTTTTTGCCGATAACACTTATGCTGATATTGAAATTTTCTTTTTTGCGTTCACTTATTAAATTTTCAGCACTCTTTAAAATATTAGAATTAAAGGCGCCGCACAACCCCCTGTCACTTGTAAGTACGACGATTTCAACGGTTTTCCTGGCCCTGAATGTAAGAAGCGGATGCTGGCTTTCGCCGTCGCCGGAAAGACTTGAAATTACAGCCCGCATCTTGTCTGCATAGGGTCTCATTTCAAGCATTCGTGACTGGGCTCTTCTTAGTTTTGAAGCCGCTACCATCTTCATGGCCTTGGTAATCTGTTTTGTACTCTTAACAGCGGTTATTCTTTTCTTTATGTCTCTTAATGTCGCCATAATTCTTTAAAAGTTTTCAGGTGTCAGCTTTCAGCTGTCAGGGAATCTTTTTCGCTGAAAACCGATCCCTGACTCCCGATAACTGTTTTTTTATGCTTGAAATCCTTTTTTAAACTCGTTTATCGCACTTGTAAGCTTGTCTTTCAGGTTATCGTCAAGGGCCTTTTTCTCCCTGACCTCGGAACGCAGGTCATCTTTTGTCTCTTTCATGTATTTGAGAAATTCATCCTCGAATTTTCTGACAGATTCAACAGGAATATCATCAAGGTGTCCCTGAGTTCCCGCAAACAGAACTATTATCTGGTCTTCCAAAACAAGGGGCACATACTGGCCCTGTTTCAGCAGTTCAACCATTCTCTTGCCCCGTTCTATCTGAGCCAGTGTTGCCTTGTCAAGGTCAGAACCAAACTGTGCAAAAGCCGCCATCTCCCTGAACTGCGCAAGGTCAAGCCTGAGAGTTCCCGCAACCTGTTTCATTGCTTTTGTCTGAGCAGCACCGCCAACACGGCTGACAGAGAGCCCGACATTAACAGCAGGCCTCACACCTGCATAGAAAAGCTCCGGCTCAAGGTAAATCTGCCCGTCTGTTATTGAAATAACATTTGTCGGGATATAGCCTGAAACGTCTCCTGCCTGTGTCTCAATAATGGGAAGAGCTGTCAGGGAGCCGCCTCCGAGCTTGTCAGAGAGCTTTGCTGCCCTTTCAAGCAGTCTTGAGTGAAGGTAAAAAACATCACCCGGGAAAGCCTCACGTCCGGGCGGACGCCTGAGAAGCAGTGAAAGCTGCCTGTATGCTGTTGCCTGCTTGCTCAGGTCATCATAGATTATAAGGGCATGCTTACCGTTGTCCCTGAAGTACTCCCCGATTGCGCATCCGGTGTAAGGAGCGATGTACTGAAGCGGCGCCGGTTCACTTGCCGATGCTGAAACGATAATCGTGTGTTCAAGCGCACCTTCTTCTTCAAGTTTTTTTGTAACACGGACAACATTTGAACGTTTTTGGCCGACTGCAACGTATATGCATACAACGTCGCCGCCTTTCTGGTTAATAATCGCGTCAATACCAATAGCGGTTTTGCCTGTCTGACGGTCACCGATAATAAGTTCTCTCTGCCCTCTTCCAATCGGTATCATCGCATCTACTGACTTAAGGCCTGTCTGCAGGGGCTCTCTAACCGGCTGTCTGTCAATTATTCCGGGGGCCACAACATCAACCTGCCTGCTTTCTTTTGTTTCAATCGGGCCTTTTCCGTCAATCGGCTGTCCAATGGCATTAACTGCCCTTCCACGCAGGGCTTCTCCGACAGGAACTTCCATAATCCTGCCTGTACGTTTTACAAGGTCGCCCTCTTTTATCAGGGTGTCTTCTCCAAAAAGGACTGCACCAACAGAGTCTTCTTCGAGGTTAAGGGCCATTCCAAAGACTTCATTAGGGAATTCAAGAAGCTCTGATGACATTGCATTGTCAAGACCGTAGACTTTTGCAATTCCGTCACCGACCTTAACGACGGTGCCGACTTCGCTTACGTCAACACGTTTTTCAAAATCAGTAATC
>Ga0255052_10001057_pt1 | contig 21180 bp, 17 predicted proteins | sample JV7_2_21_MG_FD_188632 | JGI IMG/M metagenome (GOLD analysis project Ga0255052, IMG submission 188632) | Seawater microbial communities from Jervis Inlet, British Columbia, Canada - JV7_2_21 | ecosystem: Environmental > Aquatic > Marine > Inlet | place: Canada: British Columbia | collected... | reverse complement strand
TTCCCACCCAGATTTTGCGCATATTCGGCGATAAAAATCGGCATTTTCCCCTTAATGTCTTTTAGATGAGACAATACCTCTTCTGTCCACCCCGGGTATAGATCGTTTGTTAATATGTTGTATCCAAGCGGATCAGGCCAATGATCAAATCCACCATCACCATCATACCAAACTGCCTCCAATGCAATTGCATCCATCAGGTTTTCGTAACGTGCAGGATTTTTTTGGTGCAAATCAGATGCATTTTGAGCGACTATTAAGAAGTTTGGATTGGCATGTTTAGATTGAATACGCGCGTACTTTCTAATTTTAGCGATAAAATCAAACATGGCGTCTGCGGTATTTATGCGATCGCTATCGGCTTTGGCGATCACATCTTCGTCAGAAAAGGCCTCTACCCAGTCCATATAAATGCCATCAAAGCCCGCCTTTAATATTTCTTCCACATGACTTCTTCCTCTATAGCCATAGATAACGATGTTCTGCCATTCAGAATACCAATAAGCCACTGGAAAATTCCCTTCCCACTTATTGGGATCGGTTGCAACTATCCATTCCGGATTACCGATTCCCCAATCTTCTCCCCAATACCAGCGCCAATCTTCAGCTTGTCCGATATCGATATAAGCGAAAACTAGCGGCTCCTTATTGTAATTATTTTTATTGTACGCTTTAATTTCCCGCACCAACTTGGCGATATTAAAATTTTCTTTTCCTTTTTCTGTAACAACAGGCTCAAGAACATACATATCAAAATGAGTGCCCACAATCTCATCATGTTGTCTAACGGTATCCACATGCTGTATATTATAAGCCCACCATTTAACGTTGTTGATTTTGACCTTTACAATGGCGTCATTATCATTTTGGCCGGAAGCATCTTTAAACCCTATAAATAAAACAACCGCTAAAATTCCACAGATGGGCAAAACGCATTTTTTCATTATATTTTCCCCTTTAGTATATTTCGCGGTCTGCCCCTCTTCTTTGTACTATTTAATCGAGTCGGTTTGATGGGTTTTCCATGGAGAGGAATATCTTCCCGAACCTTCACAAGTGCAGTACATCATGAAATCTGCAACATTGTAATTACAATGTGCATTCTATCGAATTTGTATTAAAATGTCAAAATATCATAAAAACGGAAGACCGAAAAATGAAATATAACGATCTATATCGACTTTACTCTTATAGGGGAGGGTTTTTGCATATCCATGAATCACACCGGAAGCATCAGGGCGTGCTTGTAAAGGCATGCAAATGAAGCGAATGGTAATATCACCGACCCCGAAGGTCATTTAACCACCTCCCGCTCTTGTTTGGCCTCCCATACATAGCGTTCACCGGTCATCGGTTGTTCCCGATCCTGGGATCAATTTGAATATATTTATAATAATATCAGGATGGTATAGTTTTAGTTGTCAAGTTATATTTTGTAACATGAAACAATATACAATGGCACAATTATTGCAATCTTCCATATTCTTAATAAGCCTGAAGAAATTCCCGATCCGGCAATATTCCGTCGTGGACTTTTATTTTTTATGGTATCTTCATGATAAAGAAGACTTAAACAGCGGTGGGAGGTCATGATGGACAAACAGGAATTTAAACATTTCCGGAAGAGACTGAACAAAACACAGAAACAGATTGCTCAACTGCTTGGAACATCCATAAAGGCAATCCATAGTTATGAGCAAGGATGGCGTTCTGTCCCTGTTTCCGTGGAAAGACAGATTTATTTTCTGATCTCTCGTACAAAACAGAATAAAACTAGGACAAGGAACTGCTGGGTGATAAAAAAATGCACCGCAGATCAAAAAAAGAAATGTCCGGCCTGGGAGTTTCATGCCGGAAAATTTTGCTGGTTTATCAACGGGACAATCTGTGCGGGCGAGGATCAGAGAAGCTGGCGTGAAAAGATGAAAATCTGCATGGAGTGTGGGGTACTTCAAGCGGTGCTGGATGAGAATTAGAAAAAGTATGTTTTAGAGATTGAGTTCTTTTAATTCACCCTCCAAATCAAGACCTTCGCTATTTTCAGTTTGATCTTTTAAATTATTGTATAATCGTTTTCTCTTACTACATCAAAGGAGAAGGCGATGTCATCTACAGGAATAATATCGACGGGTGGGTCGTGGGCAGCGAGGATGGGTTTTCAGATATTCGAAACCCGGGTGCAGAATGTTTGCCCAAGTGTACACTGATAATAATCAAAAAACAATGCGGTTAACAATCAAGGTTTTTCAAACATAAAAAATGAGACAGATACCATATAATGTGTCGCTCGGCCAATCTCTCAATGATCGCCATCAGAGGCCCCTGTTTGTTTTGCCGCCTTAAAGAAAGCGTCTGCAATAGTCATGGATTCGGTAACAAAGTCTTTGAACTTGGATGGTTTAACCAGTGTGCTGCGACGGTAAAAGAGCAGCCACTCTCCCATACCTTCAACCTGCCACTCCGGGTGGGTTTCAAATAGCGAATGAGCTCAGGTCTGAAAATTTCCTGAAAATCGTCGCTACCTTCAGTAGCCAGTAGTTGATAATGCCTTTGGAATGTTTCCGATGTGCTGACGGGAACTGGATGGTAGTGATAGATAAAGGTCTGCACAGAGCGGCTGACATCATGGATTAAACGCATTGTGAAGCGCATCTTGTCCCTTGTCCTTTGATCAAAAATACTGCCATATTCGCGGCGAGACCTGCAGTGTACTCGCCAATTACATATCCATCGTTGTTGATGCCGTAGGCCAAGCTGAAATCGCCACCCAGGGTGCCCAAATCATTCATAGTTCCTTCATAGAAAAAAGCATGTTGTTGACCTCCGCTCAAAGGAAGTTGTCCAGCCACATTCCCTAAGTTGTTGATACCTTAATAGACCTGGCTGTAATTTCCTCCCAAGTCGCCCAGAAAGATCGCCTTGTATGCAATTGCGAAAGCAGATTGGGTGGCGAACACAATTAAGATTAACATCAAGGGAATCAGTCTTTTCATTTTGCCCCTCCTCTCTATAGGTTCTTACGAAACATTTTCTTATGGCACAAATAAAACTTTGCAGAATAATGGTTTGCCTAAAGGCATTTTTGAAAAACCGAATTAAATAGTCATATTTTCAACTCTTTCTTTCTTATCCACAGCCCAACAAGCCCTGCCAATTCAGACCCAACAAGTGTCTCCCGGGTTGCCGCAAAAGAGCGGGTCCGTGATGATGCCTCCAAGCAAGGAATAACTCGTCGTGCCCGCAAGAATATTGGTTAAGGTCCAGGTCCCGACACCGCCGATCAGCGCGTTCAGGCTGGTGAAATAGGCTTCGAAATCGTCTTCAATCTGTTGCCCCGCGTTTCCATACGATACCAGGGAGGAGGTTAGGAACGTTAGGTTGATGGAGTTTGCCACCTTGGTTTCGTGAGTTTTACCATCGGTTATGGATACAAAAGCCGGCAGGTAACCTGAATGATCCAAAAGGGTATGGATTTTAACCGCTGATTTGCGACGGCGAAAAGATGCCAGGGAAAAGCACCAATGCTCAGATCGATCGGCTCTGATATAATAAAAACAAGGTGACTAGGGGAGAAGTGCTTCTGAAAATCATGAAAAGACTACCATTTTCATCGTTGTGCATACTTTTGATCAACTGGGGACACTGTTGACTTTATGAATTTTAATTTTTGCGAACACCACCAAATAAATATCAAAACTTTTCGTTCAGGCACTATTTAAGGTCCGCCTGCGGCGGATCGATTATAAAAATAACGATCATAAAAATGACGGAGCGACACGCGGCGCCTGCGCTGCGCGAGCGACATCCACAAATATTCAATTATCAATAGTCAATTCCGGCTTGTCCGGGTTGGGGATTAAGCGTTTATCTGAAAACGCGAGTTCGATGGTAGAGAAACGGTTTGAGCAAATGCAGACCCATCACTGAAATGATCGGCTTAAAAGCCCAGGCAGCAACCGATTGGCTCCCCAGGCATTGTTTGCAATAGGGGTGGACGAGCCGATATCTTTTGAACCCGGCGATTATTTCCCCCAATTTATCTGAGGAAAGAATATCCTCCAGTGAGGTACTACGAAGGTTGCCCAGGACGGTTTGCCCGTCATAGTCGATACAGCACAAAATCAGATCGCCGTTATAGAGGATCCCAAAGTGATCCCTCATTCCAAAACAGTGCCCGGCCCAGGCATTGTGTATCTTCCCGTCACTAAAAGCCTGCCCCCAGTTATTTAAAAGATAGGTCTCAAAAAACAGATTGGGGGCAATTTCAACGACATTCCACTTGTAGCTGACAATTTTCCCAAGGCGCTCCATTGCATAGGCCCGCTGTGCCTCGGGTATGCTCAAAAGGTCATAAATCCGGTCTGCCCAGTTTTGAAATGTTTTCCGGAGCTCCTCTGTTGAAGAGATCGCATTGATCGCTCCGATTTTATTTTCCATATCCTTTTGACGGAAACGGGTGACCAGAAAACGAAATTTAATAATCGTATTCGGATATTTTTGTCGATAGGATGAGAAAAAACCAAAAATTCCTTTAAGATAATGATCAAAGGTTAAAAAACCCGCATTTCTTAAAGCATAAGAATTTTTATCCGGTGTTTGAAGAGAAATATCCAACTGGTGAAGATCATAATCCATCAGACGCAGGCCGATATCGCGCCCCAAACTGGCCGCGTTGGTCGTCAAGCCTATTTTGACGTTTTCTTTTTTCGCATGGTCGAGGATTTGAAAAAAATCGGGATGGAGTGTGGGTTCACCCATTACATGCAGAGTTATTTTTTCGCATACCCCCTTTTCACCCAGTTCGGAGATAATCTGGCTTGCAAACCCGGTTTCCATCGATCCGAAAGCGCGTGCCATTTTCGATTTCGGACAAAATTGACAATTAAATTCACAAATATTCGTCAACTCCAAATGGACACGTTTCACGGGTATTTGGAGATGGCCGATATAACTTTTTTTCATCGATTTTATTCGGTTGAAAAATCCCTTTATCTCAGTCGCTGGATCCGCTCCCGGGCAAACTGGTATTCAAATCGATCGTCCATATAGGTCTCCAGCGCCTCTTGGTAGTGATTAATGGCTTTCTCCTTCTCCTTCGATCCTTCTGCCCAAAAACCGAGAGCGACATGGACGGTCAACAGATATTCGGGGCTCTCCCCGGCTTGATCTGTCAGTGTCGGCTTTTCCTCCCCTGCCACGAGGGACTCGCCGATTCTCCGGTACCATGGATCCTTTGTTCGGCGGGTGAACTGCGATAGGACCTCCTTTGCCTCCTCCTGCCGGCCGATATGATAGAGAATCTCGGGTTCGAGTAATCCGATACTTAATTGTTCCGCATTTTCCCGGCCGTTTATCTCAAGAAATGATCGGGCATATTGGAGCGCCTCGTCCCATGATTCATTCAGCGCACTGTAGAAAACCAGTCCGGCCAAGGTATTCCCCTTGGTGGTAACCTTTTTGAGGATCTCTTTTAGAATCGCCTGTTTTTCTCCTAGGTCGATGCCGGCCTGTTTAATTCTGTTCATCAGCGGTAAAAGCTCAGCTTTTTGCTTCGCCTTTTCGGTTTGATTTTGCTGTAATGACTCCATAAAAACCACTAGTTCCGATTGAAAAGCGGCTTTTTCCTCAACGCCTTTGAAGCCGGCAAGTCGTTGACTCTGAATCCGATCCAGTCGAGAAAGGGCCATAAAAAAGAGCCAATCTTCCTTATCGGTCCCAAGGACGGCTTCTCTCATCAACTGCTCCGCTTCGATCGGTTTCCCCTGTTTTTCCTTCATGAGCCCGGCCACGTAATAAAGCCAACCGATTTCTTCCTCAGAATACCCGCCTTTTGTCGCGCTAGTTACATCGACGCGTTCTTCAAGAATCCGGGTCAGGTGACCAAAAAATTCAGAAGGTGATCGCCAATCCAGGGACAGCAGTTCCTGTTGGTGGAGGTTAGGATCCGGTTGATCGGCCAGCCAATCACTAAGATAGAGCATAAACTTTGCCCGATCATTCTGATCGTCCATCGACAGGGCCTGATTAAAAAGACGCCTGGCCCCTTCATCATCCCCGGCACAAAAGTGCATAATTCCGGCTGCCATGACCAGCAGAGGGCCGAAACTCTGCTCAAGTTCCTTATCCGCCCGATCCTGGGCTTCTGTCCATCGTTTCTGGGAGGCGAGTTCGGTGATCTTTTTTATTTTGGTTTCAACGGATAGGTCGAGAACGCCATTCCATTTGACTTGGCCGGCTTTCAGGTCCTTAAGGAACACTGCTGCCTTGGTGATCGGCAGGACCATTCCGATGTCCGACAATAGAGTGAGCACCGGCACCGGGGCTAGTGCCATATCTACCGCCACTGCAGATGCGATCCCGATGACCTTTCCGCTAAGGTCAATGATCGGCCCGCCACTGTTTCCTTTATAAATGGAGGTATCCACCTGGATCATATTTTCAAAGGAACGACGGACATGCCCTGTGGTTACGCTGACGTTAACCGTCCGCTCCTGGGTCTGGCTGCCGAGTGGAAATCCCAGGGTCATCACCGGTGAAAGTTTCTGAATTTCCAGGGCCTTCATCTGATCGTCCAGGGGAAGTGGTATCAGCCCTTCAGGCACCTGATCGATTTTGAGAACAGCAAAATCATTCTTCAAGGGGGATTGAAGCAGTTGCCGGGTCTTCACCGGCGGCCTGGCAACGCCGGCAATCCCCACCTTAGGGGGTTGGTCCGACTTGAAAGCCGATTCAAGAAAATATGTGTCATTCAGATCAACACTGCCGGCCGATACCGGCAAACGCTTGAAGGCTCTTTCCCCTTCAAACCATAAAAACATACGATAATCAAAACGAAGCGGTCGTTGAGCCAGTCTGAATTGATTGGCGATGGCCTGCAGTCGTCTGTCTTCCAACCAGGGACAGGCGACATGACGATTGGTTAGCATGTATCCGTCTTCATCGACCAAAAAGGCCGTACCTTCCGTTCGGCTTTGATAGATGGATTTTTCGCCTTCCTTCAAATGGTATTCAACCATGACAAAAGCGACGGAACCTGCGTATTGATTGGCGAAATCCAGAAAGACAGCCTGCTGATCTTTCTTTTTAAAACTGAAATAATACCAGCCCAGGCCGGCAACAATAATCAGTACGGCCAGTGCAGCCGCCAGGAAACTGACCCTTCGCTTTAGCCCTCTGACTTCTTTTACCGGCGCAGGCGTTGACTCTATCCGGCTCTTTTTTGCGGCTTTGATATCTGCATCCTTCACATCGGAGAGAATTTCCGCTACTTCTGCCATGCTGCGGGGACGCAGATTGGGATCTTCCGCCAACATGACCTTGATCAGGGTTGCGACTTCACGGGGCAGGGCAAGTTCTTCAGGGATTACCGTCAAATCACATGTTTCCAGGTCAGCTGAGAGGAGTTCTACAAAAATCTTACCCAATGACCATATATCGCTTCTGATATCAAGGGGCTGCTGATTGAGGATATCCGGGTGGCAGGTCAGAAGTTTTTTTAACATCGGGCCGGGCCGGTCCATCTGGGCATCGAGAAATCGGGAGAGCTTGTAATCGATTTTGACGTCCAGCGTCTCCTTTTCCCCTTCGATCACGATGATGTCGTCCAGGATCAGATGGGGAATAATATGACCGATCTGGTGGAGCCCTTCAAGGATAGAGGCGATTCTGTAAAACAGATCAAAAGCGACCCGGAAATCCTGAAGACGCCCTGAAGCCAACAAACCTCCCCAGCTTTCCGCATTAATCCATTCGCTGACCCTGTACCATAAATCGTCGGAAGAACGTTTGATCTCGTAATGCTGCACAAAATAGGCTTCCGGCAGTCTTTTGAGTTCTTCCAGTTCTTGTTTCAGGCGGGCAGCCACTTTCTCATCGACGCCGGAGCGGGGTGTAAAGAGGCGAATCATTACCGGCGTGTCGGTTTCATCCTTTATGGCCCGGCAACGGATGCTGGAATGGGTTTCGTGAAGGACCTCCAGGATTCGGTAATCGTCGATATATTTTATCCCTTCCCCGACCTCATTGCCGCAGTTGGGACAGGTGGCAGTATCTTCGGACAATGACTGAACGCAGGTTTTGCAAAGCCTCATATCAACCTCATTGGCTGGGACATTCGTTTTGAACCGGGTTGATCTTTCCTTTCCAAGATGGATCCCATATAAACCCGATTTAACCCCGCCATCGGTTTTTTTGCAAGGGTAAACTATGATGCCTGCCGCGGAAAAAGATTTTACCTTTTTCAGGTTGTGATTAAATATTTGGAAAAACCGTTGATATAGAAAAAAAGTATTGCTAATTATTAAGTCAAAGATGCAAAATTTGAGCTATTAAATGATTTTAACCCACTGTTCAATTTAATTCCGATGAAGCGCACACTTGTCGCACAGGCTCTAAATAGCAAAACCGACAACGACCGGATTCTCATCAAAGGCTGGGTCCGCACCAAACGCGATGCCAAGGGATTTTCATTTTTAGAGGTCAATGATGGATCGTGTCTGAAAAATATTCAGATCATTGTGGACGCTTCCAATTCTGCTTATGAAATCCTCGAGGAGGTGAACACAGGGGCGGCCGTAGAAGTGACAGGCGCACTGATACCGTCTCCCGGCAAAGGGCAAAAATGGGAGGTTCGAGCTAGCGATATGCGCGTGATTGGCCATGTTGATACAGAATCGTATCCGCTGCAAAAAAAACGCCATTCCGACGAATTTCTTCGAACAATCGCCCATCTGAGACCTCGTACAAACAAATACGGCGCATTGTTTCGCATCCGTTCTGAAAGTGCGTTTGCCGTTCATCAATTTTTTCGTAACCGGGGATTTTATTATCTCCACACCCCGATTATAAGCGGTTCAGACTGCGAAGGGGCGGGTGAATTGTTCCGGGTGACTACCCTCCCACCCGTTTCAACGGGGCCAAAAGAAGCAGACCATTTATTCGAAGCCGATTTTTTTGGTAAGGAGGCCAATCTGACGGTCTCGGGTCAATTGGAGGCAGAGATGTTTGCCTGTGCCCTCGGAAACGTCTATACTTTCGGTCCGACATTCAGGGCAGAAAACTCCAACACACCCCGGCATGCAGCGGAATTTTGGATGATCGAGCCGGAGATGGCTTTTGCAGACCTGAAGGACAACATGGACCTGGGCGAAGAACTCGTAAAGAATCTGACCGCCCATGTGATTGACCATTGCGGATCAGATCTCGAACTGTTCTCCCGGTTTGTCGATAAGACCCTCATGACACAGCTTGAAATTATTGCCAACGAATCCTATGTCAGGTTGCCGTACGGTGAAGCGATCGATATTTTAAAAGCATCAGGTGACGTTTTTGAGTTTCCGGTCGATTTCGGTACCGATCTTCAGACCGAACACGAACGTTTTTTATGTGAGAAACACTTTAAAAAACCGGTGATTGTCTACAATTACCCGAGACAGATTAAACCGTTTTACATGCGCTTAAACGAGGACAACACTACCGTTGCCGCAATGGATCTGCTGGTGCCGAGGATCGGCGAGCTGATCGGTGGCAGCCAGCGTGAGGAACGTCTTGCTGTACTGAAACAGCGCATCGATGAATCCGGCCTGAACCGAGATGACTACTGGTGGTATTTGGATATCCGTCGCTTTGGGACTGCGCCCCATTCAGGGTTCGGTCTGGGATTTGAGCGCTTTCTCATGATGGTGTCCGGGGTTACCAACATTCGCGATGTAATCCCCTTCCCTCGAACGCCCAGGCACCTCGAATTTTGAGGGAATGCGAAACCTGAGTAAACCCCTAGTTTATTCAGGTAAATCTTCCATGTTCAATTCATGGTTGATTTTGATGCATCCGATAACGCTTTGCGCCGCTGGACATAAATGGAGATAAGAATCCAGCGCCTGGCGGGCATCCTCTCTTTGTTCCTCCGGCAGCTTTAACTGATAACGAACATCAATTCGCGTGATTTTCAGCACCCCTTCGACATCCTCAATATCACCGGTGACGTCGGCCCTATACCGATCTTGGAAGGTTCGAATCTTTTTGCCGGCCAGCACCGCGGCCAGTGTTCCCATCATTCACCCTCCAACCGCACCCACAATGTGATCCAAAGTCGCTGCGTGCTCCTCCTCGGGCTCAACCCGGTAAAACTTCTTGATGCCGCCATGAACACCATAAAAAACCGGCTCACCAAATCCTTTAATTTCTGCTTTGCGGGTGGGCCCTTTCTCTCTTGTGATCGTAATTTGTGATTGGTGAACTACTTCTCTCATCTGAGTATCCTCCTTTTTTGTTGATGTTGATGTAAAAGGTCGTGGTTGATCCAAACCCCGGTCTCCTTGCTTTTTTTTTGAACTGCATTAATATTAAAACATAGAAGCCTTTGACAGGCGAAAACATAATATCAAACATTTTGATCTTTTTATAGAATTATCATTTTTCCGACTCCACTGCAAGGAGGTGATTATCATGACCGAAGAAAAAATGAAACAGTCTGCAGACGTTTGTTCATATGTCGATGAAAATAATTCCCATTTGAATCTCGAAGTTTCGATCCCTGGAGTAAAAAAAGGAGATATCAAACTCCGGATGCTTGACGATAGCTTCAGCTTGTCAGCTGCTAGAGAAGATTTTGAATATGTGGCGACAATGGCCTTTTGCTGTCCGGTAAAAGCAAAAGATGCAAAAGCAAACTACAAAGACGGTCTTCTGAAAATTGCCGTCCCGTTCAAAGATTCGATGGAAGGTGCCGTCGAAATTACCGTCCATTAAATTCCGATGAATCAAGCTTAAAGGCGGGTCACTCCCAAACCTGCCTCAATTGGCTCGTCAAACGGGTGATTCGAACAAACTCAATCAAAGAATGGCTAAAGGGGCAGGGTCTGAACAGGGCGCTGCCCCTTTTTTATGCGCCGCCGCCCCACATACACCACATATATTACATGGGACCATGGGACAGGGTGAAGATACCCTCCCTTCCATCGCCCGTTTATACTCTGTTGCAAGAAACGCCTTATCGATGCCATGATCGATGAAATCCCAGGGGAGCATTTCGTCCAGATCGCGGTCCCTTGACACATAGAAGTATGGATTTACCGGTGATGCTTTAAGTGTTTTTGCCCAATTCCCCTCATTATGATTGACCAGGGTTAAAATATTCGAAACCCGGCGATCCCCCAGCGAAAAGAGGGCCTGAATAAAGGCCCATCGGGGGACATCTGCATGAACACGCAGGTTGGCAACTTTTTTCAGCCCATATTTAACCCGTTTGATCTTATCTTTCAACATCTTCAAGTCATCCATACCCACCCACTGAAAGGGTGTAAACGGTTTTGGGACAAAAGAATTCAGACTGATCGTGATGAGACCCACACGTTTCTTCGCTCTGCCGACCATGAGAAACCGGTGTTTGATCTGTTTGCACAGTTTAATCATCGCATCGACATCATCCATTGTTTCCGTTGGAAGCCCGATCATAAAATAGAGCTTTAGGTTTAAAACACCGTTTTCGACGAGGGTTTCGGTGGCCTTAAGTATTTCATCTTCGGTCATATTCTTGTTGATGACCCGGCGAAGACGTTCTGACCCCGCGTCCGGGGCGATGGTTGCGGTTTTTGTTTTGCTTTTCTTTAGAACAGATAACAGCCCGGGGGTGAGGGCATCGGCTCTTAAGGAGCTAAAAGATATCCTTGCATCCCTTTGCAGTAGCCGGTCGCACAACTCCCCGATTTCCGGGAAATCTGAAATGCCGGTGCCGACCAGGCCGATTTTATCGGTCAGCAAATCGGCCTCTTTGAGGCTCTTTTCAAGAACTTGATACGGTCTGAATCTTGGCGGCCTGTAAACATACCCACTGCTGCAAAACCGGCATCCACGTGGACAGCCCCGGCCGATCTCGATCAAGAAGGATCGGTTGAAAGCCGCATTCGGGGACAAGATGGTACTTGTGGTTGCAAACTGCGAAAGATCTTTAATGAAAATGCGCTCTATTTTTTTCGGCACATCACAGGTAGGTTCAAAGGAACGGAGCGTTCCATCGGTGTGATAGCCGGGCTTGAAAAATTGCGGCACATAGATCCCCGGCACATTTTGGGCAAGGACTTTCAAAAACCGAGGGCGGTCGTCATCGATGCTCATATTGGTTTTGAAAAATTGAGAAAAAAAACAGGAAAGAATACCTTCTGCCTCACCGATCAGAAAGCAATCGATAAAAGGGGAAATAGGCTCGGGATTGAGAAAGCAGGCAACTCCCCCTGCGATGACCAGGGGGTGGGGGAATTTCCTTTCGCTGGATTGCAGCGGGAGGCCTGCTTTTTTGAGAATCTGAAGAAGGTTGGGGTAGTCATTTTCAAATGAAATGGAAAAGGCGATGATATCAAATTCACCGATAAGACGGCCAGACTCTACGGTTCGGATATTCCCGGATGCGGTTTCTTCCGGTTCCTGAAGGAAAGCTCTTTCACACGCGACCGGTTCAAGGTTGTTGAAAAGGCGGTAAACGGTCTGAAAACCCAGATTCGACATGCCGATGTGATATCTGTTCGGATAGACCAGAGCGACTTTTATGCGGCCCCGCAAATTTTTTCGCAGTGCACCGATCTCTGTTTCAGCAAAGTGTTTTGATAGCTTTCCGGTCTTTCTTGGCATTTCAGATAGACTTTAGACGGTTAACAACAAAGGAAACCCTTCTTTTATACTCTGGTCAACCATCAATCGTCAATCGAAACCCTCGATCCTTAATCCGCTTTTTTCCTCAAAAATGTGGGAATATCGAGGTCATCGTTATCGATAGCCATCCCATTATATCCCCTGTAGGTGGCACCGGTCGATTCGCCGGCCGCTTCTTTTACGCGGATAAATGTCGGCTCATCGTAATCGACCACATTTTGCAAGTCAGCCGGTGTGACATCCCTGACCTTCCCTCTGAGCGGCGCCTCGTCAAATCCTTCTGAAACGATCGGTTCGATATCGGTACCGATTCCAGTGGCAATTACCGTCACGCACATCTCATCGCCGAGGCTGTCGTCCACCACTGCGCCCCAAATGATTTCTGCATTCTCTCCCACCTCATTGAATATCCGTTCTGATGCTTCTGTCATCTCCTCCATCGTCAAACTGGTGGAGCAGGTGATGTTCATCAAAACCCCTCTGGCGCCGGAAATTGAAATGTCTTCCAGCAAAGGATGGGATATGGCGTTTTCAGCAGCCACAATCGCTCGGTTGTCGCCACTGGCAATACCGATACCCATGATCGCCATGCCTGCTTTGGACATGGTTGTCTTCACATCGGCAAAATCGAGATTGACCAGACCGGGCATCATGATTAGATCGGTGATGCCTTTAACTGAATGGAGAAGGATTTCATCTGCCTTCTTGAACATTGCGATCATCGTTGTATTTTTTGTTGCAATCCCTCTCAATCTATCATTGGGTATGGTGATTACCGTATCAGCCACATCTTTTAATCGATCGATCCCTTCCTCTGCCAGAGCGCTGCGTTTTTTACCCTCAAACGAAAAAGGTTTTGTCACCACACCAACGGTCAGGGCCCCCACCTCTTTGCAGATTTCGGCAATCACAGGTGCAGCGCCGGTGCCGGTTCCGCCGCCAAATCCTGCGGTGATGAAGACCATATGGCTATCGACCATGGCATTTTTAATGGCTTCCCAATTTTCGAGGGCCGCTTCCCGTCCCAACTGCGGATTTGCCCCGGCACCGAGCCCCTGGGTAAGTTTTTCTCCTAGCTGAATCTTGACCAGGGCCCGGGAGACTTCAAGCGCCTGGGCATCGGTATTTGCTGCAATGAACTTTACCCCGCTGAGATTGGAATCGATCATATTGTTGATCGCGTTCCCGCCAGCGCCTCCGACACCAATGACATTGATCTTTGCTGACTTTTCGTTTTCTACTAAAGTGAACATCGTTTCCCCCCTTTCTTAATCCTTTTAAGACCTCTGTTTCAAATTACTTCCTTGAACCACCGCTTCATCCGACTCATTATACGATTAAAGATATTTTTATCTCTGATTCTGAACTTCTTTGAAGTCTCATGCTTTGCACCATACATCACTAGACCTACCGCAGTCGCATACATCGGATTGTTAACCACGTCGACAAGGCCGCTAATTCCCTGGGGTCTTCCAAGGCGGGTCGGTAGATTAAAAATCGCTTCCGCAACATCTGTAACTCCATCCAAAAGGGCGGTCCCGCCGGTAACCACTATTCCAGACGAAATAATTCTTTCCATCTCCGCTCTGTAGATTTCCCGCTTGATGAGAGTAAATATTTCCTCCATCCGTGGCTCTAAAATTTCTCCAAGGATCTGTCGCGACAGTTTCCTTGGCTTTCGACCTCCGGTACCGGGGACTTCGATCGATTCATCGTTGCCGATACTTTTGCTCAGACATGTCCCGTACTTTTTTTTGATCTTTTCCGCTTCACCAAGCGGTGACCGAAGGCCGACGGCAATGTCGTTGGTAAGGTTATTTCCACCTAAAGAGAGTACAAATGTATGCTTGATGTTCTTCCCCGAAAATATGGCGAGATCCGTGGTTCCGCCACCAAGGTCGAGCAGAGCGGTTCCCAACTCTCTTTCTTCATCCGTCAGAACAGCTTCTCCGGAAGCCAGCGGCTCCAGGACAATATCACAGACATCCAGCCCGGAACGGTTGGCGCATTTAACAATGTTGTGCGCTGATGTCACTGCACCGGTTACGATATGGATTTTCGCCTCCAGTCGTACGCCTGCCATGCCGAGGGGATTTTGAATACCATCTTGATCATCGACGATAAATTCCTGGGGAATCACGTGTATGACTTCCCGATCCATGGGGATGGCCACCGCACGAGCTGCGTCGATAACACGCTCTACATCTTGCTGGGTGATTTCAGATCCTTTGATGGCAACAATGCCACGGCTGTTGAAACCGGTGATATGACCGCCGGCAATCCCGGCATATGCTGATGAAATCTCGCATCCGGCCATCAGTTCAGCCTCTTCGATGGCTTTTTTGATTGAATCGACCGTCGATTCGATATTTACCACCACACCTTTTCTGAGTCCGACGGAAGGATGACTTCCAATACCAATGATATTGATCTCGCTTCTTTCGACCTCTCCGACCACGCTGCAGATCTTGGTTGTACCAATATCCAGACCAACGATGATGTCCTTCTGGCGTTGCATTTAAACCTCCCTTTGATCTCTGGCCGAGGATTTGATCCGTATCGGATTAACAACAATTCGTTCCAAGTTATTGAGGTCAATCGAATCAAAATCCTTGATATTTTTCAGGTTTTTAATTTGAAATAGAATTTCTTTCAGCCGTTCATATTTTTCAGAATAGTCATGAAACCCTAACTTTATGGTTTGATTTTTTTCAAATGCGCAGATCGTGATTCCGATCTCCCTATCCACAAAAACTCTGTTAATGAATCGGGTCGGTAGGATGCCATTTAATTTTGAACCCAGCTGAAATACCTCCATAACCGCGCCAAACGGGAGGCTTCTGGGCTTACCGGGTTCATCGAGATCAAAAAATTCCAATCCGTTGATGACCGGAAGCGTGTCATCATCCGTGGGACTCCATGTTTTGAATATTTCTCCCCGGGTGCTGATGATAAATTTTCTACCAAGATCGACGATGGCGAGGGGTTTATGCTCTGTTATTTTAATCGTCAAAGCATCGGGTAATTCTCTCCTTATCTCCGCCTCTGCAATCCAGGGGTGGGCCAAAAGCCTTTTGCGGGTCACCTGCAGGTTCACCGAAAGGATATTTGACTCGGTGTTTACCTGGGCCTGTCTCAGTATCTCGGAGTCGGAAAGCCTGTGGTTCCCTTGAACACTGATATTTTTCGCTCTGAAAAAGTCACACTGTGTGATAACGTCATGGCCCAAGATAAATGCATAGCTGATCAATAACAACATAACGATCCCTGCCGCTGTTTTTATGCCAAAAGCACCGTATCGGACCCATTTCACAGACCGGGGTTGCGAATTTTTTTTGTAGTAATTATTTCTGGCCTGTCTATGACCCAATAATCTTTACCTCTTCCTCAAGATGAATGTTAAAGGTCTGCAAAACCTTCTCCTGAATCGTCTCCATCAAAGCGAGTATATCGGCAGCGGTGGCATTGCCGTTGTTTATGATAAAATTGGCGTGTTTGGGTGAAACCCCTGCCCCGCCGATCGATATTTCCTTCAGGCCGGCGAGCTCGATGAGCTCTCCGGCTGTTTTACCGGTTCTGGGGTTTTTAAAAAAGCATCCTGCGCTCAATCTACCGAAGGGTTGGCTTTTTTTACGCGCGCTCTGTATTTTTTCCGCCTCTTTTTTAAGTTCGAGGGGGTCTGAAGGATGCAACAAAAATGAACCATCGATGATAAAAGAGAGCGAAGGTCCATTGCTTGATTGATTTTCTTCCCACGAAAGCCCACGGTATGAAAAAGCCAGGTTTTCTATTCCTACTCTTTTGACCTCGCCCCAAGGCTGCAATACATGAATGGCCTTCAGGCCGGTTTCCATTGAGCCAAGTGCGGTGCCGGCATTCATCATAATCCCTCCACCGACGGTTCCCGGAATCCCTAAGGCAAAATTCATCCCATTCAATCCATTGGCGAGGGCGTAGGAACAGAGGCTTTGGATCCGGGCGCCGGCCATGGCGGTCACCATTACACCCTCTTTTTCGTTTTCTTTCCGCTCAATGGTGCACAGACAATCCATCAACACAATTACCAGGCCTTTGATGCCGCTATCTTTTACGAGAAGATTGGTGCCATGTCCCACAACCACATATGGAATTTTATTTTTAAAGGACCATTCAACAAGTTCCACAAGACGTTCAAAGGAGTTCGGCGCGATAAATGCCTCGGCCGGTCCGCCCACCCGTAAAGAAGTATGTCTGGCCATCGGTTCGTTGAAGCAAACATTTCCACCAAACTTTTTGATCAGCCAGTTTTTTGAAACCGCATCAATGCGCATAGTTAATGGTTTCCTGTCGGGTCATCAACATCCCGTTCAATCCGATTTCATCTTTTTGAGCACCTCTTCTCCCACTTTCCAAACATCTCCCGCACCGAGCGTCAGGAGAATATCTCCTTTTTTTAAATTTTTCTGAAGGTATATGACTGCTTCGGACCCTTCACTGAAGACAACCTCCCTGTGACCGTGGGCCCTGATTGCTTCGCAAAGGCCGTGACCATCAATCCCTTCTATGCTTTCCTCCCCTGCCGAATAAATCGGCAGCACCACAAGCACATCCGATTGATAAAATGCTCGCGCAAAATCATCGAAAAGTGCGTTGATCCTCGTATATCGATGGGGTTGAAAAGCCACAACAATACGCCGCCCCGGCCAAATCTCTTTAACGGTTTGCAAGGTCAACTTTATCTCTGTCGGATGGTGTCCGTAATCATCTACAACAATAAACCCACGCGCTTCACCTTTGATCTCTAACCGGCGCTGAACACCTTCAACCGTTTCCAAGCCTTGCCGAATCTTATCAAATGGGATACCGAGCTCCATTCCCACTACAACGCCCGCCAGCGCATTATAGACATTGTGGATTCCCGGGAGATTCAAAACAACTTTTCCGAGATTTCTCTCAAAATGATAGATGTTGAACATGCTTTTGAATCCATCTAAAACCACTTCTTTGGCCTGAAAATCAGCTTGGATGCTCATCCCGTAAGTGGTCAATCGTCTTTTAATTTGGGGGATGAGCTCCTGTAGCGACTCATTGTCAAGGCAAAGAATTGCGAGGCCGTAAAACGGTATTCGATCGATAAAAAGCAAAAAGGCGTTTTTAATCGCATCTAAATCAGTATAAAAATCAAGATGCTCCCGGTCGATATTGGTCACCACAGCGATCGTGGGCGACATTTTTAAAAATGATCCGTCACTCTCATCTGCTTCTGCAACGATATATTCTCCCTGCCCAAGCCTTGCATTGGAACCGATGTTTTTCAGTTTTCCACCGATCACGACTGTCGGGTCAAGGCCGCCTTTTTCCATCACGGCGGCAACGATCGAGGTCGTCGATGTTTTCCCATGCGCACCGGCAATGGCCACGCTGTATTTTAACCGCATCAGCTCTGCGAGCATTTCTGCCCGCGGTATGACCGGGATTGATGCCTTTTCAGCTGCGACAACCTCGGGATTATCGGCCGAAACCGCAGAGGAGGTGACCACAACATCCGCCCCGGCGATCTGGTCTTCCATGTGGCCTTTAAATACGTTACCTCCGAACCCCTTCAAACGCCGGGTAATGTCTGTTGATTTCAAATCTGATCCCGACACCGTGTAGCCCAGGTTGAGAAGAAGCTCTGCAATTCCGCTCATCCCAATACCGCCGATGCCGACAAAATGAATATGGTATTTTTTAAGATACATTTTTTACCCAAGCTATCTCAGATCACTGGTTTACGACCAATCGGTAACAATCATCCACAATCGAAGCTGCGGCCCCGGGCCTGCCAAATGCCTTTGCCCTGGAGGCCATCTGATGTAAAGCCACTCGATTAAAAGCATAGTGTTCTATTCGATCTGAAAGAATTGCGCCGGTTAAATCTTTTTGCGGGATTATCTCCGCTGCCCCCGCATGTTCAAGAGCCTCTGCATTGATCGATTGATGATCATCTGTGGCAAAGGGATAGGGGATAAAAATAGCACCCTTTCCAACAGCAGTAATTTCCGCAACCGTCGTTGCTCCGGATCGACAGATGATTAAATCGGCCTGTTGGTAAAGTGAAGCCATGTTGTCAAAAAAGGAGTCAACCTGGGCCATGACGCCCAGATTCGCATAACTATTTCGAACCTGTGCAAAGTCTTGCGTCCCGGTCTGGTGTATAAAGTAAAACTTCTCTTTCTCTTTTATTTTTTTCACCGCCTCCAAAACAGCCATGTTTATACTGTGTGCCCCCTGACTTCCTCCGACAATGAGGACCGTCAACCATCCTTTGGGCTTTTCATCCGCACTTTCTTTTTCCACATCCCCGGTTGCACATTTCAGAATTTCTTTTCTGACCGGATTTCCTGTCACGCGCACACGGTTTGGGTTTAGGCGATCTCTAGTCTTTTCGAACGAAACATATATCCGGTCAGCAAAATGAGAGAGTATCCGGTTGGTGATACCGGGCATAATGTTCTGCTCATGGAGAACCACCTTGAGGCCTTTGAGCCAGGCCCCGAAAACAACCACACCAGATGCATAACTGCCGATGCCGATGACGATTTGAGGCTTGAAGTCTTTAATAATTTGAATTGATTCGCATATCCCCTTTGGAATTTTTAAAACCGAAAAGATCTGCAGCCATAAAGAGCGCCCTTTGATGCCTTCTGCTGTGATACTTTTTTGCCGGAAACCGGTCTTGAATAAAATCGATTTTTCAAAAGGTCTTCCGGTATTGACAAAAAGAACCATATTTTTCCGATCCCTGGCCATAAATTCCTGAGCAATGGCAATTCCAGGAAACAAATGGCCGCCTGTTCCCCCGCCTGCAATGATTACCCGCATGATTTCCTACGACTTGCTCCCATTGCATATTTGAACCCGAAATGCTAGGATTTCACCATAGTTCTTCCTCTGTGGTTCACTTCGGCTTTTTTCGGCCGGTTGCCCCGATATTCATCAGAATTCCCATGGAAGCCATGTTCAACAAAAGCGACGACCCGCCGTAACTCAAAAATGGCAGGGCAAGCCCTTTGGTCGGGAGGAGTCCCAGGGTCACTCCCACATTGATGCATACCTGAAGCCCCAGCGCTGTGGTCAGGCCGGTTGCCACCAGTGATCCGAAAATATCCCTCACATTTATGGCAATGTTAAATCCCCGCCATAAAATGAGAACATATAGCCCCAAAATAGAGAGAACGCCCAAAAGTCCGAGTTCCTCTCCAATCACCGAAAAAATAAAATCAGTATGGGGTTCAGGAAGATAAAACAGTTTTTGATAACCTTTTCCGATTCCTGAACCCCATATGCCTCCGGTCCCAAATGCCATAAGGGAATGAATTATCTGGTATCCCTCATCGCTTGGAAACTGCCAGGGATCGACAAAAGCCATGATTCGCCGGATCCGATACGCTGCATTAAACATCAAAAAATAGGCTATGGGGACCGTAAGAGCAAAAGACGCAAAAAGGTGTAAGAAACGAACCCCCCCGACAAAAAGCATTATCCATGTCAATGCCCCGAAAATAACAACCGAACCGAAATCGGGTTGAAGGATCACCAGACCGGAAAAAGCGCCAAAAACGATCATGTGGGGCAGGACACCGACGCTATAACTCCTGAGATGATCCATTTTTTTGTTCACGGAGTAAGCAAGGTATATGATCAGCGCAATTCGGGCAAACTCAGAAGGTTGAAAGGTAAACGTTCCGAAACGGAGCCATCGGGTAGAACCGCCGCCTGAATATCCAAACTCCGTCGCCTGAATTGCCAATAGGGAAAGAAGCGCTAAAATAAGAAGCGGATATGTCAAAAAACCGTAAATTCGATATGGAACATGACGGCATATCACCAATGCGACAATTCCGAAGAGGGCAAAAAGACCCTGTTTCTTTAGAAAAAAATAATCGGTTCCAAACCGCTTTAAGGCTACAGCAGAACTCGCACTGTAGACCATGACGATCCCTATTCCGACCAAAAAAAGGACCGGAAAAAGAAGCTGAACATCATACACAGGCTGTCTGTGTTGGGTTGAAATCTTCTTTTCCTTTATCTCAGTTGTCGAACTTCTTGGCAAAATAGATCCCCCCGCTCGGCATAGTCTCTAAATGTATCGAAGGACGAACACGCCGGAGACAAAAGAACAACATCCCCCGGCGCCGCCGCCTGATGGGCAGAACGGACCGCCCCCTTCATTGTGCAAACTTCGATGGTGGGTGTTAACCTTCCAAATATAGATCTTAAACGGCTGCTTGTTTCACCCATGACAATGAGTGTTTTGACCCGGTCATGTACAGGCCCTTTTAATGCATGAAAATCAGCCCCTTTATCCCGGCCCCCCAAAATAAGGATAACCGGTTTGTCGAACGTTTCTAGGGCGCGGGCCACCGAATCCACATTGGTCGCTTTTGAGTCGTTGATATAGGTAACATCATTGACGGCTGCGACCCATTCCAGGCGGTGGGCAAGCCCCCCAAACGTGTTCAATGCCGTCTGGATCCCTTCAGCGGTTCCGCCGGCTGCACAGGCCGCAAGACA
>Ga0255052_10001056_pt1 | contig 21185 bp, 19 predicted proteins | sample JV7_2_21_MG_FD_188632 | JGI IMG/M metagenome (GOLD analysis project Ga0255052, IMG submission 188632) | Seawater microbial communities from Jervis Inlet, British Columbia, Canada - JV7_2_21 | ecosystem: Environmental > Aquatic > Marine > Inlet | place: Canada: British Columbia | collected... | reverse complement strand
GAGCCAGTTCCGTCAGGCGCTGCTTCAGCTTGTCGCCCATCGCGACAACGTTGCCGCCGGCTATTGTCGATATGCCGATGCCGATCGCTGGCTCGCCGTCGAAACGCAGCAGGTCACTCGGTGGCTCGAGGAAGCCGCGCTCGATGGTGGCGACATCGCGGAGATAGATCTGCGCGCTGCTGGTCGAGCCGGAGATCAGAATATTGCCGAGATCCTCTTCCGATTGGACCATTGCGCTGGGTTCGATCGTGATGAATTCCGGCCCGACGTTGACGCCGCCCGAATTGGTCACCAGATTTTGCCGCTGTAGTTCCTGCGCGATGGCCGCCGCCGGAATCCCGAGCTGCGCCATGCGATCGCGGTCGAGCTGAACGTAGATGACCTCGGGCCGGTTGCCGATGATGTCGATCTTGGCGACGTCCTGCACGAGCAGCAGTTCCCGCCGCAGCATTTTGGCAACTTCCCATAGCTCGTCGAATTCGTATTCGTCCCCGTAAACGGCAAAGAATATGCCGTACACGTCGCCGAAATCGTCGTTGACGATGGAGGCCCCGGCGCCCGGTGGTAACCGTCCTTGCGCGTCACCGACTTTGCGCCGGAGTTCATCCCAGACCTGGGGCAGGGAGGTCTTGTCGTATTTATCCTTCATCGTCGCCGTCACGATCGACAAACCCCGATAGGACACGGAAGTGACTTCGTCGAGTTGCGCCATTTGTTGCACCGCGATCTCGATTTCGTCCGTGACTTCTTCTTCGACTTCCTCAGCCGTGGCGCCGGGATATTGCGTGATTACCAGCGCGTCCTTGATCGTGAACTCGGGATCTTCGAGCCGCCCCATGTCCTGGTAGGCGCCCAGGCCTGCAACGATCAATACGACGGTCAGGGTGAGTGTTGTCGTCCGGTTGTCAAGACAGAATTCGGTAAGTTTCATGGCGAGCTCCTAGTCAGTGAGCTCGCTGATTCTCATTCCATCTGCGAGGTGCTGGACACCCGACACAGCAATACGATCGCCTGTTGCGAGACCCTCCAGGATGTCGATTTCCGACCCTGACAATTGACCTGGCGTAACAGCGGAGAGGCTGACGGTCATGGTCGCGGTGTCGACCTTCCACACGTAACTGCCGCCGTCATCGCCACCGACGATTGCATTGGCTGGAATCTGCAGTGCACTGCCGATCCCCTCGATGTCTGACGGGATGCTAACGGTGACGGTCGCCGACATGCCCGGCAAAATGATGACGTCATCAGGCGACGCGAAGCGGGCGCGGGCTGCAAACGTGCGGGTCACAGGATCTGCCGATGTGGCAACCTCGGATATCACAGCAGGAAATGAACGATCGCCGAGTGTCGAAAACCTGACTTGCGGTTGTGCGCGGCCGGATTTCTGCGCGAGTGTCAGTCCCGGCTTGGCGCGTATCCAGTCTTGTTCCGGTACGTTGACCACAACTTCGAGTTCGGACAGATCCTGAAGTAACAGGACTTCCTGCTTGGCTTTCACATTAGTGAAGTTATCGACGTGTGTGCGGCCAACGCGTCCTGTAAAGGGCGCCGTCAAGGTGGTGTCGCTGACTGCCTTGCGGGCCGAAACGAGATTTGCCTGGTCCACCTCATACTGGCGTCGCCGAACATTGAGGTCCTGAGCAGAGATTGCGCCGCGTTCGAAGACTTCGGAAAACCGATCGAACGTTTCTTTGGAGCTGCGGGCTTTTGATTCGGCGGCATTGAGTTCTGCCTGAAAGTCGGCCGGGTCGAGTCGGGCAAGTACCTGCCCTTCAGTGACCTCAATGCCTTCTCGTGCAGGCATTTCGATAATTCGGCCCGACACTTCGAAGGCGAGATTGACGTTCTGCACGCCCTGTACCTCACCCGGGTAACTCAGGGAATCACCGCCTCTCAGGCTGGATATTGTGACCACGCGTACAGGGCGCACCACCTCGGGCGTCTCAACAGGTGCCTGCTCGCAGGCGGCAAACAGCATGGCACCAAGGCATAGGGCGGTCGTAGTTACCAGTTTGGAATGTCTCATCGGGAAATCCTGAGTTCGAGTTATTTTGGCGGATAGACAGGACATTCTGGCCCTACTGACGGAATTGATCAATAACCTTGGGGTTATGGCCGCTGTTGCTGGGTAATGTAGCCGCTGACCAGACCGGCCACGAGAATCGCAATATAGAACTGGCCAAATACAGCCTGCATATAGGCCAGGGTTTGTGCCGTGGCGGACAGCGGCGTCAGGTCGCCATAACCGAGTGTGGTCATCGTGACGAAACTGAAGTACAGCCATTCACTGCTCCAGCCCTGCCTGATCGGCTCGGAAAAACCTGTAAATGAGCCAGGCAACAGCATTTCGAGCACGGCGTAAGTTACGGCCCAGATTGCGCCAAGCAACAAGTAAAGGCTGATCGCACCAACGACCCTGTTTGCGCTGATGTCTTTACCCAGAATGACCTGTTTTCCAGTGCACCAAATCACGATCAGCATGAAACCGTATAGCGCCGCGAACGAGGCGTAGAAATATCCTACGGTTGTGGTGTTGGCGGCGATGACACTCAAGGCAGTGCCAACCAGTGTGAAGCTAATTCCCACGTGGAAAAACCTGCCGAATCCACGCAGGCTCCAGACGCCAAAAACGAAAAGCCACGTAAACATGATGACGCGCATCAGCCGTGCCGAAATCACGCCCAAATCTTCGGCGACCGGGACGATTACGAGAAAAACCAGCAGCGCTGAAAGCAGCCAGGAAAAATTCTTCTTTTGTGGCATTTGTGGGCAAACATAGCATACGAGATTGGTAATGATGAGGCAGGTCTGTCTGCTAACATGACGCCGTGAAGAAACTGGCTGGCATCGTGGCTCTTGTTTTTCTCGGCGTCGCTGATAACGCGGCCGCTGGGAGGTGGATGGACTTTCTGCGTAGTTATGACATGAATGACTACTCGCTCGGTGTCGCGGTGTCGACGAGCCAGAATCCGTTTATAGGTGGCGAAAATGGCACTTTCGCCTACCCGTACCTCACGTCATTTACACATTCATCCATGACCGATGGCTGGTTTCTCATCCGTGACGGCGGATACGGTTTTCGCTGGATCAGCGAAAACGACTGGGAGCTGGGTGTCATTGCGCGTGTCGAGACACTCGGTCTTGGTAATAGCGATGCTGAAGAACTGCTTGGTGTCGCCGATCGCAAATGGGCTATTGAACTCGGGCCAACAATTGGCTATCGCGGCTGGCCGGTACACATCAACTGGACGCACTGGGCTGAAGTCACAGACAGGCATGGTGGCTTTGCCAGTACGGTCGCGTTCTCGTATCCGATGGCATTCGACTGGGGGTTTGTTGTCCCTCGTATCGACGCTATTTACGAGAGCAGCGAACACACCAACTACTACTTTTCGGTATCAGACGCCGAGGCCACGCCAACCCGACCCGCTTACACGCCGGGCTCAAGCTGGAGCACCGAAGCCCAGGTAAGGATCGGTTACGCAATCGCGAACAAATGGCTCTTGTCGGCAACGGTCGGTGTAGAAATGCTGGGTTCAGAAATTACCGACAGTCCGATCGTTGGCCGCGACCACAGTTGGTTCGGCAATATTGGCCTTGCGTACAACGCAAACGTCTTCAATCCAGTCGAGCACAGAGACTATTCCCGCCGGCCGCCAAGAGTCGAGGTTCGTCTTGGTGTCTTTCAAAGCAGAATCGATACCAGGCTGTCGCGTGATACAGCGGATGGAGTACCGGGATTCGAAATCGACCTCGAGGACGTGCTCGGCACGCCAGATGATCAGTCGGTTACACAGGCGGACCTGATTTGGAGAATTGGCCAACACCATAGCCTGGAGCTCGGGTATTTTGATTTGGCACGCCACGGCAGGGTAACGTTGGAAGAAGATCTGGAATTTGGTGATGTCCTGTTTCCGGCGGGCACGGAAATCGAGAGCCGCACAGATTACAGTTCTCTGCGACTCGGCTATACATTCTACCTGATGCGCGACGCACAAAAAGAACTGGGTGTCATGGCTGGCGTCCACATGAGCGAGTTCTCGACAGATATCGTTGCGGACGGGACAGGGCAACTGGAACGATCACGATCGAGTACGCCGCTACCTGTGATTGGTGTGCAAGGGGCCGTATTTCTTGGCGAGAAAACAACGCTCAGCGCACGCATACACCTTTTCCGGACTGATTTCGACCAGCACGAGGGCTCACTGAATTTTGCAGCGTTGGATCTGGAGAGACGTTTCGGTGGCAACTTCAGCGTTGGGCTTGGCTACAACTTTTACGGCTTGAAACTCACTTCGAGTGATGACGGGCTGAACGGTGATCTGAATATTCGGCACCACGGCCCTGTCTTGTTTGCGTCGATTGGTTTCTAGGCGCTGCGAGATAGCTGCCGCAAAATATCGTTGCACAGGGTAATGAAAATCCTGAAGCTCTCGTCAGCCGAAAGTTTCTCATCCACGAGCTTATCGAATGCGTCATCCTGCAATTGTCGGATCTTGGTGATCGCCTGGTTTCGCTTCTCTTCGCTGTCTGACTCGTTGAACGCATTACGAATACCGATTGCGGCAGCGTAAAACCGGTCGATGCGATTCTTACGTCGCATGCGGAAAATTCGAATGCCGGCAAAAGACGCACTGAAGACGGCAACCAATAGAGTTACGGCAACTTCCGCGACACCTGAATAGCGTTCATAGATGGTCGGCTCGGACCTTTGTAAATAATCTTGCGTGCCGGCATGCAGAACGAACCGGGAGCGACTTACGTCGAAGTCTTCAGAAAGTTGTTGAAACAGGCCAGGGCGTTTCGCAGCCAGGGCAGGACGAAGCCGGAGAATATCGCTGATCAAATCGTAGACTACTGCGCTGTCGAGGTCGCTTCTTGTAACAAGAATTTTATCCACGGCAATCGTAACGATCGGTTCAGGCGTTGATTCACCGTAAGTGCCTACTGGTATTACGAAGGGCCGGAAGTGCGGGTTCAACAGCACCGCTGCATCGACGCTACCGCCGTTGCCGATTTCCTGGGGCGTTCCCATTGAGATCAATCTCAATTCAGGAAATTCGGCAATTCGCTCTGGCGCGATGGGTGCAAACACGACCACCAGATCCGCGATCTCAGAGGGGTCCGTAACATAGCGGTAATCGTCGTCGGCGAGGCCGATATTGTCCGCAATTCGTTCGAAGATCGCGCGTGAAGCCGATCCACTGGTGCCTGCAAAGACCGCCGCGTCACTCAGGTCCCCGCGGGCGGTAGGTTCCGCAAATCCCTCCCGACGTGCGACATGAAGCACTGTCGGATAAAGCGGCACGATTGTCGCAATATCTCGTCGAAACTCCTGGCTGTTTGAAATAAGGGCGACATCGGCCTTTCCAGAGGCTATTGCATCGAGTGCCTCCTCTCCCGACATGGTTTCCTCAGTCAGGATGATTTGCGTCAAGACGCGTTCGTTGTCGAACAACTCGGCCAGCTCTTCGACAATATCTCGATCGATTGTCCCGACCGGTGTCACGAGTCGAAGTTCGCGCGGCCCATCCTCGCAGGCCGCCAGCGTGGCGAGGAAGAAGAATATCAGAAGTACGCGAATCATCACCGGCATGATACCGATTGCGCTTCAAGCTTGCACAGTTCCACCGAGTTGCATCGCGTAGCTGGCGATGAAGATCACAAGTAGAAGCCAATTAGCGGCGGCGAGAACTCCCTGGATCGTCGGGTGAGCAATTTGTCTCTGTGTTATCGCAACAATCAGGAACAGGCTGAGGATAGGCAGCGTTGGCGCGAATTCCCCACGCAGGACCAGGCCAAGGAATATCGCCCAGAGCCAGAGCAGCGCCAGTACGCTGGAGTAGGTGACCCGCACAGAGAAGTAGTGGTTTCGCATGTCCGATTCGGCGGCAATGTCAGGCAACAGCACGCTAGTACCCAAGAACAGGAGAACGGGCCCGGCAAGCAGGTAGACGTACATGAGGAAGTTTATCTCTGCAGCGCCACGCACCGCCCACAAAGACCACCACAAAAGGATGTGCATCAGAAACTGGAAACCTGCGAACAGGGTCAGGACCCAATAGTGCCGCAGGTGCAGAGCGTCTTTGCGCCGAAGGTACTCTGCCAACCCGCTAAGCCAGCGAACGATGCCAAGGCCGTTAACTACAGCCGCCAATGTGATGATAAAAGCAAACGACGCGAATTCAATCGGCACGGTGGTGACTATTCAACGGTCCAAGTAGGGTATTTTAAACTATGCCAACTTCAGCGTAAGGTAGCCAGATCGTGCGCAAACTATTCCGAATAATGCTATGGACACTGGCGGCGCTGTCAGTGCTGGCGGTTGGCTTGTTTGCGTACCTTCGAAGTGCCGACTTGAGTGTTTATCAGGACCAGATCGAGGCATTCGCTTCCCGGCAGATCGGACACGAGTTGAATATCGATGGCCGCTTTGAGCTTTATTTCGGTGGCTCTACACGGATTGTCGCCGAGGACGTCAGTCTTCTGAATCCGGAGTGGGCGTCGGACCCGGTCTTGGTTCACGTGGATCATTTGACCGTAGTTGTTGATTTCTGGTCACTGTTCTCGTCCCCGTTCGTTGTTGAGTCGTTGACCGTCAGGGGTATTCGCAGCCGACTGGAAACCACCGCAGATGGCGAAATGAACTGGGTGCCTCCAATCGTCAGGGAGCTGTCGAAGGACCCGGGTGAAATTGATCTGCATCAGATCGCATTCAGGAATGTTCAGATTGATGATTCTGAGGTTGTACACATCAGCCCGGGATGGCATCGGCCGGTCACCGTTTCCATAGAGAGCCTCTCTGTTAGTCCGGACGCCAACGACATCCTGGACCTCGATCTGAATGGTTATATCAACGACTTACCGATGTGGGCAGATGGCAAGTTGGGTCCGTGGCAGAACTTCCTGGACGGCCGTGACATTTCCGCCGATCTTGATCTGACCCTGGGACGGGTGAAGTTGACGGTTGCGGGCTCTGTAGAGAATCTGCCGCGCCTGGAAGGTGTCGAAATAGACGCAGAGCTCGGCGGCCCGGATATTGGTCTTGTTCTCGATAGGATCGGGCTTCCGCCATTCGCGGCAGGCGAGTTCAGGGTCGAGTCTACAGTGCACGGAGTTGAGTCCGGAATTCAGCTTCGTACTGAGGGTAATTTTGGCGAAATTGATGTGTTTGCGAGTGGTAACACAGACCGATTGCTCGGTTCCAGGAAACTGGAGCTCGACTTCAATATCGGCGGGCCGGATTCGAAATATGTCGCTGAACTGTTTGGTGTCAAAGGGGCGCCCGCCGAACCATTCAGGCTAACCGGCGACATGTCCAGGAACGATCGCGAACTCGTATTTGAAAATACCCAGGTTCAGGTCGGGCCGGGCTCGATCATGTTGAATGGGTCGTTTGATTTTACGGACCTTGTTCCTGACACAAACTTGACGATCACCGCATCAGGTCCGGACTTCTCATTTATGGGCCCGTTTCTCGGCGTGTCTGGGTTGCCGTCAGAACCTTTCACAGTAAACGGTAATATCCAGAAGACGGCTTCTCTCTGGCAGGCCAACAATGTCAGCGCCGTCGTTGGCGAAAACCGAATAACGGCAAACGGCTCCGTCAGAACAGGGAGTGAGGATGGCGCGGAAATTGAGTTGCGAGCCACCGGCCCTGACATTTCCATCGTGCAGAACTTTACGGATTTGCAGGGAATTCCTGCGCGCCCATTCGATGTGAGAGCGCGTGTTCAGTCAGATCCGGCCGGGATCGAAATTGAGGAAGGCGTTGGTGTATTTGGTGACAATCGTGTCAGTGTCGACGGCATTGTCGCGGTGCAAGAAGGCATGGCTGGAACATCGCTGCAGATTAGTATGCAAGGCCCGGAGCTGCACAATGTCGCTCTCCTGACGGAGGTGCCGTATCTGCCGGATGGACCTTTTGAAATTAGCGGGGGTATTCGTATAGAGCGAGACTCGTTGCTCCTTGAGGGTGTGAACGCGGCTGCCGGTGATTTGCACGGTTCGGTTTCGGGCCAGGTCGGATTAAGCGACGCCTCGGGCGACTTCGACCTGAATATTAATTTGAGCGGGCCTGACACGTCCAGGATTGCCGCAATTGAGTTGTTGCAGGAGTTTACTGGGGAGCCATTTGCGGTTGTGGGGCATCTCCGGCACCGGGATGATTCCTATGACTCCGAGGCAATCCGGATAACGATTGGCGAGCTCGAATCTGAATTGCAGGGGCGTGTTTTCGGCCCGGATAATCTTGTCGATGTTTCTGTCAGCGTGAAAGCAGCTGATGCGGAGGCCTTGCGCAAACTTGCCGGGCTGAAGTACCTGCCTGACGGAGAACTGTCGTTTGACGGCGAAATTGAACTGACGCAATCAGATTGGAGATTCTCGAGTACGGAATTGCGTATTGGGGACTTCCTTTTTTCGGCTGACGGTCAGTTGAGCCTGCATCCCAAATCAAATTCGAGCGATCTTAGATTCGGTGCATCCGGACCCAGTCTTGACGAGTTGGGCAGGGTGTTCGGAATCGATATCCTGAAATCAAAGTCCTTCGACGTCTCGGGCCAATTCAACGGAACACCGAGCGGATTTGCGATGCGAAATCTGCTCATACGGGTTGGCGAAAATGACCTGCACGGTGAGTTTGATATTGATCTTCGCGAGAAACCGCGAGTATCGGGTAGTTTGTCATCGACATTCCTGGATATTACGGAAGGACTGCAGCAATCGTCTCCGGCCGACGAAGGCAGCGAATCCAAAGAAGAACCTGAGACAATCTTTGTATTTTCCGACGAGCCATTGAATACAAGCTTGCTACAGTCAGCAGACATTGACGTTGATTTGAGCATAGACACGTTTATCGCCGATACACTGAGTGTTACGGATCTGAGCTTGGGGTTTCGTCTTCAGGATGGGGCTCTAAGCATTGACCCGATTCGCTTTCGGGAGGAGCCAGGAAGTCTTGATGGCAGCATTTCTCTGGTACCCCTGGGCGAGGGCTATTCTTTCGATCTGTCTGTATTGATCGATCAGGTTCATTTGAGATTGCTCGGATCTGCGGACCAGGACATATCGGAGATACCACCTTTGGGAGGTCGCGTGACGTTGCGCGGAGAGGGTACTTCGGTGCATGAGATCATGGCCTCGTCCAACGGTGAGATTAAGTTGCGACACGGCAGCGGCAGAACGCTGGATGTTGGAGGCTCCCAGATATTCGGCGACATTCTCTTGCAGGTGTTGCGCACGCTCAATCCATTGCAACGCAAAGATCCCTACAGGACTGTTGAATGTGGCATCTACGATGTCGTCATTGCAGACGGTATAGCGACAATAGATACATTGGCCTTGCAGACCAGCAGAACAACGATGGTTGCGACAGGACAGCTGAACCTCCGCAATGAAAAACTGGATATCGCATTCCGGGCGAAGCCGCGAGAGGGGATTGGCGTAAGCTTGGGAACTGTCGCGAATGAACTTCTCTCACTGGGTGGAACTTTGCGTTCGCCCAGCATCGCCATCGATGCAATGAGTTCCGTTACCACTACCGGCGTAGCTGTCGCGACAGGTGGGCTGTCGCTATTAGCGAGAGGGTTGTGGGACCGCGTGTCGGCTGAAGCCAGTATCTGCGAAGAAGACGCCGACCCTAATTAGCGATCAGGTCCTGGCGGTCCAGTTTCTTGGCAATGGTCTCGGCGGTTTGGTCGATCAACAGTCCAATGTTCGTTTCTCTTTTTGTCTGATGGTCGAACTGATAAACGATCTCTTCGGTTTCCGCACTGTAGAGTTCAACGGCAAGTGTTGATCTCGCACCGAGGTCGATCGATCCCGGTGTTGTTGTGTCGGTGTAGTCCGAACGAAACAGGTTGACGAATCTGCCGCCAATTGGTGTCGCATCGATCTCTGTACGGCTTTGTGTTATTTCCAACTGCACATCGCCATCGAGTTTTCGAATCGCCAGAACAGCATCAAAACCGTGTTCCTGGATTGCGGCGATGACATCGTCCCTGACGATGGCTTTGTTGCCACCCATAACGGAATGATAGGTTGAGGCCGCAGCACCTTTCTGCCTGAGTTGCGACACGAGCACGCGCTCGAACTGAGCGCGGGTTTCGTAGTCTCCGCTAATACCGATCACCAGGAAATTCTCAAACCGGGGTTTCGGGCTGGACTCTGCAGAGGTCGACGGCGCGACGCCGATCAGGACCAGGCTCAGGACAACAAGAAAACCCCTGGTCATGTTGGTTGAACACCGCATGGTTGTCTCCGTAATTCGCTACTTGCCAAAATTCTCATCGAGAAACGCCCGAAACAGCGAGGCCCAGTGCTGCGCCGCGTCCTCGACACTGGCCCAGTCTGTCTCAGTCCCGTCTGCTGTGGCAATAGTCGGTGTTTGGGCACTGTCCGCTGCGCGCGCCAAAACAGCGTCTGTGACGGAATCGCGCATTTCCATCATAAACAGGATTTTGCCGGGTGCCGCCATGTCTCTGAGTTCCGATCGAACACTCATCACGCTCTCATTGCCTGCGTTGCGAAAATCAATGAGCGTTGCCTGCACGGTCATCGCGCCTGGTCCTGCTTCTGTGACAATGACGTAGTCGTCGAGTTCGCCGAGGAAAGCATTGCGGAAAATGTCGCGAATTTTTTGTACGTCTTCGGGCGGCGATTGTGAGCCCTCGGGGAAGAAGATACCCATGTCGACTGCATGAAGCCGGTCATACCTGGAGAAATCTGCATTGGTCGCGACCTGCGAAGACTCCACTGTTGAGCTCGTGTTGACCTGAAAACTCTGAGACTCGACCGTGGTGCAGGCGGATAGAGTTGTGGCGAGCAGGGTCGTTACACACACGATGGCCATGCTGCGCTTGCAAGATGATAATTCCGACGTCAACATCAACTAGGATCCTTTAAGTTCCGATGAATTCAATAAACGGCTGACAGGTTTGGCAGTCTACCGCAACAATGGTTCCCGTTTCGATTCTCGTGCAGGAGTAATTTAATGAGATACAGAGCACTTACAGTTCCGGTGATATTGACTGCGCTGATCATATCTGTGGCGGCGCATGGTCAGAGCCAGAATGCCCAATTGGAAGCTGCACGTGCGGAGCTACAGGCCGGGCGAGACCAGATTATTCGGGAAGACCTGCAGTTAGGTGAAGAAGAGCTGTCGGAATTCTGGCCGGTTTACCAGCAGTATGTGTTCGAGCTGGCTGTGGTCCGAGAACGCAAAGCGGTCCTCGTAGGTCGGTTTCTGGAGGCTTACCGAAGGGGGGAATTCACTGAGGAGTTCGCTGAGTGGTTGATCGCGGAGAATTTCGCGATCAAGGACGCCTCGACAGACGTGCAAGAATCCTTCGTTGAGCGTTTCAAAGCAGTTCTGTCAGTCCAGCAGGTTGCTCGTTTCTACCAGTTGGAAAACAAGTTGGACGCTGAGGTGGACGCACGAATGGCGCTTATCGTACCGCTGGTGGAGTAGGCGTATTTGCGTATTACACGCGCTCTCGCTAGGGTGGAAAATACCAAAGAGTTTTCGGTTATGACAAGGGGTTGGCATGAGTGATGGACCAGCAAGCTTCGGCGGTAAGTCGCCATTGCGACCGGTGGACGTGAGCCCAAAAGAGGAGCCAGCAGAGCAGTCTTCGGCTCACCTGCTCGGTGAAATGCGACACAGCCCGGAGATGATCAAGGAACTGTTCCGCACGGGTAAATACCCCTACAAGAACAAGATCCGTAAGTCCGTCTATGAAAAGCAAAAGGCCGATCTGCAGGTCGAGCTTCTAAAGGTTCAGAACTGGGTTAAGCAAACCGGTCAGAAAATTGTCGTCATCTGCGAAGGCCGCGATGCTGCTGGCAAGGGTGGCACGATCAAGCGCTACATGGAGCACCTTAATCCGCGTGCAGCGAGAGTTGTTGCTCTGGAGAAGCCCACTGAGCATGAGATTGGTCAGTGGTACTTCCAACGCTACATCAAGCACTTGCCGACCGAGGGAGAAATGGTGTTCTTTGATCGCTCCTGGTACAACCGGGCCGGCGTTGAACGCGTCATGGGTTTTTGCAGTTCTCTGCAGTACCTGGAGTTCATGCGCCAGGTTCCCGACCTTGAACGCATGCTGGTGCGCTCGGGTATCCAGCTTTTCAAATACTGGTTTTCGGTGACCCACGAAGAGCAGGTGCGACGATTTGAGTCGCGTCAGGGCGATCCGCTCAAGCAATGGAAGTTGAGCCCGATTGATGAACAGTCACGGGACAAGTGGGACGAATACACCGAGGCGAAAGAGGCGATGTTCTTCTACACGGACACCGGCGATGCGCCATGGAACGTCATTAAGTCGGACGATAAGAAGCGGGCGCGACTAAATTGCATGCAGCATTTCCTGTCACACCTCGCTTATCCGGATAAAGATCAGCATGTTGTGCACGGTCCCGACCCATTGATTATCGGCACGCCTTCATTGGTTATTGAAAAAGACCGGCATCTCTGGGGATAATCGCCGCGGTCCGCGTCGGCTTCCCCGCGACGGTTAACCGCAAACTCCGCCAGGCCCGGAAGGGAGCAACGGTAGCGGTGACGCCGGGTGCCGGGGAGCGGCTGGCGCGGGCCACTATCTTCGCTTGCTCCTCGTAGCCCTTGCTATACACTGACCACGTATGAGCTATCTCGTTCTGGCGCGCAAATGGCGGCCAAAAAACTTTACTGACACCGTCGGTCAGGAGCATGTGTTACAGGCTCTGGTCAACGCGCTCGAATCAGGTCGGCTGCATCACGCATACCTGTTCGCCGGAACGCGGGGCGTTGGCAAAACGACCATCGCGAGGATCCTGGCGAAAGCGCTGAACTGCGACAAGGGTGTCACAGCTGAACCCTGTGGCGAATGCAGTGCGTGCAAAGAGATCGACGAGGGTCGGTTTGTCGATCTGATCGAAGTCGATGCCGCCTCCAGGACCAAAGTCGATGACACGCGCGACCTCCTCGATAATGTGCAGTACGCGCCGGCTCGCGGGCGCTACAAGGTGTACCTGATTGACGAAGTACACATGCTCTCAAAAAGCTCATTCAACGCGCTGTTAAAAACGCTCGAGGAACCGCCGCCTCACGTCAAATTCCTGCTGGCGACAACAGACCCCCAGAAACTGCCGGTCACGGTTTTGTCGCGTTGTCTGCAGTTCAATCTTACGCGCCTGACGCCGCGCCTCATCCAGGATCGCCTGGCGCATATATGCGATGCTGAATCGATCGAGTTCGAGAGTTCGGCCCTTGCGATGATTGCCCGAGCCGCCGATGGCAGTCTGCGTGATGCATTGAGTTTGCTGGACCAGGCAATCGCCTATTGCGGTGGCAAGGTGGAAGAAAATCCGGTCGCCACCATGCTCGGAACCATTGATCGCGACCACGTGTCACGGCTGGTTCGATTGCTGGCAGCGAACGATGCGGCAGGCATCATCGCGGCGATAAAGGACATTGACGAACAATTTCCTGACTACGCCAGGCTGCTTGAGGACCTGGCTCGGGTGCTGCAACAGATTGCGATCTACCAGGTTGTCGGCAGCATCGATGCCGAGGACGGAATATCCGACGAGGAGCTAAGCGAGCTTGCAGCAACCGTTGATGCTGCGGATGTGCAGCTGTTCTACCAAACTGCATTGATAGGCCGGCGCGATCTGCACCTGGCACCGGATCCGCGGGGCGGAGCGGAAATGACGCTGCTGCGCATGCTGGCTTTTCGTCCTGCTGCGGCAAGCAGTAGCACCGCGGGTGGTGGTTCAGCTGGTGGGTCGAAAACGCAGGCAGAGCCGGCGAAGGTCGCTGCACCGGTTGCCAAAGTGGTTCATGGCAAGCAAGCCGCTGCGGATTCGACGGCATGGCAGGCGCCCGATTGGCAAGAGCTCGTGCCGCAATTGGGACTCAGCGGCGCTGAGCGGCTGCTGGCGGCCAGCTGTGCACTGCTGCGGCGAGAGAACAACACCGTATTTTTCAGCCTTGATCCCGGATCTGAGTCGTACCTGACGCGGCAACGCAAAGAATCCCTGGCCAAGACCTTGTCAGATCACTTCGGCGAACCACTGGTCGTGGATATCAGTATTGGCAAAGCCGAGGTCGAGTCGCCCTTGCAGGCAGAGTCGCGGCAGACCGACGAGCGGTTTGCTGCCGAACGCGAAAAACTTGAGGCCGATCCAAACGTGCAGGCGCTGAAAAGCATGTTTGGTGCCGAGTTGAGCGCCGAATCCATAAAATTAAATAGCCCGCCGCAGAGCGACCCGGGTCAGGAGTAGGAAATGAAGGGTGGTATCGGCCAGCTGATGAAGCAGGCCCAGGAAATGCAGGCCAATATGAAGAAGGCACAAGAGGAAATGGCCTCATTAACTGTGACCGGCGAGTCCGGCGCGGGCCTCGTGCGTATTACGATGACGTGCCAGCATCAGGTGCAGTCCCTCGACATCGATGATTCGATAGTCGGTGACGACAAAGAGATGCTCGAAGACCTGGTCATAGCGGCATTCAATGACGCGCTACGAAAAGTCGAAACAACCGTACAAGACAAGTATGCCGGTATGACGTCAGGCCTGGGGCTGCCGCCGGGAATGAAGCTGCCTTTCTAGCAAGCATGTCCTACTCACCGCTCCTGGTTCGAATGATCGATGCTCTGCGATGCATGCCGGGTGTTGGTCGCAAGTCCGCACAGCGTATTGCGTTCCATCTTCTGGAGCGTGATCGCGAAGGAGCTGCGGGTCTTGCCGCCGCACTTGAGGACGCAGTCAAGGGAATCGGCCATTGCAGCCGTTGCCGGATGTTTACCGAGCACGAGCTGTGCTCCCTCTGTTCTGCCAGTGGGCGTGACGAATCGCAGCTTTGTGTTGTGGAGTCACCTGCCGATGTCATGGCCGTCGAAGACGCAACCGGTTATCGGGGGCTTTATTTCGTCCTGATGGGCCACTTGTCACCGCTCGATGGAATCGGTCCGGAGGAACTTGGCCTAGGTGTTCTCGAGGAACGTTTGGCAGAAGGTGCCGCCAAGGAGATGATTATCGCCACCAACCCAACCGTGGAAGGTGATGCGACGGCCCATTACCTTGCTGACCTGGCGGCGCGACACGCGGTGCAGGCATCACGCATCGCACACGGTGTGCCGCTGGGTGGTGAACTGGAATACGTCGACGGTGGCACGCTTTCGCACGCGTTCTACGGTCGACGCGTCGTCGACTAGGAGCTGATCATGAGTGAACAAGACTGCCTGTTTTGCAAGATTCTCAGTGGTGACATCCCTGCGGATATCATCTACGAGTCGGATTCGGCAATTGCTTTCCGTGACGTCAATCCGCAGGCGCCCACGCACGTCCTGGTCATTCCGCGCAAACACGTTGCCACGATCAATGACCTTGACGAGGACGACCAGCAGATGGTCGGGAGCCTGTACCTGGCCGCAAAAGAAGTCGCTCACGCTGCGGGTATTTCAGAAGAGGGTTATCGTGCGGTAATGAACTGTAACGAAGGTGCCGGGCAGTCGGTCTTCCACATTCACCTGCATGTACTCGGGGGCAGGGCGCTTGGCTGGCCGCCAGGCTAGAGCCTCTGGTCCAGTTTCTCCGTCAGAAAAAGCAGGCGCCGATACGATTCGTAGCGTCGTGGGTCAATGGTGTCGTTTTCAACACCTGATTTGACCGCGCATCCGGGTTCGCGAAGATGGCGGCAATTGGCAAAGCGGCAATCATGTCCGGCCTTCTCGATCTCTCGAAAACCCATTATCACTGCGGCAATCGAGTCGAGCGCGGGTGCATAATCACGCACGCCCGGCGAGTCGATAATCCGACCACCGCCCGGGATGTCCAGCATCATTGAATTGACCGTCGTGTGTTTACCTTCACCCGTTTTCGAGGAGATTTCTGTGGTGCGCTGTTGCTCGCCGCCCATGAGCACATTGATAATGCTCGATTTGCCAACACCGGACTGGCCGACGATTATTGCTGTTTGATCCCGGATCACCTGCTGTAGCTCTTCAATGCCTGATCCTGTTTCGGCGCTGCATGGGAGTACCGGGTAGCCAGTCTGTGCGTAGTCGGCAAGCGCCTTCGTGGTTTCGGCGTCACCCGTAGCAAGATCCGTCTTATTGAACACGACAACCGCATCCACCTGCATATTTTCGGCGGCAGCGAGATATCGATCCAGGATAAACCAGTCAGGTTCGGGTGCCGAGGCAGCGACGACTATCAAAAGATCAACGTTGGCGGCCAGTACTTCGACCTGGCCACGCATGTTTGGGCGTGCGAGCGCATTATCACGATTACAGATACCGGTGATCAGCCAGTCGTCTTCATTCTCAATAGGCTCAACGGTCACTTGGTCACCGCAGACCGGCTTCAGTTTCTTGCCCTTGATTCTCGCCTCAACTTCCGCGCCCTGGGCCAATCGCAGCCGCATGCGGCGGCTGTAGGTGGCGATTACCTGGGCTTGGGTCGTTGGCATGCGGGCAGTATGCCAGAAGCCTTGCTCACTCAGGACAGGTAAACTAGCGCCAGTACATGAGCATGAAGGGGATCGAATGAACTCAGCGGAGGGCGACAACGACCGCGCCGGCAACCTGATCTGGATAGATCTGGAGATGACGGGCCTCAATACCGAGTCCGACACCATCATCGAGATAGCGACCATTATCACGGACCGGCACCTGAATGAACTGGCCGAAGGTCCGGAACTCGCGATTGGCCAACCCAGCGCTGTAATAGATGCGATGGATGACTGGAATACGCGTCAGCATGGCGCGTCGGGTCTGACCGAGAGGGTGCTTAACAGCGATGTGACGCTGCGACAGGCAGAGCTCGCGACGCTGGATTTTCTGTCCAATTGGGTCGATGCGGGTATATCCCCGATGGCCGGCAACAGCATCTGCCAGGATCGGCGCTTTCTCGCCAGGGAGATGCCGGAGCTGGAGCGCTACTTTCACTATCGAAATCTTGATGTGAGCACATTGAAAATTCTCGCGCAGCAGTGGGCGCCTGCCGTTGCGGCCGGTTTCAAGAAGGAATCCGGGCATCGGGCACTCTCGGATATTCGCGATTCGATTGCGGAGTTGCAGTGGTATCGGTCCGAATTGCTGGACCAGGACAGGTTGAAATCGCCGCTACCGGGATGATCGAGAAACCGTACGCCGAAGCTACCGCTCGCAATAGCGAGGCAATTCTTGGCGCCATTCGGGAGGAGTTCCGGGGCCTTGAGTCCATTCTCGAAATTGGCTCGGGCACGGGACAGCATGCAGTGTATTTCTGCCAGGCACTGGATCACGTCGTCTGGCAGACCAGCGATGTGCGTGGCAATCATGGCGGCATCAGGGCGTGGCTCGCCGATGCGTCATTGCCCAACGTGCTCGAACCGCTGACGCTCGACGTGCTTGACGCCGAGCTGCCCCGCGGACACTACGACGGTGTCTTTTCCGCCAACACGGCCCACATAATGAATCCCGACGCCGTGCAAAAGATGTTTACTCTCGTTGCGGCCGTTTTGCGGGACAACGGGGTGTTTGTCCTGTACGGTCCATTTCGGCAGGGCGGGCGATTCAATACACCGAGCAATGCGGACTTTCATCATTCCTTGCGGCAGCGGGATCCGGGTATGGGTATTCGGCACCTTGAAGAACTTGACGGTCTTGCCCAATGCGGCGGTATGCGTCGAAAACGTCTGTACGCAATGCCGGCGAACAACAATCTTGCCGTGTGGGTGAAAGAGGGAGGTGTCGCTACATGACCATTCATAAGGGCGGATGCCATTGTGGCAAGGTTCGTTTTGAAGTGACCGCACCTGCAAATATTGAATTGACGACATGCAACTGCAGCATTTGCCGAATGACGGGTTACCTGCACCTGATCGTAGCGTCGGCCGACTTTCAACTGGTGAGTGGCAAGGACGATATTGAGACGTACACATTCAACACCGGCGTTGCACAGCACTGTTTCTGCAGGCACTGTGGAATCAAGTCATTTTATGGTCCCCGGTCACATCCCGACGGTGTCAGCGTTAATGCAAATTGTCTCGAAACGGATACCATAGCTTCGCGCACTGTGACAGAATTCGATGGCGCACACTGGGAAGAGAATATCCATCAGCTGTCGCCGATAAGCGACTGATTTAAAAAATTATTTCCTCTGCTAAACTATGACTATGAAACTGACATCCAGCATTCTGGCTTTTGGCCTTTTGATTATCTTTCCGGCGACCCAGGCCGTTGCGGAACCCATGTGGGTGAGCGACCAATTTGAGGTAATGCTGCGCACCGGACCGAGTACCAGCAACGCGATTGAGCGCATGCTGCCAAGTGGCACGTCTCTCGAACTCGTTGAGCGTGATGATGCTGCCGGCTACGCGCGAGTGCGCACGGCGGCAGGTACCGAGGGTTGGGTTCTGACGCGTTACCTGATGGACGAGCCGAGCGCTCGTGAGCAATTGGAAGCACTGACGAGTCGCCTGACCAGCTCGGCTGCACAAGGCAGTTCCCTGACGTCGCAACTTGACGCCGTACAGGGCGAGTACGATTCGGCGTCACGGGAAATTACGGCTCTCGAGAATGAAAAACGCCGGCTCGAAGAGGAACTCGCCGAAATAAAACGTACGGCGGCAAATGTGCTCGCGATCAATAATCAGAACAAGGACCTTCGTGACCAGTTGGCAAATGCTGAAATTAAGGCTGCAACGCTTGAGCAGCAAAATCGCGAACTGACGGGCCAGACGACTCGCTACTGGTTCATGACCGGTGCCCTGGTTCTCTTCGTCGGAATGATCCTGGGTATCTGGCTACCGAGAATCCGCTGGCAGAGAAAGTCGCGCTACGACCGGTTCTAGACGGATTCGCCGGCGAGGGAAAGCCACGTCTCGATAACGCTATCGGGATTCAATGACATGCTCTCGATACCCTGGTCGAGAAGCCAGAGCGCAAGGTCCGGGTGATCCGAGGGGCCCTGGCCGCAGATGCCAACGTACTTGCCTTGCTTCTTGCAGGCGGTGATGGTCATTGCCAGCAGCGCCTTGACGGCGTCGTCACGTTCGTCGAAGTCATCAGCCACCAGCGCAGAGTCACGGTCGATGCCGAGCGCGAGCTGCGTCATATCATTTGAGCCAATCGACATGCCGTCGAACATTTCGAGGTACTGATCGGCGAGCAGGGCATTGGTCGGCAACTCCGACATCATAATTACTTTCAGGTCGTCCTTGCCGCGTTCCAGCCCGTTCTCCGCCATCAAGTCGATGACTTTGCGGGCCTGCGCTACGGTTCGCACAAACGGAATCATGACCTGGACATTCCTGAGACCCATGTCATTTCGGACTTTGCGAATCGCAGCACACTCAAGCTCGAAGCAGGGCCGAAAGCTCTCGGCGACATAGCGGCCCGCGCCGCGAAAACCAAGCATGGGATTCTCTTCGTCAGGTTCGTATCGCTCGCCGCCAATCAGGTTTGCATACTCGTTTGATTTGAAATCTGACATGCGAACAATGACCGGTTCGGGGTTGAACGCCGCGGCAATGGAGCTGACCCCTTCGGTGAGTTTGTCGATAAAGAACTGTACCGGATCAGTATAGCCGGCCATCTGGTCGTTGACGGCTGCACGAGTATCGCAGTCGAGATTGTCATACTCGAGCAACGCCTGCGGGTGCACACCAATCATGCGGTTAATGATGAACTCGAGTCGTGCCAGACCAACCCCGTGATTGGGAATATTGGCGAAGTCGAATGCGCGATCCGGGTTACCAACATTCATCATCAATTTGACCGGGATATCCGGCAGTGAGTCGAGTTCAATCAGCGTCTCATCAAAATCGAGTCGGCCGTCATAGACGAATCCTTCATCGCCTTCGGCACAACTGACGGTTACATCCCGGCCATCGGCGATGACTTCTGTCGCGTTGCCACAGCCCACGACTGCGGGAATGCCAAGTTCGCGAGCGATAATCGCCGCGTGACAGGTACGTCCGCCGCGATTCGTAACGATTGCCGCGGCACGTTTCATGACGGGTTCCCAGTCCGGGTCCGTCATGTCAGAGACGAGTACGTCTCCGGGCTGAATACGATTCATCTCGCTGACGTCGCGGATTACCTTGGCGGTACCGACGCCGATCTTGTGGCCGATGCTACGGCCGCGGATGATTACTTCAGATCGATTCTTCAGTGTGAAGCGCTGGATAGTCCGGCCGCTGCGGCTTTGCACGGTCTCTGGCCTTGCTTGCAGGATGTACAGCTTGCCGTCGTTACCGTCTTTGCCCCACTCGATGTCCATCGGGCGGTCATAGTGTTTTTCGATAGTCACAGCCATACGAGACAGTTCGATGATGTCGTCGTCGCCGATGCAGAACGACAGGCTGTCGGCCTCATCGACATCGATCGTCTCGACTGTCTTACCAGGCGTCGGATCGTCGCTATAGACCATCTTGACTGCTTTGCTACCGATATTCTTACGCAGAATTGGATAGTGCCCGCTTTCGAGCGCGGGTTTATAAACGTAGAACTCATCTGGATTAACGGCGCCCTGCACGACGGTTTCGCCCAGGCCATAGGAGGCGGTGATGAAGACTGCATCGCGAAAACCGGTCTCGGTGTCCAGCGTGAAGATGACACCGGATGCGCCGACGTCGCTGCGCACCATGGTCTGCACGCCGACCGACAAAGCTACGACCTTGTGGTCAAATCCCTGGTGCACCCGATAGGCAATCGCACGGTCATTGTATAGCGATGCAAAAACCTGGTGCATCGCGTCAATCAGGTGGTCTATGCCGCGGACATTCAGGAATGTCTCCTGCTGACCGGCGAACGAGGCGTCTGGCAGATCCTCGGCAGTTGCCGAAGAACGTACTGCCACAGCGATGTCCTTGCCCGCAGACATAGTGTCCCATGCCACCTGGATATCTGTTCGCAGGCGATCGGGCAGGGGGGTATCGAGTATCCATTGCCGAATGGTCTGTCCGGCATTGAGCAACGCGTCGATATCGTCGACGTCGAGATCGTCCAGCACAGTGGCAATTCGTTGGTCCAGCCCGTCTGTAGCAAGAAATGCTCGATAGGCTGCGGCCGTTGTGGCAAAACCACCGGGAACAGTGACTCCCAGGTTGCTGAGGTTGGAAATCATTTCCCCGAGAGAGGCGTTCTTACCGCCCACTGTCTCAACATCATTCATACCAAGCTCAGCGAGCTTGATGACGTATGGCTCCAATGCTT
>Ga0255052_10001054_pt1 | contig 21205 bp, 30 predicted proteins | sample JV7_2_21_MG_FD_188632 | JGI IMG/M metagenome (GOLD analysis project Ga0255052, IMG submission 188632) | Seawater microbial communities from Jervis Inlet, British Columbia, Canada - JV7_2_21 | ecosystem: Environmental > Aquatic > Marine > Inlet | place: Canada: British Columbia | collected... | reverse complement strand
TCCGTATATGTTACCCATTTTTTACCCCCTTTTTTTTGTGTTGTTCTTTTCCCTACCGTTAAATAAAGTATACCTGATAAAAGCCAAAAAGACAAATTAAATATATCCCTATTGTCTATCTTAACAATACCCCCTGTATCCCTTGCCCCGTATACCCCCTTATGGTATGCCCCTATTATATGCCCGTTATGTATACGTTATATAATGCCCTGATATATCCCTTGTTAATCCTTTAACTATGAAGCCCTACATATCCCCTCTATTATGCCCCCCTATATACCACTAATAAGACCCGTTAATATAAGGGCTTGCCCGAATATATATGAGTGATAACGAATATATAAATAAATAGCAAAGCAAAGCCCCCCGTTGTCCGTTAATTAATACAATAGTTAGATGATACAATAGTCAGCTTGTTAAATGTAACGAAAGTTAGTTAAACGTATATAAAGGTAGGTATACATAGTTAAAAGTATGTATAGTCAGCTATACCCCGTTAAACATGGGCTTACCCGTTCAAAGTATACCTATATAGGGGTATACCCCCGTTTGTGCCTTATAATTATTTATTATAGGGCATACTATATCTATATATATCAACAGGTTACAACGATAAGGGCATGGGGTTAACATTAGCAAAAGTTAGTTATTACGACCACAGAACCTCTACTGTCGCCCGATTTTACGGCGAAAAACTACGGAAAACAACGATAAATGACCCTTTTCTGCCCGTTTACGCACGTTTCCGCAAAAAACAAACGCAGATTCCCCACGCCGTTCTTCGCCAGGTCTCGTCGCTATCGCTCCTCGCACCTGGCTACCAACTACACGCACGGACGGCTTTTACAGATTTCCCGCCTCAGAACCAAGAAAGAACGTCGAAACGAGATTGAGCATCTCTTACCAAAGACTTAACCCTCTCTGCCCCTTTAATGCCCCTTTCGCCCCGTGCAGTGCCCTTAAACGCTTCATATAACGCTACGTTAAACGCTTCATACATTTATGAAACCGTACAAGAAATTGTATAGATATGTACAAGTATTTGTACGTATAGGTACAAATGTACAGGTACGTAGCTGTAACTAAATAACTATACATAACGAAAGAAACGGCGAAAATAAATTGTCCAGATTCAACGTATATAATTAATACCCGAACGGGGTACGAAACGGCAGTTACAGGTCTCCGAACGTACCCCGTAGGGTATAAAAATAAAATAATTGTACCCGATAGGGTCAACTACTATTATAGTAGTTCGTGGTAGTTATTAGTATCAAATTAGTATTTACGTTTTACACTACAAAAGGTCATTTTCGGGCATTTGTAGTGTAAACTTTACTTAACCAACAAAGGTTCAAACTCTACTACTTGTTGGGTAACGGAAATGTTCACTAACCATTATTGTTCACTAAATAATGAACATTACGAATGAGTGAACGGTATGTCTCGAAGAGAAGAGAACAGAGTTCTCAAAGTGGAGCGAAGCGGAACGGAAACGCGACGTGACGAAAAGTAGAAAATAATGTTGCTGTAGACTTGACGTGGTGGGTATTATGTGATATAATAGGAGTACCATAAATGGAAGAAGCATAAGCAAGGGATAGGAAGGGAATTTAAAGTCTCTCCTTCTCCTGCCCCTAAAAAGGAGATTTATGAAATACTGTTACCTTCAGACCTAATTATTTAGAATTAAATAATAATTTAATTTCTTCAAAAGCATGTGATGATAGAGTAGGAGGATTCATTATTTCAGAAGTTATTAAAATATTAAGTACAAAACGAAAACAATTAAATGTCGGAGTCTATGCAACATCCACTGTGCAAGAAGAAACAGGTCTTAGAGGAGCAACTACAGGGGCTTTTGGAATTAATCCACAGGTAGGTTTTGCAGTAGATGTAACTTTTTCATCGGATACTCCAGGTTCTGAAAAAACAACATTAGGAGAAGTATCGTTAGGTAATGGAGGAGTTATTCATCCAGGATGTGCAAATAATAGAATTCTTTATAAATTAATTAAAAAAGTAGCTAAGAAAAATAAAATAAAATATCAAATTCAAACATCTGGTAATCCTCATGGTACTGAAACTGCTGTTATTCAATTAACTAGAGAAGGAGTCGCAACTCTTTTACTTAGTATTCCTAATAGATATATGCACACACAAGTAGAAGTTGTATCATTAAAAGATTTAGAAAACACTGCAAAATTAATAGCAGTAACTATTTTAGCATTAAAGCCTGATATGAATTTTATACCAAGAGTTTAACGGAGGATAACATGAAATATCAATTTAGAGACGGGTTACATCTAAGTAGAAAAAATCAGGCAAGACTAACAGTTATCAATGATATTATCGAAGAATATGCTGAACAAGGTTATAAACTTACTCTTAGACAGCTTTATTATCAGTTAGTTTCTAGAGATATAATTCCTAATAGTAAAAAAGAATATGCAAAATTAAGTGGTCTTTTAGTTAAGGGTCGAATGGCAGGGGTCGTTGATTGGAACGCTATTGAGGATAGAATTAGGAGACCTTTCCTTCCATATTGGGTACATGGTATTGAAGATGCCATTGAGGATACCATTAGTCACTATAGATTAAATAGACAAGAGGGACAAGAAGTATATATCGAATTATGGGTAGAGAAAGATGCTCTTAGTGGTGTCTTAAAAAGAATCACAACTCACTATCATATTAATTTAATGGTTAATCGGGGATACAGTTCTTGTACCGCTATGTACGATGCCTATAATAGATTGAAACGGTATGAAGATATGGGAAGAAAAACAGTTATTTTATATCTTGGAGACCATGACCCATCGGGTCTTGATATGGTACGAGATATACGAGAAAGACTTGAAGAGTTCGGAGTTTATCCAACAGTGAAGCATATAGGTTTGACACAGAATCAAATAAAAACTTATAACCCTCCTCCTAACCCTGCAAAAATAACAGACCCTAGAGCAAGACAATATATTTATAAATTTGGAAATACTAGTTGGGAAGTAGATGCTCTTAAACCGCAAGTATTACATGCCTTAGTGAAAGATAATGTTGAGCAATTAATAGATATGAATTTATTTAATGAACAGTTAGAAAAGGAAGAATCTAATAAAGAAGAACTTAGAGATTTGTATAATAATAGAGATTAAAAAACTGTTCTTATAGACTTGACACGGAGCAAAAAATATGATATACTATATGTATAATTAGGAGGAGATATGAATAGAAAAGAAATAGGAATGATTATTCAAGGTGCAGGAGTTATCGCCGTTGTTGTCTCTGCGATTCTTGTATCTAAGTTTCAACCTGTACTTGCTGTAGTAGCAGTTCTAGGTATAGGTTCAAATCCTAGTCGGCTCGCCAAACATCATATATAAATATATGAAAATACCTACTGCAAAATATTTAAGTAAATATGTTAAACATCTCTTTGGTATAGATGTAACTTTTAAGATAGTTAGTGTTATTGGAAAGTGTTCCTGTGATTTTGTAGGTGGAGCATATAAAATTACTCATTCAGATGGGAGAATAGAAAATCTGATAGAAATTACTAGAGATTCATTTTTGTTACGTATTCCTCAATGGATAATTTGGCATGAGGTAGGGCATGTTTTAGATACAAAAGGAAAAGGAGTAATTGAACAAGAATATAATGCTCAATTTTTTGCAATGGAACAAGCCAATAAAAGAGGATATTATAAAGTTTTGCAACTCATGGTAGAATATCTACAGGATTGGGAATTTAGACCTGAAACAAGATATAGAAAAGTTAGAAAAATGATATTGGGGATAAAATGAAAAAAGATAAAAGAAAAATTCCTAAAGGAATGTATTGTTATAAATATCTTAAACGTATGAAAGATGGAAAATATAAAGTGATAGGAATTTGTCCTTACTGGTCAAAAAGAAAAAATAAACCAGAGCACGAAAATGGGTATTGTTCTTATTTAGACAAAGGAGATTGGGAAATTAATCGAGAGGAAGAATGGGTAGATGATGATACTGGCGAAATAATAAAAGGTCATTTGTCGTTGTTATGGGATATGGTAAAAGATTGTGGTATAAAGGAGGATTAAAATGCTTTTATTCATTATTTTAGGTATTTATTTATTTCTTGGTTATAAATCGGGATGGTATATTTTAGAATTAAATAAACAAGATAATATATTGTTAAATGATTTAGCATTGTTAATACTTTTTACAATAATATGCCCTCTTAGTATGATTGTAGCAATTTGTTTCTTTTTCGAAAATAATGGTAATAAAATAGTAATTAAAAGAAAAATAAAAAATAAATATTGTACATGTAAAACTCCTATACATACAGCAGGAACAATAATAAAAACTGGCAAAGACTTAATTATATGTACAAAATGTAAAAAAGAAATGAAAAAAAATTCGGGATAATCCCCGATACACTGTGGGGTAGTGTAGTGGTAACACGTGAGCCTTTGAAGTTCAAATTGCTGGTTCGAGTCCATCCTCCACAGCCAACTTAGGAGAAAATTAAAATGGGAATGTATGATGAAGTAATTGTTACTTGTCCACATTGCGGAAAAATTTCTGAAAAACAAACAAAACAATTTGATTGTTGTTTACAAGTTATAAATTTAGATGAACCTGTAGAGGCACATATAGCTAATGGTCTTAGAGGAAAATATGTTTGTGAGCATTGTAATCAAATTTTTTATTTAGGATGTAAAATGCCTGATAAAATATTATTAGAGAAACGAATAGAAGAAAGAGAATAAATGAAAATAACATTCAAACAAATTTTAGGACATCTAAAAAGATTTTTTATAAAGTTACTGATAACAATATTTGCTCTTTTTTTAATAGCACTGATAAGAAGTTGTGGAGGATAAGATATGCGAGTGGTAAATAAATATAAAGAAAAATATACTCATTATATTGGTAGGGGAAGTAGATTTGGCAATCCTTTTATGATTGGTAAAGATGGGAACAGAGAAGAAGTAATATTACTTTATGAAGAATATATCAGAAAATTAATAGAAGAAAAAATTGAAGGAAAAAATAATCCCAAATTACCCAATGCTATTTACGATTTACCAGAAGATGCAATTCTTGGTTGTTACTGTAAACCGAAAAATTGTCATGGAGATATAATAATAAAAATATGGAAGGAAGCACATAATGTCTGAACAGAAATTTAAATTTTGTAAGCACTGTAAAATTAAATTTTTTAAAAGATACAAGAGTTCTTATAAACAATGGGAAAATAGTTTATTTTGTTCTCCTACTTGTTCTAATAGATATAACAAACCATTTTTAGGAAAACATCATACTTATAATACAAAACAGAAACAAAGAGAATTTAAGATTGGAAAATTAAATCCAATGTGGAAAGGAAATAATGTAGGTTATCATGCTTTGCATAGTTGGGTAAGAAGAAATTTAAGAAAACCGTTAAAATGTGTTAAATGTAAAAATAAACCTCCTTATGATGTTGCAAATAAAAGCGGAAAATATAAAAGGAATTTAAAAGATTGGGATTGGAGCTGTAGAAAGTGTCATATGGAAAGCGATAATAGAATTTTTAATTTAAAACAGTATAAAAATAAGGAATTTCATGACAAAAAATAAAAAGTTAAAACAATACCCAAGTGTAGTATGTTTTAAATGTGGTATTAATGCTTCTAAAGGAAAATCATTTGCAGTGTCAACTTATCATATTGATAAATGTGATGTATGCGGAAAAGTAAAGTCAGTTACTGAACCCCGTGATTATTATTATCCCAAATTTGAAGGACACAAACCTTAATGGATAAATATTATAAATACCTTTTAAAAGTTATGCCAAAATTTATTCTTGCTTTGGTAATTTTAGTGAGAATAAAAAAATGTTATCCTTATGTTTTGCAAGAATGTACAACGAAAGAAGAAATGGACGAATTAATGGAGAAATTAATATGAACTACTGGTTCACAAGTGACCTTCACTTAGGGCATGATAATATTCGAAAATATTGTAGTCGTCCCTTTAAGAGTCTTAATCATATGAATTCGGAAATTATTAAGAGATGGAATCAAAGAGTAAAACCTGATGATATAGTATTTCATATTGGTGATTTTTGTTTTAAGAATTCTAAGGGAGGTAAAAAAGGAGAAGGTACACAAGTAAAAGCTAGAGATTGGGAAAAAAAACTTAACGGAAAAATAATATTTATAAAAGGGAATCATGACCGTAATAATTCTGTTAAGACTATTATTGAACATTTAGTGATTAGGTATGGTAGACAAAGAATTAATCTAGTTCATAATCCTATTCATTCAAATACTAATTATAAGATAAATTTTGTTGGGCATGTTCATGAAAAATGGCAAATTAAGAGAATTAAAACTCAGTTCGGCTTTACTGATTGTATAAATGTTGGAGTTGATGTTCATAATTTTTATCCTGTAAGTTTTGATAAATTAATGAAAAGATATTATAAATGGAAAAGAGGTCAATATGATTCGAGCAAAAAATAAATTTTATAAACAATTAAAGTTGGATAAAAAGACCGCAAAAGTTGTTAATTTTTATAGACGTGTAAAAGAGGCAATGTTAAAAGACGAATATAGAGCAAAAAAACGAAAATCGGAGAAATCTAAACATGAAAACTCCATTACCTGAAAGTCTGTATTATTGCAAATATGCAGGACGATGGATAATTGCAGAAAATCCTAAGAAATGCTCCAATTATTACGGGTGCGAGGATTGTGAATTTCATATTAAGAGACCTTTGAATAAATACATCATAAAAAAACTACGTAGATTGGAGAAAGAAAATGAGGTTCAAAAAATTCTTTGAGCTTGAACAACAAGAAGATGGGCGGTATCGTTGCAAAGGAGGCTCTATTGCTGATTTTTTATTCCTTTCCAGTGCTATAATTGCAATATTATGGTATTGGCTAATATCATGGACTCCTTTTCGCAAGAGAAAATAATGTCACTGTAACCTTGACACCGAGCCTTTTATATGATATAATATATATAGAAGGAGAGGTCTGTCTATGTCCATATTATGTCCAAACCAGTATTTATATATAAGTAATATTACAGTAGAAACAACTAAACAAATTTAATAATAACCGCCCCAAACGGGCGGTTTTTTATTTGTAAGGTATTAAAACTAAAGACGTAAGGAATAATGGCAAATTTAAATTATAAATTCAAGGGTAAGGGGCTGAATAAGGCTGAAAAGAAAAGAGCCAAAAGACGCTTCGATAAATATTGTAAAGCCCATAATTATGAGAGATTGAATGATTTAGAGCTTTTAGAATCTTTAGTATTTCAGGAAATGCTCACAGACCGTTTAAAAGATAAGGTAGAAGACCTCGGTAAAAGTGAAAAAATTAAAGATACAGATATTGTTCCTAAATATATATTGGAACAAATAAGAGATTTAGAAGACCAGGCTTTGAAAATTCGAGATAAATTAGGATTATTCGAAACAAAAAAAAGCGATAGTCCTTTAAAATATTTGAAAGATTTAGAAAAGAAATTTGAAAAATGGATGCAAAATAATAAGGCAAGTCGAGAAGTTGTTTGTATAGCTAAAAATACAAAAATTTTGTTATCTGATTTTACAGAGAAGAATATTCAGGATTGTAAAATTGGAGATGAAATACTAGGAACTGTTCAAATTGATAAACAAGGATTAAAATTAGTAAAACAAAAAATAAAAGTTTTTTATGATAAGGGAGTACAAGAAGTATTAAAAATTACAACTAAAAATGGGCGAGAATTAATTTGCACTCCAGACCATAAAATATTTGTTTACTATAGAAGTCAGAAAAAAAGAGCGTCGTCTCAAGATTATATTTCAGCAGAGAATACTTTAAGACGTTATTTAAAAGTATTTAATGGTATTTCAAATTTAGAAAATTATTATAAAGGGGCAATATTAGGATTAATTAAATCGGATGGTTGGGATAGAAAACCAAAACATCCTAAATGGAATTTTACTAAATCATATCATATATGTCAAAGTCATTTAAAAGAAGAAAGAGCAGTTGATTTTCTTCTAAATTATTTTAATATTAAATATAGTAAAATTTTTAGAAATAGAGGATGGGGACATGGAGCTTATAGATATAATATAAGCACAGAATTCACTTCTTTTATTGATAATATTGAATCTCAACTTTTTAGTGATAAAGATTTAATGTTAGGATTTTTAGCAGGTTTTATTTTAGGAGACGGACATATAGATAAATTAGGAAATGCTTTCATTACACAAAAAAAAGTAATTATAAATAATTTACTTTCACAAATTTTTGAGAGTCTAAATTTATATTATACTTCTCACAAAAATGAAAAAAGTGTTTTATCGTATAGTTTGAGAAAACAAATACCTTTAATAATTCCTGATAGTAAAAAATGTGAAAAATTTAATAAATTATTATTTAGTAAAGGACAGCGTTTTAACGAAGATTTTATTGTCAAAATTGAATTAATAGGAAAACAACAAGTTTATGATATTACAACAGAAACTAAAAATTTTATAGCAAATGGATTTATAGTTCATAACTGCCCTTTTTGTTCTGAGTTGTTTTTCCTAAAAATTAGAACAGATATGTATGAGGCATATAAGTCTCCTTTTTTTAATGACAAAATTTTAATGAACCGTCCTTTATGGACACTATACAAAGAAGGCAAGCTCACAAAAGAAGAACATGCCAGTATTTTAGGAGTCTCTCCCGACTATATTGATTTTTTAGAGGAAAAGTTCTTCCGTAAAGATTCTACTAAAAGTTAATCCTTCCAGTTTTTCCTGTTATAGATAATCCAAAAAAGAAAAAATATTATAAGGAACAAACGTGCTCATCGAAAAAATAACTGAAAAAGAACTTATCTTCATGGAGAACTGGAATAATCCATTTTGCATGGCAGAATCTTTATTTTCGAACTTTGACAATTTAGGCGATTTCGACCCTGATATTTTTGGTGAGATTAGACTTTATCAACGTCCAATGATTTCTCATGAACCATTAATAGATTTTGCTACCACTGCTGAATATCATAAGTTGAATAAGAAACAAACTTTTAAACTCCGAAAAAACGTTGCCGATATTTATAATCTCGGTGCACGTAAATACGGAAAGTCTTTATGTACTCTTAAATTAGATATACCTCTCTCTTCTATCTATGACAAGAGACAATGGGCTTGTTTTTATTCAATTGATGAAAAACGTTTACGTGGCATCATGGATGATGTTCAAGTAGCTTTTAATTTTCACCCCGTTTTTAAAACATGGAAATATCATTGTTCTTTTAAACCTCAAATAAAATTTACTAATTTGAGTAATGGTTGGAAAGTTCAAAGTGTGAATATGACGTTAAAAGGAAAAAAACCTGGAGAACAATTTTTCCAGATTCATGCCGATAAATTTTGGGGTGATGAAGTTAGTTTTGAAACAGATGTAGTTTATAAAAAAAGGAAAGAAAGTGAATCTGAATTAGGTGCGATAATTCGAGTAGCAGGAATGACAGATTTTTCTAAACATTCCCCTATGGGTAAAATTTTTAGTAATATTCAAAATAAAAAACATATTTTAAATCTTCCTCAATATGTAAATCCATATTGGGATGAAAAAGAGAAACAAGACCGTATAGAAGCTTATGGTGGAGAAGAATCTATAAATTATAGAGTTTATGTAAAAGGTGAAATTATAATAGATGCTACTACTGAATTTGATATAGAACGAATTCAGGAATGTTATTCTAAAAAGAAAAAGATTAAAAGATTTGAATTAAAAAAAGAACAATATGAAAATTTTAAGAATTTGATAGTTGTAGAAAGACCTCAAAATGCTGAACGAATCTTTGTAATAGGTGATATAGGAGATGGTGGTGGAGGTTCTGACATTTCGATATTTTCAGAAATAGGAGACCAATATTATTATTTATATAACATTGTTCTTTACAAAATGACAGAAGAAGAACAATATCACGTTTTTAATTATTTAGTTGAGCAAACCCAAGCTAATATATTAGGTTTTGATTGTGGTGAAGCATGTGGCAGAGGATTATATGACCGTTTCGAAAAAAGAGGATTTAAAGAAAATTTAGTTTGGTATCGAGGCAACAATAAAATAATTACTGGTTTTGAGAAAAATGAAAAAGGCGAAATTCTTATTAAAAATGGTAAACCTACTCCGAAAGAAGAATTCATGTCGGAATGGGCAGTGAAACGATTAAAAGTATTATTATATGGAACTAGAATCCATATTCCAATAGATTATAAATTTGATAATCAGATTAGTTCAGTAGTTTCTACAGGTTCGGGAACTCGTAAGATGTATGCTTGTATAAGTCAAACAGGAGACCATTTATTTGATTGTTTTAAAGTATTTGCAATTGCTCAATGGTTGAAAAAAGATTTTAATATGACTCCTTCAATGGCAATGACGATAGGATTAGGAATATCTTCAGGTATGCAAAAAGCGAAAGAAATAATAGAAGCTAAAAATAAAAAAATAGAAGAAATAATATCTAATATACACGAAGGACAAATGATAGAGTGTTCTGAAACACAATTTAATAATTATGTAAATAAAGTGCTATTAGATAGAGCAATTTTTTATACGTTTCGAGGAGATACACCTAGAGCCAAAAAAACTAATTTAGAACATCAAAGATTAGTAAAGAAATTTAGTAATATAAAAGGAGATTAAACGTATGTCTACTATAGATACTACATTATTTTTTAACCAATTAATGAGTACAATGTTAAAGAAAATAATTGTACCCGATAATTTCTCAGGACAAGCAGATGTAATAGAAGTAATGTTACGTGATGATGTATCAGGTCTTGTAGATAGTTTAACAGATTTTGCAGTTGAAAGTGCAACTGTTGATTATGGAATTGAAACTGACAATGAAACATTAAATAAAATTTTGAAAAAATGGTTAAAACAATTAAATAGAGATTATAAAGGAAAAGTTCCTTCAGGAATCAAGCCATTAGCCAAAGAATATTTTAAAGAAAGATGGAAGGGAGCTTCTTTTCCTGTACTAAAGATTACTAAATGGGGAAATTTTGACGGAATACAATTACCTTCTAGACTATTTTTTGTTGATGGAGGAGGAATCGTTGCGAAAGAAAAAGACAAGAAAAATACACAAGTAACTTTATTTAGTTATGATTATTATTTAGGAGATATTGCCAATGCTAGAGCCAAATTAGATAAAGGAACTATTTTTTCCAGACCTTATGGAAGATGGTTTGATAAATATCCCGTTCCTTACTTAATAAAACGAGGAGTTTATCATAATTATAGAATTATCAAATCTCTAAAAGAATTAGGTAAAACAGTTTTAGAAGAAGTCATTCCTTATTTACTGATAATCAAAAAAGGAAGTGCAGAACTCACACAACAAGGAAAAACATATTCGGATACTGAATTAAAACAAGTATATGAAGATATTCAAAATTTATTGAGAGAATATCAAACACATCCAACTAGAGATGCTCAGACTAAGGTAAGAGCAACTGATTATGCCGAAGAAATTAAACATTTAATACCAGATTTAGGAACAGTATTTGCTCCGAAATTATATATGCAAGCGGAAAGAAATATTCTGTCAGGTCTAGGTTTTATAGACGTTGTACAAGGTATATCTGATAATCGGAAAGAAAGTATTATTAATCCAAAAGCATTTGTAGAAGAGATTCGGGCAGGAGTAGAAGATTTTAAACAAGTTATGTTTCAGTTAGTGTTACTGATAATGGATGCAAATAGTCGCAACAAAAAATATATGACCAAAGATTTCAATATCGTTTCTTCTCCTGTTAGAAGTTTTATGACAGACAAATTTAAACAGGAATTACGTTTACTTTGGAAAAATGGAGTTTTATCTAGTAAGACATATTGTGAAATGGTTGGAGAAGTTGAATTTGATACGGAAGTTACGAGACGGAAAAAAGAGGCTAAAGATGGTATAGATACTATAATGTATCCTCATATGACCGATAATAAAGAAGCAGATGTGACTCCAGAAGAACAAAAGAAATTAGATAAAAATGGCAATCCTATTCCTGATGATAAATTAAATCAGAGAGAAAATTTTGATTTAAGCGGATTAGAACTTGCTCCTTATAATAATCCAGCAGACTTGCCTCCTCGAATTAAAAATCATTTATCTCCAGGATTACAAAGAACTTTTATTAACGCTTTTAATAGTGCCTTACATACTTATCATTCCGAAACTAGAGCATTTAGAGTTGCCTGGTCAGTTATCAGAAAAATTGCTAGAAAAAATAGCAAAGGAATATGGGTCAGAAAACAAAGACGAGCACAAGGAAAATTAGTTCCAGTTAAAATTACAAAAGGAATGATAACTAATATTTTAGAGAAAGAAGATAAAGTAATTATAAAGGAAGCTCTGGAACTTAAAAAATTGGAAAATGAAGGAAAAAAATCAATACTTCTGAATCAACTTATAGAAAAGAAAAATAAGGAAAAATGAAAATATACAAAGACGAAGATTTAACCAAAGAAATTCTAGAAGAAACCTTAGATTTAGGTATTGTTTCGGCAGGGGATAGTGAGAAATTCACATTTTGGGTCTCTAATGATACACATGCTTTCTTACGAGATTTAATTTTTTTAGTAGACCATGACGAAGTAGAAATAATTAAAGCTCCTGAAACTTTAACTTCACAAGAAAAAGCCGAATTAATTATAAAATGGAGTCCTAGCATCACTTTGAAAGAAGGATTAAAAACAATTATTCGAGTAAGGGGAAGAGAATTATGGGGATAAAATGTTAAGAGACTTAGGCTGGTTAAAACAAGTAGAAATTACAGACCAAGCAAATAGAACTGCTCAACTTTCTACCTTTGGAGTTCTTAAAACAGCAAACGAATCAACGCTTAAAGAATATAAATTTTCTCTGCCTTCTGTTTCTTTTAATTTTAATGTAAGTGAAACTCCAAGTGGTAGTCTTGGAACTTGGGAAATAGTAGATTCCAGTTTAAAAGTACATTCTGGAGCTTCTGCTAATTCTGGAATAGTTCTTGAAAGTAAAGAAGTTCATGTATATTCTGTAGCTCATGGAATGATTGGAAAATTTTCTGTAATTCTCGGCGATTCTGGTATCACAGGAAATATCAGAGAATGGGGTATGTTCGATGATGATAATGGAGTATTTATTCGTCTAAATGGAACACAGTATGAATTTGTATTAAGAAATAAAGGAAATGATACTGTAGTTTCTGCTGATAATTGGGACATTCCAATAACTCCAGACCCAAATGGACACATGTGGTTTATTCAATATGCTTGGTTCGGAGTAAGCGATTTTTATTTATATTATGATGGTCAATTAGTTTATACTCATCCATTTAGGGGTACGTCTACAGAGCCAAGTATGGCTACTCCTGATTTAAAACTTAGTCTAGCAAATTATAACATTACAAATACAAGTGATGTTTCCATGTTAGTAAATGCGTGTAGTGTTAGTCAAGAAGGATTAGATAAAATAAGATTAGCAAGTGGAGAATATGATGTTAAAGTTTCGCCCGAAGGAGAATTATTAGTTAGAAAAACTGCACAGGTATTATTAGATGAACATTTTATTAATAGTTCTTTGAATCTTTATAGATGGGTTGATAATGTTTCAGGGTCAGGAACTATATCTATTGATGAAAGTATGTGTAGTTTAAAAACAACAACTGCTAATGGTGATAGTGCCGAAATTTATACTACACAAGGATTTGTTCATATTTTTTCACAAACTTATTCTTTTAGATGTGGTATTATTTTAGACCATCTTGATTTAGATAATAATACGAAAATATGGGGAATGAGAAATCCAGTTACAAATGACGGTTGGTATTTTAGACTGATAAATGGCGATTTAGAAGTTTGTACAGAACATCAAGGAATAGTCACTAATATAAATATAAATGAATATAAACCAACAGATGGATATGTTCATAGATATGATGCTATTTATAGAAATTATAGAGTTTTATTTTACATTGATGATGCGTTAGTTTATGGAGCTACAGCAGTTTCAGAACATTTATATGATAATGAAGAATTAAAACCTTATTTTAGAAATTATAATACTGGAATCACTACAGAAATTAGTCATTTGCATGTGGAAGGGATAGCTCTTTTTGATGATACCTCTTCTGGTGTACAAATATCTGGAGTAGATGATGATGGTTTAATACATACAGTAGCAGTTTCTCCTACGAGAAGATTATTAGTTAGCCAAGAACCACCTTCTCCTCCACCTGAAACTACTAGAGTTAAACAAAGTGCTTATACAGATATGTCGGGGACAATAGATACGGACTATGTTATTCCAAATGGAGAAACTGTAGTTCTTCAAAGATTTTCAGCAGGAGCAGAAGATGATAGTCCTCAAGGAAACGTTATAGAATTATGGCATGACCCTGACGCTACTGGCAATAGTATGGTACTTATAGATGTTCTATTTTCTAGCGGAGCATCAGACCAACATGATTTAAATGACGCATTTCTAGGAGATGGTACGGCTCAAATAAAAATGAGAAGAAGAAGACTTTCTGGAGAAGCAAAATTAGTATACGGAGCTTGGGAAGGATATTACTAATATGAAAATACATAAATCCTGGACAGATTTGAAAACTTTAGCTAATATTAAAGATTTTCCTATTCAGTACGATGAGACTACAAATTGTTATTTCGTTTTTATATTAGAAAATGGAACAATGTATTTTTCAGAAATCTGGAAAAATACGAACGCTATTGAAGGTATAGATGTGACACAAAACAATACAGATAAAACAGATTTCGAGGATAATTATAAAACTGATGCCAATAAATCTATAAATCCTCCTCATAAATATGGAGAAGGAAAAGGCGTAAAAATTACAGGTCAGGCAACTGTAACTGGAATTAATCAAACAATTGTAGAATATACAATTCCAGCAGGAACAATAATTTATATCACAGATATTATAACTGGAGGTACTGTCCAAGATATTAAAGTATTGAAAAAAAATACGAATAAACAAATTAGATTTTGCCATAGTGCATGGACTGGATGTCCTATCCCTCTAAAAACTCCTATAAAAGTAAGTGCAGGTGAAATTATAAAAGTAACAAATACAGAAGCGATTACAGGAAAACATATTGCAACATTAATAGGAGTAAAAGTAAATGTCTAACGAAAGAATTTGCGAAACTACGGGATGTGGAATAGAAATTTCAGGAATACAAACTGGAAATGAAATAGTTTGGGATTGTCCTACTTGTACCTGGAAATTAGTAGTTTCGAAAACAGAAGAAGATTAATATATGTACATTGTAAATAGTGAAGAAATAAAAGATGATTTTATAGTATTAGATAAAAAAGACGTTCCAGTTACAGGTCTAGTAGAAAATGATTTTACTTGGGTACTATATAATCCAAACAAAACAGAAGTTGCTAATATTTCTGGAGGAATATCTGTAACGATAGAAGAAGTAGATAATGGATTATATAGAGTTTCGTTTACTCCTAATTTATTGGGAAACTGGACTTTGATAATTTATCATACTACTTATTTCCCTTTTGGAAAAGCTAATAGTTACATAGCAGTAGAATCTCTTGGTGGAATCTCTTCTGAAATTGAGGATATGATAAGAAGAACATTAGGCTTATCTCAGGAAAATTTAAGAACATTTGATGAGCAATATGATGGTAGATTAAATCTGATAGGAACAAGAGTCAAAATATATCCGAGTGCGACAGATGTAGATAATGATACAAATGCAATTGCAGAATATCAAATGACAGCTACTTGGGATAAAAAACGTAGATTAACAGGATATAAATATAAAAGGATAGTATAAGTGCGAACACCACATTGGTCACATAGATTCACAAAAGGATTCACAGCAATAAGTCAATCCTTATCCAGAGTAACTAAAGGATGGCTCGATGAACATAAAATAGGTGGAAAACCTATCCCTAGAATGGGAGAATTCGAATTAATTTTTAACTTAATAGGAATTAAAGAATTTGAATTAGTTTTATCGTATAATTTAATAGGAACAAAAGAATTTATACTTATTTCTAATTATGAATTAATTGCCAAGAAACAATTTGATTTAAATAATTTATATTTTATTAGTGGTACTATAGAACATTCTCTAGAACATACCTTTAATTTTAGAGGAAGAAAATATTTTGGTATTGACAAAAATTTATCGTTAAGAGGTATTAGAAACATTGCTATGGATGAAGGAATATTATTGAATGGAGCAAAAGATTTTGCTTTCATTGCTGACAAAGGTTTAATAGCTAGAAAAGCTTATAATTTAGAAGAAATAAAAAATATTAGAGGAATTAAACAAATAAATTTAAATTTAGATAAAGGGATATTAGGAACTAAAAGAATAAATATTAAAAATGATATTTGCATAAAAGGAAAAAGAGATATAACTAATATTTTAGTAGCATTAGACTTGATAGAATAACGGAATATAAACAGGAGGAACAGATGGAAAGATTCATTACGAATGTAGAAGTTCAAGAATTTTTAAAAGATTATACTGAAAATTCGGAAACTATTCTACTTGAAGAAGGTGCGGAAAGAAACGAATTACAAAAGATAGCTAAAGCAAATGGTATGGACATAAAAAATTCTAGAGATTTAGGAATTTTTAAAACAATATATGCTTTTAGCAATAAGCCAAATGCCAATGGAGCAATCTTGCCTAAGAAAGAACTTCTTCGTGTTCTCCCTCAAATAATAGGTAAACCTGTAAATATAAATCATGATAGAAGTCTTGTAGTTGGTCATTATATAGATTACAGATATTTACAAAAAAAAGATACCGTTGTAGCTTATGGAGTTTATTATAAATCTTACTATGAAGATTTATGGGAAGAAGCTAATAAACTTTTTAAATCCAAAAAATTGTCATCTTCATTTGAGATATGGTCTCCTAATAATAAGAAAAAATACCTAGCAGACGGTACATATGAATTAAGGGCTATGGAAATTGCAGGTGGAGCTTTAATTTACGAAGATGAAGATAATCAGCCAGCTTTTAAAAACGCAAAAATGCTTATGATGGCAAAAGAGAAAAATACCAATAAGGATATGGAATTAGTATATGCGTCAAAATATAAGGAAGATGAAATGATTCATGAAAGTAATGACCAAGTTACACAAGTAACAGTTGTACCTACAGCATTGAAACTTAAATGTTCCAATTGTACTGAAGAATTTGACACAGCAGAATCAGTCAATATTAAGTGTCCAAAATGTTACGCTATTTTAAATAAAGAAGGAGTAATGCAGTACCCTCCTCAAGTTAAAGATTTTAAAATTATATGTCCTAGTTGTAAATTAAATAATTGGCTTATTGTATCAAAGAATGAAGATAATGCTAAATTAAAATGTACTAGTTGTAGTAAAGAATATAATATTTCCTTTAAGAAAACAGAAATAAAAGGATTAGCTAATAAAATGAATTTTGTATATACTGGAAGTACATCTTGTTTTCAATGCCATACAAGAATCCCTGTAGAAAGTATATCACATGATGGTAAACGAGACACTAAATGTCCCAAGTGTGGATTAAATTTTTCGTTTGATACTAAAAATAGTGATAATTTTAAGAGAATATCAAAAATAGAAGAAGTAATAAAAGATAAAATAAATAAATCTTCGGATAAAGGAGGAAAACCGATGGATATGAAGGAAACCGTTAATAAATCTTCTGAGCAAAAAATAGATAAAAAAGAACAGCCTAAAAAAGCAGAAGACAAGAAAGCAGAACCTAAGAAAGCTGAAGATAAAAAAGTAGAACCTAAAGTTGAATCAAAGCCAGAAGTACCAAAAGTTAAGGAAACTCCGAAGGTTGTAGAAAAACCTGTAGAGCCTAAAAAGGACGATGCTAAGAAAACCGATGCTCCTAAAGCAGAAGTTAAAGTTGAGAAAAAAACAGAGCTTAAAGTTGAAGCAAAGAAGCCCGAAGCTGTGGTAGAGGTTAAAGTTGACGCACAATCAAAAACACTCGATAAACTAGAAGATGATGTTGAAAAAGCAAAGAAAGTAAAATCTCTGGTTGATAGGTATCAGACAGTGTTGAAAAAAGCTATTACTAAATTAAGGACTCTTCGAAAAGAGCTAAACACTACTAAAGCTTCTATTACTGAAAAAGATGCTCTTAGTAAAGCAGAACTTAATAAAGCTAATAAACAGATAGAAGAAAAAGTTGCGTTCTATAAAGCTAATGCTAAGAAAGTTATTGAGAGACGTGCTATAGTTGGTGAAGGTTTAACAGATGAAGAATTAATCAATGATGATAAATTCGAAAGAGCAAGTTTAGAACTTGAAAATGCAAAGTTTAAAACTAAAAATCAAGTTGCTGATGAAATCGTTGGGTCAAAGAGAAAAGACGATGGTTATTATACTAAGATGAAAGAAAAGATTGATGATGTTGCTTTTGGAAAAAATAGACAGAAATAAAAAGGCAGAAAAGATAGCTTTTATATATAAAAAAAGATAGAAATTTAAAAAGATAATGTAAAAAATTACTTTAAATTGCGAGGTAAACAAAATGAGTCGTAGAATAGATTTAGAAATATCAAAATTGATAGGTGAGCCTATTAATTATCAGTTGCCGATTCCTGTTGAGATAAATGCGATAGCAAATATTGAAACAGTTGAAGCTGGAGAGAAACTTTGGAGATATACAAATGTTGATACCGATTTGGATACTATATTGGTTGTAGATACATCTGATGGTAAATTAATTCAGGTGAAAAGAAGTCCGTTGGGAACAACTGAGATTTCGTTTCAGGGTCTTAACTCTAAGAAAGAGTATGTTCTGGTTGATGCAGTGCTTAATAGCACAGACACAAACGTTCTTGGTAGGAAGAAGGACGCTATTGTGAGAGCTATGGATAAGAGAGAGTTGAAACTCGTTCTTGATGGTATCGAAGCTGATACAAATACTCCTGGTAATGCTAATACTCAGGCTTATACTCCTGTTTCTGCTGAAGATTTGTATGATGTTATTATGGGTATGAAACACCTGGTTGAAGATTATGGTGATGGTTATGTACTACTTTGTGGTACTGCTGTTAAGGAAAAAATTGATACTTATGATAAAGATAATGCTGGCACATTCAACTATAATGTTACTCTTACTGCAAAGCTCCGAGAGCTTGGTATAGAAGTTATTAAGATTTTTGGTAAAGTTGAATCTACTGATGGTGGTGGGGAACAAAGACTTCTGAACACAAATCATATGATTCTTCTGGCGAAGAATTCAAGGGTTGCTTCTGGAAAACCCGTATGGTTCGTACGAAGGAAGATTAATCCTGAGATAGCTCGTATGATGGGTGCGGATGTTGATAGTGCTCAGAGAGCAATCATGGTTGGTCAAGTTCCTGAAGTTGTGGATTTCAGTGGTAACAGTTCAAACGTATTAGGGTTTTCTGTTGTGGGTTATGAAAGTGTGATTTTTGCTATACCTAATCCTAAGATGATTGTTAATTGTGACGCTACACTACAGTTGTAAACGATAATAATCTAGAGGGGAGTATAAAAACTCTCCTCTAGTTCCAAACAAAAAGAGATAAATATATGATAAAATTTGCTACACAAATATCAAAAAAAGACACGAAAATCTTAGACTTCATTTTAAAAGACATTATAGATGAATTTAGAGATTTTTATATGACTAAGCAAAATTTAAGATTATTTATTAAAGATAATAAACATCTATTATTTGAAGCTTTGAAAAAAGGAGATAAAGTTGCTTTTAGTGAAGAAGACGGACTTGTTTTTGCAACAGGTTGGTCTGATAAAGCTAACAGAAAATATCTAAAAATTTTAGCTAAAGATTCAGAATCTGCTAACAGATTATTAAAAGTTTTATTATGGAATATAAAAACAAACTTATATATAAAAATAAAGAAAAATAATCCTATATTGCAAGTATTACAAAAGAATAATTTTGTATTTAAAGGTAATCGAGGTAAAGAGATTCTATTAGTCAGAAATATATATCAGGACAAGGGAGAAATATAATGCAGGATTTATTACCACAAATTAGAAGTAAAATAAGAGGTTTAGTAAGAGATTTTGCGAAATCTGATTTCCAAACTTTTAACTATGAAACTTCAAATATATTTACTCTAGCAGAGCCAAATATTAATTCTATAGATTCTGTATTAAGAAACGGTGCAGAACTTGGTTCGGGAGAATATTCTTACAATTCTATTACTAATAAAATAATTATTGATTTAGCTTCTGGAAATGATTTTACTGTTGGAGATATTGTAGAAGTAGATTATACTTTCAATAAATATTCTAACACGGAAATAAATAAATATATTGAATCTGCTTTAGTATGGATTAGTTTATTTTCTTCAGGGGATGATGATTATGAATTAGAAGATGAAGATATTTTTCCTGTACCTGGAAATAAGACTACAGATTTAATTGCGATTATTGCAAGTATTTTAATAAAACCAAATTACAGTGAATATAAATTACCGACTTTAACAGTAAAGTATCCTAAAACTGTATCTAAAGAAGATAGAATTCAAAAAATTATTTCTAGATTTGATATGGGAATCGGTTTCAATGGTACTATTACTTACGAATAAGGAGTCAAAGATATGAGAAGTAAAAAGGCAGACCCTAAATGGGAAGACATAAGAAGGTATCAGGGAAGTCCAACACCTTATACTTTAAATTTCAAAAAAAACGGAAATGCAATAGATATTACTGGTTGGACAATATATTTTACAGTCAAAAAATATGTAAAAGATACAGATGCTGAAGCTTTAATTAATAAAAAAATAACTACTCATACTGACCCTACTAATGGAAAAACTTTGATAGAATTTACTGCTAACGAAGCTGATTTACAAGGAAATTTTTATTATTCCGTTGATTATAAAGATGATGAAGGAAATGAAGATATAATTGTACATGGAAGAATTGAATTCGAAAAGTCTTTCAGAGATACAAGAGACTAAAAACAAAAAAAAGGATAAGCAAAGATATGCAAGTAACTACCGTATTAGATGTCGAATTTATTGAAGAAGAAATAATTAACGTTAACTTTACCACTGTAGATGTTATCCAAGACAGAGGGTACATCGTCCAAACGGTTAAAGATTGTTTCGTTTTCAATGAAGTCCCGACAAAATTAACAGTGAGAAGATTTAGAGTGTCTGAAGTTTT